>Ga0181473_100047_pt2 | contig 14455 bp, 7 predicted proteins | sample In2P11_FD_119089 | JGI IMG/M metagenome (GOLD analysis project Ga0181473, IMG submission 119089) | Clean room microbial communities from NASA Spacecraft Assembly Facility at Jet Propulsion Laboratory, Pasadena, California, USA -... ... | reverse complement strand
ACCTTGGTTAAAACTCAAATCAGACAAGGGAGAGGAATTATAGGAGGTAAATCCTCCTCATTTACTACCCCTCCATTCAAATATTCCTCCATCAACTCGGAGTGAAAAAAACCAAATCATGAGGATTAAAAGACAATCGAGCAAGTGAAAGTGACAAAAACCAGTTTATCTTGAGTGGGGAGCCAAGCCTCCCTAATGGCAAGGAATTCGTTGGAGACTTTATATGTATATGTAGAGAGGTTTAGGACTTCAGTAGGGTTTGGATTTTTATGGAAAAACTCTACTTTATTTATGAGCCGCAAGAATTGTGACAGTTTGTTATGTAATCCATGGTTTTTATAATAAATATGAGTTTTGTTTTGAGCGAGAATTGAGTTAACTTATAGGGCTAAAGCTCTTGGGTTAGGACCCAAATCAAGCAGCCAAATATCCTCTTAATTGTACATGTATTCTAATATATATTCCTGGTTCTATTCATTTCCTTAAGTAGCTTCTTGGTTCTATTCATTTTCTTAAATATATTTTTGGTTATGTTAATTTTCTTAAGTAGCTTCCTGGTTTTCTATTCATGTGCTTAAGTAGATGCATTTCCATTACAACAGTATAGCATAGCTTCCTAGTTTTATGTTCATTTTCTTAAGTAGCTACATTTTAATTACACCAATATAGCATAGATGATTTATGGTTCTTATGTTCATTTTCTTAAGTAGTTGCATTCCTCTTACAGTAGTGCAGAGTATATCGATTGTGCTTTAGTTTACCTCCATTTGTAACTTCTTTCAATTAGCAGGTTAGCTAGGAGAAAAAGATCACCACAAGGTTGTCTGCAGGTGTCTCAACCTCATCTCCTCCCTCTGGGACCATGACTTGAGGAAGATACCCTTCAGAAATCCCAAAAACATAGGTTTCTGGTTCTCGCATGAGCTATGGAGTTAGTTGTTTGATGCAGTTACTTGTTTACCCTCACTAGTGTTTCTATCATTTTCATTGAATCCTCCTTCAGCACATTCTTCATGTGTAATCCCCTTACCATCCGATCCACAACAAACTTGCCCAATCACCATATAATTAATTATTTTATCCAAATTCCACCTCATTTGAAGTCCTCCATCTACTTTATGCGCTTTAAACCCCCACCGTTGATCTTCCTCACTTGATTTGACGGTTATCGCATCACCCGATTGCCAACTAGCTTGGTCGATCTCCACCACCGATATGTCTAGCCTGATCCGACGACTAACGCGGATTCTTGCACAACCGTTATCCACCCAAGAGCACATGAGAAAAGTGTTTTTCTCATGCTATGTGTCACTCAATTAGGATAATTGCATAAAATTCAAAAATACAGCTTACAGATTTGAGGGCACGCAAGAAACTGCTTATCGCTTTCGAAACCTGCTACATCATTTATGCATGTTTTCTTCCCATGATACGATCTCCATTTTCCATCCTCTGATTAATCATTTCTACCAATCCATTCACTTAATTCCTCACAATAAGATCTCCACCGGTCATCTGCTTCGTTACCTTGTTCATCCATCTATTCACTTAATTCCTCACAATAAGATCTTCATCGTTCATTTGCTTCATTAACCTGTCCGTTCACCTATTCACTAAAATACCCATGATAAGATCTTTGTCATTCATCCTATTCATTAACCTTGTTCATCCGTCTATTCCCTTAAGCCCCTGCGGTAAGATCTCTATTGTCCATCTTCTGTTTATTGATCAATCCAACGGTCTGTATGCACAACTACATCCTTACGTCCTCCTTTCACCAATTTCAATCTCTGACTACTCTTTCTCTTGAAAATATATTTAGTTTAGTTCCTTTTCTTACACCTTAGTATATCTTAATTCTCTTTACCTTTGCAACTTAGGTAGAAGCATTAGGTTAGTGTTGATTTAGCATAGTTATTTAGACGGTTAATTAGGATATGGTGTGGTTTAGCATTCCATGTTGTCTTCTTCATTACTTTAGTAGAGTAACTCTCTCTTAGAATAGATTTTCTCTTCTTCCATCAAAGAATTAAGCTTCTTCTGACCATATAGAAGTCCAGGGTCTCTTTCCAAATGAGCAGTGACGACATGCTGGGCCTTCACTTTTAATTGTGCATATAGCGTTGTCACCTCCAAGTTTGTATGAACCCTGGGTTGATAAGTAAATATGGTATGCCTAGGAGTTACAAAATTCTTCTTGCAATACCTAGGCTCATCACAAGGCATTGGTCATTTTTGTTAAACATCATATAAGTTTCATTCCTTATGTTCAAATATGCATTCATGACCTATAGGTTGCATGCTTCCCATGTGTTTGAAGAAATGCCAGTCCTAGTTGGGAGTGGTTAGGTAAATTCCTAGTTCAATTGTTTTTTAGAAGCTTTGCTTCTATGTTATTCATCATTTCTGGAAGTTTCATTGAGTTATGGGAAGAGGCCTGAGTCCTAGACTTGAAAAAGTTGCTTAGAATTCGAGGCCAGAATTGAGCATAGGTGGAAAAGAGAGTTATCTTAGGGGTTCGAACCTAGAGGGGTTGGGTTGCTCATGTAGGTCTTCTAGCACCTAATGGAAGTCAGTAAGGTCCTAAGTTGTCGATTCCATTTCCTGAATTTCATATAGGATGTCGAGTCTTATCATAGTGACCCTCGCCTCATGTTTACCCCATGAAAACCAATGAAAGTGGGTAAATGTGGGAAGAGGTGTTTATAGCTGGAATGTGAGTGCAGGAATGCGAGTGGAGGCTTAGTTTTTTCTAGAGCAGTTGTAGGAGGAGGAGATCAATATTGCATTGTAGGTTGAGCTTCAAGGATTGAATTTATCATTGTAATAGATCATTATTCTCATCTGATATAATATAAACATAGGACGGGTTTTCCCCAATTGGGTTCCCTAGTAAAAATATTGTTTTCATTGTGAATGAATGATTGCATGAATTTTTATTGTATGTTTTCCCTTCCATGGGTTGAATGGAAGAAATGTGTGTCTATTTTTTTCAATCTGAATACATTAGCAGTTGCAAATTTCAAGTTATTTCTACATAGAAATCCTCACACTTTAGCAAAGATTAAACAAGCATTGTTGAAGGAATTACAGAAACCTAAGTTTGAGTCATAATGCATAACATAAATCAAAGAAATAAAACAAGGTGATACTAAATCATTGTGAGACTATGACTAGAGATTCAAATGTTTAATGGATAGGTTAAATTTCTAGATCCAAAATGCACAACATCAGGAGTGGTTTATTGCAATGTTGCTACCATGTATTTGTATTCCCATAATACAACAAAAAATGACTCCACAACTAGAGGCACTAGATATTTCGATGCATCTAGAAGATACCCCGAAAAATGGAGAGAATAGTGTTGTATTGGCCCAAGTGCAGTCACAGTTAGCTTCCTTGACATTATAGTTGCAATACCTCACCAAGGATAAGGATAAGCATAAGAAAGTATGGTGTACAATTTTCAAGAGGGAGGGACACTACCATAACAAATGTATGATAGTAATAGAATATGTTACTACTAAGGAATCAAATTTGTTGGCTCATGGTAGAATCCTTTGTTGTGAGATTTTCAGAATTTAGGGACACTCACTCATGAACTGCCCCATGTTGCAGAAATATTGGAGTCAGACCAGATCTCTTTTTTACGAACTTTATAAACTAGTTGGGCATCATATACACTCTTTTTGAGCATTAGAATTAATGCATGATCAAACCTCATAAACCTTGGTTAAAACTCAAATCAGACAAGGGAGAGGAATTATAGGAGGTAAATCCTCCTCATTTACTACCCCTCCATTCAAATATTCCTCCATCAACTCGGAGTGAAAAAAACCAAATCATGAGGATTAAAAGACAATCGAGCAAGTGAAAGTGACAAAAACCAGTTTATCTTGAGTGGGGAGCCAAGCCTCCCTAATGGCAAGGAATTCGTTGGAGACTTTATATGTATATGTAGAGAGGTTTAGGACTTCAGTAGGGTTTGGATTTTTATGGAAAAACTCTACTTTATTTATGAGCCGCAAGAATTGTGACAGTTTGTTATGTAATCCATGGTTTTTATAATAAATATGAGTTTTGTTTTGAGCGAGAATTGAGTTAACTTATAGGGCTAAAGCTCTTGGGTTAGGACCCAAATCAAGCAGCCAAATATCCTCTTAATTGTACATGTATTCTAATATATATTCCTGGTTCTATTCATTTCCTTAAGTAGCTTCTTGGTTCTATTCATTTTCTTAAATATATTTTTGGTTATGTTAATTTTCTTAAGTAGCTTCCTGGTTTTCTATTCATGTGCTTAAGTAGATGCATTTCCATTACAACAGTATAGCATAGCTTCCTAGTTTTATGTTCATTTTCTTAAGTAGCTACATTTTAATTACACCAATATAGCATAGATGATTTATGGTTCTTATGTTCATTTTCTTAAGTAGTTGCATTCCTCTTACAGTAGTGCAGAGTATATCGATTGTGCTTTAGTTTACCTCCATTTGTAACTTCTTTCAATTAGCAGGTTAGCTAGGAGAAAAAGATCACCACAAGGTTGTCTGCAGGTGTCTCAACCTCATCTCCTCCCTCTGGGACCATGACTTGAGGAAGATACCCTTCAGAAATCCCAAAAACATAGGTTTCTGGTTCTCGCATGAGCTATGGAGTTAGTTGTTTGATGCAGTTACTTGTTTACCCTCACTAGTGTTTCTATCATTTTCATTGAATCCTCCTTCAGCACATTCTTCATGTGTAATCCCCTTACCATCCGATCCACAACAAACTTGCCCAATCACCATATAATTAATTATTTTATCCAAATTCCACCTCATTTGAAGTCCTCCATCTACTTTATGCGCTTTAAACCCCCACCGTTGATCTTCCTCACTTGATTTGACGGTTATCGCATCACCCGATTGCCAACTAGCTTGGTCGATCTCCACCACCGATATGTCTAGCCTGATCCGACGACTAACGCGGATTCTTGCACAACCGTTATCCACCCAAGAGCACATGAGAAAAGTGTTTTTCTCATGCTATGTGTCACTCAATTAGGATAATTGCATAAAATTCAAAAATACAGCTTACAGATTTGAGGGCACGCAAGAAACTGCTTATCGCTTTCGAAACCTGCTACATCATTTATGCATGTTTTCTTCCCATGATACGATCTCCATTTTCCATCCTCTGATTAATCATTTCTACCAATCCATTCACTTAATTCCTCACAATAAGATCTCCACCGGTCATCTGCTTCGTTACCTTGTTCATCCATCTATTCACTTAATTCCTCACAATAAGATCTTCATCGTTCATTTGCTTCATTAACCTGTCCGTTCACCTATTCACTAAAATACCCATGATAAGATCTTTGTCATTCATCCTATTCATTAACCTTGTTCATCCGTCTATTCCCTTAAGCCCCTGCGGTAAGATCTCTATTGTCCATCTTCTGTTTATTGATCAATCCAACGGTCTGTATGCACAACTACATCCTTACGTCCTCCTTTCACCAATTTCAATCTCTGACTACTCTTTCTCTTGAAAATATATTTAGTTTAGTTCCTTTTCTTACACCTTAGTATATCTTAATTCTCTTTACCTTTGCAACTTAGGTAGAAGCATTAGGTTAGTGTTGATTTAGCATAGTTATTTAGACGGTTAATTAGGATATGGTGTGGTTTAGCATTCCATGTTGTCTTCTTCATTACTTTAGTAGAGTAACTCTCTCTTAGAATAGATTTTCTCTTCTTCCATCAAAGAATTAAGCTTCTTCTGACCATATAGAAGTCCAGGGTCTCTTTCCAAATGAGCAGTGACGACATGCTGGGCCTTCACTTTTAATTGTGCATATAGCGTTGTCACCTCCAAGTTTGTATGAACCCTGGGTTGATAAGTAAATATGGTATGCCTAGGAGTTACAAAATTCTTCTTGCAATACCTAGGCTCATCACAAGGCATTGGTCATTTTTGTTAAACATCATATAAGTTTCATTCCTTATGTTCAAATATGCATTCATGACCTATAGGTTGCATGCTTCCCATGTGTTTGAAGAAATGCCAGTCCTAGTTGGGAGTGGTTAGGTAAATTCCTAGTTCAATTGTTTTTTAGAAGCTTTGCTTCTATGTTATTCATCATTTCTGGAAGTTTCATTGAGTTATGGGAAGAGGCCTGAGTCCTAGACTTGAAAAAGTTGCTTAGAATTCGAGGCCAGAATTGAGCATAGGTGGAAAAGAGAGTTATCTTAGGGGTTCGAACCTAGAGGGGTTGGGTTGCTCATGTAGGTCTTCTAGCACCTAATGGAAGTCAGTAAGGTCCTAAGTTGTCGATTCCATTTCCTGAATTTCATATAGGATGTCGAGTCTTATCATAGTGACCCTCGCCTCATGTTTACCCCATGAAAACCAATGAAAGTGGGTAAATGTGGGAAGAGGTGTTTATAGCTGGAATGTGAGTGCAGGAATGCGAGTGGAGGCTTAGTTTTTTCTAGAGCAGTTGTAGGAGGAGGAGATCAATATTGCATTGTAGGTTGAGCTTCAAGGATTGAATTTATCATTGTAATAGATCATTATTCTCATCTGATATAATATAAACATAGGACGGGTTTTCCCCAATTGGGTTCCCTAGTAAAAATATTGTTTTCATTGTGAATGAATGATTGCATGAATTTTTATTGTATGTTTTCCCTTCCATGGGTTGAATGGAAGAAATGTGTGTCTATTTTTTTCAATCTGAATACATTAGCAGTTGCAAATTTCAAGTTATTTCTACATAGAAATCCTCACACTTTAGCAAAGATTAAACAAGCATTGTTGAAGGAATTACAGAAACCTAAGTTTGAGTCATAATGCATAACATAAATCAAAGAAATAAAACAAGGTGATACTAAATCATTGTGAGACTATGACTAGAGATTCAAATGTTTAATGGATAGGTTAAATTTCTAGATCCAAAATGCACAACATCAGGAGTGGTTTATTGCAATGTTGCTACCATGTATTTGTATTCCCATAATACAACAAAAAATGACTCCACAACTAGAGGCACTAGATATTTCGATGCATCTAGAAGATACCCCGAAAAATGGAGAGAATAGTGTTGTATTGGCCCAAGTGCAGTCACAGTTAGCTTCCTTGACATTATAGTTGCAATACCTCACCAAGGATAAGGATAAGCATAAGAAAGTATGGTGTACAATTTTCAAGAGGGAGGGACACTACCATAACAAATGTATGATAGTAATAGAATATGTTACTACTAAGGAATCAAATTTGTTGGCTCATGGTAGAATCCTTTGTTGTGAGATTTTCAGAATTTAGGGACACTCACTCATGAACTGCCCCATGTTGCAGAAATATTGGAGTCAGACCAGATCTCTTTTTTACGAACTTTATAAACTAGTTGGGCATCATATACACTCTTTTTGAGCATTAGAATTAATGCATGATCAAACCTCATAAACCTATCATGTTTAATAGATAGAAGGGGGCGAGGGGGCCACATAGTAGTATTGGAGACAAGATTATCCTACATCAACACAAGGATAGGGAAATTCAAGATAAGGATATGGTATTCCCATGAGAAGGCAAGGAAGATGTATGATATTATATTTTAATTGTGGTCATCCAAGGAATCTAGTGAGAGAATACCAAAATTCCCGCACTACGTGTACACATTTAAGAACACTAAACCATGCAATAGAAGATTTCCCCTTACTAGTGGATAAGGGCCAAGATAAGAGAGGGCCAAATATAAAGTGGCTACTACTAGGCCATGGCAATATCATTCTTGAGTGTGTGTATTGACTAAAGATGGGGCCATGATACGAATGGATGTGATGAAACCCCTAGAGTAGCCTCATTATTTGTTGTAGAAAGTTTCCAAATTCCGTGCAAGGTTTGATGCTATTAGGGATAAGTAGATATACCAAGAAGTGTGAAGGGATTTTTTTATCTATCAAGTGCAAAGAGTCAAGCTCAATGACATAGCTACAAGGGTTACTTCTGCATGTCATGCCACTAATTTTTGATAAATCTCCATTAGAGTTTAGATAAGGGGAGGTAAGTCTCATACAAAATTTCTTAAGTTGTTTGAAGTTGATGAGAAACGAACAGGAAATGGAGAGACTATGTAGGATGATCAACCATTGCACACAAGAAACATATGAGTAGACTGAAAAAGATGAGGGAAATAATCCCATGTAGATCCATCCAAATAAAGTGAAACAAGTGCTACATTGAAGGCACATCAATGTATAATTTACATTCACAACTCAGATAATTGACTATTACATGGATAATCCTATTTTGGATTTCGGTTTTAATGTTAACATCTTACCAAACAATACCTAGGAATTGATGGGAAAGCCTAAGCTAGTATCATCACCTATCCAATTCTGCTTGGCCACTCAATATTGGATATTCCCAATTGGAAGGTTTGTAAATGTAAATGTGAAGATTGATAGGGTGAAGACCATGGTGGAATTTTTGGTTACTAAATTTTTGATGATATAAACCCTTACATATCCTTGCTTGGCTTTGATTAGGAATTTGATAACTAGGCTATTATCAATTTGAAGAAAAAAAAAATTATTGAAACAAGAGACCTATGGGTCATTGCAACATTAGACCTTGAATGGGGGGTTGCTATGTTGAACTGGTGAGAGAGGACCTCGACATAGTCAACGTCGACAATATCCATAACATTAACACTTTGTGCAATGACTATGTCAACCCAAATGTTAATGGTGAATTGAAAAGGGGAAGAATCAAATAATTTTCATTGAACTTGAATGAGGTGTTGGAGAATTTAAAGAAATGCCTCCATGATGTTTCCACCTAAAGGTGTATTCAAGTTACAAGGTAGATGAGTTGGATTGGTACAAAGGTAAGGAAACCTCCTCAATTTGATGGGTTGATAGATGTAGTGACTTTTTTGAAGGAATTTGAATTATAGGTGCTAGACAAATGAAGGCTTCCAACACTAAACATTTCTTTGAAGGCTATTGTTGTGTGTTTATGGGTGATGCATAAGGCACACATTGAGACATATTTGTAATACGTACACCTATTACAAATTATGTTTAGGTTGGATGTTCGGGAATATGTAGAGCATTACACAAGAAAAGAGTACCCCATTGTTCACTTGGATAAGTGCATTGTAGTATGGAAATATTAGGGTATTTCAGAGGTGGAGTCGGTGCACTAGTTTATTCACACGCTAGATGCCATACCTAAAAATGGGTATAAAAACTTGGAGTTGTGATGGGGAATAATAATATTGATGGAGATTGCAAAAGTTTTTTCTTAAATTTTCAATTTGAATTTGGAGATCAACACGTAGATGAGGATTTTTCCTATATCAAAGAAAATATTTTCATTCCATAAGTAGGGCTTGTAGTAAGAGAGGCTATGCTTTGTGCATTCCATCAAAACTTCCAAATTATCAGAGAGTTGGCATAGAGCTATGGAGTGGATGACGGTGTTGGCAATGATGAGAATCCTTGAGATATAAATATTTCAGAGTCTGAAGAAGAAACAAAAGTAGATGGACTATACTTAGATTCCATTATGTCTAATTACATTAATCCTATCAAAACATGAAAAGTAAATATCAACACTAAAGATAACCTTAAGTTCACAATAATCAGGGAGTATTAGGATGAAGCCATTGTGGATATGATTTCTGACCTATTGCACGAGTATCAATATTTGTTCCCCAACACTTTGGTGGAGATGAAGGAAATTTTGGGTGAGCTAGGAGTGATGAAGATAAATTTAAAGTCAGGAATAAGACTAGTATGTTAGAGACCCTATCACCTTAATCTAATATATAAGTAGAACGTGAGGGAGGAACTCGACAGGATGTTGAAATAAGGTATTATTTAACCTCTCAAAGATTCATAATGGATTAGCACCATGGTCTTAAAGCTAAAAGACATAGCTGAAATTCATATATGTGTTGACCTACGAAAGTTGAATGACACCTGTGTACATCATCTATCCCCCACTTCATTTACATATGAGGTCTTGGAGAGAATTTCATAGGAAAAGAAGCCTATGCCATAGGAGGATTGAAATAAGACCATGTTCGCACCATAATGGATCTCATTTTAATATATTGTTATGTCATTTGGAATAAAGAATGTGCCTATGTATTCTTTCATGTGATAGTGGCAACATTCAAGGAATTCGTCCATAATTTTTTGGAGGTTCACCTCGATGATTTGACTATGTTTATCCTTTTGTATAAGCATGTCAAAGTCCTTCAACTAATGTTGGATCAATGTAGACATATGTAGATTTCACTCAATGTGAATAAGTGTATTTTCTATTAACCAATGGGGGGTCCTACTTTGACATGTCATTTGTAAGCAAGGACTTCCTAAAATCCTTGTGAACATTGCAGTGATAATAAAATTATCCCCTCCAACATTGGTACAACAACAATGTGTGACCCTAGGCCACACAGGGTATTATAATAAGTTTATGTGAGGTTATACCTAGATTACTACACCATTAGAAAGGTTATTAAAGAAGGATGTCAAATTCAACTACATTGGGAAGTGCCAAAAGGATCTAGACACAGTAAAAGAAAAATCAGTATCAATGGTAATCTTAGAGTTCCCAAATTAGAACAAAGAGTTTTGTGTCCATGTTCATGCCTCATCAATAGCATTTAGGAATTGTATTGGGGTTGTCAGGGGAAGTAGAAGTAGACCATCGAATTGCATTCACCATTTGAAACGTATCCACAACATAACATAATTACACTACTACAGGGTGTGAGGGTTTGGGAATGGTGTATGCACTTCAAAATTTTAAACATTGCTTCTTGGGATATCACTTTAACCAATAAACTAAATATTGTGTGCTTAGGTACCTCATCAAAAAACAAGTGTTTGGGGAGAGGATATGTAGATGGTCCTTGCTATTCCAAGAATATGATTTTGAGATTATTGTTAAGTCTGGCAAGTTGAATGTTGGACTACATCATTTGTGACACATAAATTTGGGAGAGTAAGTAGAGAATGTTAATGATAGCTTACAAGACACATAGTTGTTTCACGTGGATATGGTAGATGAACACTTTTTTGAGATCAAACAATTTCTCTCCACCATAATGGCACCACAGGAATACATAGCGGCATAGAAGAAATAATTAGTGGTAAAAGTTGCAGATTATTAGCTCATTGTTGGTTGTTTTTATGAATTAGGGGCAGATGGCATACTCTAGAGATATGTGCTAGAACAATAGAGGTCTGTCATACTAGGAAAAGAACATGAATGTTTAACTGGAGGACATTATGCAAGAACTACAACCACACATAAGTTTTTCTGTTCCCACTTATGGTGGCTGACTATTCACTGAGATGCGAATAAATTTTGTCATGGTTGTGATGCATGTCAAAGAATAGATTGAACTTTATGGCAAGACAAGATGTCACTCAACATGTAGATTACCTTGTAACCATTTGGAAAGTCAGAGGTTGATTCCATAGGACCAATTAATCCACCAACAAGAAGGAGTGGAGGACAGTTATCATAAACATGATAGATTACTTAACTAGGTGGGCCAAAGAAACATTGGTCAAGGATTCTAGTGTAAATACTACTACTAAGTTTTTATTTGAGAATTTTGTTATGTATTTTACATGCCTGACGATATTGATGACTGAAAAAGGAACCCATTTTTTGAATCAAATCATTAAGGATTTAATGAAGGAGTTTCAGATCTATCATCAAAAGAGTACACCGTATCACTTGTAAGTGAATGGAACTATGGAGGCCTTTCATAAAATATTAGAGATTGAGCTGACTGAAATTTAAAATGAAAATAAATATGATTGGGAATCGATAGTCTTATTGTTTTATGGCCATACCGGACCACATCGATCAAACTTACTGGGAAAACACCCTTTTGATTAATCTATGGACCAGAAGTAGTTATGTCAATGGAATTTATAGTACCAATTATGGGTGTTGTTGCAGTTACATGGTTAACATATTTTGTCATATTTGAGAACAGATTCGAGGAGTTATTGCGGCTAGAGGAGGATCACTTTATATCAGGATTTGAGTTGGTTGTATAAAAATCTAGAGAGAATCTTTGCCATGATCGCCATATTGTATGGAAATAGTTCCAAGCTAGTGACCTAGTGGCAATGTATAACAGTAAGTTTTTTAAGCACCATAGGATGTTTCAGATACAGTAGTTGGGACCTTACATTTTTTTTTTTTGTCACAGAAATAGGGACAATGGAATTGTAAAAGTTAAATGGTGAGCCCCTTGATGGACTTGTAAATGGGAGTAGCCTAAAATTATACAAATACAACTACTTTATGACCAAAGGATAGTGAAAAAAATGATATTTTATTTAAAAATATATATGGTTCCAAGTACATGTTGCATAGAAGAAAACAAAAGGAATCAAGGTGAAAAAATGAGCAAAGATAGTCCTTCTTCTCGCAATAAAAAACTGCACATTGAGGATCAGATCACTGTAGAGTAAGAGATCCATTGTTGAGGGAGTGCGTAATATCGGTAAAATTTTAGGAAGTGGAATGCAACTGGAAATAGATAGAGTACTGGAATATGGAGAAATCCATAGCCTAGCACTCGTAGGATCATGTGCTCCCCACTTGGAGTGGATACCATGTAACTGGATGATGCAAAAGTTATTAACTTTAATTAAAGAAAATTATTAACCAAATCAGTAATATCATCACAGATTATTGACATGAATTCCACATTGGCCCAAACCACAAACAACATTCCCACCCAAATATTTAATGCATGTGAAGATCAATAGAGTGATGGTGGAGTGTGGGAATGATCACTTGGTAGTTAATGTCATTGGGAATGTGCACCAGGCATGTAATCTAAAAATATTTCTTTGATTGGATTTTAATATCACATATTTTTCAAGTGTCAAGAACTTATTTATAACAATGGGTTGTGGGATTGGACAAGTCTAGAGTTCTCAATCTTCTAGACATTCCTCATTTCGAGCAAAGCAATGAGGTAAACACTTTCATCAATTTTCTACTAAGTTGTGTGCATGGAGGGTTTCTATGGCTTGATGAGCCCATATAAATCAATACTTAGTTAATTACAATAATTATATGACTTCCAATAGACGGAGAGGAACTAGATAATTTTTTCACAAAAGTGAAGGAAAGGTTGCGACTAAGTAGGTAGAAATAAGGATCAAATTTGGCAGTCGGAATTGTGGTCTAGAGATTACGAGCTTTAAGAAAGATGATGTGTGTTTTTCCACAAAATTCATGGCTTGTAAGCTATTGTGAAAGTGCCACAAGGATGAGTGTCTAGTAGGGGTGGTCACCACGACTACAAAATGTATAGAAGGCTTCTAGACGATGTGGTTGACTTTTCCGTTAAATATTTTTTTGTAGAACTACATGGATGCATAGGATAAAAATGAGGACTTCCATTCTTGATCCTTATTTCTCTAACCATGTGGTCGTTGTTAAAAGGTACAAATTTTCCCAACTTTGACAAGCTTGGATTCATTAGACCAAGGTTTCGAGCTTTATGGTATACCATTAATAAATCATATGGATTAGTGGTGCGCTTCCATGCCACTCCCAGCTTTATGTATGTTCAAGATAAAGAAGACACTACCAGTAACTGCCTACAATGCAGATATAAAATTGATGAGGGCTATGTTTCGAAAGTCATTAATGACTAGACACCTCAGTGGAGAGTGTCGGAGACATCAGCACTACCCACAACAATGTAAAACCCACATATATAGGTTTAAAATGCTCATTTTGAGATGGAAACTGAGCTCAACATTAGTCAAATTAATGGATAGCTAGGTGGGTAGACTATAGAGCAGGGGGGGACTCAACTAGAATCCCCACCCAAATAAATGGAGAAACCCCCATTATACATGCCACCATGAGATTCAGGTCAAGAAAACATTGTGATATAAATGGAAAAATGACCCCTAACATGCCAATAGGAAAGGGCTCAAAAAAAAAATAAAGGCTTCCAAGCCAATAGAACCTAGTTTTTCGGAGGACAAAATTGAAAGATTAGCTACATAGATGAAATAAGTAATTGATCAAGGGATTTTATTCCTTGTCACTGTTATCAAGTAGGCGACAAAGAATAAAAAGAACAACAAGACTAAACACTGCAACAGTTGGAGAAAATAAGAGAAATAGAATAGTTATAGCTGCTTCAACCTACTACCACACCAGAGGAGCTCAAGACAAGAGAAAAGGAGTAACAAGTAACGAATTCTCTGAATGCTTGCTATATAGAAAATTAATGCACTCATTTGTATGAATCAAGGGTTGATTTATGGAAACATCTATAAAACAACACCAAATAGGGGACCTCAACATTAAGGTCTTCCATGCTGATAAATAGAATGCAACCATACTAGGTGGCTTGTTCTCATTTATCATGTCATAACACCACATCACTATGTCA
>Ga0181473_100105_pt1 | contig 14466 bp, 11 predicted proteins | sample In2P11_FD_119089 | JGI IMG/M metagenome (GOLD analysis project Ga0181473, IMG submission 119089) | Clean room microbial communities from NASA Spacecraft Assembly Facility at Jet Propulsion Laboratory, Pasadena, California, USA -... ... | reverse complement strand
CTAGAAGCCTTGGTTTGAAAATTTTCTCGAGGCCCTAGGTGAGTAGGAGTTACGAGTCCTAGAAGCCTTGGTTGGACAAATGCTCTAGAAGCCCAGAATAAGTTGTGGGTTAAGTTACTGGCCCTGCGAGCCTTAGTTGGAATAAACACTCTAGAGCCCTCGAAGGCTTGGTAGGGACCAATTTGAGGATGGTTTTGTGATGTCTGATCATGAGATGGAATCATTATTTGATGGGTTGAGGCAGATGGCCCCTAGAATCCTTGGATGGTTTTGGATTGGTGTGTTCTATGAGATTGCACATTCAAGCTTGTAATATGGCAATGGTGAATGACTGAAGAGAGATTTGTCTAAGCCATTCTATGGTCAGGTGGAACATGGTAGTCTCATCCTAGGTTTGGATTTTTCATAAGCAATAAGAGGTTATTTCTCCTTGTATTTCTATGAGTATCATACTGGTTTATATCTGGATCATATGGATGTGATTTCATTGGTATTTTGTTGCTATCATGTTGGTTATGTATATGTTTTATGATAGTAGCTATGTATGGATCTCATCATGTTTTTACTTGTAAATGAATGAACAATGTATCTATGGCCTAATGGATGAAATGTAAACCAATGTGTTGAGGCATCAATGCTTCTTAGAAATTCTCAGATAAGTATGAGACCCCTATGCTTAGACATATGATTTACACCTGTAGATTACATATTCATGATATGATTGATGAAAGTATTGTCATGGTTAGTAGGGATCCAGTTAAGGGCTTGTTCAAGTATTTGCATTTGCCTTATTATTTCCTTGTTATCTTTCTGTTATGAAGGTGTCATTCAATTTTGGGCAGTGACCTGGGCTCTAGGCCTGAAAATGTGTCTCAAATCCTAGGGACGCTGGCACAACACTGAGAAAAATAGTCCCTACACACTAGCATGCCTTGTCATGAAGAGTGTCTAAAGCCTGTTAGACATTGTTAAGGCCATAGCATGGGAGTATCTAGAGGTCAAGATGTCCAAAACCTCAATGGGAGACATAGGTTGGTTACTAGAAGTGTTGGGATAGTTCCAAGGGGTCCTATATATGATGTGGAAGGTCTATATGATGTGTTTTCATTAATTCCATTTCCTTAAGTTCACCTAGGAGGTTGAATCCAATCATAATAGCATGTCATCACATGTTTACCCTAGTTGGCCGGTTACTTTGATAGATGTGGGAGGAGGGTGTTACAGTCCAATCATGACTTGGGGGAGGTAATGATTATGAGTGAAGTGGATTTGATTCCCCAAGGTATTCGACAATTCCTGATAGTATAAAATCAGCTACATGCAAATGAATAAGATGATGTCAAGCATGTAGGAAGACCATATAATTACCAGGCATTGAGGTATCCTGTTAATCGATGTGAGGGAGACCACTGATGATGAAAATGGTTTCGAAGGTACCTAAAACATTTTTGAGTGTGTGAATGAATGAGATGAAGCTTAGCACTCCATAGAATCAGTCAACATGGGTCGACGATGAAAGCCCAATGAAAACCATGGGGAAACGTACCACTAATGATTGCAAGCTCTAAGGTACTAGAGTGTTTCTATATATACATCTTGGATATGGTGTTGAAGTCAATGAGAAGAAATCTATTTTAGTAGGTCCTTCTTGTATCTCCCATCATCGGTATGAACTGGACACCAAAATAAGGTCTCTGATGATAGAAAATGAAGAATTAATGTAGAACTAACATGGGGATGATCGACAAAAAAAGGTATGGTGATACATGTAGGTGGTTGACCCTTAACTAAGAACTCCCTTGAACATGTAATGACATGACATAATAGTGAACTTGCAAGCATAGAATAAAGAATACCAACATACACGATGGTGACCTAGGAGGCATCGCCAAATCCCATATTATAATCGAAGGGTAACCAATCAAGTGAAATATTGAATCAATTAATAGAGTTACTGAACTCATTCTAAGGGTGTCATTCAAAATTCCAAGAACACCAACTATAAGAATATGACTCGAACAGGTTCCATGTTCAAGGGAAACATACAAATTTCGAGACAGAGATTCATAAATTAAAATATCTCTATTGTTCTTCTATAGTGGAACCCCTTCATGGTTTGATGAGCATGAAAGAGAAGATAAGTAACCTTAATAGGTTCCTTTCTCATAAGTTTTTTAGTGAGGTCAAAAAAGAGATAAAAGTACACTCATTTCATTCTCATGGTTTAATGAGCTTGAGAATGGAGAATAGGTCATTCATTGATTTTCAATTTAATTCATGAGAAAGAAAAGATGGAAAGAACTTGATGTTTTCATATAATTTTTAAGAGCATCAAAATATGGTAGCAAAAGAAGCTCATGATTTTCATGAGTTTAATGAGTCATGAGAAGAGGACCAAAATTTATTCAACATTTTCATATATATTTAACAAGCATGGAAATATAGGAAAAGGCACTCAGGATTTTAATGGTTTAATGAGCATTAAAAGAAAACTAAAACGAAGCTCATTCAAAAGATATGAGTTGTATAAGAATATCCATTTTTTTTGGTGTAACTAATGGAACCAACCTAAGCAAAGAAAGAAGTAGTGGAAAATTGTTTGTTAATAGAAATCAACTCATTCTAGTAGTATCTTTGAAAGGTTATAGAAGGGTTGTGAGTTGGGGGAAAGGATAATGCAAAGGCAACAATTAGAGCATGGTTGTAAATCTAGTGAGTGAAATGAAGGCTATAATTTATATGAAAATATCTACCAAGACATTAAGGATCATGATAATAGTTGACCATGAAGGAACATGGGAAAAAGTGTGGGGACACCTACAGGGTGATAGCCAAAAATATAACAGAAAGAGAGAAATGAGGCTCAAATTCAAAGTCATGGCTGGTACAAAGGATGATCCTTGAACATATGAAAGAACTGCAACATGGATACCAAGGCATTAGTTAGGTGTTATTTTATTATTCCCATTATTACGGTGGATAAATCCCTTTCGTTGACTAGAGAGATCTCCCTAGATCCTAATGGAAACTAGAAATACACAGGCAATTGAATGACTCTTTCCCTAAGCTTATTTCATTTGAATTATAAATCCAAGAGAAGGAGAATAAGCAGATTATGTATTTGTAAAATGGTTGATGAAGATCCTTACTTTGTCTTGATGAAGCTTCCAAATGCTAAAAAAGACCTACAATCACAGACATAAGAGAGATCAAAGGCATATGATATCATAACAATTCAAACAAGCCTAATGTAATGATCAAGGAGATTAGAAATTTATATTATCTTATTGAATATCAAAAGAATCATAAACCATTCATCATTTCAATAAGACAATAGAATGGGAAAGATAATTCATTTGTATTAATTCAAGGATAAAGAAGAGCCTTACAACCTTTGCCTTGATGTCATGAGGTTCCTCCAAAATATCTCTAAACGTCTCCTTAGTTGATATGCCTTTCAATCTAAATCCAACAACATAGCTGTATCTTTTCTAAACCTCTTAATCCCTCTATCCTCTAGTCAATTTATATACCGAGAGGAAGAAGTTTCAGATCCAAAAGAGAGGGATGAAATCCTCTAATTCGAGGATTAGGGTTCCTTGATGAAAGGGAATTAGTTCTATGATATGAGGGATATGGCTCGAATAGATATGACCTAGAAGCTTTCAGTTGGGATATGTTCAACCAACAAAGGTTCTAGAATTCACTTTTTATTTTTACTTTTCTTTCATTTACCTGCATAGTCTATAGTGGAAGATAGCGTAGAGTTCTGCACAGTTATCAAGGATATAAACTGAAAATGTGTGGAAACTTACTAGGAAAAGCATGCATACCACACTTAACAATTCATAAAGCCATTTTATCCAAAATTCACATCTTCCTCAAGGTTTTTTCATTGTTTGAATTCTAAGGGACTATAATGGAGCAAGTATATGTATGGTGATATATCCATTTTAATGATCAAGTTTCATGTTGACAAAATGACGTGTAACAGATTGCCCCCTAAAGTGAGAAGCCTGGAAAATGTGTTTTTAAATATTTGAGTGCTTTATCATGCCAAATATTTGATTGGATACAATAGTTGGAATACTACAAGAAACATTTAAGGATTACAATGAAATATATAATGATCACTGAGGTAGGCATTTCCATTCTTATAGTAAAACCAACTCAATGAATAAGTACAGGAAAAAATCAGGAATCATATTCATAGTAGACACAGTATGGACGCAACCATCAACTATGAAGTTTTCTACATAATCATGAATATATGAATCCTCACAACTTGGATTGATGAAATTAGAGCTAGGGTTTTGACCTCCATCTCTCGATTCGTAGTACCAATCTAGCCATGTGTGTGAATGTTTCGAAGTCGAACATGGTAGAAACCACTTGATTACTGGTTAATGATGTGAATTGTTAACAAGTGTGAGAGAAACAACCAATAATGAAAATGGCTCTCAAGGTACTCTCAGTACAATCTATAGAGTGTGAAAATATGATTTGAAGTTGAACACTCGTAGAGTCATTCGATTGAAGGCCAATGATGAGAACCTGTCATCAAAAGCAAGAAACATACCATTAAGGCATGCATGCTTCAAGGTACTGAATGTTTCTAGATCAACTTTCTAGATAATGAGTTGAAGTCGATAGGAAGCAAACCATCGTAGAAAAGTTTACGACATGAAACACAATGTCAAGTTTTAATGAATAGTAGCAAGGATTGATTGAGGGTTGGTCAACGCGATTGAAGGCTAAAATTTTCAAAGGAATATGAATTGAGGTTGAAATTCTCTTGAACACATAATGACATGATAATTGACTTGGAAACATTTGACTCAATGATAATACTAAAAAGCAACTGAAGACCTTAAATGGGGTTCGATTAACTATAAGAAAAATATATTTTCCAACCTGACACAGGTGTGATGGAGTGTCATTTTGAAGAGCGACAGACCGCTTTATAATGAATGTAAAACAAATACCATTTCCCAATTTTCCCCCACCAGTACTGGCAAGTACCTCTTTATTTTTTACAAGCTTGAGGAGTATAACATATGCTTTTCCTATAAGCTCATCCTTCAGATGAGTCCTCCAAAGTACTTTTAACGAACCCTAAGAAGGAGTTGTTTGTTCTCATTATGCTTAACAAGACCTATGCTATTTAATTTTTAATGAGTTCAATAAATGGGTAAATCGATGTCATTTTCATGTTTAAATAGTTTAAAATGACACGAAAAGAAAACTCATTCATCTCTTTTACCATAAAATTTTAACAAGCCTGGAGAAAGTAAATCTTAGTGTTTTTCAATTTTAGGGAGTTAGGAGAAAAACATATGTAAAATCCACAATGTTCTTCTTCATAAGTTTAGTCTCTCAAGCCCGAAAAATAATAAAATAATACAAGAGATAACTCTATTGACCATAATATGTCAATGTATAGTTTGTTCGTAAATAGTCTAGTTTAGTCCATAAAATGGGTAAACTTATATTGAGTGGACAGTTTTTCATTTACTTTTACGATTTTGAACAATAAAGTGCTTGGTAATTTTTCATGTTTTGTGATTTTTAAGAGCATGAAAAGTGATAAAAATCTGCTCACAGTCAAAATGATCCATTTTTTAAACACTCTAACTTGTTATGCACATTAAACTCAATAAATTATCATAAATACTAGACATTAGGTTAAAAACACTAAATTTGTTTACTTTTAAAAGTTCCCAGACATAAAAATAATATTTTAATCACCGAAAAACTTATAAAAGTTCAAAAAGTAACTTTATATTTTACATTTATTTTTAACCAGTTGGAGAGTAGAAAGAGGGATTTTTACCATCAAAGATTCGAGGCTAATTCTGAGAAAACTGGTGGATGAAATGATGAACCATTTCCTCCAGGTAAGAGATATCTTCAATATCTCCATTTTTATTTGTTTACATTTCAATTTTAGGTATTCATTTGATTTTTTTTTGGGCTTATATGTTTAAAAATGCACTGTCGGCCCTGTGCGAGAACTCTTTATTGGGTCCACGTAGGTCGGTAATATTTTTTGTATTGAGAAACATTACCTGTGTGGAACCTCTCCCGAGTCTCCATGCAGTTGTGCTCTATTTACCAAAAAGAGGTCGTACAAGCGCAGAGGGTTTTGAAAATGTAGAAATTCTACCCCAAAAAAGCCACAACTTGTTTCAAATATTATTCTAGCTCCTTATAAATGTTATTTCAAGATAATTTGACCATTCAAACATGGAATGGAGGGAGAGAGAACATGAGTACCATGATTCAACAAATTTGAATGATCCGTCCACTATGCGGGCTTTGAGAAATTGTGGTCTCTACAGGTATTGGATAATTCCAAGAATGAAAGCTTAGGTAGAGCTCATGAAATTATTGGTAAGATCTTGGGATGTCTACGATCAATTATTTTCTATTTAGGATCATTGTGTCACCATTGATTTCAATGATATATATTTTTTGACTCAGCTCTCCCGTAGAGGTATTGATATTTCTTTATGTGGGAAAAGGTTGAGTCGAGATACTACTTTTGGATATCCCTAATGATACTATGGGAAAACCCCACTCAATGATGGCACAATAGATATTCAGGCTATGGGGGACCTGGCCTTCACGACCATAACTTTCAAGGTTAGAAAATTATGTGGCAGTGCAGCCTTCACTTGGTCATAAAGGGCCAGATGCAAAATGTCTTGGAATGTTCGGAATCCATAGTGTTTAATTGGTGTGAGGCAGTAGTTGTCAACATGGAAGGACAACTAATGAGAGAAGATAATGGTAGACTGAAGAACTTTAGTTATGGTGACATTATGATTTATTCTTCTCTAGAGAGGATTCCACTCCTGAGGCCACAAAATATTTTAGTGGATGAGATAGGGTCTCAAGATCCATAGAAGTCGAGGTGGGTTTCACTTATGGCTCATCATGGGGATAATGGTTTGGTGGTGAAATATTCCCTTGAGTTTTTTGTTTGGCTAGGTCAAGGGATCATCTTGATCAAGTATTTCTGATATGAAGGGATGGATTACAAGGATGACCCAGATATCAATCCTCCAGCGGGACACAGTAGGGTGACCTAGGTAAGAATATCTCATTTTGATGTTTTTCTCTAAATTTTTCACTTTTATGTGTTTTTCATCTTTCAAGGCTAATTATTCGAAATACATATGCAAATGTGGGTGTAGTTCAACTAGCAGGACTATGACATTTTGATAGGTGTGGTGACCATCCTATAATAATTGCAACACCCATCTGAGAGGTGACTAATGCACTAGAGGAGTTAGAACACAACTTAGAGAGGTTGAGTATAGACATCCTAGAGATTGTTACTGATGATTTTCCTCTCTAGTACCAGAGGCATGTTGTTGGGGTCCCAGGACCGCTTAGGTGACTATTACATCGGGTTGCTAGTGTGTTGGCTTAAGGGGGCCTGACCTAGGTTCAACGTTAATTAGAAAAATAAATCACTATACTACTGGCCCTTTCGGCATCAAGCCATGAAGTACAGACCAAAATCTCACCCAAAGTAGTATGGGGTGTTGATGGAACCAAGTTTCCACACCTTGAGACAGTTGTGATGTTGTTTAATTCCCTATATCCCTATCTTCATGCAGGTTACTTCCCTCTAGGGCTTACAAGACAAGCCCTCTATTCCATCCTTCAGTGCCTCCATGGAAGCATACGATCAACCTTCGCGCAACCCTAGCCTGCTCCTCAGGTAATTTCATGTTGCTATGGCAGCGTGCTGTGAAGATTCCCCAATTAATCTAAGAGACTTGCTGATCTTAACAAACAATTATAGTTAACCCCGCATAAATAGAAAACTGTAATTATGTTCAGTCATATAATGTAATTTCATTCATTTTTGCATCATATAAGCATAATAAAGGAAATTCATACATAAATATCAAGATGCATCAATAGAACAAAGACACTAAAATAGCAGAATATTTCTCTTTATTGATATATTCCAAGTGTTTACAAAATTTATCCACCCTGCGCACATAGTTGTAGGGGTTCGCACACTCAGCTGCGGACTTCCACCCTAGTCCTTTGTGTACTTAGCTGTAGATCCTCTACATATGCTACGACCCGAAAACTTAGACTTCTTACTTAGAGCTATGACTCTCTTACATCATTCATCCTTCTAACTACCCACGACCACAAAATGTGGAGTCTTTAAAATTTTATTACAAAATTTGATTCAAACATGGGATTTTAGCCCAAAAACTCTCCTTGGGGGATCCCACTCCCAATGTAGTGCTATAGTTTTCTATCATGATCATCATCGTTCTTAGATTCTTAGCTTCTTTAGATACATTTTGATTTTTGTATCAGAATATTAAGATAATAAAGGCCACGATGCCTTATGTCCTTGAATGACATATTTTTGTATAACACTCTCTACAAACCTTATCTAATGAAAAGCTACTACTTTTGATTTCAGTTTATCATGTGCAATATATGGATGAAATCATTTTTCTTACAAAGGTTGCAAATGTATATTTAACACATGGTTGGGTAATGCACCAGTTAAAGAGTTTAAATTTCTTGGAAAGTGTTGATATTCAATGTAATCAAACTACCTTTCCAATAAATCAATGCTTAAAAACATTCTTAACATTGATGAAATTATTACTGTGTAGACACTGTTTAAATGTAATACTATGAGTTGCCAATCTAAACTAACCATCAAATGTCAAATGCCAAATGAGATGTTGTCAAATAATTGTTTAATGACTACACTATATTTTGCAATGTTGTTCATTGTTTGACCAAGGCATACCCCATTAATAGAAACAAACTCATCTCTAGCTAAATAGATAAGCCAAATTGCATAAGACAAATTTTGAGTACTACGACTAGCACCATCAGAAAAGCCAATGTAAGTTTGAGTGAACATTGACATCCGCAAATCATGTGTAAAACAAAACAAGTAGAAGAAGTAGTAGTGGATTGAAAAAGCTACTTTCCTGCCTACTCTGCTTGGGCCTTATCAGTGGCCTCCTTTTTCCTCTTCTTGACACTACAAGTAAAAAGGTCATTGGTGAGGGGTGAAAAGTGTCACCATAAGCTCATTGGTGATGGTCAAAAGAACCTTCGTCACCAAAAACTGAACATCACCAAAGGTAGTGTCGCCAAAAGTATACGTGTTGTAGTGACATTCAAAGTCTGTCACCAATAATGATTTATAATGACGGGTGGTGACCATCACCATTTCATATGAGCAATGGTGATGGACCATAGCCTTCGTCACCAAAAACTGAATGTCACCAAAGATGGCGTCACAAAAAGTATAGGTATTTTATTGACATTCAAAGTCCCTCACCAATAATGATTTATAATGACGGATAGCGACCATCACCATTTCATATGAGCAATGGTAATGGACCATAGTCTCCATCACCAAAAATTGAATGTCACCAAAGGTGGCGTTGCCAAGAGTATAGGTGTTATGGTCACATTCAAGGTCCATCACGAATATTGTTTATAATGACGGATAGTGATCATTACCATTTCATATTAACAACAACAATTTATTGTGATGGATCTCTCATGGCCATCATTATTGGTGCTTATATATGATGATGTTCATTGACCGTCACCAAAATTCGCATTGCCAGAAGTATAGGAGTTGTGGTGACATTCAAGGTTCATCCTGAATAATGACTATAATGATGGACAATGATCGTCACCATTTCATATCAACAAAAATTATTTATGGTTACATACTGGTGGGCTCCAGTATTGCAGCAATAATGCTACAACTCCTGGAACTCCCTTCTTTAATTTTATCAACCCGGTAGTTCGTAAAAAACTTGGAAGCGTCAGTGCTGTATGCACAAGTACTAGCTCTTGCCGAATCTGTCACTTGGTCAGTTGGCACAAGTCTGCTAGGGGCTTCAGGCAACTTCTATGAGCTCTTAGAAGAAGCTTTTTAACTGATGGATGAAAGCTAACTCAAAGGAAGCTAATCTACTTGCGAAAAGAAATTGAAAGCCAAAAAGAAACGCAAACCCTAATTCTACCAGCTAGTCCTAATGACGCAAAGGAGAGCATGCAGACTACTGAAAGAGATGCTGTTACTTCTATGAAGGTAAAATACATGTGTCTAGACTACCTCTATCTGAATAAAACATCTTTTTGTATTTTTGTATAAGTTGTTGGAATTATCATGCATGTGCTTCTAACTATTTTTGACTGTGCAGAGGTGGATCAAGGAGGAGAAATGCTTAGAAGTGGTCGGGAAGGTTCAGAGAGGAACTAAGGGGTCCCTAACACCCTTCCAAAGAGTTTCACAGAGTTTGGCTATCAAGAAACCTCATTCGTGAGCTTCTACAGGAAGTTTGCAGGGGTTCTACAAGATGTTCTGAAATTTCTACAGGATGTTCTGCGATTTTCTACAGGATGCTTAAAAATTGGATTTTGGAGGATGGGTGAGTGAGGGAAGATGCATTAATGGATATGGTGGTAGGATAGGGGTTTGAAGTGGCCTAGGAACTGGTGGATGGAGGTAAGGAATGGCAAGGATGGTTCGATTTGTTCAAGGGAGAGTGAAGCAATGTTGCACAAAAATTAGGGTTTTGGGAGTGAATGGCAAACGTGAGGCAAGGATTCTAAGTAGAGGGTGGAGTGGATGGTTCTGATGAAGAATAAGTAGGTGAAGGAGTGGTACAGGTGCTCTGCAAGTCATTTTTCAAATTTGACAAATGAAGACTTGGAAAATCAAGAACCTAATTACTTTGACCTAATCTGACCTAGATAACAACAAAGGAAAATGGACAGAAGTTTATTTGCAATGAGACCATGTGAAACAACTATGAAACTAAGCAATCATAAACCTAAGCATGCATCCAAAACTAATATCAAGTTCTGCAAATGAGATTTGAACACTAATGATTGCATGGTGAAGCAAAGAAAGTGTTTTTGTTGGCAGCAAAGTCATCCTAGTCATAGGTCTTGATCCCACTAAGGGAGAGGTGAAACCACAGATGTTTGATGGCCCTTTTCTTGAATATTTTTCTGTTAACAACCTATCAACTAAATCTGAGCATGAAAAGCTATTTTACTTATAAAAAACAACCTAAATAACAAAACAAGATTTAAATCTAAATAGCAGATTTTATTCTAAGAATGCAGCAAAACACATAAAGATAAACAAAGGAGGTATTGGGTGCTTGAGATGGGCCGAACCCCAAGAGCTATAGCCTCCTAAGAGAGATTTAGAGCTGGTGCAAAGCTTGATTCATCTTTATTGAGCAAGAAAAGAAGAGTTACATCAAAATTGTCCACAAGGAGAACTTGAAAATGAGCTGAAAGCGAAGCTAAGCTATTGCCTAAAAATCGAAATACAAACTAGCTAACTTCTACCTACAAAATGACTAACCATTGGCTAAACAAAATGAGGCCCTAAGCCTTCTTATTTATACAAATTGAGGACCCCAACAGTCCTCTTAAACTTTAGGGACTCGGCTGCCCAAAACTTGTAGTTAACAACAGTCCTACTTGACTTGCTTGACTGCCCTTGTGTTAATTGATTTGGTGGCCCTTGAACTCCGAGCTGATGGTGGAGAATTCGAGGTAAGGGTCCATAAATGAAGGGGACACCTTCCTACAAATCCTCTCCCTTGTTCTCCCACGAATTTGGCTGCCAAGTGCTCATTAAAACCTTCAATTTTGTCTCCAAATTGACCAAAAAGGCTACACAAAGCACACATTAGACTTGTTGGCATAATGACTAACCCAATTCACTCTATTGATTAAGTCGAATTAGGAGGTTGAATGAGCCCAAATAATTATCCATTTTTGGGGCTCATCACATACCTTTGAAGGTCATCACTATTGATGTGTATTTATGGTGGCATTCATTGACCATCACCATTTCATATTTTAGTGAGGGTCGAAAAATGTCACCACAGTTCATTGGTGATGGTCAAAAAAGCCTCTGTCACCAAAAAATGATCATTTCTATTCCATATGGATGTCAATGCACGATGGAATCGAACTAGCAACTTCCTGCTTGTAGAGCAAGTGCCCTTCCATTAAGGTAACACCCTTTAAAGAATTAGACTTTTACATATTAGACCTTAAAACTTCATAAATTGTAAATTCTAAAACTTTCAATAAATTAAAGTTGCAGCAATATTTTACTAAACAAGCAAAGAAACATCGAAGATGCAGGTCCCTACCAAATGGTTATGGAATTTATGAAAAGCGGGTGGAGGGAAAAATAATTATGTATAAGAGAATCAATATGTTCAGTTGAATAGTCAATTAGAAGTGAAACTTTGAAGACATTTATAATCTATAAATGACCTATAACTAGAAAATGCACCAATTATTGCAAAGGAAATGTCATAAGTGGATAGCATATGGAAGAAGAATATTGATGACAACATATGCAATATGTTATAGGTTGAGTAAAGGAAAAATCTCAATGTTGTTGTGTTTGGTGTTTAGATATCTAAATGATATCTAAAATTTTGTCCAAATGTAACATGGATCTTCGGAAACCATGAAGGACATATGATAAAAAGAAAATTATATATATATATATATATCCCCTTTACATAAACCAACATGAAATTTTTGAATTTCACAAGTCTGCACTTAAAACATGACAACAACCAACAAATAAAAGAAATTGAATTGGACATAAAGCAATAGCTTCACCTTCATTCTTGAACTACTTCTACTTATTTGAATTTGACTTGTGACATTCTTTATCTGACAAGGAATCAAAATCATCATTAGTATTAAATTCATCAAACATGGATTTGGATATGTCACTGACATCTGCGTTTTTGTTTCCATGCCTGAAAACCATGGAGTTTTCTCTCGATAGTAGAATAAGATGTGTGCTTACTACTCAAGAAAAAATTCCTTATTAACCATTGTTACTTAACAGAAACCAAAGAGACAACACAATATCAGCGTACACAAAATCCCCTACCGAAATATAATCATAACTTAGCAAAGAAGTCTAAAAGATGTTCTTAATTAATAAACTTTGTATTTGGAAGTATTCTTTCTTTAGATTTGAAAAAGACTATGTTGTATAATGCTTCTATCTGTTTATCCAGGAAATTATATCATATCATATGTTACAGAGTAGCAATATAGATTACCTAAAGTAAAAAGACAAATTTTCTCAAGAAAATAGATTTAGAAAAGAGCTTTGAAAACTGTAAGTTTGTCATCAAAGCTTTAATTAATTTAGCAACAAAATAGTTGGAGTTTGAAAATCAAAATCATTCATAGGAAACTAATAGGACAATGGCCAAAGTTGCTCTTCATGCAAATAAAGCTAGATTCACTATTTCCATTGTAGATAACTGAAATTTGGGTAGTGGTCTAACAGTTAGAGCTTATTTGCCGGGAAGACTCATAATATCATCATTTTTTCCATAGTCTATTGCGTCTCTAGATCCAAATCAGATAGCTTAGCATTCTCATGTTCTACCTTTCAAGTATTTATTTGTGGCTCATCCTTTAGAGCACAATTCTACCACTCCATTTTATTATATTTTGTCAAGATAATTGGCAAGACCTTCCCATCCTCTATTTTACATCATCAATAACCATCCATCAATGATATAAAGAATAATAGATACACAACAAAGGGAAAAGATGTTCTTGTTGTATACTTATGTTCTAGGACTCATTTGACCTTACTGGTGCAAAGATCTCACCCTGAAAAAATAACATCCACGTGAACTTTACAAAACTTTTTTAAATCAAGCTCCAAGTAAACCAATTAAAATATTAACATCCTTTTAATCAATAAAATCTCTGACTTAAAATAAAAGTGGCCTAGAATTGAATGTTATATCAACCATGTCATGTAACTAACATCGGGTGAGAAATACATGCCATGAATATTGGATTAGTGAAATAATTGATCTGGTAAATCTAAAAAATAGATGCCTTACAGCTAAGAAACACAAATAAATGACTTCGAACTAAGACATGAGGTTGCTCTTTCAACCCTGTTGTTAAACAACTCTTCCTTATGTCACTTACCATTAAACTTTTTTTCTCACTAGGTGGAAGTGGTATTGTAACATTAACCTCTGATAGTTTGTTTCCACGACTGCTTCTCAAGGTCTACTCCATTGCCAAAATTTGGGGCTAGATAAGATACATACAAAAACCATCAACACGAAAATTAAATCTACGTCCTTGTAAAAAAATGGGAGGAAAAAAATATTCACAAATTGAAATAGACTGTAGGATACCTCATTCCCACAACATGATTATCTTGTCATGAACAATAAAAAAATAAATAAGGAGAAATGTAATTTTTGCCACATTTTGACAATGAAATCTTTTGTATATTCTATGAACAATTGATGAAAAAAGTCAGCTAAAGCTTGTCAGCATCAGGATTATACTAAATATAAAGGAACTGCTTCAACACATAAATAATCCTAAACATAAGTATCTATACAT
>Ga0181473_100104_pt1 | contig 14490 bp, 6 predicted proteins | sample In2P11_FD_119089 | JGI IMG/M metagenome (GOLD analysis project Ga0181473, IMG submission 119089) | Clean room microbial communities from NASA Spacecraft Assembly Facility at Jet Propulsion Laboratory, Pasadena, California, USA -... ... | reverse complement strand
TTAATTTATCAATCCGATACAAGTAGAGGCTGGAAAAGATTCCAGATCATCTCGTTGAACTTTGTATGATCTGTAATCCGTGTCCTCTTCCAGTTTGGTGTCGTGATAAGTCATCAAACGAGGAATTGCCTGCCAGGAGAAAAATCCTTCCCTATAGGCCGTCCGGTTCTCGAAATGATCTGGGCCAATTAGCTTGCACCAAGCTCCATGGATGATGTAAAGTTGACCGATCAGAGTCATACAACTGCAAACCTTGCCTTATTGAACCGTATTGTTCAATACGCGAAATCAGCGCTGTAGCAGTCAAGGTGTCAAGTGCAGAGATTTCGTGAGAGTCCTAGCCTAGCAGGTTGCCAAGTCAAATCATGTTGATGTCTAGGAACATGGATCTCTCATGTCTTGTAGGGTCAATCGCATTCTCATCAGGCGTGTATACCTTGTTCTCCAGGATGACAGCAAGCTCGTATGTCGCAAGCCCCATGTCTTCTAGGACAGTCGGATTGCTGAACGTGGCAACGTCATGCAATACAGCATTGTGTTCGGCCCAATCTGCCATGGGACCGAACCACAGGACAAGTTGCACATTGTTCTGAAACCGTTCCAGATACTTCTTGACCAGCTGAGGCTCGCGTGGGTAGACGAAGAGCAGGACATGCGCATTTTGGGCTTGGTCACTGATATCCCATGTACCTTGTACACGGTGCACGGCATCTGTGGATAGGTATTTCATGACTGCAGATTGGACCTCGACAGCCTCGACACGGATATTGTTCAGGTCATGTTCGCGAAGGTAGCATGTCAGATAATACTCAAATAAACCTGTACCCGCTCCAATCGAGAGCAGCAAAGTCTCAACATCCGCGTCGTGACGGACGCGTTGTGCATAACGTTGCACCGTCTGGAAGAGTGGTGTGGAAAGGCTTAAGCAGCAATCTGCATAGTGGCGTGGAGTTTCCGATATTTGGAACATGAATTGATCAGGTGAGGAAAGATGATTTTATTAGACGAAGGGTTTGGGGGCTGGTAGACTACTGTATGTACTTGAGATGGTGGTCGAGATTGATGAATTAAACGCGTGGGAGCTTCAAGTTGTCGAAAAGGGCTGATCTCAATACGCATACATATTGTAAGATGCTCAGCTTATCAACCCTGATTTTCAGTGATTTTGAGTCCCCGCCTAGTTGACCGAGAGCACTTTGTGGAAAGAGGTGATTACAAGATTCAGGATGACCTCAAATTGCTGCTCAACTGCACGGTCACCCGGCGCCCACCGTGCTGCCGCAAAGGGTGATATTTTGGCTAACAAGTCTTAGCTCAAAGAACTGTGATATTCCGATTTGAGCATGGAATTAATCATCTCAAAATGACCAGCGCCTTGCTGTTCAGGTGAGGTGTACGATAGTTTCATGTGCCGGATGTGAAGTAATGTGCTAGATAGTTCAATTTTGATGTGTACTGTTTTCGACCTGCAAACGAATGGGGTATCTTTGAATATATTTCCCTTTGGCGTCCCTCCACGAGCCTTCTACATGAACGAACGGGTATCTTTATGCGACCAAGGAAAAGTGTCGTTATCATCGTCATCAAGGTCGTGATGGTCGTTGCTCAAGACGTGCATATAAAGCCAACTCCAGCTCACTTAGCCCACCTTTCGAAACCGTCCACCTTGTCGATTTACCTCTTCTTTTTGCCCTTCTCCTGCGAAGCCTCAAATTCACTGATCTTCTTATCCAGTGTCTTCTGCGCGATCTTGTCGTACCTGTCAAGTGCACCATTCAGTATGGTAGGCAAGACTCTCCTCGAGTTTGCATGATCCTCGGCAATCTCAACCCCACCCGCGAGCCAACCCTTCTCTTTTCCAACCTTGATAGCCTCTTCCATCAGCGCTGAGCCAATTTCCTTCCGTCTAAACTTCGTTCTTACAGTCCAAGCTCGGATAATCATCCTCGTCTGCTTCGAAGGCTCTTGTGTTCTCCGGACTTTCTTGTTACTAGTGGGTGAAGCGCGGCTAGGAGCTGGTTGCACACCTCGGAAAATGATAGCACCTATAAAGTCTGGCCCAAATTTTGAAAGCAAAACCTCATCAACATCTCCTAAAACGTGCGAACCAGTTTCTTCTTCCTGTTCAAGAGATCGTCCTTTGTTCAACCACTCCCACGTACCCACATTTTCCGCCTCAAAAATGTAGGGCCCGCAGACCAATCGTATGCCGGCCAGGAACGCCATTGTGATACCAAGAAAGGTAGTAAATACCTTGATGTACTCTACATTCTGACCATCGGAGAACGATTGTCTGGTCACCCCAAAAGCTATCACCAAGAGGGCCAGCGTGACAGGGTGGTATATAAGTGCGCTGGAAGCGAGGTTCCTTTGTTGAGCCACTGAATCTGCGACCAGATGTAGTGCTTCAGCTCGCATATCCTCGTTTTCAGCAGCGAATGTCTTGAGAATAGGAATACCATCCTCCCCTATCTCAGGCTCCTTCTCCGTGGCGTCATCAGTCCCATCAGAGACTTCAACGTTTGACTTAGGAAGATCTAAGGCAGTAGGCGGAGCAAAATCGGCATCAGTAAGGGCAGACATGCTGTGGACGAATGGCAAGAGAGGCGCTGAGCTAGGTCGGAGGACGTCGGGAGTATTCGCTATTGAATCGTAGTCGCATCCAGAGTCGAGCTCGATAAAGATATTCGAATGTAAGCTTGACAAAAACGCTGTTATGTATTGGTAAGCTGCTACTCTCCTGCAAGGTGATAGGAGCCAATTCCTACCTGCGGATACCTTGAACCCTGGTATCTTGTCTCCAACAGAAAGCGCGGAGACTGACGAGCTCTGAAATAAAGTAGTCGGCGAAGGATAAGAGGTTTTGAATGGGTGAAGAGAAGCAGAAGAGTACGAAGGAGTAGAGAGGTAAAGGTGCTGAGGCTTAAGAGCATGGGACCGGCCCATTCTGGAGAAGAACAGACAACATTCACAAAAAAAATTAATGGAGACTATGCCAAGGCACTCAACCTTGGTAAGGCCCAAAAGGTCGAACCAGTGCAACAAGAATGAATTACCAAAGCCACTCTGACGAGAAGCGGATGTGAGACATGATGAAGAAAACGAAATCAGTGGATTCCAGGAAGCATTAGAATGGGGAGGATGAGAACGTGCTTGTATGCGAAAACGACACTCGTCAGAAGGGCTCGAAGCAGCGCGATTGAGATTCTGTTATCAGCTTAACGCCTCCAGCGAACCATGACGCCGGCTTGCGTAGTGGAAGCACAAGCGTCCTCAGAGATAAACTTGCCTTAACCCTCCCGTAGTTTAGCTCTCGCTTGTTCAGTGCTTGACATGCCAATTATTCGGTTCGGGTTGACAAGTCCAGTCCCACCAGTGTTAGGCTTGCGCAATATGCGACACCATTCGATCAACACAGATCAGATCAACATCACCAGTGCGAAGGAACGCGTGTTCTCACGTGCCCTTCATCCACGTGGTAGGAGTGAAGTCATTCAAAAAGCCGAAACTGTACGATGAATGGAATTTCCGTGTCTGTGTGTGGACGAAAAGTCCACGCGTGATCGGTTGCTGAACGAAGCATGGAGAAGCTTATCAAATGTCTAATCCGAAGCAGTATTTCTACACGTAGTGGGCTAGCAACCATCAATGAAGTGACCATAATAACATTCTATTTTGCTCTCACACGAACATGCGGCGTCCTTTGAAATGCTGCCCATGTAGAACTCCCATAAGCAATCACCGCTCGCTTTTGTGTCTGACTAATGCATCGCCAAGCTGTGAGCAGGACTATGAATTGGAGAATGTGGACTAACGGTCGAGCAGAAGCGATTGCGCTTCAAGAGACGAAGAACATGTTGAGGAATGTAGATCTTAGAAGATCAACCTGCTGGAGAGACTTTTATCGAAGACCATCATCGAGACCAGTTGGCCGGCACAGATATCTCTAGGTCAAAGCCTTACGAGGCGATAGCTCGAGCCGGCTGGTTACGTCTGTTGTTGCCCTGCTTCTTGCTCTTTGGGACCGTGCTCCATCCATCCTCTTCAAGGGTAGCTGTCTCACTTTCGGCCGGCTTAGCAGGGGCCGCCTTCCTCCATGCACCGTTGGCTTTGGTTGGTATATTACGAACAACTTCTTTGGGCTTGACGGCCTTGTCTTGCTCGGGAGCTGGAGCCTCTTGTTCATCGTTCTCTTCATCAGCGATCATGTCGTTGGCGCCAGAGACCTCTCGACGGAGGAGCTCGAATTTGGGTTGTTGCGGTTTCTCGGTCTCGGTCTCATTCTCGTTCTTGTTCTCGTTTTCATCATCATTCTCGTGCTCATTCTCATTGTCGTCACCGTTGTTCTCTTTCTCGTTCTCATTAGTTTCGTTTGTGCTTTCCGCTTTGCTGCCTCGTTCAGCATCTGCCTTCTCCCGAGCGAGACGTTTTTCTTCGGCCTTCTCAGCCTTGGCTTTGTCATCAACCTCTTTCCTCTGTCGAATTGCAAGCTGTCTCTTTTCCTCCACTTCCCTCTCCTTGGCTGCAGTATCTACTGGGCGAGCGGCGCCAAAAGGACTTGCTTTTGAGTCAGTAGTGGAAGGAGACGCTGTTGGGTCAGCATCAGAAACTGTTCTCTTCTGCAGATTGAGCCGTGGTCTTGTTGTAGGAGCTGGCGCAGCAACAGCAGGTGACGACGGTGTGCTGACTTCAGGTTCGGGTGATTTGGGAGGTGCGTCTGGTCGCATTTTCGATCTCCATTGGTTGTCCAGATCAGCAGCGGTTGGTTCTCGTGCAGGCGCAGGTCGATCGGCCTGGTCCCGTCTAGGAGGTCTTGAACCTTCTTGCGACCGCCCTTCGCCCCATGAAGGAGAATTTCTGCGGAAGTCGTCTCTACTGGCTTGTCGACCAGCACCACCCAATGAACGATCGGGAATTGCTGCTGGAGATAATGGACCCTTTCGCTCCCAATTTGAAAAGTCACGCACTTTCCCATCGGTCTCTGCTCCAAAGCCTCGCCGGCTACCTCGCTCGCTTCCAGCATCGGACATGTTGTCAAGGTTGCGGCCACCAAAGTTTCGCTCCGATACACGTCTCTGGTTCTGCGGCAAATCGGGTAGCGGTCCCTTGCGACTCCAGTCACTGAAATCTCGAGAAGACTCTCCTCTGTCCTTTGGAGGATCTGCAACACTAATTCTCACTTGACGGCCAGCCAGAGGAGTGCCAGTCAGCGCCAGAGCTGCTTTCAGGCCTTCAAGCGACCCGAACTCTACGTAGCCGAAACCTTTTGGCTTACGGTCCATTTTGTCTTCTACAATTCGAATATTCGTTACCTCGCAGCCTTGAAAGAAATCGGATACATCGCCTTGTGTTACGTCGAAGGAGAGGTTGGCAAGGTGGGCAGTATAAGGAGGCTGAGTCGGGAGTGGTAATTGTTCTCTGGTCTGGTAGCCATCTCGTCGATCTGTCGATGTTTAGATTGGCTGTCTTGGAGGCAAATTAGGAAACTAACCAAACGAACTGCCACCCATACCCATAGTAGAGCTGAAGTCGCGGCGGGGAGCGGCGCCATAACCTTTTTGCGAATCCGTTGCTATCAAACTATTTAGTAAAAGAGCTCTGGAAATATATGTGCAGTGTCCACCGTACCTGGCAGTGGCATGTCTTCCATTTCATCAGCCCAAGAGCCATAACCTAACGCTGTCAGTTTCTATCGAGTCTCTGTCAGAGGCGGCAGTCGTATCATACTATCGTCCTGCAAGAAGGTCCCGAGGGACATCTTCTGGTTCTTTTTAGGCGCTGCATGGTTGTTAGTCAGGGTCTGCTGTGTAATCCGAGTGGGAGGCGCATGAGCGGAAGACCACACACATGGCCACCAGGCTGGTTAACGTACGCATGATTGCGAAAGTCGACTACGCGCGCACTGTCGAAGCGACTGTGTGCGCGTAGGTTATGAGGTAGTTGGAAGGAGGCTGCCTTGCGTTCGGGGCAAGACAAGTTCGGTCGAATAGTCTGAGGACAGCGGTGGAACAGAACAAAATTGTTATGAGAGAGGTAGTGGATAGAGGAGCGAAGCGCAGACAGAAATTATCGTGATACCGGACTTGCTACACAAATTCGGTCACGTGCACACTACAACTCGAGTCCAGCACAGGACTTCGAGTCAGTCAAAGGTTGTCATCCTCTCAGCGCAGTATTCACACAAGTCGATTGACAACTGTCAACGACAACTGAGGTCACGACGACATCATGACAATTACGGGTGCCTGAAGTCAGTGCTCGTGCTCCTTTCTTACCTCGTTCCTTGCTTGTTGTGATACCTTCCTTTGATTTCTTCCATTCGCAGGAGGGAGATATTCAGGATGTCCGGTCACATTTCCTCCAGTGAGGTGATCACCTTGAAGCCATCTCTTTATGCGGGAGGTGCTGCAGCAGTCCTTGGAGCAGGTCTAGCAGCTGCCTCTGCCACCTTAAATGGACGGTCTGTTTGGCTACGGAGCAGTGTCGCTGGCTGCCAGTTCTTCGTTTTAGGATCTACTTTCTGGTTCGCAAGATCTGTCGTACGAAGCAACCTGGTTCCAACAGGCAATCAAATGGTTATAAATTCTACCCGGGAGGATCTCATCAGCAGTGGTATCGGGGGATCTTTCGCCGGCTTGGCTGGTGGAGCGCTTCGAGGACCACGAAACATGCTGCCAGGAGCCATCATACTCGGTCTGATGGGTCTCGGCGGACAAGCTGCGTATACAGGGTTTGCAGCTGTACTCGACTCGCCTGGAGAACGAAGACCTATCTTAGAAGTATTATCTGACAGCAGCTGGTGGCCGCTGAAGTCCATCTCTGACGAGGACTATGAGCACGAATTAGCGGAGAAGGTCATTGAAATCGAAGCAGAAATATCTATGATTGACGACAAGATTGTGACTTTGAAGCGAGCAGATTCTAGCACGGGCCAAAAAACTTGAAAGGCTTCGTGGACACCGTATAGCCGCCTGGAAGACCACAACCAAAAAGGCTGTGAAATATCATTAGCCTTTGGGTATCGGACAGCAGGCATCTCTACACTTCTGTCAACATGGTCATGACATTGGGCCAATGGTCATGTACTGATTGCTGGACTTTAAATCCTATTCACGTGACAGTGAGGAAGATATCACAGCCATTTACATCCTGACTCTCAGCAGGTCACACAGTGGAACCCGTTGGTTGGACGAAAGATGGGCTACTTGCCACAGCATTCATCTGATGACAGTCACAGCTTTGAAATGCTATCGTTCGCTCTGGGCAGCATTGGTAGTGAAGGAGCACGACCGTGGAGTCTTTGGCGACAGATTTGAGTTTGATATACAGCATGATGATCAAAGGATAACCGCCACCGGGCTTGCATAAATGCTCGTCACACCCTCCAGCGGAATGTGGAGCCTTCCAACTTTGACGGCGATCGAGGTGTCACGAAGACCGCTTTTCATACGAACAAAATCTTCAACAATACATAGATAATTCATCAATGCCAGACATGTAAAGCTGTTTGTTCACAATCCAACAATACCACATGTACTGATGGGAAGTCTGGTAATCAAGCGTAGAATTGCTTACCAAGCAGTTTGGGGCCAAGAGACATGTTTGCAGCACACCCCACTATCGTAGCGTGAATCCGAGCTTGCAGGCTTGAGGAAGTTCCGGAAGCCGGGGTCTGCCGTCGCGATCGCTGCTGCAGGCGACGTCGATATCCTTTAGACGAGAAACAAAAACATTCGACACATGAGCACACTATCACTTACCACATTCGATCGTTGCAAATGCTGAACAAGCAAGTACATTATCCACGCGTCCAGGCCGTCACTTCATCAGAGAAGAAGTTGTAAGGCTCCCGATACCACCGTCCTCTGCAGTTACAAATTGAAACAACCTACCTAGTCACTACGAAGACCATGCGCTAAGTTCGCCAACAATGAGCAGACCACTCGACCATGTCTGCGTCTACTGGAGTTCTGAAAAAGGGATCAAGGATACCGTGCATCAGAACCACAAGTTATGAGATAAGCAGAAACTCTTCAAGTGTGAGTGGCCTGTAATAGCGTGCCTGTTGCCGTTGTTTGCGACAGGATGGCTTTGATCAATGCTACTTCTTTCGCTGGGTTTCTGGTGCTCGCCTACTTGTTCTCTTTCGTCCTTTTGGCGGTTCTCCGCATAGCCACCGGTATTTCCATCCAGAGAATTGGTCTCACAAGCCTGAGGCACATCTCCTACACTGCAAGAGATGGGCTGCGCATAGATATCAGAGGTTTGGGCTTCTCGATACATAGACCTACCTTCTCTCAACCAACATGGATCAGCCTTCGCCTGCAAGAATTAAGCGTCACCGTCAATCTGACACTTCAAGACAAACACACGAAGGGGACGCACAATACACAAGGCTCAAATGCTGGAAAGGTCGAATCCGTCAGGTCGGAAGAGAGCAAATCGCGAGGCTCGACCGAAAAGGGAGAGTTATGGAAGAAGTTGACAAATGTCAAAGAGCGTCTCAAGGATGTTCATGACCAGATCCAATGGCTTCGCATGTTTGACGTTTACGCTACGAACACAACCCTGGACGTTGTCGGAATTGGGTCTGTGTCAATTGGCTCCGCTACGTTGGCTGTACACACTCGCCGCAAGTTACTGGACCGTGGGCGCTTGTTCCGGCACAAAATGGATGCTTCTGGGAATCAACGACCCGCTGAATGGATCTTTACTGTGAGGAGTATTCTGTTGGCAGTTGGTGGTAAGGAGCCCGTTGAGATCCTCGACGGGATGTCAGTCAACGTCCATGGATTGTTGTATCAGGAGAAAAGCGGTCTTCGTGACACCTCGATCGCCGTCAAAGTTGGAAGGCTCCACATTCCGCTGGACGATGTGCTGTCGTTCCAAAAGCGAGCATCGCGCCCCAATGCTACATCGCTAAAACTCCCGACCTCTCCAAGGCGCGCCATTAGTCTCGATGATGTTGTTGGGGAACTTGGAAGACCAGGAAGCAGGGAGGCAGCCATCGTGCAGACAGTTGCTGATTCAAAGGAGTTCCTTGGGTCTGTATTGAGAGGTGTACAGGAATTCCAGCTGGGTATGAGCTTCATTCGTGTCTCCAAGGAAATCGAATCGTTCCGCAAGGCGAACCTGCCGGTTGTCATGAACGTGGTCACGCACGAAATTGGCATTGACTTGCATCGAGTGGCTCAGAACTCCCCCGCTCACCGCATGTACTTCTCGCCGGACGATGTTGCTCATCAAGCTTTGGTCGCCGCCATCTCTATCTCTTTGACTTTGGATGAGGACGATATTCAAACGCGCAAAATCATGTACATTCCCATGGCTACAACAACCGTAAGGACCACCCTTCCCTCGAAAACCATGAGCTTCACAGAGGAACGCAACGCTTCAGAGAGAAATGCCAATGTTTTCTTCGCCAATCTTGTTATCACTTCACCCTCGCTTGACCTGACACCTCAGCACCTTGTGCAGCTCCTTGCACTTATACAGAACCGGACGAAAGAGCCATCCACCCGTGCACATAACCATCACCGCATAATTTCGAGATTGCTCCCCCGAGCGATGATGAAGTTCTCCATACACGAACCTGTGGTACGCTTCGTCTTGCCGGTATTCGATAAAAAGTACTCTTCGCCAGACGACTTTGACATGATCATTTCTGCAATCTCTTCTATCTCATTCGACGTCGAGTCATCCCATTCGGCTAAGGAGGAGCTTTTGTATTCTCTATCCTCCAGTTTTCGGGTGGTAAATCACATGCTCTATTACCAGGCAGCTTCGGGAGTGAAACACAATCTGATGAAGATGGAGTCTTTCGAGCTTCATGTGCAGGTTAGTGCGTCTACCGAGGTGGTTGTTATACTGTCTGGCGTACTGCGAAGTTTCTCGATCTTGATGGTGCGTGAAGAGGTCAGTCAGGGCGTGTACCACATCGTGCGGCATTTTGGAAAAACAGCCAACCAGGACTTGGAAGAGCCTGCTTCAGCGCGCCACCAGTTATTCATACGCAAATTGCCTCCGTGGTTACTCGAATTTCACTTTGAGGGCAGTAACTGCAGCTTTGAGACCGCGGGCATCGATAAGACGATCTCTACTCAAACGCGTGGCGCTGCTTTCGAAATAGAGTCCTGGACGGTAGACTATGCTGCTCATAGATCTGAGCACGGGTACCATTCTCGTTCGCGACGTAAGGTCAGTGCTTCTGTACGCTCAACAGACGACTCGGGCAATATCACTCACTTATTACCTTCCTCGTCACCAGCTAGGCGAGCCAATACTGCTCACGCCATGACTGATGGGAGGAGACTTACAACCTATATCAAAGGTGTGCAAGGCTTCATAATTGAGTCACTAGAAGAATGGGAGCAAAAGCCATTTATGTCTGTACCTCGTATAGAGGTGGCCCTGAGCACATCACGGGACCGTCAGGGCCCAACTTGCCATCTAAATTCTCATGTAAGAGCGTTCTACCTCGATTTCTCCTTATACCGAGCATATTCTATAGGTGTTGCTGTGACCGCCATACAGGATGCCATACAGGGTTCAATGCCCCAACCCCTGTCGAAGCCCAAAACTCAAGTGCCAAGTATGACAGGTAGTTCCTATCTTCAGACTCCTGATCAAAAAGCTGCCCTCGCGCCGGAGTTATTAGCCATAGATGTCAAGGTCGGATATGTACAGCTGAAAATGCATATGCCACATGATCCCGCCATGATGCTTCAAATTTACGACATCTCGGCTGGACGCCATCGGTGGTCGACTCCATTCCTCCGAAGTCATCTCCTACGTCTACACGCAACATCGCCCCACGTGCGTACTGCATGGGCGAGAATTGTCAACATCAGTGCCATCAGAATGGACCTACGACAGACCAGGAAAAAGACAGCTCACGGTTCTGTCGAGGAGCAATCAGTAGACTTAAGCACCGACTTCATTCGCTTCGGTGTACCGCACGGGTTGCGGATGTTCAGAGTTTTCGACAATTTCACCAATACCTTCAAGGCAATGTTGCAGATTGTTCACAGATTCAAGACAAGGTCTGACGATTACATTCTGAAGAAAGGTCCCGAGAAACCGAAAAACGTTCCTAGGATCTCTGTCAGAAGTAAAGCATTTATGTTTGACTTCGAAGATGACGCATTTGAATGGAGACTTAGCAACATATATCATGTTGGACGCAACGAACAAAAGCAGCGTATGGCACGGGACGATGCTTTCAATCTTAAACTTCGCAAGATGCAAGAAGGACGAGGTCGTCAAGCTTCATCACATCGTCGAACTCAGTCTAGTAGGCCTGAATCGCGTAACACATCGCCAGTAACAAATGGAAGGCGCTCACACAGCCAGGAGGCCACGCCGCGTCGACGCTCGACATCTCGTGGACGGCTGCCAAGATCGAAACTCCGCTACGACCGAGAAGGAGTTTGCGATTTGAGCTCGGCAGCCAATGTACAAGTCAATGAGGCATGGGAGAAATTGCAAGAATACAATGCTCGAAGTTGGAAAACTTGCATTGATTGGCTTCGGCATATGCAAAGCTCGACCATCAAGAACATTCGACGTATGTTTACCGGCGCAGATGAACCGCCACCTGATGCTGACGACCATGAAACTATTATGGCCATTCCCAACAGGCCTGGTCTCATGACAATTGTCATAAGCGATCTGCATTTGATTGTTGACAAGCCGTCGTTTCCACTCGCGCATTTACCGAAGTTCTTACACGATGTGGGGAAAGGTATGCCCGAAACCATGCAGTATGCCCTCCTAGTTCCAATGAGCCTCGCGCTAGACATGGGAGAGGCACGATTTATGCTCAGAGACTATCCGCTTAATCTGCTGCACGTACCGGCTATTCGTCCTGGCCAACCGCCAAGATTGCCGAGTTGGTCTTTGAGAACAGATTTTGTCATCGCTGAGGAATATAGAGACGACAGGTCAATACGACATGTACCAGTGCAGATTGTGCCTAAAGGACAGAAAACTAAAGATGGAGGGGAGATTCCTGGGTTTGCCATTGACGTACGCAGAACTGTTGCGCCATTGAAGACATATTCGATGCCTATCATTGACATTAACACTAGTGCACCTACCTCAATATCCTGGGGCACATCATATCAGCCAGCAATTCAAGATGTGATGATGATCATTGAAGCTTTCACTAAACCTGAAATAGATCCATCAGATAGAGTTGGATTTTGGGACAAGATTAGATTGAGTTTCCACTCACGACCAATAATCAACTGGAGAGGAGATGGAGATGTCCAGCTGAGACTCAAGGGGTCTCGCGACCCCTATGTGGTGACTGGTTATGGAGCCGGTTTTGTCATGTGCTGGCGAAGCAATGTTCGATGGGCCATACGTGAGGACGACGACCCAAAGAATTTCATGACTGTGAGGAGCGGCGAGTTCGTACTTGCGATTCCGGACTACAGTCACAAGGCAAACAGTACTCAGGAAGATACCGCGAACCTCGATTTCAACAGCATCAACAGTTCGAGCTCTCTCAAGAATGCGGCTGTCTTCAGTAAGGTCATTTTGAAAGTGTCAGGAAATGTCAAATGGTCTGCTGGTTTAGTCTTTGAGCGGGACGAACCTGGTGGTGGACGGTCTTCAGTTTTCAAACCTCACTATGATGTGATCCTCAAGAATCCCAAATACATGACCGAACGAGAAAGCCGAGGTTATGATGCATATCGAGGATTCCGAAGCAATTACATTCATATGTCAATTACGTTGGCTGCTCCCTTCGACCGGGACTGGACGGCACAGCAAGTCGCCCACTCGCAAAGCTACAACAGCATTCACCTAAGCCCTCGATTTTACTCTCATTTCTTTGCGTGGTGGTCACTATTTTCTGGCGTTATGGCTTTACCGATCCGGCAAGGCTCGCTGTGGCCAGGGCCCGAAAAGACGAGCAAGAAGTTTGGACGACATCTAGTAACGATCAAGTATGGCATACTTCTTTCACCACTGTTCATTGCTCATGTCTATAAACACAAAGACCAAGAGGACTACCAAGAGGATGTTGTCTCAGCAACCGGACTGAAGCTCAAACTTGACAGCTTCATCTTGGACCTGCACCAGCGCAGAGAGTGGTTTGATACAATATCTGGAGCAAAGTCAAAGCGGATGCGGACCAGTGCTATGAAAATAGACCGAGCCGAGCTTGACTTTGTCAACGCTGATCTCAGAGCTGTTGCTGCTAATATTCAAGGTACTACCGCCGATGACCTAAAGCGTGCGACGGATGAAATGCTGTCCTCTTACCAAGAAAGAGTTTCGAGTGTGGATATGTCGAAGTTTACAATACCAGATCAGGACTTTTCCTGGATTGACATGGACGATTTTGTAGAGCTAGGATGGATATTGCCAGCGGAGGCAAATCCTGAGACCAGGATTCTTCCTCTTGCCTTCACACCTCGATTCACCTACTTCAGGCAGACAGATCATGGCGATGCCATTCATGGGGACGAATCCAGGGAAAGCCAATTTGGTGAAGAAGATACGCACTCCTGTCTGATGTCTTCACGGCATAACGACCCTCGTCGAGTCCAGATGCATCTAATGCAAGAGAGATTGGAACAATTGAAAGCGCAGATCAAAACTCATGAGCGTTTCGCGAACGAACACGAGCTGAAAGTTGTGCGTGATCCTGAATCAGGTAGAACGCAACAAGAAGAACAATCCTCTTATCAAGCCCAAGGCAAGCAGTTACAAGACACGAAAGTGTTCCTAGAAAATGGCCTGCGCAGATTGGCACAACGTGAACACTCAGACGGGACGTCTCACCTCATGGGCGAACAAAACCTGAATTCTTCCGGAGATTCAGCCTCTCACATACCGAGCCCTACGGATGGCTCCAGTATTGACACGGACGCTGCCCCGCCACCTTCTCAGACCAATAATAGTCAGGTCGATGTTGATGCCCTGTATTCTACGTCGCACGATGGATATGCGAGCGACTTCAACAACCGGTTCATCATCCACAATGCACAGGTCAAATGGAACAACTCTCTCCGCAATATCATCCTCAGGTATAGTCATCAAGTCAGTCAACGTCGTGGATTCGTATATTACATGTCACGACGGGCTGTGAAATTCATTCTAGATATTGTCGATGAGCAATCAAAACGGAAGGGAACGCACCACGGTCGACCTAATTTCCGTGAAGATATTCCTGCCACACCTACTGTTACATCTCCCACTGATGAGCGAGATGAAGAAAGCATTATTGAAGATCGTATCCAGCAACTCCTGGATGATGCCGACAGATTTGTTACAGCAGAAGATGGAAATCGCGATGCAAAGCGGAGCACAGATCCCAAGCGACGCGCGTCAACTGTTAGCATAGATCCTGAGGAGAAGCTGGCAGAAGATTTCTTAGCTATGAACAGCTACAGCATTCGATTGATCGCCCCTCAGATCCAGTTACAAAGCGACAAGAACACTACTTCGGCAGTCTTACTCACAGCCAAGGGCATG
>Ga0181473_100103_pt1 | contig 14502 bp, 12 predicted proteins | sample In2P11_FD_119089 | JGI IMG/M metagenome (GOLD analysis project Ga0181473, IMG submission 119089) | Clean room microbial communities from NASA Spacecraft Assembly Facility at Jet Propulsion Laboratory, Pasadena, California, USA -... ... | reverse complement strand
TTTCATATTTACCTTATCTATAATAAATTGCCATCCATAGCTTTGAATTTACAAATTACTTTCAAGATTATGGGGGTTAGAGTTCATTTCTTAAAAATTCTTTCTTTAGATAAAGAGGAAGTTAGTGGAGCCATACTTACCCCACCAAGTACTCTATCAGTTTGAGATCCAAAAAGGTATCCCACCTTCCCCTGTATATTATATAAGATACATGATAGAGAGGGACACTCCATTAGAAGCATAGATAATCCTAGCATGGAAAATTACCTAGGAGGAGCCTAAAGTATGTGATGCATCCATACATATATCCATGGAACCTAGCATTACTAGAGGGTGTATGGCATGGTGGAAGAAAGTAATTCCAATCCTCTTGGGAATGGATGAGGAGGAGGTGGAGGATATAGTAGTAGCATCCAAGGGATCATTATATGAGGACCCTAAACTAGTGGATAATCCTATGCATGACATTCTCATGTAAGGATCACCTACCACATCAACACTTGGATTGGCAGCATTAGCAGAGGCTACACCTTTAGTGGCCACATGTAATCATCTTATAGTTATTTATTATCATGTATAACTTTTTACTTGGTTAAGAAACTAATTTTTGATATTTTGTGCCTTATAGGAGAGAGATATATATAGCTTCTATCCTTAGAGGCTAATATTGATAGGCTTAAGCCTTTAGGCTAAGGTACCCACTCTATAAGCTACCATAGTGGTGAAGAATGCATAGATAGCCTCTATGGAGAAATCCATAAAGAGTTTGCATGCCCCTCACAATGAGCAATGGGCCTTCATCCAAAGTTTAATGAACATGATTGAGAAGAGGGATGATGACATATTGACACTCAGAGGAAAATGTGAGAGGTCCAAGGCAATTATGGTCTCTCATGGTATTAGATCAAGTGAGATATCGAGTGGGGTGTTATTTTTAGGATAAAGTATTAGTAGAAGAAGGATACCTAGAGTTGATGATACCAAGATTAGTGGTAGTAGTACCCACCACTAGCTTGTAATATGGGACATGGGTCCACCATTTTGTGATATATATATTACTCTTTTTGACTCCACCTTTTGTATTGAATGTGAATGTATGTATAATTACTTTTGTATTATTTTGATAATTTATGGGATGTGATTTTCTAGATTTATTCAACAAATCATGTACTTCATTAAATATTTTCATTTTATAAGCATTATTAAAATGAATCACTAAAGAAAAATCATTCATATGGAAGTAAGAAAAATGAAATATTTGTCAAGTAACCTAGAATCTAATTTGAAAAATGAAGACAACATCCCTAGGTACCATATGCAAGCAACAATGAACATGCTTTGGTTTTTTTTATTTTAATCAATTTAGAACCTGAATTTGGCTTTTTAAAATACATAAAAATACATCAAAGATAATGAATATACTATTGATTTTTATTTGATTCTAGAAAATGCATTCCATTAGCATTGTGTAAATAGGTTGGACATTGTTAGCAGTGTAAGTTCTGATGATTTAGGAGGAAACATATATGAGGGAATTTTTTAGAATCTACCCAAAAGACTAATATAATAGTGATTTATCCCTTATGATCATGAAACATACACATTTTCCCTCCCAGATAATAACCTATCTATCATTCATTATAAATTAAAAAAATATCAACTTTAGGAAATAACTTTGCGTACCTGAGATGGCTTATCAACCCATATGCATTTGGTGGATGTAGGTACAAAAAGAGGTGCTCTTTTGGTAGTATATATATCATGTCATTTTCTATGTGCAAGAAATCATGCATACCATTAATGATATTTATTTCATATTCCCTTTCATTCTACATTTTATCCTGGCTCTGTTTCACTTGTTGCCACTATTTTATGCATCCATATTTGTAAGAAAAATAATAACACATATTGTGAAGCACTTATTGAACTAATAAATCCCCTTGGTTTTTGAGTTGTGTTTGGTAATGGATTCATAAATATCCCCAATTATTCATTATCAAGATGTACATGCCCATCATTTGCTTCAGCATGATCATCCATCTAAATTTCTTTCTTGTCAATGAAGTCCTAAATGATGTTTCTTAAGATCCTACAATTTCTTGTTAGGTTTCCTATGATAATTACAAAATTCTTCATACCTATAGATTTTTGGAGTATCGTTAGGAAAGTGATGTTGTACCATTATTAGAAGCTTAATAAGTTCCTCTTTTAATAACACATTGATAATATTATCAATAATGTTTACAAAGAGGATTTCAAGAATTACGAGATAATTAAAGAAAATAAGCAATGAACTCTAACCCCCATAATCTTGAAAGTAATTTGTAAATTCAAAGCTATGGATGGCAATTTATTATAGATAAGGTAAATATGAAAGATAATATCAAAAATGCTTGAAGTGCAATGATACCACCATACAAAACTAGAAATGTGTACTTACCTCATGAAGTGTACCTAATAATGATGAAACGAAGGTAGTGACGAAGTCCCGAAGGTCGACGTCGCCTGCACCAGAAATCTCAGAGCTAACTGATCTCACAAGATGACCACGAGCAGTGTGTTTGGGATGAAAAGGAATGTTGGTGGCCTATTTTCTTCATAGAGGAACACCGATGGTCTTGTTCTAACTATAATCCATCTTCAACTGACTCTATACCTCTGCACGATCTTGCAATGATGATAGTGTGATACTTAGATTAGGTCATTTTTTTGTCTGTATGCTCGCAATGAGGAAGTATACAAAATCCCAGCCTTGTATGGCGGTGTCAAAAGACACCTAAAAGTGGATTGCCATTATCAAGATCGGATATGGGATCATATATCTTCATCCCTTGATCCTGAACTTACTACTAGATACCTTATTTATATAGATAGTAATATGACCTACTCCTTAGGTCGGCATGTACCTACACAAATGAGGAATGTAGTAAGTCGTGATATATGCATTAACAATATCCAAGACATTATTAATACTATTTTGATATAAATGCAAGCAAATATTTTATTAATGTATTAAATAAATACATAAATCCATTTTTATGTGATAACATATGCCCCACTTTGGATGAAAGATTGAAAATCACTAGGTGCATTTGAGATTTTTCATTCAAAGTAAAATAAAAAACATCATCGATAATCCTTAATAAACATGATATTGATCCATCTACTTATGAAAACGCACTTTTGATAATGCTATGAGAAAGATAAGCAACATGTAAACAAAAAGGTATGAGTTAGGAAACCCCCTTATATGATGTTCTCTAATGTTGCCCCTAGTTGATATTGATATGCTCCATGAGCTCCAATGATAACCTGCAAAAGAAAAATATAGCTCTAGGGTCCATAGCCATCTATCGAGAGGTCACAGATGATAATTACCCATATGTAGTTGATTTTTGTGACATACAACCATCTCCTATCATTGATGGTTCTATCTATCTATTTTTGTGGAAGCTGAACTTCCCACCAAGAGGCATGACATAGATTCTAGGAGCTGAGACTCTACCAAGAGGCATGTTGTTGATCTTAGGAGCTGGTACTCCACCAAGAGGCTTATTGATTTTGAGAGTTGAACTCTGCATCAAGAGATGTGATGTTGACTTGAGAGCTGAGACTCTACCAAGAGGCATGCTATTGATATTAGGAGCTAAGACTCCACCAAGGGGCACATGATAAAGCTGACAATCTAAGAGATAATACTGATAATTTGAAAAAATTGATATTTTGAGAGCTAGTACTAATAATTTGATAATATGAAAAATAATACTAATAATCTAAGAGATGAAACTGATAATTAAAGAGATACCACTGATAATCAAGAGATAACACTACTAATTTGGGATATAACACTACCAATATGAGAGATAACACTGCTAATCTAAAAGATAGAACTGGTAATCTTTATTTTGACTAATTTTACTCATAGATTAGGACTGTAGGTAGTCCTTTTCTAACTGATATGGAGCATGGGTGCTCCTTTTCTGACATCATATTTACTCCCTGTTTGTACCTTGCATCGTCTGTTTCACTTGATCATTCCTGTAGTGTCTTTTATCATGAACATAGATGCATGTAACGACCCCTAGGTCACTCATATATGATATCTCTTGAGGTGTCTAGCATTGATGGGGTTCTTGAGAACTTCCCCATATAATGTAGACAATCTATGTGATCCTATTCCATGTGCTTCCATGATGATGTATGGGCCAACCCAATTTGGCTCAAATTTCCCTTTGAGCTCATCTCTAGCTATAGTTTTGGAAATGTTCTCTTGTAAAACCATATCTCCAACTTCAAATGCTTTAGGTGTCACTTTCTTCCCATAAGCTCTATTGATTCTCTATTGATAGGCTCTAAGGTGTTCCAAGGCGTGGACTCTTTTCTCATCCAAGGCCTCTAATTGATTCATTCTAGCTTCCCACACTTGTGACTCCTTCATGATGTCCTTAAGTGCAATCCTTAGAGAAGGTATCTTTATTTCAAGAGGGATTACTGCCTCATATCCATATACCAAAGAGTATGGAGTAGCACTTTTCACTATTCTCACGTTAGTTCTGTATGCCCATAAAGCACATGGTAACCTATCATGCCAATATCTTCCATTTTATTGAATTGTTTTTGCTAAAATCTTTTTGATAGTCTTGTTTGTTGCTTCAGCTTGACCATTCCCTTATGGGTAGTAGACTGAAGAAAACCTTTGATCAATCTTCATGTTTTTACAAAATTTCATGATATCCTTTCCTGTAAAGTTTGCTCCATTGTCCATGATTAGCCTTTGAGGTATGCCAAACCTACAAATGATGTATTCCTTGATAAAGTTGATGATATGTTTTTGTATAGCTATTTTAAAGATATTGCTTCAACCCATTTGGTGTAATATTCTACGGAAACTAGGATGAACTTGTGCCCCTCACTAGAAGGAGGGTTGATAACACCCATGAAGTCCAAAGCTACCATTGAAAAAGGCCATGGTGATGTGACATAGTTCAATTCTTGGGTAGGTGTTAATTCTAAATGTGCACACCTTATCACTCTCATCTCGATATCTACCTTTATAGATTCTAAGAAGGCTTCACCATTTTCCCATGATATAATGGAATGTATAGTATCTTCATTTTTTATTTCACAATAATTTTGATTCTTCATTTGTTCGTTATATTTAGATAATTCTACAGAGACAGTTTGAACAACATGTTCATCTTGCTATTTTGAAACAACATCAAGTTCAATGTGTTCAAAAATTTTTTTAGAAGAGGATCGCCGGTGGCCTAAAATCTATTGAGAGGAGCACGGATGGTCCTGTTCTTGCATCTTATGAAGTCCATCCAAATATTCCCTAGGAATGATACTATTTACATCTGCAACAATGTATGAACCAAATCCAATGTTAGTGATTTTGATCTTTTGCAGTGCTTTTCTGTAAATCTATTCATTCTTGGCTAGGATAGCCTCATCTTCTGAATTGTAGGGGACAAACCTTTCAGGGAGCACATAATTGCATTGTCTAGATACTTGTTCTTTTGCGTCCACTTTATACACATTTCCTTCAAAATAAAATTTAAAGCATATATGTAATGTAGATGCTACACCTTCCATATCATCTATCCAAGGTCTCCCAAGGATAAGATTAAATGAAGGTTTCCCATCCATGATATTAAATAATGTTTTCAGTGTCTTCTTCTCGACTATAATCGGAAGTGTGATGATCCCTGCACATTTCTTAGGAACACCATCAAACCCTATTTATGAATGATATTTTCAAAGATGCACGGTGATAAAGAAATAAGCAAACAATGCAAGGAATTCTAACATCCACAACTTTGAAAATAGTTTGTAAATTCGATGCTACGGATAGCAATTTAACAATGATAAACTAGATATGAAAGATAAACTCAAAAGATGCTTGCAGTGTAAATGACAACCACCATACAAAACTGAAAATGTGTACTTACCTCATGAAGTATACCTGATAATGATGAAACAAAGGTAGTGATAAAGTCCCAAAGGTTGATGTCACCTATACCCAAGATCTCAGAGCTAATAAACCCCAAAAGAGGATCATTGGCAGTGTATTCGAGCTGAAGAGGAATGCCAGTGGTCTATTTTCTCCATAGAGGAATGTAGGCGGTCTTGTTCTAACTATGATCCACCTCCAATCGACTCTGTACACCTATCCAATTGCATAATGATGATGTTGTGATTCTCATATTTGGTCATTTCTATGTTTGTATGCTCACAAATGAGGAAGTATACAAAATCCTAGCCTTGTATGGTGGTGTCAAAAGACACCTAGAATTGGATTGCCATAATCAAGATCGGATATGGGATCATAATATCATCATTTCTTGATCCTATAATTACTACTAGATCCCTTATTTATATAGATAGTAATATGATCTACTCCTTAGGTCGGCGTGTACCTACACAAACAAGGAATTATAGTAAGTCATGATATAAGTATTAATAATATGCAAGACACCATTAATACTACTTTGATATTAGTGTAAGCAAATGTCTTATAATGTATTAAATAAATATATAAATTCATTTTTAGGTGATAACATATGCCCCACTTTGGATTAATAATTGAGAATCACTAAGTGCATTTGAAATTGTTCATTCAAAGTAAAACTAAAACATCATTGATAATCCTTGCCAACATGACATTTGATTCAGCTATTTGTGATGATTTGTTTATGATAATACTATAAGAAGGATAAGCAATATGTAAATAAGAGATATGAGTTGAGAAACCCCCTTATATGATGTTCTTCACGTTGCCCTCAAGTTGATATTGATATGCTCCATAAGCTCCAGTGATAACCTGCAAAAGGAAGCTACAGCTCTAGGGTCCATAGCCATCTACCAAGTGGTCATGGATGATAATTACCCAAATATGATCAATTTTTAGCGACATAAAACCATCTCTTATCATTTATGGTTCTATCTATCTGATTTTGTGGAAGCTAGACTTCCCACCAAGGGGTGTGAAATAGGTGCTAGGAGCTGAAACTCCACCAAGAGGCATGTGATAAAGTTGAAAATCTGAACTAAGAGGTGATTCTTGATCATGAGAGCTGAAACTCCACTAAGAGGCATGTGATAAAGCTGACAATCAAAACCAAGAGGTGTGATTGTTGATCATAAGAGCTGAAACTCCACCAAGAGGCATGTGATAAAGTTGACAATCTGAACCAAAAGGTGATTCTTGATCATGGGAGCTGAAACTCTACCAAGAGGCATGTGATAAAGCTGACAATCTGAACCAAGAGGAGATTCTTGATCATGGGAGATGAAACTCTACCAAGAGGCATGAAATAGTTGCTAAGAGTTGAAAATCTACCAAGAGGCATGTGATAAAGCTGACAATCTGAACCAAGAGGTGATTCTTGATCATGGAAGCTGAAACTCTACCAAGAGGCATGTGATAAAGCTGACAATCTGAACCAAGGGGTGATTCTTGATCATGGGAGCTGAAACTCTGCCAAGAGGCATGTGATAAAGTTGACAATCTGAACCAAGGGGTGATTCTTGATCATGGGAGCTAAAACTCCACCAAGAGGCATGTGATAAAGTTGACAATCTGAGATATTATACTGATATTTTGACTAACCTGACACTCTAAAATGCCATGCTGATAATCTAACTAAATTGATATTCTGAAATGCAACATAGATAATCTAATAATCTGAGGTGTACTACTAACAATGTAAAAGCTTAAGCTGATAAGCTAAGAGAGATCATTGATACTCTGTAAGATGATACTACTAATTAGGAAGATGACATTGCAAATCTGTGATACAACCTTGTTAATCTATAACAAACATGACTGCTGATCTTTTCTGTGACTAATTTTTCTCACATAATAGGATCATGGGTGGCCCTTTTTTTTCGTAAATGGAATGCTAGCATTCCTTTTCTAACACCTAATTTGCTTCCTTCTTGGCCCTGGTATCTCATGTTCATCTTTTGATCTCTGTAGTGTCCTCTGTCATGAACATTGATGCTTGTAGTGACCCCATAGTCGCTCAAATGTGATACTTCTTAAGGTGTCTAGCATTGATGGGGTTTTAGAGGACTTCCCCATCCAACGTAGATAATCGATATGACCCTCTACCTTGTGCTTCTAAGATAATGTATGGGCCAACCCAATTTGGCTCAAACTTTCCTTTGAGTTCATCTCTAGCTATGGTGTTTGAGATATTCTCCTGCAAGACCATATCTCCAACTTCAAATGTTTTTGGTATCACTCTCTTCCCATAAGTTCTACTAATTCTCTGTTGGTACACTCTAATATGTTCTAAGGCATGGACTCTCTTCTCATCCAAAGCCTCTAATTGGTTCATTCTTGCTTCCCATATTTGTGGTTCTTTCATGATGTCCTTGAGTGCGATTCTTAGAGAAGGTATCTCTATCTCAAGGGGGATTACTGCTTCATCTCCATAGACTAAAGAATATGGAGTAGCTCCTGTTGCTATCCTCATGCTAGTCCTGTATGCTCATAAAGCATATGTCAATTTTTCATGCCAATCTCTTTCACTTTGTTGAATTATTTTTGCTAAGATCTTCTTGATGGTTTTGTTGGTTGCTTCTACTTGACCATTACCTTACGGATAGTATACTGAAGAAAACCTTTGCTCAATCCTCATCTTTTTGCAAAACTCTATGACATCCTTTCCTATCAAATTTGCACCATTGTCCATGATCAATCTTTGAGGTATGCCAAATCTACAAATGATGTACTCTTTAATAAAGTTGATAATAGGTTTTTGAATGGCTGTCTTTAAGGATATTGCTTCAACCCATTTGGTGTAGTATTCTGTAGCTACTAGAATAAACTTGTGTCCTTCACTAGAAGGAGGGTTGATAACACCCATGAAGTCCAAGGCCCACATGGAGAAGGGCCATGGTGATGTGACATAGTTTAACTCTTGGGTAGGTGGTAGTTCCAAATGTATGCACATTGTTATTTTCATCTTTTCAGCTTCTCTCATAACTTCTAAGAGTAGATCATCCTTTCTCCATGGTTCAATGATATGTATTGTATCCTCATTCCTTTCTTCACAACAATTGTGATTCTTTTCTTGTTCATTATAACCTGATGATTCTATTGAAATGATATGATCAATCTATTCCTCTTGCTGTGCTGAGACAACCTTGAATTCAATACGTTCCAAATTGCCTTCAAAAGAGGATCATCGATGGTCTAAAAGCTGTTGGGAGGAGCGTGGGCAATCCTATTCTTGTATCATTTTGAGTTCGTTCAAATGTTTTTTGGGACTGAGATTATTCACATCTACAATGGTGTATGAACCAAATCCAATTTTCATGATCTTAATCTTCTGTAATGCTTTTCTATAAATTTGTTCATTCTTGGTTAGGATAGCCTCATCTTCTGAACTGTAAGGAACAAACTTTTCGGGAAGCACATAATTGCTTTGTCAGGACACTTATTCATCTGCTTCTACCTTATACACATTTCTTTCAAAGCAAAATTTAAAGCATCTATGCAGTGTAGATGCCACACCTTCCATATCATCTATCCAAGGTCTTCCAAGGATAAGATTGAATGAAGGTTTCCCATCTGTAATATAAAACAATATTTTGAGTGTCTGCTTTCCAACTCTAATAGGGAGTGTGATAATCCTTGCACATTTCTTAGGGATGCCATCAAATCCCTTAACTCTCATAGTGGTTTCTTCCCTTGGAGGTAGTAATTTAGGATCAAATTGAGAAAGCAAATAGGTAGTGACAATATTCAAAGCTACCCCACCATCTATCAATGATCTCTTCACTGTGTTTCCAAAAGTTTTAACTTCAATAAATAATGGTGGATGCAACTTCATGACATCCTTGCTAGGCTTCTCATTATGGTAGAAGGCAATAATTTCCCCCTTACTCCACATCTCGGTTTTTTCTGGTAAGGCATTCACTGATATGTTTCTATCTATTGGACTATTCTTAAAAACCTGATTCATTATCTCTCTATGTGGTTATGAAATTTGCAATAATTCAAAAAGACTAACCTTTGCTTGTGTATTCTTGAGTTGTTCAATTAGATCAAAGCTCCTTGGATCTTTTGGAAGCTCTTTTTTGCATGTAACTGGATCTGTGATTGCTTTTGCTTTTCCTCTTGTCAATGCTGCACACACTTCCTCATGAAAAATCACATTGATATCATGTTCTTCTTCATTTTCTTCAACTCTATTAGGACATGTATAAAACCCATCTTCAATGAGCCTTTGTATTCTATTTCTAAGGCTTCCACACCCATTTGTGGCATGCCCCTTGGTTTGGTGATATTCACAATATCTATCTTCCTTGTACCAAGCTGGTCTTTCTATTGTTGGATCTTCTTCTCGCTTAGGCAATGGTTGTATCAAACCCTTGTTGACAAGATCTTTTAAGATAAACCTAGGTGGTATGGGAAACTTGATAAACTTCTTTTCTTTCTTCTCATCAAATTTTTTTGCCACATGAACTGATTTGTCCTTATTTGGTGATTGAGCTCTCTTGTCCTTTGCCTTTGGTTTTTCATCTTCTCCATACTTGATAGATCCTAATTTTACCAAAACCTTTTCTTTTTCTAACAATTTATGTGTCATATCTGAAAATGCTAGGTGTGTATAATCAATGACATGTGGTTGCAAAGGTAAAATGATAGCTTCCTTAAAGATATTGTTTACCTCTTTCTCTGTAAGCCTTATCTTGATTTGTTGCCAAGTCTTCTTGAATTAGACAACAAACTTTTCTAGCTTTTCATCATTGCCTTGTCTCATGGTGCATAGATCTGAAACCATTATCTCCTTCTTGATATTGTGCTTGTATTGTTCTAAGAACAACATAGTCAATTCCCTGAATGATGTAACTGATCTCTTTGGTAATGCATAGAACCACTCACATGCTTCTCCTTCCAAGCTGCGAGGAAAGAATTTAGCTTGTAATCTAGAGTCCACACAAATATTTAGCTCACATTCATCTTTGCATCCCTGTAAATGTCTTCTAGGGTCTCACTCTCCATTGAATTTGCAAAACTTTGGATCTTTATAATTTGCAGATGGCATACATCTATGGATCTCATCAGATAGTGGACTACCAAACTCAAATGAATCATCCGATTGAGTTGATCCTCTTGCTAGCTGATTGATCTATCTTTGCATTCCCTTAATTGTTGCTTGAAGGTGATCATTTTCACCTTCTCCACTGTTGTTTTCCCTAGCTTCTAAATTTTTAGGTATTTCATGTTGAATTTCCTCTAAAAGGTTGTCAAAGTCTCTCTTCGAAAGACTTCAAAGCATGGTTCTTAGCTGATCCATATCTGAAACACTCACAAAATGATTTTAAGTCCTAACTAAAACCCTAGGGTTTTAGTGCAATTTTAGTATTTCACGTCGGGTTCACCAAATGTTTATGAATGATATTTTCAAATATACAGAGTGATAAAGAAACAACCAAATAATGTAAGGAATTCTAACATCCATAACTTTGAAAATAGTTTGTAAATTCGACGTTACGGATAGCAATTTAACAATGATAAACTAGATATGAAACATAAACTCAAAAGATGCTTGCAGTGTAAATGATAACCACCATACAAAATTGAAAATACGTACTTACCTCATGAAGTGTACCTGATAATGATGAAATGAAGGTAGTGATGAAGTCTCGAAGGTTGATGTCGCCTGCACCCAAGATCTTAGAGCTGATAAACCCCAAAAGAGGATCGTTGGCAGTGTATTCGAGCTAAAGAGGAATGCTAGCAATCTATTTTCTCCACAAAGGAATGCTAGCAATCTTTTTCTGACTATGATCCACCTCCAACTGACTCTATACACCTGTCCAATCATGTAATGATGATGTTGTGATTCTCAGATTTGGTCATTTCTGTGTTCGTATGCTCGCACATGAGGAAGTATACAAAATCCTAGCCTTGTATGGCAGTGTCAAAAGACACCTAGAATTGGATTTCCATAATCAAGATCGGATATGGGATCATAATATCATCATTTCTTGATCCTGGACTTACTACTAGATCCCTTATTTATATAGATAGTAATATGACCTACTCCTTAGGTCAGCGTGTACCTACACAAACAAGGAATTATAGTAAGTCGTGATATAAGTATTAACAATATGCAAGACACCATTAATACTACTTTGATATAAGTGTAAGAAAATGTCTTATAATGTATTAAATAAATACATAAATTCATTTTTAGGTGATAACAAACCCCTTGACTCTCATGGTGGTCTCTTCCCTTGGAGGTAGCAATTCTGGATGAAACTGAGAGAGTAAGTGGGCAGTGGCAATATTCAAAGCTACTCCACCATCTATTAATGATCTCTTAATTGTGCTACCAAAAGCTTCAACTTTAATAAATAAAGGTGGATGTAATTTTGTTACATCCTTGCTAGGCTTCTCATTAGGGTAGAAAGTAATAATTTCCCCCTTACTCCATATCTCAACTTTTTTTGCCAAGGCATTAACTGATATATTTCTATCTATTGGATTATTCTTAAAAACTTGATTCATTATTTCTCTATGAGGTTCTGACATTTGTAATAATTCAAAGAGACTAACCTTTGCTTATGTGTTTTTTAGTTATTCAATTAGATCAAAACTCCTTGGATCTTTTGGAATCTCCCTTTCACATGTGACTGGATTTGTGATTACTCTTGCTCTCCCTCTTGTTAATGCTGCACATACTTCTTCATGAAAGATCATGTTGATATCATGTTCTTCTTTAGTTTCATCAACTCTATCAGGGCACACATAAAACCCATCTTCAATAAGCCTTTGTATCCTATTCTTAAGGCTTCCACACCCATTTTTGGCATGCCCCTTGGTTTGGTGATATTCGCAGTATCTATCTTCTTTGTACCAAGCTGGTCTTTCTACAGTAGGATCTTCTTCTCGCTTAAGCAATGGCTGTAACAATCCCTTAGTGACAAGATCCTTTAAGATAAATCTAGGAGGTATAGGAAAATTTATAAATTTCTTTTCTTTCTTTTCATTAGTCTTTTCTACTACATGAATTGACTTATCTTTCTTTGGTGATTGAGTTCTTTTATCTTTTGCCTTGGGTTTTTCATCCTCTCTGTACTTTACAAGCCCTAGTTTTACAAGAACTTTTTCTTTCTCTAACAACTTATGTGTCATATCCAAAAGTGCTAAGTGTGTGTAATCAACGATATGTGGTTGTAAAGGTAAAATAACAACCTCTTTAAAAATGTTATTTACCTCTTTTTCGGTAAGCCTTATCTTGATTTGTTGGCAATTTCTCTTGAATTGTACAACAAACTTATCTAGCTTTTCATCATTGCCTTGTCTCATAGCATATAGATTTGACACCATGATCTCTTTCTTGATATTATGCTTATATTGTTCTAAAAAAAACATACTCAAATCTCTAAATGAAGTGATTGATCTCTTTGGCAAAGCATAGAACCACTTGTGTGCTTCTCCTTCCAAGCTATGAGGGAAGAATTTGGCTTGTAGTCTTGAGTCCACACTGATTTTGAGCTTGCATTCAACTTTAAACCCTTGTAAATGTCTTCTAGGATCTCCTTCTCCATTAAATTTGCATAATTTTAGATCTTTATAATCCGCAGGTGGCATACACAAGTGGATCTCATTGGATAATGGGCTACCAAATTCAAAAGAGTCATCTGGCTAAGTTGAACCTCTAGCTAACTGATCGATCTGTCTTTGCATGCCTTCAATTTTTGGTTGAAGGTGATCATTTTCACCCTCTCCACTATTATTTGCTCTTGCTTCTGAACTATTAGGTCTATCATGTTAAATTTCTTCTAAGAAGTTATCAAAGTCTTTCTTTGAAAGACTTTGAAGCATTGCTCTTAGTTAATCCATATCTGAAACAACTCACAAAATTATCTTTAGTCCTAACTAAAACCCTAAGGTTTTAGTGCAATTTAGTTTCATGTCAGGTTCACCAAATTTTTACAAAGAGGATTTTGAGAATTACAAGATAATTAAAGAAAATAAGAAATGAACTCTAACACCCACAATCCCAAAAGCAATTTGTAAATTCGAAGCTACGAATAGCAATTTATTATAGATAAGCTAAATATGAAAGATAATCTCAAAAATGCTTGAAGTGCAATGAAAACCACCATGCAAAATTGGAAATGTGTACTTACCTCATGAAGCATACCTGATAATGGTGAAATGAAGGAAGTGACGAAGTCCTAGAGGTTGACGTTGCCTGCACCAAAAATCTTAGAGATGACTGATCTCAAAAGAGGACCACGGGCGATGTGTTTGGGATGAAAAGGAATGTTGGTGGCCTATTTTCTTCACAGAGGAATGTTGGTGGTCTTTTTCTAACTATAATCCATCTTCAACTGACTCTATACCTTTGTATGATCTTGTAATGATGATAGTGTGATACTCAGATTAGGTCATTTATTTATCTGTACGCTCATAATGAGGAAGTATACAAAATCCCAGCCTTGTATGGTGGTGTCAAAAGACACCTAGAA
>Ga0181473_100063_pt2 | contig 14547 bp, 12 predicted proteins | sample In2P11_FD_119089 | JGI IMG/M metagenome (GOLD analysis project Ga0181473, IMG submission 119089) | Clean room microbial communities from NASA Spacecraft Assembly Facility at Jet Propulsion Laboratory, Pasadena, California, USA -... ... | reverse complement strand
GAGATTAATACAAAGGGTTGAGAATGTGTTGTAGCTACTACAACCACCCTCCAAAATTTTTCCCATGCTTTGATTTTGGAGCCTTCCTTCCATCCATAGGAGCTTATCTTTTATTGTTTTCAAGTATTCGTGTTGTGATCAAGACTTATATTTTCATGCTTTTCTTGTGATATAATGATCCCGATTCTATATCTTTCAAACACAAGCTAACTTCTGATTTGACCTGTAGCATTGTTGGGCTTGCCTCCAAAAACTACACAATATTGGAAGGAAGGTCAACCATACCTCTAGAAATTGCGCAATTCTTCTTGGCAGGCCAGCCTTGAGCATGAAAACTACGCAATTCTGGATGGCAACCAAGCCTTGATGATAAAAATTGCGCAAAGTATCCTTTGAGCTCATAAACTACGCAATCCACTTAGTCAAGAAGTTTCCTAGCCCTCGATAATTGTGCAATCCTTCTTGGAAGTGTGCATGCAAGTTTCTCAAAAAAAGAAGCAAAAAGCATCCCTAGAAAATAGGGGTTCACTAATTAGTTTCCTGAAGGTGGCACACTTACTATTTTTGGAACTTTCCACCAAGTGTCGCTTTTTCCTTGATTTTAGGCATGTGCATTATAAACCCTAATTAGTCTAGATCTATGTAATGGACACCCTAGAGCTCATTTGTACATTTGATCTTGGAGATATAGCATTCCCAAGGAGATCAAGGAGCCTTCAGTGGAGTTTTTGATGCTTTTCTGGGTGAGTTTTTCTTTTGTCACTTTTTCTATCGCTTTTTGTTGTTTGGCTTTTGTGAGTGTTGTTCTACTTGTTTATTTTCATGGTTGCTAGCACTTTAATGTATATTTGAGCGTACAAGTGTTGCTTCAGTCCAAGGCTTAAGCTTTAAGTTTTCCTTTTACAAGTGTCGCATTAATTTTCTTGTTTTTGCCCATTAGTGGTCGTCGTTTCGGAAACTCTCCATGCATGTTTGTTTTTCCTTTTGCACGTTCATTTTCCACACTTGTTTTGCATTGACATATCCATACTTAGTCAGATTTTCACTTGAACTTGTACCATCACTCAGAACTGCTTGTTTTCCACGCACTCAGTTGCAGAGCCTTTCCTTCGCTACTGACAGGAATAGACCTTCCTATCTACCAACCCTTTACAATATCATTCATTCATCTCTCTATTCTTATCCATCCCAAGTTATCTCTAAGACTCGCTATTACTCAACTATTTATAGCTTTTCTAATACAATACCATAGCCCCAGCTCATGGATGTGTCTTCAAAACCGACCAAAACAAGGGGCTAAGACCCCTTTTGACTCCTATCTATCTGCAAGCTCCGCATCCACATTTCATGGAGACTTTACATCTTTTACAAAATTCTTTACAAAAAATGACTAAGTTAATTCAATTCTACCCCTAGGGACCCCATCCCAACAAAAGTCAAAGACAAACTACTTGGTGGACGAGAACAAACAATTGGCAAGGAACTTACATGCTGCTAGGAAAGAGGTTGAACAACTTCGGGAAGAGTTACAAAATGCATCTCTTGCACAGGTCTATATGGAAGAACTGAAGGCAGCGATACTCGGTGAAGTATCAACACTAAGAGAGACCATGTAGAGTCTTTATGAGGAGCTTGTTACCATGCAAAAGGTAGTTGTCCACATGCATTGGTTGCAAAAAAAGTGTAAATATTATGTCAAAAACTCCCAAGGATGTGCAATAAGCTATTGTTTTCGTGCATGAATGGTTAATGTAATGCAAAGGGGCACCACTTGAATTGGAAAAGAAGACAAGGCAAGAGGTAGATTTGGAGAAAGAAAAAGTTCAATTGCTCTTCCAAGATTACAAACAGCTCACCTCTTTCATTTCCAACACTCAGGCCTCATATGCATGTTTATACAATAACCTGAACTTCTTGGTGAAATCGCATGAGATCCCACCAGTCAGCTCACTCACAGAGATCAAGTGCAGGAATCATTTCAGGCGGGAGATTGAAGAATACAATTGAGACAGATATCCATCAAGGAAGATCTTGAAGTAAACAAACAGATTATGCAGAAGCCCATTGGTGACCTTGTCCAAATAACCGCAATGTTGCTCCATCTCAAGAAGGAAACACAAACCAGTTCCAAGTCAATGTACCCAGATGCCATGGAGGCTAGAGTCTGCTTCCAACCTAACACCGTTGCACGGTTTGGGGATGTCATCAAAAATACAAAGCTTGGCATTGTGATGTACCTGAGAAACATCAAATGGAAGTTGTTGAGTTGGAGTTTCCCCAAAAGAAAGCTTAATTATTTTATCTTATTAGGTTTTCTAGTTGGATCTACCCAATTTTGTCTTATATGGGTACTAGTGTAATATAATATTCTTTTGTAATTAATTTGCAAGTGGAATTCCAAGTGTCAAAATTGAAATGTAAAGAGTCATGTTGTAATGAATGTAAAGAGTCATTTTGTAAAGAAGTTGAAGAGTCATGATTGAAGTCCAAGAGTCACAAGGGGAAGTTAATAGTCACCCCTTTTGTTATAAATAAACCCTCATAACTCATGTAAAGGGATTTTGGGAGCCAAGCTTTTGGCTAAGCTTAGGTTCAGAATCAGGAGCTTGGGAGTTTGCGAGATCCTTGGCTTCTCCGTAACATAGAGGGAGTATCTTTCATTGGAGGAGGAGGTTTTGAATTCATGTTCCACTATTGGGGCTAGTGGCCTGCCAATGGTTTATGTATGATTCGAACTTCCATTTTAATAAAAGCTTAAAGTCAACACGTTTTCATACATATGTTGTGAATATAGTAGGACTATTCTTGTTATATTTGCAATGTGTGTTATTTAACTTACTCTTATGCTTATGAACTATTTCGTTTGCATTGGTACAAATCTTGTTGAATGTGTGTTGTTGTATAATTCCTTCACTATTAACTTGTGAACTATTTCACAGATAAGCTTGTGATGTCTTTATGCTCATGTGTTCCTTCCAAGCTCCGTATTATCACAGGATTTGAAGGGACTCACTCTTTTCCCTTTATGTGTTATAACCTTCATGCATTACACTTGAATTTCCATAAAGTCCCACACTTGTTCCCACCAAAGTCACCATACACCACTTTATGCATTACTTCAACCAAGGCACATTAATAAATCCAACTACATCGCAATTCGGGACGTATTCTGGATGCGACTTCTACACCAAACAGTGTGAGGTCTTATTGGGACTTCATATCGGGGAAATCCCTTGAATGATTGTGGGTCCAACACTATTGATTTTTTTGGTGCTAGGAGGAGTGCCAACTGACAAGCTAAGCCCATGAAGCATGTTTCAACTTTATGTATCTTTAATGCCTTCTTCCCAAATCTTAACCACGACATGTTTTTCTAGAATTGCAAATCTGAAATTGCCCATGGAGATAATCAATGAATTGTAAAATTTGAAATTTGATGTTGAGAGTGGAACAACCATTCTCGAGCACACCGCTTGTTTTTTTGAATTTTGCACAAAACATAATATTCAATGTGAGGATATTGTGTGCAGGTTGTTTGTCCTCACATTCGAAGTGCACGTAAAGGAATGGTGTTACAAATTTCCTGTCACTTCCATTCACTCCTTCGAACATCTTGTCTAGGAGATTTACCGCACCTTTGATAGGTATGATTACAAATCTGTTTTCACGAAAATCATATGATTGTGAAAATCACCTGATAGATCTCTTAATGATTTCCATGATTGTTTCGTTCATTTTTGTTTTGAATTTTCTAAAGATGATATCGATTGAAATTTGATGAAAGAGAAATTCGAATTTCTTGTTCATATTTCGATGAATCCACAAGAATATGAGTCTTTCAAAAGTCTCCCAACATCCCTCAATTATGTAGCTCCTAAATCTACGGTGAAGGAAGTTGTTGTCCTAAGTGACTCTTCGTCTTTTCTTCATCAAAATGTTCCATTTTCGTAGGTTGAGGTGGGAGAACTTGATAATTCATCAGTTGATTTACCACCATCTTCTCCTACCCCACATACTCAAAATTTAGCTCAGGATTGGACAGTGAATATGAAGTTTACGATAATGTGTTATCTCCTCGTCATCCATCCGCTGATTCATTTGGTCCTCCTGATTGTGAGTTGTTTGGTTCACCTATTTCAACTTTTTCTATTGATGTTCATGAGGATCAATTTCATGATGGAGTTAGTGTTGAGCAGCAATTCTGCGATATCATTTGCAATGACTATGTTTTGGAGTCTATCTCTAAACAAGAATATGCGATGAAGGTTGATTTTTCTCTTTCTGTTCCTCTCCCTCATTATCCTTAAATATTCCACGATTCCACCATTCCTATTGAATCTTCAACTTCGATCACACTTAGAACTCGTGGAATGTTAGTTTTACATCTAAATGCGAAGAGAAAAAATATTATCTTCTTGATCTCTCCAATCCATCATCTAATCATTGTGAAGAAATAAAGGCTGAAATTTCTTATTTTCAATCTTCCCCTCTTTACGATTCATTAGAACATGAGCTCTGTTGCAAAATGAAAGTTTTCTTCTTTCTTTATGTTCGCCCAATTTAGAAGTTCGAAATATTTTTCTTGCATGTCATGTTGTCGTAGTGTTTTCCAACACCACAATGCTTCTGCAGAGCGTTTTGCTTGCACTTTTCTTTTGTATTTATCTGCATGTATTTTCAAACTTCAAATGTTATGGAATGTATTGCTTTATGTTTCTTATTTGTTGTTATTTTTTAATATCTTTCTTGATGTACATTCCCTTGCCTATATAGGCCAACCAATGCATCAGTGGTTACACTAGAAGTTTCATTTTACGTAAGCCTGACCTATTCTCGGTTAGTGTAGGAGTAGGGGTAGTTTGTTTTTCCTTTGTTTCGTTTTGATTTACTTTTCACCCCGCTCTTTTCTTTTCTTTCCAGTTGTAGGACAACTTTCGCATGAGACCATGTTGGTTTCTTAAGCAAGCGTGGTGAATTTTAAGAGGAATTTGTGCTACTATCAATGCTTGGTTATCTATTTATTCCCTCTCTTTGCGTGAATCTTACATTTTTTGTCATTGATATTCTGGTGGAAAATACGTTATTTTAAGAGAAAACCATAGTGAAACCATGATGCTTGAATCCATAACTAGTACCGCCTACTCTAATCTATATTTTATAATTTTTAGTTCCTTGTCAATTAGGTTGAGTAGAGTAAGGAGGGGAGGAAACTTCAAAAAGTATGTCAGAGGTATACAAATATCCTTCTCTGAAGGGACAACCTATTTTTCTCTCAATAATTCGGGATCCCTCTTTTGCCTCATTAAATCAATAAGTGCCTCTGCACATTTATTTGAACAAATGAATAAAAATAAATAAAAGGCAAAAGAAGAGAAAAACTTCCTATGCAAAGAGGTGAAGCAAGTAACTCCGTCGGGGTACTGTATAGGCTCCCAGGTAGCGAAGCAATGTTTGTGTCCCTGAAGTGACTTTGTTGAGGTACTGTATAGACTTGCTGGCAGCAAATTAACACCAGAGATTAAAACTAAGACTCTGACCATATTTTTAATTGTATATCTAAATACTCCTCATCCCTAATTGAAACAACTTAGTTTGACTTAGCTTGGTTAAGTGTGCCACAGATAAAGAGAATGGTATGAATTATATCTTTAACGCAAGCTAAGTAAAGAAGCTATGGTAATCAATGAACTGAACAATACTTCCTAAAGAGTTAGATATGTTTTGCATGAGACAAGACTATACAGAGAGTTGCAGTCCTACCAGTGTGTCACCAAGTGTTGTAGCTGCTACAACCACCCTCCAAATTTTTTCTCATGCTTTGATTTTGGAGCCTTCTTTCCATCCACAAGAGCTTATATTTTATTGTTGTCAAGTATTCATGTTGTGATCAATAATTATATTTTCATGCTTCGCTTGTGATGTAATGATACCAGATATCTTTCAAACATAAGCTAAATTCTAACTTGACATTGCAGCATTGTTGGGCTTGCCTCTAGAAATTGGGCAATCTTGGAAGGCAGGCTAGATTTGCCTCCAAAAACTGTGTAATTCTTCTTGGTAGGCCAGTCTTGAGCATCAAAACTGTGCAATTTTGGATCACAACCCAACCTTGTTGATAGAAGTTGTGCAAAGCATCCCTTGAGCTCAGAAACTCCATAATGCACTAACTCAAGAAGTTTCCCACACCTTGAGAATTGCACAAACCTTATTGGCTATGTGCATGCAAGTTTCCCAAAAAAGCAAAAAAGGGAAAAAAAACAAAAAACATCCCTCGAAAATAAGGATTCACTAATTAGTTTCCTGAAGGTGGGAGACTTACTATTTTTGGAACTTTCTACCAAGTGTCGCTTTTTCCTTTATTTTAGGCATGCGTGTCATAAACCCTAATCGGTCTAGATCTATATAATGGACACCCATAGATATCATTTGTACATTCAATCTTGGAGCTGTATCATTCCCAAGGATATCAAGGAGTCTTCAGTGGAGTTTACGACGCTTTTCCGGGTGAGTTTTTCTTTTGTCGTCTTTTGTCGCTTTTTCCGTCACTTTTTGTCATTTGCTTTCTGTGAGTGTTGTTTTACTTATTTATTTTCATGGTTGTTGGTGCTTTAATGTATATTATATTTTACAAGTGTTGCTTCAATCCTTCGTTCACCTTTTACAAGTGTCGCATTAGTTTTCTTGTTGTTGTCGTTAGTGGTCACCGTTTCAGCGACTCTCCATGTATGTTTGTTTTTCCTTTTACATGTTGATCTTCTGCACTGGTTTTGCACCGATATATCAATACTTAATATGACCCACACTTTAACTTGCACCATCACTCAAATACGATTATTTCCCATACTCTTACAAGGAAGATCTTCTCATCCCTTGGTCAGTGTTTACCTTATCTAGTTGGGCTTTGCACAAGTCCAAGACTCAAGCTCTGAGCTTGGCCTCTGAGATGGCACAATGTGCAAAACCTGAATGGCCTAACTGTGCATTGGTAGCTCCAGGGCTCAATCCCATCTCTTGGCCACTGAGACTACGAAATATGCAGCCTCCACCTAAGTTTGCCTAAGCAGAATTTCGCATTGCGCAGTCTATAACCTTAGGATGCACCACTGGATACTGAGACTGCACAATGCACAGTTCAAGTAGCCAGTCTCCCTCCTTCACCTAAAAAATTATGCAATTTTCTTTATCAGACCATGTGGTTATTGCTTGATCTTTCTTTGTAAGTTGATTTGTTGAAGCTAATATATGTATGCCATGAGTGTGTTTTCCTCCCATGGGTATTGTAGGTGTTGAGAATTTCTCTTCATCAGTCACTGACATCATGACACCAAAGAGATTTGCTTCAAAGGATAACACAAAGAGTAGCACCAGGGAGGCAGTTGAGAGTACACCAATTTACTGTTTGTAGAAGAGGAATTATTTATCACATGGGAGAAGGTGAATGAAATTTTCATGGCAAGAAACTTCAAAGAATATCTCAAAGATTGTTGGGTTTATGTCAATGTCCAACAGTTAGGTCTACACAGGATTGCATACAGATATCTAACTTTTCCATGCGCAAACATTGTCAGCTGGATACTATCCCATATAGATCCAAAAACTATGACTCTCAATAGCGCTAGTGGATAGAGGCTTTCTTCTTTTTTGGTAGCAGACTATCATCTCATGTACCATTTGCCTAAGCCAGAATCACTCATGGATTTGTACTTTTATGCAACAACTAGCTACTTGAGAACCAAGGATATTGTTAAAGGATTGGTGAAAGAGCCAACAAAGTTCCATTAGACACCAACCAGCACCTACAAGAAAAAATATCTCAGTAGGGCCTATCATCTCTTGATAGTTTTATGTTGCAGAATCTACGGCCAATAAAGCACTGAGACCTTTCCTAAAGGGTAGGCATTCTTACTGAACCAGGTTGTGAACGAAAGTAAATTATTAAACTAATCATATTTATTGGCTCAATAGTTGTGGATCCATGTATCTAATTCCCTTAATGCCCCCAAGGGTGGGCAAGCCATATTTTACATGTATGCCTATCTACTAGATGCAATTTGTGGACACAATTCATTCCCTGGCATGAATTGGACTTGGACACCACAGGAGCTTACCATGTGTGTTTATTACAAGTTTCTTTCGAAGTGAAACCACATAGGAGCAATGGAGAATCTAACTGATCACTTCTTCATTCCATTGTAAAAGTTGATCTTTAAGGAAAAGCCACCTTGCATGTCACATGGGGCAATGGAAGCAGTGTAGGAGATAAAATATTGGTTTGTCTCACCAGATGACACTTTCCTTAGGGTGTTCGGCAGACAAAAGTCTCCACATAGTTTACTAAGGTATGCCATTGATAATTTAGTCATGTAATAAGTTGTGTATCATCTCTCCACAAGGTTGTGAGCAACTTTGCACACAAAGAAGAAATCCCCTTGTCCAACTCTTCCTTTGCAAATCAGATTGTACGAGATCGAATATTTGAAAGTCATGGAGATTGAAGGAAAGATGATTGAAAATTTTACATTTGGTACTCTGGACTTCAATCCCTACGATCCCTGGAATGTTTGTATAAACCACTATGGAAGGATTCATTTCCAGTGGATAAGCGGGACCTTTCACTGATCGTAGGAGGAATCATGGAAGAATTGTTATAATGCCTCCAAGTCCCACGAGTTGGTCAGTGTTGTAGGAACTTCACAGGTTGCTCCGTAGAATAAAATCACTCCAGAAGTAGCACCAATGGAAGGGTGCAACCCAATACGTGAAGGGAAATAGGAAATTTGTGCACAGTCCAGGGGGAGAGTGAACCTGCAAGATGAAAGCAGATCCAGTCATGCTTAAATTGGCCATAGTAGTAGAGAAAAGGGGAAACAGAGAATGTCAGAATTAGAACATGAGTAGAGGTAAGAATGATAGCATAAGATATTGGAGGAAGACAGGCAGAAGTTGGAAGAAGAAGAAAGGCGAAAAGTAATAGTAGAAGAAACAACACGAAGAAAAGTTGAAGAACTGGAACATAATTGGTAGCTAGAAGAGGAGAAAAAGAAGATGCAGGACAAGGAGCTCGCTCGAGAAATTGAAGAGTTGATCGAGATCCAAGATATGGAGGAGGAAACGGAGCCACAGATTCAAGTTGTTGACCTGATTCCTAGTACACAATAGGTCACCATTAAGTCTTCCCATCCTCTGACAAAGCAAGCTCCAAGCAAGGAGGAGGAAATTATTCCTCCTAATGATGGTCTAGTTATGGACATGTACAATATGACTTATGATGAGCTTAAGAAAAAAATTGTACAAGAATGGAAGAAACATTTTCCATATGACCTAGCATCTCCCACATTCATCAGAGGAAGGTTGATCATGATAGGCAATAGAAGAAATCCAAGTGCCATTTTTGCAGCCAACTTGGCCTTCACAGGTGCGAAAGAGTCAAACATAAACTACTTGATGGCGGAGAATAAACAATTGGCAAAGAAACTACAGACCACTAGGCAATAAGTTGAACATCTCCAAGCAGAGTTACAGAACACAGCTCTCGCACAGGTCTATCTGGAAGAACTGAAGGCAGCAATACTCAGTGAAGTATCGACACTGGGAGAGACCATGCAGAGTCTTTATGAGGAGCTTCTTATCGTGCATAGGGCAATTATCCACTTGCATGGGTTGCAGTAGAAGTGTGAAGATTATGTCAAAACTCTAAAGGTTATGCAATCAGCTATTATTTCCGTGCATGAATGGTTACTGCAATGCAAAGGGGTACCACTTGAATTGGGAAAGAAGGAAAGGAAAGAGGTAGAGTTGGAGAAAGCAAAGGTTTGGATGCTCATCCAGAATAACAAACAAATCACCTCATTCATTACCAACACTCAGGACTCATATGTGAGATTGCACAATAGCCTGGACTTCTTGGTGAAATCAAATGACATCCCATCAGTCAGCTCACTTACGAAGATTAAGCGCAGGAATCGGGTCAGGCAAAAAATTGAAGAATACTTGGAATAGTTGAGACAAATATACATCAAGGAAGATATTAAAGTAAATAGGAAAAATATGTAGAAGAACATTAGTGGCCCTATCTTAATCAACACAATGTTTCTCCTACTCAAGAAGGAAACACAAACTGGTTCTAAGTTAGTGCACCCAGATGCCATGTAGTCTAGAGTTTGCTTCCAACTTGACACCATCGCACTGTTTGGGGATGTCATTGCACAAAATAAAGCTTGGCACTGTTACGAAACTGATAAACATCAAGTGGCAGTTGCTGAGCTGGAGTTTCCCCAAACTCAAGCTTAAATATTTTGTCTTATTAGGTTCTCTAGTTGGTTCTACCAAAATTTGTCTTATATGGGTATGAGTGAATTATAATATTCTTTTGTAATTAATTTGCAAGTGGAATTCCAAGTGTCAATATTGGAATTTGAACATTCATGTTGTAATTAATGTAAAGAGTCATTTTGTAAAGAAGTTGAAGAGTCATGAGGGAAGTCCAAGAGTCACAAGGGGAAGTGAATAGTCAGCCATTTTGTTATAAATAGACCATCATAACTCATGTAAAGAGCTTTTGGGAGCCAAGCTTTTGGCTAGAATTAGGATTAGAATAAGGATCTTGGGAATTTGTGAGAGCATTGGATTCTCCGTAGCATAGAGGGAGTATCTTTTTTTGGAGGAGTAGGTGTTGACTTCATGTTCCACAATTCGGGATTGTGGTCTGTCAACGGTATATGTATGATTGGAACTTCCACTTTAAAATGTATATGTATTTTTGAACTATTTCATGTCCATTGGTACGAATCTTGTTGAATGCATGTTGTTATATAATTCCATCATGTTAACTTGGGAAATATTTCACAAAGTAGCTTGGGATGTCTTTATGCTCATGTGTTCCAAGTTACATATTATACAGGCTTCTAAGTGACTCACTCATTTTCCCTTCGTCTGTTACAACCTTCATGCATTACACTTGACTTTCTGCAGAGTCACACACTGGTTCCCACCAGAGTCACCATACGCCGCTCTATGTGTTACTGTAGCCAAGGCACATCATTAAAAACAATTGCATCGGAAAATAGGCCGTATTATGGATAGGTATCTTACACCAAATGGTGTGAGGTCTAACTGGGATTTCATATCGAGGAGATCCCCTTAATGTTGGCGGGTCCAACACCGTCAATAGAATGGTATAAAGCCTTTTCCACCATATTTTGTCTCGTTTGTGCTTACTCCAATTCTTAAAATCTTCTTATCATCCATAAAATTATAAGAGTCCATATACTCTTTGTTTCTAAAGATAAAGTTCCTCCTCTTATACAAACTACACTAAAAGGAAAATAATTTTCCCCAATTGGGAGTTATTTTAATCTAGTGAAAGTATGCATTGGTTACCAGTAGGAAGGATCATGAAGTAAACTAAGTAAAATATAAAATACATGGAAGAGTAAAGGGACACAAAAGTAGTAGAGATCCAACAAATCAAAACTTCTATTAGTATACCCTCAACAACCACACTAGTACATAGAGTCGAGTACAACGCATATTTATATCCTGAATAGACAATTATAGCAGTTTAATTGTGTCAACCAAGTTAACCAGATTGACTTTGTCAATCAATTCGAAGAGAGATTCAATTGGCTTATAACACATTATTTGGTATGTCGACTCAACTGGGCTAGTTGAAAGAGTCAACTAGCCCCTCTAGCATCTCCCCCGCCCTCAATGTATTCTTTTTGTTGTGTAGACAATCCTTTCTACAGACATAAATGATCCATCTAGTCCTATGGGAAGATATAACAATAAACAAAGACAAATATATGTAAACTTTCCTAGATTATACCAGAAAACATATAAGAGGAAAGATGACCTACCTCACACTGATGATAACATCTGTTGGTGTCATCCTTGATTCTTTCGTTTACAAGCTCAATCTCCTCTTCATCGTTATGGATGAATACCTACAAGGAAGATCACGTGGAAATAACAAACACATACATAGAAAAATTTATTCCAATATAAACCGTGTAACAGATCAAGGAGTATTACACTAAATAAGCAATAATTGACACATTTATGGAAATAAAACACATAATGTATTGTTAATAGATAGTAAAGGTAGCATTACAACCAGATAAGCCTTGATGTTGGAAACCTCCTTTAGGCAAGTTTCCAAGTCCTAGCATTAACCTTCAAGCACTCCTTTCTCCTTAGAAAAATGGGTAGCAATTGGGCATAGTTCAGCACTAGGAATGAAACCAATCATAATCCAACCCTTACTGGATAGTAGGGATCTCATTTATAGGGAAGGAGAGGGAGTTGAGGATCCATGAAAAGAGGGAGAAGTTCCACATCTCAAGGGAGAGATCCATGGGGGTAGGATCTAGGGCCAAGAATGGGAGGTCTCATTCCAATCCTCATCTACTTGAAACCGGATCGTCGTTCTCGAGCTTTCTAGTAAGGGAATATTCTCCTCCATTTTGGGAAAAGCTGCTTGAAAAGGACCAACACAGATTTTCCTGGTAAAAGTAGTGCTGGAAGCACTAGCCAATAGTTGTGCAAAAGGTTACTAGCACAAATTTTCCTAATAAAAGTAGTGTTGGTCTTGCAAAACAAGGTTTTTGACAAGCTCTTCAAAATGCTTTCAAGGAAGGTTTTCTTCCTTTTCTTCAGGGATGTTCCAAATATGTTCGATGGTGAATACATTATTTGCGACAAATCTCATCACTTTGTGACACTTGCAACATTGACGACACAAAGTGTGACACTTCAGGATACCAGACTAGGAGTGTGACAAAATATTGTATAATAGATGCCCACTAAAGCATGAAATCATAATGGGAAATGATGGTTGAAGTGCTTTACAAGCCAAGGCAAGGACTTAGAGAAACATCATCAGGAGACATGCAAATCAAACATAATATAATATATTTACCATCTTTGATGTAAGCATGCCTAATAATACATCTCTAAGTAGGCATATAACAATACAAGAATCCACAACATGGACACAACCATCTAAATAAAAAGACTTGGGATTTGACTTGTTCACTCTATCAAACAATTGCACGGGAAGGGCAAGCAGTGATCTACCTGAGAGTGTTGCCCCAGGCAGGGACATCAACTCTATTAGGGTAGAACTTAACCCGAAGTTGAGCACGCCGACATAGGAGTGGTATCCCATGTCTCTTTATTACGTCGATGATGAAGAAGGCCTATTTGACGGATAGTGACAGTAACGGGAAACTTTTCTTATCATGGTATGGATGTCGTGGCATCCATCAATCCATATCATGATATGGAACATGCTTGCACACGGCCAATGAGAGGCTTGGAACATGCTTGGACACAACCATTTGGATAAAAAGGTTCATGTTTATGGATCCATGTCATGGACGCAACCATCTAAATAGAAGGGATTATGTGTACAATCATGAATACTTAATAACTCCACATAGCTTGGATTTATCAGATGAAACCTAGGGTCTTCATCTTTGTCCCAATCCAACCAAAGTACGAATATAACCATGCCAATAAATGGCTTGTAATCAAACATGGTAGAAACCACCCAATTACTGACTAATGATGTAAACCGTTAACAAGCATGAGAGGAACCACCAAATATGATGTTGGCTCTCAAGGTACAACAACACAATCCACAAGCATGAACAACGAAGCTGAAGTCAAACACTTGCAGAATCATTTGATCGAAGGCCAGTGATGTGAACCTATCATCGAATGCAAAGAACCTGCCATTGAGGCATGCAAGCTCTAAGGTAGTAAAAGGGAGTTTCTATATCATCTTCCTAGATAATGAGTTGGAGTCGACATGAAGTGATCTGTCGAAGGAGGGCCATGATGTTTCTAACATCATCGACATGAAACATAGGCTTTTCTAGAGTTGGAAAGAGTGATTCAAGATTGTTGCAGAAAAAGCCAAACATGGTATAAGTGGTTTGAATTTGTAGACGACACTTCTCTTGAACATATCAGTGACACGACTTCAATATTTTGGCAGCATTTGACTCAAATAGGATCAAAAGTCATGGTGAAAATACGATATACTCAAATGAGAGGCAAATGGATTTCGAAAAATCGATAAGGCAAGTGACAAAGTGAGGATAACCCAAACCCGACATGAGATATAGATAAGTGTCATGTTCAAGAGTGACACACTGCCTTTCATACAAAATGCAGGACATATGTTTTGTTATGTTTTCCAACACTATTTCTAGAGAGTACCTCTTTATTTTAATCTCAAGCTTGAAGACGATACCATATGCTTGTCGTATAATTTCATCCCTTGGATGAATCCATCCTATTATATAATGAGCTCTAGGAAGGAGTAGCTCGGTCTCGTCATGGTGACAAGTCCTTCGTCGTTTCAGTTTTACAAGTCCAACAAAGGGGTAACTTGACGTCTTTTTCATGTTTAGAGAGTTTGAAAAAGAGGAGAAAATAAAACTTTGAATGTCCCTTTTCATATATAGTCTCTTAAGTCCAAAAAGGTAGAAAACAATACTCAAGAGAACCTCTTAGCCATGTTCAACTAAGGTATTCCTT
>Ga0181473_100099_pt1 | contig 14596 bp, 12 predicted proteins | sample In2P11_FD_119089 | JGI IMG/M metagenome (GOLD analysis project Ga0181473, IMG submission 119089) | Clean room microbial communities from NASA Spacecraft Assembly Facility at Jet Propulsion Laboratory, Pasadena, California, USA -... ... | reverse complement strand
AAGGTATATCACCTCTTTCAAATTATGTTTCACTCTTCCTGTTGGATGCGAACGGAAATTGAACCATATTCCACCGTCCTAGACCTCGAGAATGGGAATCGACAAGCATGGAATATGGTTGACGACTATTGAGATGGTTTGAACTGTCTGATTATCTGAATAGGTATATCTGAACAGGTAGCCCTGCTTCGGGCAAACCTCCCCATGTCTCCCCCGTCATACGAAGAGATCAGACCAGTCTTTCTTCTGAATTTGGTATTGCGTCTTCGATGGTAATTCAGGTGACCATTTCCTGCCATATGTTCTTCACGATACTGCCGCCCTTGCCAATTATGCTACCCACCAGTGTCGCGGGGCATAGAATGTTTAAGAGAATGACGATTCTGGTCATTCTGTGACATGGATTATGTTCAGATTTACGGAAAGAACGAGCTCGGACTGTGGTATCTACAGAGCATGTTTGATAGGATTACAGTCCGATTTTATTTGTATGTATCTTTGACTGGGGTTGTGGCATGGAGATTCCACTCATGCAACATGGATGACTAGATTCTGCCAACCAGAGTCTGATCGGATGAATTTAGTTTATATATTTTAATAATCTAAAAAGTAAAAATCAATATTGTAATAAACTGAAATGTGATAAGAGTATGAGCAGTTGGCTAGAAATTGGAATTGACTTAATAAATTGACTTATTTCTATGAAGTTATATTATTGGTAAAGTTAACTTTAACTCACACATGTATCACCGAGATTTCTTCAATATGAATGGTTCAAAATAAATTTTAAGTTGATTTCTCTATTGTTTTTTTTTTATTTACAAGATTTTAAGTAGATTTCTCTATTTTTCTTTTGATTTATGATATTCCAAGTAGATTTCTCCATTGTTTACAAGTTTTCTAGTGAAGTGATATCTAATATCAATTTGTTGTCTTTTTGATGAAAAACATCGTTATTTAACAAGGCTACTATTGTCACAATACATAGTTGGCCCCTCTTTCTTTTGTTGTAGAGCACACAATACTTTGCATAACCAAATTGTTTCACAAGTTGTTGTTGTTGTTGTTGCCGCTGCTACATATTTTACTTCAAGATGAGATTGTTACAACGGGCTTCTTTTTGGATACCGATGAAATCACATATGAACCAATATGAAAAACATATTTGAAAGTATGCTTCTACCTTCCATGCTACTTGCAAATTCATTTTTATTGTATCCAACAAAATGATTACTATTAGTACTCGAGTGTAATATGGTATATCCTATTGTTCCATCAATATATCTCAAAATTATTTACCCTGCTCTTCAATGTGAGTCTTTTAGAGACTCCATGTACTTGTAGATCAAGCGAACAACATACATAATGTCTGCTCTAACGGTAGTAAGATACATAGACTACCAACCAAACCCTTGAAAAAAGTTGGATATAAATTGGATCCTATATCTACTTTGTTGAGATTTGTTCCTATTGCAATTGAAATGTGTTCTTGTTCACAATTCATCATCCTAAACCTCTTTAACAAATCCATGACATACCTTGCTTGAAAAAAAAAGTACTTGAATCTTATTTATTGACTTCAATGCCAAGAAATAATCTCATCAACCCCAAATCAATCATTTTAAACCCTTTCTCCATATTTGATTTAAACTTGCACACCGATAGATTCACTATGAATATCATATCATAATCATACATATAAACAATTAAAATTTGACCTTGTTCCTTCACCTTTGTATATAAATAGGTTCACTGTTGCTTTTACTAAATCCATTGTTCATTAGATATGAATCAATCATGGTATACCAAGCTCTAGGAGCTTGCTTAAGTCCTTAGAGAGATTTCTTCAACTTGTATACCTTATTTTTACAACCTTTTATTTGATATCCTTGTGGCTACCCCACATATAATTCTTCTAAAATGTCATTCAAGAATATTGATTTTACCTCTATTGGTAAGACTCCCCCCCTATTTTGAGTTGTTATGGCTAAGATAGATGTAAATATGAGCATCAACGTCTTGATTTTGTGGCTTCCAACTCACAAAAGAAATCAAACCCCTAACTACACATAAAATTAGTAAATTCATGGGATCCAACCCATAGGAAAATCCAATCCACTAGTTGAGCACCGACTCAACTCCAAGTTGTGCTTTGGATTTGTTTTCAATTGCTTCTTAAATTAATCATCATTAACCAACAATGTTCAAGCTTTTTTAATTGAACCTAATCACAAATATTATTTCACAGGGACGTCCAGTGTTGCAAGGGAATGAAGAGGAGCAGTGTTAGGCTTACACAACTAGACTAAAAATAATCCATGTTTGACTTAAGGAAGTCTTTCCTATGCTACCATCTTATGGCATTTCCTTTGCAACATGTGGTGCAATTGCTAGTTATATGTGACTCATTGTCTTTATTTATAATGCTTTAGTCGTTACATAGCTTTGCTTTACTAGTCAAAGTGGTGGGAAACGAGTCACACATGGAGGTACTAGTGAAAGAGATGTTAATCATGGACACGATAGATGCCATTGAGTTAGGTGACTAGAAGTTGGGAATCCAAAGGTACAATTAGCTGACAAATATGGAGTTGGATAACGTCAGCTAACAAACCGATAACAACGTCATATTTGACCTATTTTTTCATTGCTCATATTGAGCACATATTGCCATGATGTAAATCATAATGTTGTGGTGTGTAGATGGACCCGGTAGCCAAAGCTATATTAAAAAATCCTTAGCATATGTTGTTAGCAAATCCAAAATAAAAGGATGTTATCTATAGGAAACAAGCGAAACATGATAAATGCATAGCAAAGACTAGTAAAAATCACTTAATAAAAAAAAGTGCATTAAAATAAACTATGTATAGCTAGGGAGCAGAGCCTATGATTTTCATGGTAGAAATGTTTCAAATACAACCAACCCATTCAATGGGTGGGGAAGAAACATTCCATTGGATTGGCCAAGACATATTTCCACTTTGGGAGACATTTGTGGACAACATATGGGCCACACCATCGATTTTGAACTTATCGGGGCAAACTTTCGAAGTTGGCTTGTGATAACTGAGAATAAGGTCTCCTTCATAAAATACATGGGGACAAACCCATTGGTCATATTGAACCTTGGAACAATGCTTCATGGATTCATTTTGTTGTAACAAAGTGTGTTGATTTTCATCCAAATGTTTCAAGGTAAGTAGTCTTTGTTGAAGGGGGGATGTGTCTCGAAGAAGTTCAAATGCAAGTCACATTGTTGGTATTCACATTTCATGGGAAAGGTGGCTTCAATGCCAAGAACTAAATGAAAAGGTGTATAATTGGTGGTTGTTTCAATGGTGGTTTGGTATGCCCATAGAATGGAGAAAATCATAAGATGCCTATTGGATCTGTGACTATAAATAGTACTTTGGCCCATGGTTTTTGAAAATTTTGTTCACTTCCTCAACTTTCCCATTTGATTATGGTTAAAACAATGTAGAAAACTCATGTTTGAATCCAACTAAGTATGGTAATTGTTCAAAGATTTTGTTCTCAAAATCATTTCCATTATCGGAAACAAGCTCCTTCGAGACACCAAATGCTTCAACCTATTTGGTAAAGTAATCTATAGCCACAATGATATACTTATGACTACAAGTAGATGTAGGGGTGCACTCCATAAAATTAATCCCCCATGGTCCAGTGGTGATGACAAGGTGGAGTGGTGCTGGTCGTAAATGGAATTTGTGTGGAAAGTTTTGACAACTTGCACAATGTTTGACTATTTCAATATAATATTTGAATAAAATAGGCTAGAAGTAGTTGGCACCAATTATTTTCTAGGTAGTGGCCGTGATAGATACGTGGCCACCAAAAGCACCATTATGAACAAAACATTCTGCCTCTAGATGAGAGATGCAAGGTTGTAATATAGTATCTCCTCCTCAAAAGTATAAGATATCACCAATGAGTATAAACTGAGGTGCATGATGACAAATTCTATGGTGATTGTAGTGGGTAATATGGGGTGCAAAATTTTGGGTGCGCAATTATGTTAAAATATCCTCATACCATGGATCATCTGATGAGATCTGAAAAATATTTTCACTAGGAAATTGGTCATTCAACAGAGGGGTGTACCACTTTTAGGCAGTGTGGTGATAAGCTCAACAACAACAAGAGCATTCTTACTCTTTGGGGTTGTAAATTCCAAGTCATATTGCTGGAGAATTACAACCAATCGAGCGAAATTGCCACTAAGTATTTCTCATCCTAAGTTATTCTACATAGGATTTGAATTAGTAATGACCATTGTGGTGTATAAAAGGATATATTGGCAAAGCTTCGAAAAAAATAATACAACGACCATAACAAGTTTTTCATTATGACTATATCGTAGTTTTGGTTTGGACAAGGCTCAGTTGATATAGTAAACAACATGTTTTGTTTTGATGTCAACCTATTGAACTAAAGTACTTGCGACGACCAATTAAGGAGGAGACACATATAAAATAAAATTGCGATGAAAATTAGGAGGAGAGATTAAAGGGGAAGAAACAAGAGCTTGCTTTAGTGCATCAAAATATTGTTGGGCAATGGCATCCCAATGGAAGGGGATATTTTGGTGCAACAAGAAAATAAATCCATGTGCTTGGGGTGCATAATATTGGATGAATCGATGAAGGAAATTGGTTTTTCCTTGGAGGCTTTGTAATTAGAGGTGAGGCTTAAGTGGGCATAGTTCAAGAATGGCTTGAAATTTTAATAGGTCCCCTTGAATGCCATGTTGGGAAATGATAAATCCCAATAGACGATTAGAAAAAAACACAAAATATGAATTTAAGAGGGTTTTGTTGGAAATTATGGCACCAAAGGAAGATAGTGCGAACATCTTCAAGATGGGCACTACAATGATTTGAGTGGGTGATAAGATCATCAAGGAAGGAAATGATGATATGAACCAAAACATGAAATATATAAGACATATCATGTTAAAAAGTAGCGCCAACATTCTTGAGCCTAAAGGGAATACTTGCATCATCGGCAAAGTTACCCCACAGTGTGGAAAAGTTTGTTTTATATTGGTTCCTGAGATAGATGTGAATCTGATTATATCTAGAGAAGTCATCCAAAAGGGAGAGGAATTCATGACCCACACATATAATGATGACTTGGTCAATGAATGGTGTGGGGTAATTATCTTTGGGGTAGGCTGCATTGAGATCCTAAAAATCAATTTAGATGTGTATTCACCTTGTTTTCTGCAGTCAACGTGAGTCTATCATCACCCATACTGTCCTCCTTTGCAAGTCTCAAACCTCAGCTCTTCATGTCAAGCCTTAAGAATGAGAGAAAGTCCTAAATCTCTAAAACTCTGGTTCTACACTTTCTATTACCATTACCTGCGGTCCCGCACCCTTTGGTCATGTTACCTACGGACCTGCCCACTCTGTCTCTAAAGGAGTGGGTGCGGACCCCTGTAAAAGTAAAAAAAGGTGCAAGTTTATTATTAAAACTCACTCTGGGTTAATTCTGGACGCTTCTAGAAGGAATCTTGACATGGTTGGTTCGCTCCTAGGTGGTTCATGCATCCCATAACTAAAGGAGATAACCCCTCGATGAGAGGAGCTTATCCCTTTGAAGGAGGACTCTATCCCTTTGAAGGTGGACCTGGTAACTTCCCTCCTTTGAACTATACATTGAAGCATTGGGCTAGTTGCTAGAGGGGTTGAAAGTTGAACATTTTTTAGGGTAAATGCTATTGGAATTTAGACTTCCTATTTGAGCTTGAGAGGAGAGGTTACATACCTTTTGGCTTCTTTGGGAAGAGAGTGAAACTTGTCAAAGTAGAGGAGATTCTTGTTGGACCCTCGGAGGAGCTTGTACAGTATCAAGACACCAAGGTTGTAAAGTTATTCTTTGTTTAAAGTTAATACTATCAAATTCGTTTTTCTCAATAAATTGTCTTCTATGGTTTATTTCATGAATTCCTTGATCATCATGATAAATATGGTTTATTATATTGGCTATGTAGGTGTTATTTGATATGTGTGTCTATTTGTGTTTGTAGATTCTTTAAAAGGGAGCTCATTTGGACAAACATAGCGTGGCTTCCACAAACTAGCACTGGACTTGAGGTAGGCCTAAAACATCTATTAGCCTTTATTTATAAATCGCGTATTTAGAGAAAGATAGAATTTGTTTGGTTTTCTTGTCGCTAGATATCCATAGATATTAGGGAGATTGGTCTTGTTCGCAAGAATGATTTATCCGCCCGACAATATACTTATAATAAATGGTTTCTTGATTCTAGTGTTAGAATAATTTAGGTTGACATTTTCGATTCATGATATGTGGTCCATCTTCAAGATGTGTGTGTCTACATATGAGAGAGAGAGAGAGAGAGAGATGCCACTAATTGAAATGGGTGGCATCTCTCGCTTTCACGTTTCCAATTTCTCCCTCACACACACACTTTCATCTTAAAAATGGATTGTTTATCGTAGATCTAAACCATTGACCTAAATTATAGTCACATATTGTTCATTTGAAAACATCTAAAATATCTAACACACTATAAAATTCTAAAACGATATCCTCTTTATTTGTTAACAAATCAAAAAAATGGGGCAAAACATAATCACTATTTGTTTTGTTAGAATAAAACATTTGCATGATATAATGTCCTACAATATACCACAAGCAAGTTTTGTACAAGTATCACACCATCATCTATGTTTTTTTTATATCTATGTTGACACGAAGAGTAATTAGCATGATAAACTCAACATGGTTGCAACATTACATTCACATTTGAGATTCAACTTTGTTAATCCTATTTAAACAAAATATGAAGACATTTTATAAAAAACATACATACTATTTTGAATTTATTAAATTTAAGTGTGAATATCTAGATCTACAAAACCACTTTTAATACTTTCTTTAACTTGCGTCCACTCACAAGGTTAAATTAATAATGAAAACATTATTTATATTATTAAGTATAAAGTAAAATATATGTTTATAAAGCCTTTTTTGAAACTTCTTTATTTTACATTCGCTCACAAGTTTAAGTTAGCTAGATAACAATCAATTTTTTTATTAATCCTTTATAAACTTGGTGAGCCTAATGGTTAGGAACATCTATTTCCTCTTAGGGATGGACATCTATTCCCTCCTAGGGATGTTCAAATCCAAAGGAGGGTACGGTATGTACACCTTTGTAGACTCCATCAATTAATTTGTTACATGGAAAAGGTCCCTTCTCCTACAAACAAGGGGGTCTCGTACATGAATTTGGTGTTTGCCTTATATATGACTTTAAATTAAATTATTATTATATTGTGAAGTCGATAAAAATTGTGATTTTAAGGTATAACATAGTTTCATTGTAGTTAAAGGTTAAGTTGGATATTATACTTTTTACAAGGTTTTCATGTCTTGGCCTTTCAACGTTATTTCACATTTTGGCAATCATCTCTTTTTGTGAGAGCTTGTTTTTCTTTTTAGTAACTGATGAAGCATATTGATAAGTTGACCTTGTCATGCCATTTCCTATTTTTAAATTATATTGCTTCTAAATAATTATACTTTTACTTCTTCTTCTTCTTCTTCTTTTTTGGTTCACAATCCCTGAAGATTGGTGATCTTTATGTCCATGAAATATTTGTACTAGGCATATCTATCCTAAAGGATATACTTGAAGGATCACTTCCTGTCGGCTCAACCATGTGGCTTGACACCGAGAGTGTTGAGAGAATTGAACCCATGACCTCTCAATAGTAGAGGTGCTTTAACGACAGAGACTCAACCAATTGAGGTCACCCTCAGGGCTCATATTTTTACATATTTTTATGTACACACATTTTCTTTTACATACATAGAAAGGCTTTACACATACTGTGGTTTGCACCCAATTTGTTTGTTTGGTGGTGCCCCATGCCAAACCTTAAATCACAATTTGACATATAAAATAATCCTATATTATGTCATTATTACTATTCGCTATTTTTGGAGAAATAATATCGCCAGGGAACCCAAGGGATGCTTCCTTAAATTTGCGCATGACATCTATAGTGAACCTTATGGTGTATACTAACCCATAGGGATTTGAATCAAGCATCTATTAGTATAAAACTAGATAAGTGCCCAACAAAATTGGTGACAACCAATTAAAGCAAAAGACATATAAGCAACAATCGAAGTATCATTTTGAAAAGATGCTCAAATAAGAATAACACCTTCCATCATTCTTGCTCTCTTGCATGTTGAGCCGTTGAGAATAAATTACATCACTATGGGTTTTGATAGTTGAAACCTTGACTTTTTTTTGTTACATAAAAAACCTAGTTATATAAGTATTTATTTTTGCCTTGTGCAATTACATATTTGCCTTCCATGTGTTGATATTTTGCCTTTCACATCACCTATAAGTAGTTGTACCATTTTGAGCTTTGAACTATTGCTACCTTGACTCGCTATATTAATTAACAACTAATCTTTTGCGGATTGATCTTTCCCTCATGAAATTGCAATAGCCAAGCCTTGTCAATCTACATGTTTGCATTGTTTTTATTTCAAAGATTTTACAAAACCCTCGCATATTATTCAACCTAAATATGCACATGTTATTAACAATGGAAACAAGCATTAGCATGTCTTTTAAATAGATGGGAGGAATACTTTAAAAAATGTCTTTATTTCTTATTTTATATCAACTACTATCCTTGTGCCAATAGAGGGATGAAGCAAGACAAGCAAAATTGATATCTAATTATCTTTCAAAGCTTCACATTTTAAGTGCAAAGTGGCATCTTCAATTACATCTTCTCATCTATGTAACTGCTCATGTGCATATGGGTAGGGATATTATACTCAAATGGTGGAAACATTATTGATTTCCAATATTGTTTTCATGATGTTTATCTTAAGTTTCTTGTCCTCCACTTGGGGTACTAATCTATATTTGCCTATGCACAAAGAATGTCTTCATCCTCTTTTCACACTAAAAGTCTTATGACTTTAATGACTCTAACATATTTTTTGCTCCAATTAGTGCACATCTTGGTTAATTTTACTCGAACTATATTTTATAATCCATCTCTTAGAATAAATTTTATTTCTTTAACAAAAAATGCTAGAAATTTTATTTTATGAATGCTTGCAACCAAGGCTAAAAAACAAAGTTACAAAATTTGCTAGCCTTAACTCTCAAAAAAAAATGCTAACTCATCCCCCTGATCGGGGTGGATGAGGTGGAGACATGTGGAAATATAATGAAGGTAGGAAGGTGGCAATGCAGGTCACCACGCAACATTATAATTATGCAGGACATTGTGATGGCCTGCAGGCTAGGCAGAATTTTGAGGAGTAGAGGTGAAAGTGAAGTGGAGGAGGAAGGAGGTAAGAACGGCGGCAAACGGACGATGGGACGTCGGGTAGCTACCAAAGGATTAATAAGGACAGGAGAAGGTAGACCTTAATATTGCATGCGACAAAGGAAGAAGACGAAGGGAGTCCAAGGCTGGCCGACTTTCTCTGCAACTCGTCACAGAAAGGGGTATGAATTCGTAAAATTCTCCATTGCTTTCTCTCATATCACCAGTAATATTAAGAAAATAGGAAGAGGTTCAACCACTAGAGAAGTTCGATAAAGGGGAAGGGACAGGAAATTCATCCAACTTAACATCAGTCAGAAGACAGTGGGTGGGAGAATGAGAAAGGCTGGGGTCAAATCTAACAAGGAAGAGAGCCAGATAGGTCAGGATAAGAGCGTGCAAGGTTCTTGGTTAGATAGATATCAGGGACAGTCGGAGACAGAAAAGTAGATGGTTTGGGAGGAAGAGAAGATCCCTGAGCAGATTTACCAATTCCACTCCAGGAAAGGTGGAATGGAGAAAGTCAAAACTCCTAAAAAAGAGTAGCAAAGGGAGGGAACGAATCTGCAAAAGAAAGCTAAGGTGCTTGGAGGTGAGGAATTTACAGGGAATGCATCCTTCAACATTGGGCAGGGAAGTCGGCTAGCTGCCAAGAACAAACCAACCTGCCCAAGTCGCGAAATAGGGCGTAGGGACAGAGGAAGAGGTCGACAAACCGATAGACAAAAATTTAGCCCCCCAACTCCTATTTGTGAGAGACGAGACTTGAAAACCATGAGGCAGAAAAAGCTTATAGCGAAGGAACTAACGCAAATATCCACATGCTAATTGAAGAACTAGAAGCAAATGCAATGCAGGAAAACTCGGAACCAGAGATGGAAGACTGGGGTAACCTGATCCTTGACCCAAGTAATACCAAGGGATGTCTGTCCTTATATAAACATGGTTTACATGTATATTGGGTGTTGAAGAGATTACTGGCAAAGGCAATGGAGCAGGTGGTAGTGGAAATGACAGAGATGGCTCAGGGCATTCCCAATTTAAGGAGAAAAATGAAGAATCTCCAAGTCACTCTGCTCATGCAAGACAACAAGTTGGAGGAGATTCAACAATAGCTGAAGAAGCTAGTTCCAGTGATAAAAGATGAAGACACTCCACCTAAAAACATGGTAGATTAATCCTTCTAGTTGTTCTAATGGTTTTCCTTGTTAGTTCGCTGAGAACAAACTCTCATTTTTTTCTGTTTATAGTCTCTAATGTCGATAGGAAATCAGATTAGTAATTTTGGCAGTAACATATATTTTGCATGGATAAGCAGACTTATTCTTTTTTGCTACTGATCGGGTTATAAAGACTTAAGGTGGCTAACAAACCTGGTTTCCTTTCGGGGTGGGTTGAGGTCACCAAATGTTTGTATGTATTTTAACCTGGTTAAATAGAAAATCAAGGGTCCTACTCTAGCTTACAAAAAAAAATGCTAACTCATTATTTACCACATGCATAGAGTTCTTAAGTCTTCAAGAATTGCATCCTTTTTTTCCCTTAAGAAAAAATCGTAATTTTGTTAATAATAAAAAAATTACATTTTGTAGATGCTAAGGTGCATATGCAAAAAGAAAATCAAAAAACTGTTGTCAAGAGAAAAATCAGAAAGAAAGTAAACGGAAAAATAATGTAAATTTGGGGAGAATATTATGCTTTTCTCCCTTTTTTCTTCTCAACCTTTCACCATTTCGCTCGAGTCGATGAGGAGGAAAAAAGTACGAGAGAAGTGTCTTCCACATGGCGAGGATTGTCTTTGTTTGAATCGGAGTGATCTAGAGAATGATGTCTTTCGGCTTCACTGGTGTCCGTTGTGTTTGGTATCTTCTCCCGCAAAAAGTCCATTAGTTCCTGTGCTACAAATTCCTTAGTTTCTGGCGCCTTGTGTGGATTGTTTGCTTTGGGGATGGTTTTTGTAACTTCCTCCTTAATAGGTCCATCATCAAGATTTGGTGGAGGGATAATTTCCTCCTCATCCTCTGCTGCTTCATATGGATTCACTGTGCCTTGCCAGCCTCTTGGTTTTTGTGATTGTTTCTTGTTTCTTCTGGTTTCTTTTTTGGCTTGTGGGCAGTTACTAAGTAGGTGACCTATTTGTTGACAGCCACGACACCTGAAGGTCATGTTCTCATAATCTTGTAGTTGTTTCCCATGTGTGTTGTTATGGATCAGAATTATGTTGTAAAGTAAGCTTTGACTAAGATCTACCTCTACACAAATTTTGACAAAAATAATTTTTTTTTAAATTTAAACTGGTGAATTTGTTTTAAGATTTAAACTCATGAAGAGAAGGAGCTGTTTAATTTTTGTGTAACAGAGTCCTCCGTTGATCCAAATTGTTTAGTTTTTTATTTCCTTTTCCGTTTAAGGCAATCTAAATAGTTTAACTGACGCGAATAATTATCGCTGATGCAGATAATGTGATAATGCGATTTAGAATAATGAAAGGGAAGGAGCTATTTGATTTCTGTGTGAGAGAGCCTTTTTTGTCCAAAGACCATGAGGTCATTTTCATTTCAGAGACCATTAATCTGTTTCCTTACCTATTTAGTGTTTTAGATTTCTCTTTAACATATTTTTATAATATGTGACAGCGACTTTAATATTAGCCTACTAAGTTTATCGAAGGACAAGGTGGCAAAATTGATGGCCAGCCAAATTTGCGAGCACCAGCCAATTAAGAATGAACATATTGTTGGAATGATAATTTCAACTGCAGATTTTCTCTTGCGATGCGATCTATCGCAAATCGCAGATGTCACCCTTTTGCTTGCTTCCACTGTTATATGCGATGCGATCGCAGATCGCATATCGCACCTCCTTTCTTGTCAACCTTCGTTGCATGCCTGTATTGTCTGCGATGCGATATTTGCGATCGCAGATCGCAGATCACATGTTTTAAAGATTATGGAGGCGGTGGCACATCCTCTCTCTTCTTGCGATGCGATGGTGTGATAAGCCATGCATTAAATTTCCAGAAGATATTTTCAGCCGTGTAATTAATGGTATTTACTACGGTTGGTAAATGTAGGTGAAATCTTTAAATTTTACTATTTTTTATTTCACGGAAGTATGGGAAAAGCAACACGTATTGTAAAGATATTTTTGTGTTGTTCATTATATATAAACAAAAATGGAAGAGCAGAGACGTGTAGAGAGTCTTAGCTAAGAAGAGTTCTTTCTTCTTTGCAACGCACAACAGTGCTGAAGATATAATTTTCTGAGATAGTGAAATCAATTTCTGGAACTGAAGTTCCTATTGTAAATCCCTCTGAGTCGAGGAAGTCAATTCTGTAATAGTTTTTACTATTATTTTATATGATTAAGATCCTGGATAAAACCAGAGCGTTGTTCTCTGTGCGAATTTCTTTTGTGTTTGAAATGAACAGAAATTTCCAACATGGTATCAGAGCTAGTCTAGGCACTCGGTGATTCAAACACAGTGTTTTTTTTTTCACTGTAGGAGCTGTAAGAAGTTTGTTGACCAGATTTTCTCCGGCAGAGAAAGTTTTTTGCTTGTTTTTTTTTACAGTCGGTATCTCTTCTTTAATTTTTCACAAGTTAAGATGGTAGATGCTGGAACTGGTTTGACAAATTCCCAACTGCCATAGTTTAATGGGAAAAGTTACAGTTATTGGTCCATTACAATGAAAGCATTGTTTGCTTCTTAAGGAATATGGGAGCTGGTAGATACTGGCTATGCTGAACCCGCAGATGCAACAGCATTGGCTGCTTTGAGAGTAGCAAAAAGAGACCAGTTGAAGAGCGACAGGAAGAAGGATGCCAAAGCCCTCTTTTTCCTCTTCCAATCAGTACATGAAAGTCTTTTTCCGCGGATTGCAGCAGCAACAAAATCCAAGGAGGCATGGGATATTCTCAAAACTGCCTATCAAGGCATGGAGAAGGTGAAGACTGCAAAGTTGCAGATGTTGAGGAAAGACTTTGAAAATCTCAGCATGAAGGAATCTGATACAATAGATTCATTCTTCACTCGGGTTATTGGCTTGATAACCCAGATAAGATCCCATGGTGAAATTCTTGAAGAAAGAAGGATTGTAGAGAAGATCTTGAGAATTTTACCCTCAAAGTTTGAATCTATTGTGGTAGCAATAGAAGAAACAAAGGATCTCTCACAGTTCACAGTAGATGAACTGAGTGCTTCTCTTCTGTCTCATGAACACAGACTAAGTAGAGGAACAGATTCCTCTTTTGAGCAAGCATTCAAGACTCAAATGTCTTTTGGCCAAAGAAGAGGTCGAGGCAGAGCAAATAACAGAGGTCGTGGAAGAAGCCAAAACAGAGGCAGAAATTATCCTACAAGCACAAGCGAAAGGAGCTGCAATCAGAACCAAGATGAAGGTTCAAGCAAACAGCAAGCTCATGGACAAAGGTATGACAAATCCCAAGTCCAATGTCATTATTGTAAGAAATATGGGCACTACGCCAATGAATGTAGGAAAAAACAAAATGACATGAATAATAGGCAGAATGCTAATTTTGCAAATGAAGAAGATAAGAATCCAAAGAATGTGTTGTTAACATGTAACATTGCACAAGGCAAACAAGGAGATTTTTGGTTCTTAGACTCAGGTTGTAGTAATCACATGACTAGAAATATTGCAATGTTTGCCAATCTGGATGAAGATGTGAAATCTGAGGTAACAATAGGGACTGATAGTAAGATATCTGTCAAAGGTAAGGGCAGTGTCAGTATCCGAGCAAAAAATGGAGAACAGATGATTGTGCAAGATGTATACTATGTACCTGGTCTGAAATGTAATCTTTTGAGCATTGGACAGCTCATTAACAAAGGTTACAACGTGTTCTTCAAAGATGATATGTGTACAATCAGAGACATACCTCCAAGCAACAAGATCATTGCACAGGTGCAGATGACCAGCAATAGAATGTTTCCTCTCAAACTCAGGGCAGATTTGAAGGAAGGAAGAGCTATTGCGGCTGTAACACAAGAAGTCTTTCAGGAACAGGTGAAAGATGTGAATTGGTTGTGGCATTTGAGATTTGGACATCTCAATTTCGGATGCCTAAATCTGTTGCACAGAAAGGGAAATAAAAAACTAAACAATTTGGATCAACGGAGGACTCTGTTACACAAAAATTAAACAGCTCCTTCTCTTCATGAGTTTAAATCTTAAAACAAATTCACCAGTTTAAATTTAAAAAAAAAT
>Ga0181473_100093_pt1 | contig 14746 bp, 18 predicted proteins | sample In2P11_FD_119089 | JGI IMG/M metagenome (GOLD analysis project Ga0181473, IMG submission 119089) | Clean room microbial communities from NASA Spacecraft Assembly Facility at Jet Propulsion Laboratory, Pasadena, California, USA -... ... | reverse complement strand
CATCGAACAAGGTAAAATCGACTATCAAATTTCTGAATTCTGAGAAAATGAAAATTTAGGGCTTAAGGAATCTTTTAGATTCCCCTTATATTCCTAAAATATTCCCTCCTCCAGTCAAAATTTTGGTTGAAGTTGGGTGGTGGGCCAATTTTAAGTGTCTTACAATTTGACCAACCCTAGGGCATGAAACCTAGCTCCCAAAAGTGGGCAAATTTTTTGGATCGTTAATTTGTCTAATATCCCCTATATTAGACAAATTCATATATGCTATTATTTAATAAAAGAAAAAATATAAATAAAAAATATAAATGTGGTGGTGGGCCACCACCCCTACCACCCCAAACTCTATTACATTATAAATAAAATATTTTGCACCGACAGGTCGTGACCCCCACCGGCTCACCCAACCCACATAACCAAATTTCATATTTAAATATGGGTCAGTGGCCATGACCCTGTTGAACCTCCCAGTCCACCAAAAAACATAAACCGTATTACATATGGGGTGGGGGGGCCACCTTCAGTGGACCTAACCCACACCCCCAAACCACCATAGCATGTATGCCAAAACAGTTAATGCGGGGCCAACGGGGATTGAACCCACCTAGCCCACATGGGCTGGCCCCCATTGGGCAGCCCCACATACCATCACCTTCACCATTTAATGCCCCACAACAACCCAACTTAAATAAAAAGGTTGCTCTGCCATATTAATGTCCAATGCCACCATTAAAAAAAAAAGTTATTTACCATTTATAAAAAACAATTCAACAATTTTGGATTGCGGGGGATTCAATCCCAAATGTCCATTGTGTTATAGGACTCTACCACTGTTGGGCTACAGGGCTTAGCCTTGGTGGCTCTGCCGTCGAATTAATATATAAATTTTCATTCCATAGAGGCATGGGGAGGGAGGACCTGCAAAGCAGCGATTGTTTTGGGAATTCGGGGGGTAGAAACATGGGCCATGGAATGAGGAGCAGAACCCTGACACAGATGTCAAGGCAGAACCCTGACACATTTTTCAAGACATGTTATTTTTTAATTATTTACAGGTGGAACCATGATCCTAAAAGAGGTGCAGGCATAACCATGACTAAGCCAATTTCCAGGAGGGCGAGATTTTTCCATTGTCCAAACTGGACAAACTTTATGTCGATCCTACATCTCTTAGTGACACAAACCTAATGGCACAGTCAGAATTTTGATTTGAGCAGAAGATCATCAAATGACCTGGAGGAGGGAATATTTTAGGAATATAAGGGGAATCTAAAAGATTCCTTAAGCCCTAAATTTTCATTTTCTCAGAATTCAGAAATTTGATAGTCGATTTTACCTTGTTCGATGCCAAAAATCTAATGGTGCATTCAGATTTTCCATTTGATCATTTCATTTTTTGGCTACTTTTCAAATTGGAGTGCAGGTGTTGGCATTCATGTGTGATTAGTCATTTCCATGCAATTCGACGCCGCGAGATCGATGGTATGATGAGATTCAACAATTTGACATCCTTTTCTTCAAATGGCCCAAGATGTGAGGTATACGCAGTGTGTTCATGTACTTCTTTTGCTATGAGATGCATTGTGATGCATAGATCCCTGTTTTGATGTTTGATGTGCAATCTTGTTTTCTTACTTGTTTCATGGTTCCTGCTTGATGTGACATGGAATCATTTATGGGATGTACTTGCTGTCATGATTCATCATGTTTTGTTTGAGATCCATTTATTGTTATGTTGATAGGATTCTCATGTGTCATCATGTATGTTGTATTGAGATCCCTCTTATGCCATGTTAGTGGGATGCTCATTATCATCATGCATGAGTTTAGGTCATACTGATAGAAGTCCTTTTTGAATGAGAGTTCTGGCAGTGTGACATCTGTTGGAGACATTCCTACGTGATGAAATTTTCCTTGTATGATAGCGATGTCACCACCTATGTACATCATCACTATTGACAATGCTTAATGTAGCAGCATACACCATCTTGACATCAAGGCTCAGAGATGTAGTCCCTCCTAGACAAACTCCATTATCAACATCTTCAATTTTATGTTGCTAATGATTGTCATGTTCCTTCTTCTTTACAGCATGCATTTATGTTCCTTTATGCTATTTTGATTGCAATTCTAATCACATCACGAAAGTAAAAGATCTTGGTTAAATTCGGGAGTTGAGTCCACTTGGATCATGGAAACTAGACAGTCCTATTGTGTGGACCCCAAAGCTAGTGTGAAGGTTGGAAGCATTGGAGGATAAGATCACGTGCGTTGTCGATCATTGGCTCGATCGTGTCATAGGAGGATTTGTTACCGAATTCGTGGTCGACACCTTAGTTAGGTGTAGCGAGGGAGAGCATCTCTTTTTCAAAGGACTGCAAGGTAAGTACGTAAAATATTAGAATACTTCAATTAAAATGTTGTTGTGTAAAAAACAGGTTATGCGTGTACCTTGATGTTCAGGACTACATGAAGCAGAAAAAGTTACAAAAATGAAGGAAACGAAGGTCCAAAATATAGCCCCTTGATTTCACCTCCATGAAGGGACGAAGAAGTGATAGTGAAGGTCTCTCCATGAAGTGCTATTCAGTTAATAATACAAGGATTCCCGTGAATACCACCTATGCCCACACCACCTCTAAATTCATTGCCATCACCTAGAACTTCACCCGTATCATCTCCACCTCCACCGCTGTTCAGTATGGAAAATATAGTGAAGTTTCCTTTATTCAAAGGCTTGGGAAATGAGGACCTAGACCAATTCTGGTTCATTGTCAGGGTTGTATGGGAAGCTCAAGGTGTTACCGATGACCACATAAAGAAGGCGACATTGGTTAGTGCTCTTCAAGATCGTGCTCTAACCTTGTATATTAAGTACTCTAACAATATCCCAAATGCTGGAGTAGTAGACATCTAGACAATGTTGAATAAGGAATTTAGAAGGTCTAAATCTTAGGTGCAGTCGATCATGGGATTCAAAGAGATCGTGAAGTGACCAAGTGAGACACCTTGGGAATTAGATCAAAGATTGAAGTGTCAAATCTGTGAAGCAAATATGAATTTGATAGATGGATAGAATCGTGAGTGGTTTGTGGCTTTGCTGCTACCCCACTTAAGGAGCACACTGTCATAACAGAAGATAACAACTTAGGCCAAGGCCTTGGAGATTGCCATTAGACTACATGAGACTCCAATGTAAGATCCTAATCTAGGAGTTCAGAAAATCCATGTGCAACTGAAGAATCTATGCCTAGAGATGCAAAGTCTGAAGTAGGACAGGATGGTTCGACCAGAGTTACGTGAGGAGGTATGGTGCTTGAAATGCATGAGTCAAGGTCGTGACAAAAAACATTTCCTGATCATTTCAAATTACCTGTAGGGGGAGGACCGATTCCTTTAAGGCCGCAAGCTCAAGTAAGACATAGCGTGGGGCATACATTATGGTGCACTATTTGTTAGGTAGCAAGAAAACATGCCACATATAACTCTCTCTTGCTACAGATATACAATAAACGCAACATATGTTCTACAACTTTTGTAGCTCGGTAGGAAATGATGAGCATACTTGAAGGAACTATGAATTGATGATGGATAGAACTCCCGCCTACAAGGTTCAGGTCAAAATGTGGCCCCTTAACCAAAATGTAGGGATGGCACGAATAGGATTTCAGCAGTGTGGATGAGGCTGAGGTAGAGGAGGACCTGGTAGAGGTCATAGACAATTGATTTTCTACAATTGCAGAGGACCAGGACACTATGCCCATGATTTCACTAATCGAACACGTATGTCGCGCAAGTATTGCACATCATTTGATCATGAAATAAAAGTTTGTCCTAAGTTGATAGCTAGGATACGAGACAGAGGGGCACTACCACCTCCACTAACTTAGAACCTTTAGATGATTAGGTCTGAACCACGTGAGGAAGATCCATATGTAAATATAGTTCTCATGAGTGGGATCACGACAATGGATGACAAAGGAAACCAGCTAGAGGACAATACATGGGTTCGCAAAGCCCTGATGAAAGACACTGATTTTGATTTGGAGTGCACTCATCAAACCTTCATGGAAGCTAAGAAGAGCTTCAATAAGGCCTCCACATGAGGAAACAAGGATAAGCTTGAGCCAGAAATGGACCCCTCTTTGATCACAACTTTCTTGGAAACTTGTATGAAGTTACTCTAGGACAGTAAGGCTATGAAAGGGTTACAAGAACTCATCAATAGATGTGTTGGGACCATGCCAGGTGAATTGCATGTAGTCCGAAAGATCAGTAAGCATAAGACAATGATGGGGTGTGAAAGAAGACTCACTACGCATATTGGAGAATACAAAATGGATCAAGTCATTTTGGATTTAGGTTCAGATGTGAATGTCCTACGAAAATAGACATGGGAGAAAATGGGGAGACCTACGCTACAATGGTCCATGATTCAGCTAAGGATGGTGAATTAGTAGAAAATCATCCCCATGGGGTGGCTGCAGGGGGTGACCGTGGACATTGAGGGAGCAAGTGCACTGGAAGATTTTGAAGTAATAGAGATAGTGGATGATAGAAATCACTACCCTATGCTCCTGGGAATTGACTGGGATACTGATATGAATGGGGTAATCAATCTAAAGAAGCACAAGATTATCTTTGAGAATAAATCACTGTGTATAATAATACCCTTGGATCCTGCTGAGGGATTACACTATATGGAACCAGTCTACAATAATGAGAGTGATGATGATCTGGACTGCATCCATAAGATAACGATGTGAGTCCAAGACTAGGCGAATCCCACTGTGGATGGATGGTTTACATGGGATCATGAGAGTTCCTGCACTTAGGATTCCGACGGAGAAATAGAACGTTGGTAGAATCAGTTACACAAAGTAACTACACTGAATTAAAACATGATGACCTAGTTAATACACTGTGTATCATCAAAGGTAAGAACTCTTCCTAATTATGATGGACTGAATGAGGTAGATATCTTTTTGGATGCATTTGAAAGAGATGTACCAGAAAATCAGCGCTTCTAGGCCTTGGACTAGGCACAATGTGCTACGCTCGCAAGATGGTGGGGTACGCACAAGGGAAGCTTTGATGATTGGAGCGACTATAGGAGAATGATGAGAACATGACTTGGGAAGCCTAAGATGTGATTGACAGACAAGTACAACAAGTAAAATGATCTGTGTGTGCATCTGGCCAAATGGATGTAGGCTTATGGAGAAAATCCCCAACCTAAGTGGGTGCAACTATACTCCCCATGAAGTACTTGGTTAATAACCATGTGTTTGGGGAGAAATATGCATATGAGTTTTACTATTCCAAAAGTATGATTTTGAAGTTGCTGTGAAACTTGGACAATTGAATGTAGGACCTGACCACATGACACGAATCGAGACTGAGGAGGAACCCACTAATTTGGAGGAAGGGTTATGCGATGTGTATCTCTTTACTGTGCATGTTGGAAATTGACATTTTGAGGATATAATACACTTCTTAACAATAGGAATCACACCAGAAGGATACTCTGCCCAGCAAAAGTAGAAATTGGTGGTGTGCGCGGTAGATTTCTCTGTCATTGCTGGGCATCTATACAAAATGGGGATTGATGTGGTATTGTGAAGATATGTACTGGAGTTTCAGAGAAGCAACATCCTTGTGGATGCTCATTGGGGCATCATGGGAGGACATTATGTAGGGAGAGCAACAACATAGAATATTCTACATGCAGGGTTGTGGTGGCCAACCCTTCATCAGGATTCAAAAGCATATTGCAGGGCATGTGTTGTATGTCAGCGAATAGGCAGGCCATAGTGGAGGGATGTGTTGTGGCCACCAACAACCCCCCTCCTTATTTAGTATTAGCAATAGCACTAGGTAAGTGGGGACCCTTAGTAAAAAATTCAAAAAAAATTAATTAAGGCTTATGTATTTTTCTCCTTAAGAAATATCGCATCGCGAAAAGAATTATAAGACATTTCCTTATGAGTAAAATTGATAAATTGCGAGATTGCGACGCAAACTCCATCACATCGCATGCATTAATATAAAACTCACATTGGAAAACCTTGAAGAATCACCAATATGCGATATTACATATCGCATCTCGCAGAATTGAATAAACAATACATAACGATTTTGCGATGCCACGATATTGTGATTTTACGATACAACGATTTTGCGATACAACAATTTTGCGATCCGCGATACCACGATAAAATGATGTTGTGACTTTGTGGTAGCACGATCAAGAAAACATGCGATAACATAGCACAATGAAACTGCGATACTGCGATAATGCGATGTCGTGATGCAAATCGCTGAAACATTCCATGGCAAATTTTCCTGGCTCAATATTCAAGAAAAGTTTTCCATAAACCAAAAACTAGATACGCGATTTAATGATAATTAATGAATTGTATGCCAGTTTCTGGTGAAAAACAATTTTGTGTTGATCGAAGAGTCAGTTCACGTCAAGTGGCATGTTTTTGCATATCCGTATCACTTAAAGTTTTCCTATCAATTTTTATCATTACTCTCTCCTCATTTGTGAATTGTAGGAATGAAAAATGAAAGTTACACAAAGCAATGTGCAGGAAGCTATGAGGAAAAAGAGTAAAACTCCAATGTCTAAAGACAGAGACAAGACACCCGCATGCAACAGAGGCACAGATTTACAGCTATGGTCAAATAAGTATTCAATGATGCTAATATTAGCAGGCAGTTTAAAACTCAAGGTCAAAAGCTCACAAAAAAGTGATATTCTCACAAATTTTGAAGCTCTGTACCCAGTAAAGAAAAGGCGCAAAAGGCGAAAAACGCATCAGAAAGGCTCGGATCAAAGAACGGAGGCATTTTTCGATGCGCAATTAGCGCCTAGCGCTAATCGCGCATCGCTAAGAAACTTATTCAAAAAGCAAAGTCTCCAACTGCTCAGTCACTTGTAAACCCAGAAAGCGCAAAAAAGCAATGGTAAAGAACAAACTGGAAACATAAAGCTGAAAGAAAAGGAAGAAACAATTCAAGGGTTAACCAAGTTAAACTGAAGCTATTACTGGGCATACGCAGTAAATCCACATAGTCAGAGGATGACTCTCAAGTATATCATCAACCTTGCTGAAAAGATGGTGCCAACTCTTAACATTTCTGTTTGCTTAGCTCAACTAAAAGTGGAATACAGTCAGCTAACTCTCCCAAGCAAATGCTGAATGCTTACCACATTAAGGAATAAATGCAGAAATAGTTAGATATTAGATTAATTTTTAGAAATAGTTTAGCTTAGAAAAAGGGCGGTCATCTAAACCGTATCCTTAATCTGTGTAATTAAGTTATTTAGTTAGTAGTATTTAAATCCCTCTCATGCATTTAGATAAGGGTCCAGAAATTTATCAAAAACTTGTCCTCAGAACATGTACTTTTGTACCCTCTGAGGAGGTTTTGGTGAATGAATGGAACATGATTTGTTGATTTTTTCATTTGATATCTGCTACTAATGTCGCACTTTTGTACTCTTAGTAGATGTTAAAACAAAGAGAGATAAATCATTGTTGCTTGAAGCTTATGAGTAGGACTAGTCATAAATGGTACTTTTATCTCTTGACCATTTCAACTTATATTTTAAAGTGATATACAATTTTTAGTTATTTATGTATTATTGCATGAATGCCTGAGTTATCATTTGGCACTTTTGTACATTGATAGCTATTTACTTATGCTTAATATATGAATAGCTCATTATGCGATATGTTTTTGGCAACTGTTTCGTCTAACTTTTTATGCGAAATAGTTCATCTTTATTAATTTCTTTTCTTATAATCGCTGAATGATATTTATTACCAGTTGTTATTTGAAATATCTTTAGATCACATAATAAGAACAATCACACCCCGGGTTAGTATATATTTAGATGTGTTGTTTATTAGATTACAATAGCATAGAATTAGATTGAGGTTAAAATTAGAATATCATGGATAGGACCCGTTAGCTCAGCAACATCAAATTCTACACACATACACACTCATAGATTGGGAAACTGGTCCCATTATCCCCAGTTGGACTTGCTATACAAAACGGATAAGGAGCTGCCAACCAAGGTCCGGACCGGGCGGGTATCCCCCTTGTTGTTGACCCGATTTTCGGGGCTTCAACATATTTGGTGCTAGAAGGAGGGCCTAAACTATGAATGGAAAGTGAATCCAAATCTGAATACCATTCTGAGAGTAAATCACCCTCACCATCTCCCCCAACTTCTCCATTACACTTAAATCCAGAGTTAGAAGTCACTCGAGTATCAATCACTGCTACACTCCCTGACATTTCAGAACAATCTACAGTTGAACTTCTTGAAGTCGAATCCCTGATTCACAAACTTCAGCGATTTTCCATTTCTCCTCAAAGGTCTGATAAATCTCAAGGCAGCATGACTTCGCAGTATAACCCTACTCATCCCCTGACTAGGCTAAAGAGTGAAAAGTTTGGCATTCAGCCAATCAAATTACCTCTTCCCACCAGGAAAAGAGTGAGGAAATCACCTAAAGAGCCTGACAACGAGACTCTTTCGTCAACATCGTCCATCTCAACTTCTTCACTGCGAAGTCAACCATCCACTCCACCATCCAATATCATCATCCATCCATCTATTGGAACCCCCACAACTCTTCCTCAATCATCTACAATCTTAGTATCCTCATCCTCCCAGCCATAGGGATCATATTCTGCACTTTTCTCTGTTAGCACTTTAGTAATGGCCCAGACTCCATGGAATAACCCTGGGGCAGTCTTGATGCCTGCACCCTTGAGTCAAATACTGGCCCATCCTAAGAAATGGCTGCCTAAATTCAATCCTGAGGCAGGCATGCTAGCAGAAGAGCACATAAACAACTTCATGCTATCCATTAATCTCAATGGGGTTACTAATGAAGATGCTGTCGTTTGACTTTTTCCTTATACTTTGCAAGGAACAACCAGGTCATGGTATTTTTCATTATCCTCTGGATCTATCACTAGTTGGGACATCTTCCAGGAATAATTCCTAACTAAGTTTGGTGATGACAGATCTACAGCAACGTTACTTAATGACCTATCCAACCTTAGAGCTGAAACTAGAGAGCCTATCAAGGATTTCAATTTACGTTTCAACAAAATCTTTAACAAAATTCCCACTGCTTCCCAGCCTAGTGAAGAAGTACAATGTGAGTGGTATATCACCGCTCTACCATCAAATATAGCAATCTTCATGGACAGGGCCAGTAAAACAACCTTAACCGATAACATGAAAGAAGCAATAACAATAGAGAAAAGAATAATAGCCTTGGAAAAGAAATACGCGGTAGAGGAACGTAAATCCAAAAAAGTCACCTTCAAAGATGACTCCAAGAAGAAACAAGCAAAAGATCCATTTGATTTGGAAGGATTGCAGAAAGTTCTAAAGACCATGTCCAATGAAATGGTCGACATCAAAAAGAAAGTGGCAAAAACTTCTTCAAAAAGGCCCTACAGAGCTTTTAAAAGAGGTCCTTCAACGGATGCAAAGCCACCCAATGCTATCTCAAGTGCTGAATCCGAGGAAGAGGAAGAGGAAATTGCCACTGAAAGGCAGACTAATGAAGAAGAAGTTGTGGAATTACAAGGAATGTGGGATTTCATCCTCCCACAAGAAGAAGATCAAGAAGTAGTTCCAGTTAGCACACGAAGAAAAACTCAGCTTGATCCTCCCTAGACTATCCCTAAGCCAAAGAGCACAAGCTCTACAACAAAGGATAAAGTCGCAACAAAGAAAATGACATCTAAAGCGACTCAAACTAGCCCAGTCCAAACAGATGAAACAACTCCATCTAAAACACTCATCGTGTTGGATGAAATGGAGTACAATACTATAGAGGACATGAAAAAGACTAGGGCTAATATCACCCTTTACAAATTGAGCAAGTTGAAACATCAACAAAAGATAATGATGAAATAATTACATGTTGTGCCAGTCACACCTTTGCCTGCCGCCGTACTTTCTCAAGCCTCCCATAATATGGGAAGACATCCAACTAACACGATCAATAAGATTGATCCACATGACATCGCTTTAATTGGAGGAGGATCAAGATCTCACACCCCCCCATTTCTCCTTACTTATGAAATCTTTAATAAGAATGTGCATAATTGTTTGGTAGATTCTGGTGCTTCATCGAATATTTTACCCAAATCCATATGTGCCAAGTTAAACATTCAAACATAGAAATCCACTGTGCACATAGTTCAGCTAGATCGATCTCAAGTCGAAGTGATTGGCGAACTAAATCAAGTAACCATAAGGTTGTCATCCAACCCAAAGGTATGTTAAGTGATTGACATTCTAGTCGCTGACATTCCTGAATTCTATGGCTTAATTCTCAACACGGATTGGTTAGAAAAACTTCATGGATACTTCGCAACCGACTGGTCACACATGTGGTTGCCCTACAACGGTAAACCAAATCAAATAAAGTTGAATGAGAGTTACACTAGAAATACATAGTAACAGAGCTAGAAGGGGAGAATGAACCAATAACATATAACAACAGCACAATTGGCAATTACTCAGTAGATTCTTTTCTTGGCAATTTCAATGCTCATGCGTCACCCTATTTAGAACATTCGGTTTTGTCCAAAGTTGAAAGCTTTTCTCGAACCAATAATTCAAAATGTATTAATTTTTAGATAAACCTGTAGATAAATCTTTGTTTTGGAAATTAGTTTTTCATGGTTCTAGATCCAACGAAGGAGCAGGAGCAGGATGTGTTCTGATTAGTCCAGAAGGAGATAAAACCATGCCTACATGTAGACTCAAATTTGATTGCACCAACAATACAACAGAATATGAGGCTTTGGTCCAAGGCTTGTACAAAGCAATCGGACTAGATGTCAAGTATCTGCCAATTTTTGGAGACTCGGAAATTGTGATTAGATAGGTACGTAACACTACACATTGCTTATCAGGTCATTTAAAACATTATCAATATCTAGTGCAAGATCTAACTTAGCATTTCATAGCGTTTAATATCTCTTCAATCCCCAGACTCCAAAACGCAAGTGCAGACCTTTTGGCTAACGTAGTTTCTAAGCTTATTCCTTCGGAAGATTTTAGTCTAGATAGATTTTCAATAGAATTAATCTTTAGACCATCCATTCCTAATAACATTACAAATTGCAGAGTGTTCAATGATGATCTTGATATTGTAAATTTCCTTACATCTGAAAGATCCTACTCTAATCAAATAATCAATAAAGACTGACATGATCGACAATTGCAACAAGATAGCACTAACGATGCTATACCTAAGTCAGTGGTCAAGTTAGAAGACTTGTACGATTTAAAAGATCGGTTTAAAAGGTCTACCAATTCAAAACTTCAAAGTTCAACCTTGAATTACGAATTAGTAAACCTAGGAACTGGTGATAAACCACAAAACATTAATCTAGGCCTCGGCCTAACCCCTGAAAAAAAGTATCATATATTCGTCTTTTGAGACTATATAAAAATGTTTTTGATTGGAATTATGATGAGCTGAAAAAATATGACACTTCCATCATCCAACATACTATTCCCATGATCGATAATGAAAAACCTGTCCAGCAAAAGCTGAGGAAAATCCACCCCAATTTAGAGAATTAGATAAAAACTGAGCTTAATAAGTTATTGAAAGCCAAAATAATCTTTCCTGTCAGACATTCTAAATGGGTTTCCAATATGGTACCTGTTATAAAGAAAAACGAAGATATTAGGATTTGTATTGACTTTCAAAATCTTAACAAAGCCTGTCAAAAGATAATTTTCCCTTACCACCTATGGAACAGATACTGCAAGCAGTGGCGGGCTCAGAATTAATGTCTTTCTTGGATGGATTTTCAAGATACAATCAAGTGCTGGTACGTCCTGATGACCAATTGAAAACCACATTCAGAACTAAATGGGGCACATACACATCGAAAGATGCCATTTGGTTTGATTAATGCTGGTGCCACATTTCAGAGAGCCATGGACATTGCATTCAAAGGTTTAGTCAATAAAACTATAGTAATCTATTTGGATGATATAACAGTGTACTAAAAAAAGTGAAGTGACCATCTCAAAGACTTGAAACAGATCTTTCAAAGATGTTTAAGGTATGGAATTTCACTTAACCCAAAGAAATCTTTTTTCGCACTAAGTGAAGGGAAACTTCTAGGATTCATAGTGTCAAAATTCGGTATCCACATCGATCCCGACAGAATCAAAGAAATTTATGAAATACCCCTACCTCACAACAAAAAAGCCATGCAATCTTTCCTTGGTCAAATTAATTTGAAAAGAGATTCGTTCCAAATTTTTCACGAATCGTGTCTCCTCTACAAACCATGATTAAAAAGAACTCAAATTTTAAATGGGCTCAAGATGAATATGAAGCATTCAACCTGATCAAACAAGCTATTATTAATGCTCCATCTTTAGCAACTCCGAATTTTCCAGAGCCTTTTATTTTATACACATTTTCCTCAGATAGATCATATGCTATGATACTAACTCAAGTAGATCAAGAAAAAGAAAAAGCCCCAATTTCGTTTTTTAGCTCCAATTTACAGGGTGCTGAACTAAATTATTCAGATGTGGAGAAATAGGCTTATGCCATTTTCAAAGCAGTCAAATACTTCAAACCTTTCTTACTTAAAACTCATACTAAGATTATAGTACCATTTTCAACGGTAAGGAATCTTCTAGTACAGAAAGATGTAGGTGAGAAAAGGGCCAACTGGGTTACTGCCTTACAGGAATATGACATTGAGATTAAACTAGCAAACATTGTAAGAGGTCAAGGCTTCTGCAAAATATTGGCTGGAGCATCACAAATTTCTGAAATTCCATCTGAAGAAATATAAATGTCCAAGGTAAGCCTAAACGATGCAGAGTCATTATACGCTGATATCATTTATTATCTTAAGAATGGGTATGCTCCTTCACACCTGGATCATACTAAGAAAAGAGCTCTTAGATTAAAAGCTAAACAATATTAGCTCATAAATGATGTTCTTTTTAGGAAAAATTATGATTCTGTTCTTCTTAGGTGTCTTGAGAAAGCTGAAGCTGAAAAAGTTTTGCAGGAACTCCACGATGGGCCAGCAGGCGGACACTATGCTAGAGATGCTACTTCACATAAAATATTACATGCAGGATATTACTGGCCCACGTTATTTAAAGAGTCACACAGTTACGTGAGGAGATGTCAAGTTTGCCAAACTACTGCTGGAAGAGAAAAGAAGCCATCCTTGCCACTACAGCCGGTAAACATTGAGCAACCTTTCAATTAGTGGGGATTGGACATAATAGGTGAGATCATTCCTCACTCTTCTAAGCAACATAGATACATCCTCACAGCAATAGATTATTTTACTAAATGGGTAGAGGCAGTTCCACTTAAGACGACTAATTCTGAAAATATCATTGAATTCATAGATCAATTTATAATTACTAGGTTTGGATTTCCATCCGCTTTAATGTTTGATAATGCATCATACTTTTCTGGAAATGTGATAACTAAATTCGCACTTAAAAGAGGATTCAAACTTAAATATTTGACCAATTACTACCCACAGGGTAATGGGTTAGCAGAGTCAACAAATAAAAACCTAATCAGGATTATTAAAAGAACAGTTGACCAAAATCAGAAGAATTGGCACAAGGCCTTGATACATGCTTTATGGGCAGACCGAATAACGAAAAAAGATTCTATTGGCACTTCTCCTTTTAATTTAGTTTATGGGAAAGAAGTGGTTCTTCCTACTCACTTAATGATTCCCTCTTTGTCTTTAGTTCAATACATTGATGAAGTACCCACTTCCTCCTTACAGCTGAGATAAATGGAAATAATTAAATTAGAAGAACAACGAGAATAGGCGAGGAAAACACACGCTCATCATCAAGCATTAGTAAAATCCTCTTTTGATTCGAACATAATGATCAGAAAATATTTTCAGATGGGAGATTTAGTTTTAAAGTAGGACAAGGCTCATGAAGAAAAGGGCAAACATACAAAATTTCAAAGAATGTGGCTTGGTCCTTTTCAAATCGTAGAAGTCATAGGTCCATCAACGTTTATGTTATAGGATTTAGCAAGTAAAAAAGATCCTTTGCCTGTTAATGGACAAATTTTCAAGAAATATTTTCCATAGAAGATTATTCTTCTATTTTTCTAGAATAATTGTTTTTCTTTTTTCATAATAAAACTAGTTGTGAATGGTTACATTAGGCATTTACAAAAAAGACACCAATTCTCTTTCAGATTTTGAACTTTTCGCTTGTATAAATAGTAAATCTTTTGGAAAACTGATCTTTATTATTGATAGATACAGTTAAAAAACTCTAACCTAGATATGATACTAGTTTCAACTTCAAAAAGTTTGATGAAAACAACCTTTACTGAAGAACTTGTTTTATCTCAGTATAATGAAAGGTATCAATAACAAAATAAAGATTCTCTGTAAAAAAACTACTTTCAAAAACTCTATAATTGTTGTCCAGAGCTATCTTAAGGAAACAATGACTTCCTCCCTACTAAGGAAAATCACAACCTTCAAAGGAACAACCCAAGGATACACTTTATCTTGAAGAATAAGAGGTCTCTGGAAAATTCGGAGTTGCTAAAGATGGAGCATTAATAATAGCTTGTTTGATCAGGTTGAATGCTTCATATTCATCTTGAGCCCATTTAAAATTTGAGTTCTTTTTAATCATGGTTTGTAG
>Ga0181473_100089_pt1 | contig 14831 bp, 7 predicted proteins | sample In2P11_FD_119089 | JGI IMG/M metagenome (GOLD analysis project Ga0181473, IMG submission 119089) | Clean room microbial communities from NASA Spacecraft Assembly Facility at Jet Propulsion Laboratory, Pasadena, California, USA -... ... | reverse complement strand
GCTGCTTGTCGTGCTAAATCCTCATTAGAATTTGCCTCTTCTAGGGTGCCCTCTTTCCACTCTAATTGATTAGCATATTTTTCAATATGTGGTAACCTGAGATGATCATAGCTAGCCAATCTACATTTGACCCTTCTAAGACTAATGAAGTGATTGGGGTCATAGGGTGCCCAGAGGAAACTAGTTTTCAACCCGAGGCTCTTTAAGATTTTATCTGCTTCTTGCCATGCCTCTTCCCTTTTATTAAAAATAAATGGGCCTAGCTGGTTCTTGACTTTGAGCTGTGCCTTTTTGTTCTTGCTGTGGAAATGGACCATGTCTGCATTTCCAAACTGTCTGAAATATTCTAAGGCAAAAAGCCTCATAGGGACATATCTTGGTAGCCTGTATGGGGCTAATTCACAACCGTATATCCTAATCACTGTATGGTATTGGTAGAAGTACCAATCCCCAATGCTGTAGATTTTTGAGAGTTGGAGGATTCTTTGCATCTCATCTGTCAATCTAGGAGGAGGGGAACTCAACAACAAGGACATGGCTGGATGGATAAACAGGTCTATGAATTCACAGTAGCTATATGGTGAAAAAGAGGTCTTATGAAAGATTAAAGACCAATATACTACAGACCTTTGGTTCCCCTGAGCATCAAACTTCTTGAGAGTAATTGGGAAGCTGTCAGGCTGATTGAATAGGAATAAGTGATAGATGTAAGAAGTGTATCTAAACACCCTCTCCCTGTCCAAATTCATCAATTGTTCATGAATCTTGTTGGCAATGAATGTGGCAAAATCATAGTGAACTGAAGGAGGCTTTTCGGGGGAGAAGATAGACATCATGACCAGAATGGTTTCATCTACATACTCAGTTGACTTGTAACCCAGGATATAACTGATCATATCCACAAGAATCCTGCCCAACTCATTGAGATATACATGGGAGATAGGAGGAGACCTCACAGTTTGAGAGCCTGATTCAATGAATAGCTGATTAATCTTTGTGATCTGGGCATTGGACAGTTTGCCTCCTTGGTCTATCAAGTGCATGATGGATAGAGGGGTCAATGGCTTTACAATCTGAAAGTGTAGCATTTGCTTTATAGCCTCAGGGGTGACATAGAACAAGAGTGAGCCTGAGGGACTGAGGACAGCTCTCTGATTTGGGTCGTAGTTGGCAGAGCATTGGTGGATTAAATCTGGGAAGACATTGACTTGAGGAAGCATGAAAATGGGCAAATAGGAGTCCCAAATCCCTAGAATATCAGTTCCATTGAGATGCCTAGCTTTTAGCTCATTGATTAGATGAATATGGTATCTGCTGCGAATTGAAATTACCTCATCCATCTGGTAGTCTCTATCGGCTAAGGGCAGCCACTCTAGCTCTCTGTGTGGGGCATTTAAAGGTGCAATATTTAGAGCTACTGGTGTCGCCATGCTTTGGTGTTCTTAAGGCGAAATTTCACTTAGGAGTGTGGGTAAATGTGACCTTGCGCGGTGAATTGAGGTGAAAAAGATTTTCAGTGGAAACAGGGCACTTCTTGGCGTAGCAGGGGCACAATTGGACACTCTGGGGGAAATTGAGTTATTGGTAGGGCGGAAAAACTTGAGTTTAGGGGAAAAAAGGCTATTTTATGGCATTTTTCTACAGTGCAGAACAAAAGAACCAGGTGCAGGAAGAATTGAGAAATACCTTGTTGTGGCGCAATGAATGGAGGTCTATCCCAGCTGAATTCGGGCCGGCTACGGCTTTCGAACCAGTTCTGCAGGTTGGCGGCGAGGACGACGTGAATTTGCATGCAGGAGGCGCAATAGAGTTTGTATGAAAAAATGTGAAAAAACGTGATTTTGGGCGAAAATATGGGAAATTTGGCCTTTGGCGCCTTTTTTGGGATGACGTCAGCATGACGTCATCAGGTGGGGTCAGGTACGGAATGATGACGTGGCGACCTATGAGTGGTCCACGTGGACTGGTGACATGGCAGACAGCTCGAAGCAATGGCGGGTCAGGCGCTGATGTGGTGCTGACTCAGGAGTGACATGGGGGTGACGTAAGGGGCGGTAAACAGCGGGTGGTAAGCGGTAATATCGGACCACTTATGGTACAGGGGCGGTTTTGGCAGGGGGCCGCCCGATACAATGGAATTGCGACATGTGTCCAGCGCCCTACATCATCATTCTGACATTTTCGAGCGGTAAAGTACCAGCATCAGGAGCGGTCTGAAATAGCAGGGAGCCGTCGGATGGGAGGGCCCAGATCCGACGGTCGACGGGAGGCTGACGTGATCGGGCGATACGGCGGAGCGCGGGAATAAACAATTAATTTTTATGGAAATGCGCGCCTGGGCGGAACTTTGGTTATCGGCGGATTTTGGGTTTTTTTAATGTTTTATGAATAAACGGGTTTTGACAAAAAACGCGCTCAGGGCTGTTAAATTAAGCAGATCTTAATTTAATCCCGAAACTTGCTTTAGCGCTTGTTTGCTTTTCTTTTGCGCTTTGATTTTCTTTGCGCTCTGATTTTGAAACTATAAGGATATATTGCCTAGGGAAGGGGGTATATACGTATTTTTTTGGGGGATTTTTCACATAAAAAGTGCTATAATACATAGGGAAAAAGGGGAACATAGGGAATTACTTAATAATAAGGTTAATAGTCAGTATGGGGGGAAGATATGGAAGAAATGAGGTAACACTAAGCTTTTAGGGAACAAACTTAGTTTTGAGAGTAGATCAAAATGAAAAGATTTTTTCACAAGAAACGTGGCTCTGTAATATAACAAGAATCTACAAATGGATTTGACTTCTGTTATGAACAAAGGTGAGAGTGGGATGTTAGAAAGAAACTTGATAGGGAATGATTGGGAAATTAGTCATGCTTCACTTTGATACCACCAAAATGCTGAATAGGAAGATCTGCACTGGCCACCATGTGTTTCCTTTGCTTAGGCCAGCAATATGAGAGGAATGATACTTCTGCAACCCCATCTACCTACCCATCTACTTGCCTAGCATTTTTTATCACTTCAGGGAGGGTGCACTTGGACTAGCAAACCCTCAATTGCTCTTTTTTCTTTTCTTTTTGCATTTTCTTTTGATTTTCTATCTAAGACTATCCTTATTACTTCCAAGGCCCCAGATTAAGCAGTTGGGGTCCTTTATTCTCTACCTAGCTACTAATCTGCCAAGATTGAACAGTTTGGACAGATTTTCTTTCTCTAAACTACAACAAAAATTGAAATATGGCATGACCCAGCTTAGACTGTTGGATCACCCATCCAGAAGTAGGACAACATCAAACTATGTACAGAAGTGCTTCTCCACAGAAATATGAGATCTTTGCATCACCAGAGCAGAACATATTTGGAACTTACCCTGCCAATCATGAAAAATGAAACCTATTGGTATAGGAAGCTAACAGTGGCTCCACTTGGGGATGGTTTTTTCATTTGAAAGACCAAGAACAGCAGGTCAGAATGCCTTGGCGCTTAACTTCTTATCAAAACTTGGAGCTTTGCTCTTTGAATTTCAAAACTGGAATCTTCCACCATTGGGAAATTTCTGAACTGAAGGCCTTATCCTGCTTTTTTACAAAACTTGAGAAGCTGCAGTATCTATATGCTGAAAAAAATACTATATACAATTGATAATGTACAAGGCAGTCTCATCTTATGCATATGGAAAATAGTCAAAATAATGCTTCAACATCCGGCCATTCACAGGGCCCTCATCCAACTCAGTTTCATCAAGGTTTTTGAGGAAATAAGTATTGTTTCCTTGCACTGCTTGAATAACAAAAGGTCCTCTCCAAAGGGAGTAAAATTTTCCATGCTTTCCCTTATCTTCTCTTCTTGAATCCCATTTAAGCACTTTATCACCTATGAAAAAATCTTCTGCCTTTGTTCTCCTGTCAAAGGCTCTCTTCAGCGTTTCTTGTAGGACTTGAACTCTGCTGTATACTTGATCTCTTGTTTGCTGTAAGCAAATTATTTGGTTGATTCTTCTTTGCATGTCATTTGGTTCAGCTTGACTTTCTTGAAGTAGTTTCATGACCGGAACCCCTAATGATGAAGGAAATTTGGCTTCCATTCCATAGACCAACTCATATGAGCTGACCCCAATAGATCTCCTGGTTGTTAATCTGTCTGCCCATAAGGCATTTACAATCTTTTTGTGCCAATTTTTCTTGTTTTCTTCCAACATTTTCTTGATAATGTTGATAAGACTCTTGTTAGATGATTCAGCTAAACCATTGCCTTGAGGGTAGTATGCTGTGGAATGACCCAAAGTAATATGGAACTTGTGGCAAAAATTGATTATTTTCTTAGATTTAAAAGCAGCAGCATTGTCTGTGATGATCTTTTCAGGATAGCCAAATCTGGATAGAATATTATTCTCCAGGAACTGAATGATAGTGGAATCATTGGAATGACCCAAAGTAATGTGGAACTTGTGGCAAAAATTGATTATTTTCTTAGATTTGAAAGCAGCAGCATTGTCTGTGATGATCTTTTCAGGACAGCCAAATCTGGATAGAATATTATTCTCCAGGAACTGAATGATAGTGGAATCATTTGCTCTTCTACATGGAACAACCTCAATCCATTTTGTGAAATAATCTGTGGCTGTTAGAATCCATCTGTGTTGGCCCGAAGATGAAGGATGAATCTCTCCAATGAAATCTAAGCCCCACTGTTGGAAAGGCCTCTCTGTTGAAATAGGCTTTAGGGGCAGTGGCAGCAATTTTCTTTTTCCCTCAAATATCTGACACTTATGACATGAAGTAGCAAATCTCTTGACATCAGCAAATAGAGTAGGCCAATAATAGCCAGCTCTCAATATCTTATCCACAGTGGATTTCCAGTATAGATGTCCACCACAATCACCTGCATGAAAATATTTTATAACATTGTCAGTCTCACTCATATTTAAACAATTCAGCAGTATACCTCCATGATTTTTCCATAACAAATTACCATCTATCACACAAAATCTTGAGGCTTTCATTTTTAGAAATATACCTCTAGTTCTGGACAATCCTGGGGGAGCACACAGGTTTTGCAATACATAACAGATATCAGAATACCAAGGGGATTGTTCAAAGGCTACATTGATCTTTGGAGTCGCCAGCTCCGGTTCATTGTCCAGTTGATTGATATCCAAGGCTTGAAAGTTTGATTCAGACATAAGTTTAGCTAAACCTTGTCCCTTTATCAATTTTGTAGGTCTTATTTCAATATCAAATTCTAAAATGTTAGCAATCCATTTTCCTCTTCTGCCCTCTAATCTTTCTTGAGTCAATATGTCTTTCACAATGGCATTTGGCACATAAGCAATGACATGAGAATACAGGATATAAATACTAAAGTCTTTGATGGCCTTTATTAGGGCATATGCCTGCTTTTCCATAATTTGATATTTCAGGGGGGCATCTCTAAGAGCTCTACTAAAGAAGGCGATGGGCTTCTCACTCCCTTGGTCATCTTTCTGTAATAAAATAGCAGCAATAGTATGTTGAGAGGCAAAGGAGAAAATAATGAAGTCTCGATCAAATTGAGGACTTGTAAGGACTGGTGTTTGAGTCAAAGAAGTCTTGATGCCCTCAAAGGCCTGTTTGGCCTCCAATGTCCATTTCACCTTAGAATCCTTTTTCAGCATGTGGTTTAGTAGTCTTATCAATTCTGCTAGGTTCGGGATAAACCTCCTTAGAAATTTGATCTTTCCCAAAAAGGCTTGCAGTTCCTTTATGTTCCTTGGTTGTGGGATTTCTAGAATGGCTCGAATCTTATCAGGGTCAATTCTAATTCCTTCTTTAGAAATAATGTGACCTAGTAACTTACCCTCTTCAAGACCAAACAGCGACTTCTTGGGATTTAAGGAAATGCCATATTTCCTACATGTTATAAATATTTGTCTCAGGTGTCTAAGGTGTTCTTGGTCAGACTTTGAAAAAGGTGTGAGGTCATCCAGTTAAACGACTAAGAAGTCATGAATCTCCTTGGCAAAAACAATATCCATTGCTCTCTGAAATGTAGCACCTGCATTTTTCAACCCAAATGGAATTTTAACATACTTGAAAGTTCCCCATGGGGTTGTGAATGCTGTTTTATCCTAATCATCAGGGTGAACCAGGATTTGGTTAAAGCCTGAAAATCCATCAAGTAATGAGATTCTTGAAGCTTCCACCACTCTTTGGAGAATGTGATCCATTTTGGGTAAGGGATAATTGTCTTTGAGGGAGACCTGATTCAAATTTCTTAGATCAACACAGAGCCTAATCTCCCCAGTTTTCTTCCTTGTAGGAACCAGATTTGAAATCCATTCTGAGAATCTGATTGGTGCTATGATCCCTGCTTTAAACATTTTTTGTACCTCTTTCTCAATTGATGGGAGAAGCATAGGATTGATTCTCCTTAATTTCTATTTGAATGGTTTTTGATTTGGTTTAAGAGGGATAGTGTGTTGAATGACAGAAGTATCATAGGATTTTAAATCCTCATAGCTCCATGCAAACACATCTTGGAATTCTTTAAAGAGGTCAACGTATTTGGGCTTCTGGTCAGGAGGCAAAGATTTTGATAGTTTTATAATCTTGGGTTTTTCAAGTGTTCCAATGTTGCATTCTTCAATGGCAGCATTAAGAGGCTGCATTTTTGGTTTCCTAGGAATGTCATTGGAGTCAAAAATGTACTCCAAAGGAGTCAGGCCTGTTGGTAAGAAGTTATCCTTTAATTGTATGACTTCATCGTCTTCACCAGCTATTTCGTCCATATTGATTTGTTTAAGCTCTTGCACATTCTTGTCATCAAACGTTGTTGGGTGAAGTATTTGATTTTCTGTTTTGGCTGATATAGTTATCTGGTCTTGTTCACTTGGTGGTTGTGAGTCTTTCATAACATCAGCATCAATATTTAAACCTGAGAATTCTTGCTGCAGGGTCAAGAAATTGTTTATCTGTGTATCATCTTCAAATACTTGCCCATCCTTGACATTGTTTGGGATAGAAGGTCTATGTTTTATCTCAGCTGTAAAACAATGGTTGGGTTCAAAAGGCAATTTGCAGGTACTGGAAAATGTAGCTAAACTATGTGCATGAAGGTTGTGGGTTCTGGATATTTTGGTCAGTTGAAATTCAGCGAAGGCATTGAGTATTTCAATAGCAGTAGACCTATATGATCTTAGTCTTTTGTCATTGGTGACAAAATTTCCTTTCATTTGTTGGATGATGAGGTCTGAATCTCCCAGGATTGAAACTTTTGTGGCCTGTAAGGATTTGATCAGTTTGAGGCCTAGTAAAAGAGCTTCATACTCTGCCATATTATTAGTACATCTAAAATTAAGCCTATAAGCTTGACCTTCTGCATGACTATTTTGTTTGTTGTGAATCCACACTCCTGCTCCTGCTCCTAGCTTGTTAACTAATCCATCAAACTCAAGAAACCATAGGATTTCTTGATTTAGGGCAGGTTCGGCAACCTCACTAGGATTTGGAATCAAGAGTTGGAGGTCTTGTTTCTTATCTGGTTTGTCTTCTGGGATAGTTTCATCAATTGATTGCTTAATCTCAGGACCTTGGGTATTTATTAGCTCAGCTGTATGGATATTTTGTTCAAGTGTGAAGGATTTGTCATCATCTATATGGCCTGTATCATCATTGAACAAAATAAAGGAATCTATATCAGAATGGACTGCATATATGGGGAAATTCTGAGGTTTTTCCTCACTGCTCACCATGTATTTCATGAGTGTCTCTCTGTATAGTCTCTTTGTTTTCCCAAAGATAGAGATGGTGGCATATGACATGTCTAATTGTAGGGAACCTTGGAGTTTAGCACCCCATGATCTAGATAATAACATACCATATTTAGGTGGGATATCAGCCACCACTACGTCCATTAGGATACTTTTATTTGGGTATTGGACAAGGGAAACACACAAATATTTTATCAGGCCCAAGCATTTGACTTGGCTAGAGTCAAATGAATAAAGGTCCTTATATGGTCTTGTGATGTCTAGATTCAGTCTTTCCATCACTGATTTGGGCATGAGGTTATGGGAAGCGCCAGAATCAAACATTGCATTGTGAAAAATTTTATCATGAATATGTAGGCTGATGTAAAAAGGTAAGACTCTTGTGCTTATTGTTTTTCCATCAACTTCTGGTCCAAAAAGCAACTCAGGTGTATCATCCAGCACATTGACATCATCTTTATTGTGAGTTAATTGAAGGAATTTTTTGATTTGCTGCTTGTAAATGTCATGTTTAGCCAGCTCTAATAGAGGAATGGCTATCTTTAATTTTCCAATTTCAGCTTCCAGATCAAAAGGTTTTTCAAATTGGATCTTGGCATTCTGGTTGACAGCTCTTTCTTTATCAGCTGATTTTTTAGAGGTTTCCTCTTGGTTTTCTGTTTCATCTTGGGGTTTATCATTTTTTCTCATCTTTTGAGGAATGTCACTTGGATTGTGCTTTAAAGGAGGTGTTATCAGTGGCTGTTGACTTGGGGGGAAAGTTTTAGTCACATCCTCTACTGTTACTTCATTTGAGGTTAAATCAGACTTGTCAGTTGGCTTTGCAAAAGTGATTTTCTCCTTCAACATTTTGGGATGTTGATTATCCTTTGTTTTTTCAGGCTGTGTCACATTTACAGTTCTACTTCTCAGCTTGTATTGTTTATAAACTTCAAAAACAGCTGTGTCATAGCCTTGTTTGAAATCAAAAGATTCACCTGATTTGGTTTGGAACTGATTAATATCATCATCTTCCTGGTCTTCTTGGCTTAGAAAAAACCTGCTGCTCATCATTTAAACCCATCAAATTAATATGAGTGTCATCTAGCTGTTCATTGGATGTAGATGCTTCAGTATAGTTTTTTTGGAAAGGAGGTTTAATGTCTTGTTCTGGGCTAGCCTTTCCAATATTTGGATTCTGGTTTCTTCTGAAATTGGGATTCCTGATAGGGTTATTTTGTGGTCCTTCCCATGATGACTTCCTTTCAACTGATTCTACTCTGTCACCTAATCTGTGCATTCCTGTGATTATTGCATCCAATTTCTGATCTAAAGCAGAGGGTTCTTCCTTGAAAGTAGTTCTTCTTTCTGTTTTAGTCGTGTTCCTTTTGGCTATCAGGTTAGCTTCCACACTAACAGCTATGTTTTGCATATCTGCTAAAGTTTGGGGTGCTCTTTCTCTTAATTGGTATGCCATGTCTGAATCAAATCCATCAGGGAAAGTATATAAGGCCAGATCGGGTGGGGGCCTAAGATTTTGTGGGATAGCATTATACACATTGTTGAATCTAGCACAATAGTCCAGGACAGTTTCTTGGGGGCCTCTTTTGATGGTGTTGTACTCAGACAGTATATGAAGTGGATCTTTTTTCTTCTCCCATCTGTTTAGAAATGTTTGGTATAGGGCTTCTGGGTCACCAATAGAATTTGCTGGGAGAGATCTAAACCATGGTCTTACATCCCCTGTTAGACTTTGCACAAAAATTTTCATTCTAACCCCATCATCATCTATCTCATAGTTTTCAAAGTAATCCTGCATTTTCTTAGTGTGTTGAAGGGCTGAATATGAACCAGTACCATCAAAATATGAGATCTTGGTTTGGTAATCCTGAGGCATAGCCCCTGGATTGGCTGGTAACTGTAATGGAGCATATCTATTAGCCATGTTTGGGGGGATAACAAGGACAACAGAAACAAATGGAACAAGTGGAGGGAAGGGGATGAGAGGGGTGTGGGTAGTTGATGGAGGGGTGGAAAAAGTACCTTGTGGAGTGGATGAAGAACTAGGAGAATGTGGAACTGAAATATGGGGATGTAAAGAAACCTTAGCAAGGGTTGGAATATTAGTTTGAAATCCTGTCTCAGAACTTGAATCTGAGAAAGTTTCTTCTGCTTCTTGTTTCTTAAGGATTCTTGAGATCAAGTTTGGATTTTCAAAAATAGGTGATGGATTGGGATCTGGATTAGACCTGGTATGACGAGATTTCTTCTTAGGAGCCAACTTCTATGATCTTTCTTTTGGGAACTTCTCTAAGAAGTATTAGTATTTGAAAAGGGCTGATAAAATGTGGAACAAATGTACAACACTTAAGACTGAATAAAGATTGACTGAGGTAGCTTTTATGTACTCCTGCAAGTGCAAAGCAAAGGCAGTTTCTAAGGCTGTCTGGCTGTCACTCAGGCTTTATCCACAACATTAAGAATCAGACAGAGGTTTGTGAATTTCGTTCTGTCCCCAGTGGAGTCGCCATTTATGTTAACACCCAGGTTGTTCCCTTTGACTCCTAAGGGAATACGGCCGGGGTAACCACTAACCAATCTTTGGATTACAGGCTCTAGCCCACCTGCAATCAGAGAGGGCTCTCTCTTTATGATTTAGCTTTGTTTTTTGAAAGTTTTAGGCTAGTTATGAGGTAAAGAGTTTTATTTGAATTTTGGTTGTCAGTTATCATTTAGAGAAGGGCATGCAATGCTTAGAGAGATTTTGTTCCATTGGGCATATGGAGTCCAGGAGTAAAAGCACTTGATACCTGTGATAGAGAGGGATTTACTGCAAGGCCAGATAGGCATTCATGATACAAACTTTGATATTTTAGAAAGGAAAAACATCATAAAATTTCACCTATAAAGGCAAACAAGATTTCTTTTAAGGTGCAATACCGAATAAAGAGGCGAATCCCACTCAGAAGCAACAAAGAATTACTGAATGGAGATTATCATGACATTAGAGCAAACAGGAGCATTTAAGAATTCCACGGTTGCAGCTAACCCTGAGGAAAACATATATAGCAGGAAAGATTGAATTTAGGGTGTCTTTGTAGGACAAATCCTAAATTATCCTTCTTCTTCCCTACTAAGATTAACACACATACATCACAGAAGGAAAAACAAGAAATGAAACGCAAACACAATTAGAAAACACTTATTGTATCACGATATCACACAGGAGTCCCGCAACAGTCAATAGTTCCATCACAACACGTCCAAGCAGAGCCAAATTTATGGAACCAGTGGTTCTTTTGTATTCTCTCTCTCAGAATATACAGCCGAGTTCTCTTGAGCAAATGAACAACAACAACCCCCAATTAGCTAAGCGGGGGCGCATATATACAAAAAATATCTCATAAAATATCTCAACAATGAGTTATTGCACAATAACTCTTCCTACCAACTTTACAAGATAGCTGTTACAATAGTTACTGCCACTTTAAACAGAAATATAACAGCTGTTCGCTGTCGTCAGAAGTTTTTGACTTTTGGGCTTAAGGGGCCGGCCGAGCTCTTTTGCAGCGATTCCGATAGTCTTTTCCTTTATGTTGCCACGTCAGGGTACCGCTGTATTTGGACAGCTCATCTATGATGCTCAAATTGTGCATAACCACTGTCCACCTCATCCAACTGCTTCTTGCTGCTGTGAATAACATTTCAAACCAAAATTTAAACTTGATTTAAAGCAAAGTTTTAATCATATTCGTCCACCACTCATCAGTGGGCAATTGATGTCTCTGCATCTTGATTAAGGTTTCATCTACCTCTGTATATTTATAATAATTAGTGGTCACTTCAAAAAGGTGTTTAATTTCATGTTCAATATAAAACAAATTCTCCAATTTATCATAAATTTCTTGCCCTGAGGGTGGCCCAGCTCCCTCTGGAGTGCTTGCTGAAGCTGTCAATTGATTGGTTACATAATTGTTGACCCTTTTGGCATACTGTTCATGGGGCAACAACCTTCCTGCAGTGTTCACCAAGAGGGGAAGTCCTCTGCCCTGCAAATCTGTGATTTTGGTGGCAAAAGCATTGACCTCTACTTGAATCTCTTGGCATTTTCTTTCTAATGTTTGCACATAATTCCTGAGGGTAAGCACCCTTTTGATTAACAAAATTGTATCAGTCCTATCCCTGATACCAATTGTTGCCAATTGTAGGCCAGTCCTATTGTTCAGTATATTGATCATCCTGGTAGCAATATCAGGCATGCTACCCAGAGAGGTCAGGGCCCTTTGATTTTCTGCATAAGCTCTGTTTAGTAGATCTATTTGGTCATGAATTGTCTCTATGTATTGCCACTGATCTGTGATTGATTGGCCAATCTTGGCCCATAGGATCCTCTTCACCTCAGTGATGATTTTTCTCATGGTTAACTCCTTTTCAAGATCCTTGATCCTTCTTTCCAATGTTCTTACCTCTCTGGTCCTCTCAGCCAGGTGCTGCTTAGATTTATCATATTTCTCCTCCAGCTGGGCCAGCTTTCCTTTGGCATCCTTCAACTCATTCATTTGGGCTTCAAGAGCTTGCAGCTCCTTCATCATATCTTGCATACTGAGGCCTAAGACTTGCCCTGGGGCTGTCACTTGTGCTGCTACAACTGTTGTTGGTGCTGCAGAGCTTGCTTCTGCTGCTGCTTCTTTTTCTGTGACTTGAGGCTCAAAAGTTGAGGTTCCTGCTTCAACTGTTTGTACAAGGGGAGGAATTAATATCTGAGGAGGCTCCTTAAGGTTTATCACTGGTTGAGAGGGTTGAGGTACTTGCTCTCCTTCTTTTTGCTTCAGGGCTGCCTCTAGTGCACCCTCTGTTTCAATCAATATTTTGTGTAAGGCCAATAGCATGGCCACTACATCTTGATCCTTTCTCTGCTGAGTAACACCTTCTGTTTGGGGGTGAAGAGTTGCTGGAAGTTTGACCATCTTCCTCAAAGCTGATATATCTTCCTCCTTTTTCTTCATTAGTGCTTGCACAGCCTTGGGATCACTTGGATCATGCCCAAGCTCTATGATGATATCTTCCAAAGACTTGATCCTGTTGTCTTTTGCCTGAGAAGAAGCTTTCTCCAATTCTAGTTGGGCAGTAGTATTATGGAGAGAATTCTGCAGTTTGTGCGCTAGAAGTGTTTTATCTGCAAGAGTAGAATAGACCATCTCATCTGTTTGCTTCTGTAGCTCTATTTGATCCATTGGGTGGATGTCTTTTGCAAACACTTCTAGGTTGGTTCTGATGTAGTCTGCAGCTGACTGTGGCTGCAGCATGGTAGGCATGAAATGGCTCATAGTCATTTTCCCTTCAGCAATGTCATAGGCTGACATGAGCCTTTGTTGGTTGGTGGGCGCCATCTTGAGCAAATGATTATAAAGCTGGAATCTGACTGGCTCATTCCTAGCTTTAATATCCATAAATTGTTTTTTAATTCCAGACTCTACCCTCCTTTGTTGGCTTGAGGAGCTGACCTCTCCTCCAAGTGGTCTTTCTTGTTCTTGATGGAAAGAACTGGCTGATGCTTCAGTACTTGGGAGGCCCATACCCATGGATGGTCCAGTAGGCATCTCTTCTTCAGAGAAAGGGTTTAGCCTTTGTCTCTTCTCCCCTTGTTGACTTGTTGATGTAGTGAGGGGAGTCTCTTCCTGTCTGTCCCTCTTCCTGGCTCTTTCTTCATTGACTGGAGTTTGGAGAACTGAGGTCTCCACTACTGTTTCTTGCCTTGAAGGCACACTTTCCTGGACTTGTTGCTCTGTAGTTTCCTGTGCTTCGGCCATCTCTTCTTGCTGTTCTAGCTATTCTTGTTACTGTTCAACTGTTGGGAGTGTCTGCTCCTGCTCTATTTCTTTCCCCTTACCTGTGCTAGCTACATGAGTAGTGGTTTGAGCTGCTTGCTGGGGAGCTGTGGAAGATGAGACAACTGCTCCAAATTGAGTATGAGGAAGAGAAAATACCTGTTGACAATATTCCAAGTCAGCTTCCTTTGCAAATTTCTTTGCTGCTTGTCGTGCTAAATCCTCATTAGAATTTGCCTCTTCTAGGGTGCCCTCTTTCCACTCTAATTGATTAGCATATTTTTCAATATGTGGTAACCTGAGATGATCATAGCTAGCCAATCTATATTTGACCCTTCTAAGACTAATGAAGTGATTGGGGTCATAGGGTGCCCAGAGGAAACTGGTTTTCAACCCGAGGCTCTTTAATATTTTATCTACTTCTTGCCATGCCTTTTCCCTTTTATTATAAATAAATGGGCCTAGCTGGTTCTTGACTTTGAGCTGTGCCTTTTTGTTCTTGCTGTGGAAATGGACCATGTCTGCATTTCCAAACTGTCTGAAATATTCTAAGGAAAAAAGCCTCATAGGGACATATCTTGGTAGCCTGTATGGGGATAATTCACAACCGTATATCCTGATCACTGTATGGTATTGGTAGAAGTACCAATCCCCAATGCTGTAGATTTTTGAGAGCTGGAGGATTCTTTGCATCTCATCTGTCAATCTGGGAGGAGGGGAACTCAACAGCAAGGGCATGGCTAGATGGATAAACAGGTCTATGAATTCACAGTAGCTATATGGTGAAAAAGAGGTCTTATGAAAGATTGAAGACCAAAATACTACAGACCTTTGGTTCCCCTGAGCATCAAACTTCTTGAGAGTAATTGGGAAGCTATCAGGCTGATTGAATAGGAATAAGTGATAGATGTAAGAAGTGTATCTAAACACCCTCTCCATGTCCAAATTCATCAATTGTTCATGAATCTTGTTGGCAATGAATGTGGCAAAATCATAGTGAACTGAAGGAGGCTTTCTAGGGGAGAAGATAGATCTAAACACCCTCTCCATGTCCAAATTCATCAATTGTTCATGAATCTTGTTGGCAATGAATGTGGCAAAATCATAGTGAACTGAAGGAGGCTTTCTAGGGGAGAAGATAGACATCATGACCAGAAAGAGGGACAGACAGGAAGAGACTCCCCTCACTACATCAACAAGTCAACAAGGGGAGAAGAGACAAAGGCTAAACCCTTTCTCTGAAGAAGAGATGCCTACTGGACCATCCATGGGTATGGGC
>Ga0181473_100087_pt1 | contig 14908 bp, 15 predicted proteins | sample In2P11_FD_119089 | JGI IMG/M metagenome (GOLD analysis project Ga0181473, IMG submission 119089) | Clean room microbial communities from NASA Spacecraft Assembly Facility at Jet Propulsion Laboratory, Pasadena, California, USA -... ... | reverse complement strand
AGGTCGGCTGGGTTATATTATGACTCCTTAGACTCCTATATATAGAAAGGAGGTTTTGTCATTTGAATCATCCAAGAATTGTTCATTTATGTAATGTAAAGGAGGTTGCCCCCTCGAAGAGGTTGAATTCTAAGGCGTTGATCTATATTTTCTATCTTTTCTTGAGCTGGTTTCATAACATATTTCTATGTTTTAAGTATAATGGTTCACTTCTTGGATTGCAGGATAATCTTGAATTGAGAGTTCTCAAGGCTAGGTGTTTTGGCCAGTTTTTGCATTATTGACATAATGTTATGATGAGAGAATTAAAGTTAAGCTTAGGATTTGGGGCTTGTACGTTGAGTTTTAATGGAGAGAGAGTTGGGGTTATTGAGGCTATGAATAATGCTAATTTGAGAGGTTCAATGTTTAATGGATTACATACATTTCAGCATGATTTTCCAAATGATTTAACTTTGGAAATATGCATTATCATATAATTGACTTGGGTTGGCAAGGGATTAATTCATAAATACTTTGTGGAATCTATGACTTATTCAGATATGGAATATCTTGTGCATGATCAACATATGAACAGATCGAGCTATATACTGGGGCATCCTTTTCTGGAGAGGAGTATCAAGCATTACTCCAACTTCCACTAAATATTATTAGTTGGAGAAGGGGATTTTTATTTCTTTATCTCTAGTTAATGCATTTGGGGTCTGTAAAAAACACGGTTGCCACCTCTCTTGATAGTATAGGTCTCAAACATTTCCTCCAACTTGTCTATGTATTTTTGGTTGTGTTTGTCCAATATAATTTCTATTGTTTAATATTTATGTTATGCTTAAGTTCCTATATTTATACCCTCATGTAGAAAAGGTGTTATAGTTTTATAAAGCATCACATGAAACACTCTCAAATTTGGAAAAGTTTGGAGCACTAATATTGCTTAGTGTTGATGTAACAATGGGGGTGCACCATATCGTAAGGAAGATGAGGTTCCATAGAATTGTCTACAAGTTTACTCATGCAGGATTTTGTGGACAAGAATATGATTCAAGATTTATCAAGGATTTTAGAACTTATGTAATTTCATGTTGCAACCAAATTTATCAAAGTGATATATCCTTTTAGTTAAATCGAGGTATTTATTTTGCAAGTGGAGATTACAACAGCTAGCCACAATTGCATAAACAAATATTATAATTCATTAGATTTGTTTTATGTGCTTTGAAACAAGCACCACCACTTGTTGAAGATGATTTTCAATAATGCACAGGCAATGGTAAGTGAAATTGGAGAAATTCATATTACTCACAAAGAAAAAGACCCAAACAGTAAGTGGGAGTTGGTGAAACAAGCTGAAGAATATGGATTACTTTTGAAAGAGTCAAGTGACTTTTCAAAAGAAGATTATCATGGCTACGTTAATAGAAGAGGAGCTCTACCTAAAGTCGGTGGAACATCCTTCTTGGGAGAGTGTTGAGCATATAAGTTTGTCCTAGGGTAAAAGTATTCTGGAACAAGATTTTTGTTTAAGACGTATTCCTTTATAGGGTAGAACAATTACATACTTTTCTTATTTGTAACTTCCATTTTACAGTGCAGAAATTCCATACAAGTGAAAAATAATGGCCATACAATTAGTAATGCCAAAGATATTTTTTTATGCCTCTGCATAAATTTTTAAGATGGCTACTTTGGAGCCAGAACCTGGAAGGCAAGTGAGGATAATAGGTGAAATGGTAGAGGCAGACATAGAGACTTCAGTTAACTACTTGAAGATGCTTGCAAACAAAAGAATTTGCTAGGAAAAGGATTGACACCTTCCATCAAATTGCATAAGATTGGAAAGTAAAAGCAACAATAGTTAAGCAATTAGATAAAGATTTGAAATTGAAAGAAGATGCATTTAAGACAAAACAGACAATCCTTAAGGAGGTTATTTTGGAACTTGAAGATGAAAGACAAGAAAGGAAAAATGCTAAACAATATAAGGCCCATTTAGAGGCATGTTTAAACCACTTGAAGGTGGTTTTAGTTAAGGAACTCAACAAAAATGATGAATTAAAGAGGCAAGTGCAACACTACTAACAAGTATATTTTTCTAGGGTGGTAGGAGGGGGGAGGATATTAATAAATCTTGAAGGAAATATTATGGATAAATACTCTTATGGTCTTGGTCAAAAGTCCAACAATCAGAGTGAAATGTATGGGTTATTCTTGGGAATCTCTCTTGCTCAAGAACATGGCATCAAAGACATAAATATTCTAGGGGATTCCTTCATAATAATTTGTTAGTTGAGTACTGACTCTCCCCCCAAAGATAACACTCTAAGTCTCTTATTTCATCGAATAAACAAAATCATCCTATGTTTCTCCAACACTTCTTTTTCCACATATTTAGGAACCTTAACTCTAAAGTTGATTCTCAAGCCAACATAGCCTATCTTATGCTTGAGGCAAAAACTAAAATTAATGGCGTTATAGGCAAGGTATTAATTCCCTAAAGGTTCTCATGTTTACCTCCCTTATAACTCCCTCTCCTATGTTTTACCCCTTAGTGCCCTTGTATCCCTCCCATCATCCCTCTCTTCCCTATAGTTCTGAATATACATGCATTGTGACTTTGGTTATCGCCCATGTCTCTATCATGATGATCCCTTGTCAATTTTTCATAGCTATCCCTAGAAATGCGCTCCATGCAAGCGTGCTATCCTTAAATTCACCTTTGTGGAATAGGCCCTTGCGTGATCCTGATCATCAAAACAATTATGGTATCTTCCCCTTGAATCGTCTCACAATGATTTCTCTATCCAAGTGTACAAAAACAATTATTTTGAGCCGATGGCTTGGTTGTAGTTCCAATGGTGTGAGGGGAAAAATCTTGTTATGGGAACCCTGGTTTAATTGCACATCCTGAGTAGTGTTGGTTTACTTCTAAAAGTACTCGATGGAAATTGGCATGGTTCTTCCCTATCACTAGGGTGGCGTCTAGATGTTGGCACTTTTGGAAGCTCTGCGATGAGCTTCGTACTTGGTTGAAGGCTCTCCATCGTCAAGTTATTTTGGTGGGGATGCAACATCACTTCAATTGGGTGTTGTGGCGCTTTGGCCTCTCAGGTTCGAAGGTAAGTCTCCAAATTACCATTCCATTAAGAATAATTTACAATGAAAGTAAGCTTGTGACCTTCAATTACACTTCAGTGCTTTCCCTGATGGTATTTCATGTCATGGGTTGCTCTGCCTTCTTGTACTGCTCTGACTTTATAAGCCATAATTTGCCTATCAGTGGTATCTATGTGTTGTCGCATGGGACCTTCCCTAGCATAACTCTCTCCTTTGATAGTTCTCATTAGTTTTCCCTCTACAATTTATATTTTCTAGCTCTTCTTCCTGGTGCCTCGGAGAATTTTTGTGGTATATTATCCTTGTGAACGAGCCGAAAACTTCAATCGAAGTCCAAGCTCCTATATGTTTCTTTTTTGGGGCCAAAAAGGTGCAATAGTGGGTTGGAAGGTGTCTTAAGGGCCAAGGTGTGGAAGGGAACTATTAAAAGAAGGGTATCCTCATTGCTTTGGAGTAGCAGAGACCAAGTTGGAAGGGTTGTAGCAATGGTTATAATATGCCCTAACCAGAGGTCTAAAATATGACATAAGGACACAAAGTCAAGTTGAAAGAGGAGTAAATAACAAGGTATGTTAGTCTCCTTTTGGTGATGTTTTTCTAATGGATAGATGATCCAATATTACACAGATTGTTGGAGCATATTTTGGTTGTTGGAGGGCAGCAACTAGGTGTTCCTTGTGTGCTCTAAGTGTAGATATGAGAAGGATATTTGGTCAAAGTCTAGAGGGATGGCTCTGAGAAAAATAAGGAAGATTCTCACAATCAAGAAAGAACGAGACTACTGTGTAATTTGAAGTTGAAAGAAGGACCTATTTTGGATGCCAAATTTCCTAGTAGGCCTTTCAAAACAAGGTCACATCTCTCTATGGAAACTACACAGGGAGAGGGTCCTTTGGTGAGGATTTTCTATTGTGTTTTGCATGTAGGAGGCCCTAGATAGAATTGAAGGGTGCAATCTCAGATATGAGATTGTTTGGAGGGAAGCCTTGAAGAAACTCTTTGTACAGTGAACACAAGAGTTGGTTCACTATTGTATGGGCAAAATTTTGAAAACCCTAAGGATAGTGACGCAGTGGAAATTCACTATCAAGTGCGGTGTGCTTGGAAGACCTTATGATAGTAATCTTGGAGTAGCCAAGTTACTATTGAAAGGAAGTTTAATTGATGCCCTAAGGACTGACAATTTGAAGCAACAATAGGACAGTTAGAGGGTTGTCTATAGAAGAGCTAAGAATAGTCATCTAAGAGGCAGTTAGAGGACTAACAAGAAATTTTATTTGAAAACCATGAGAGTTGAATATGTTAAACACACATGGACAACAAGAGAAATATGAAAGATAAATCATGAGAGTGTAATTTTTATTAACAAATGATTTACATTTATAGTACAATATGTGACCATTGGGTTCCACATCCCAAGGTCTCTTGGACTACTTAGTCTATTCAGCTTCCACACTAACCCATTTAGGATTAAGTGTCCAACATTCCCCCCCTTAATCCGAAGGGTTATGTATGAGTCCAAGAAGAGAGCTGTAATACAAAATGTGCAAAAATGCATGGCAGCGTTAGGCTGAATGTGCTCTCTGAAATGTTGGTATAAAGGGCGGTGGTTTAAGGATGACCACCAACTCTGGAACGCTTAGTGCAGTTCCCGGAACTCTTCCAAAACTGGCAAGAAGCTGAAGTCTTCTGCTAGAGGAAGTGCTCCTATTGTTTTTGAAAAGGGAAACCTTCAACCATGAAAGGGAGGTCTCACCCCGCATAAGAGGGAGAACTTCAACCTGAAAAGGGAAGTCTCAACCTGTGATTGTTTAAGGATAACCAACAACTCTGGAATGCTTAATGCAATTCCTGGAACTCTTCCAAAACTAGCAAGAATCTGGTGTCTTCTGCTAGAGGAAGTGTTCTCAATTTTGTTCCTGGAATTCTTCCAAAACTGGAAAGAAGCTGAAGTCTTCTACTAGAGGAAGTGTCCCAGATTGCCAACTGAAGGCATGTTCACGGGAATCTTTGTCTCTGGCTACAACTCTGACACTGGTGTGGCAGGTTGTGGCTCAGGCTCGCTTGATGTGACTTTGAAGCTTGTAGATGACCATCATTTCCCCCCCTGTCAGATACAAGGTGAGATGATGGAAAAAACTCAACTGCAATATTGTTTAATACTCTGGAACAAGTTCTGACATGCGTTTGGAATATCTTCTTGGTTGTTGATGCTCATTGCCAAGAAGCGATCCATCCAAGATGAATCTTTGTTCTTGCAGGACGTTTATTTCTGAAGCATCTGTGTGAAGAATGACTGGTTTTATGACAGTGCTTACATGGATGAAGATCAAAACAGTGATCCTTCAGATGGCCAACTCGATCACAGTGTTGGCATTTCACAATCTGTTGTTGTTGTTGTTGCGGTGGAAGAGGAGTAGAATATGGAACAGCTGGAGGTGAACTGTCATGAGGAGCAAGTGAACTGTCATGAATAAATCCGGCACTCTGAAACTGAAGGGGCTTTGAGTAGTCTGGGATATGAAAGGACAAGTCCTTTTCATATCCTAGACCGGTTATGTGCTTGTTGTGGACAAGTTGTTCCCAAGGTTTGATGATGGGCTTGGGAAGTGCAGACTGAGTTTCTGCATTTGCATGTACAGCTTCTACTTTATTGGGCACTGGATTTGAATGAACTTCAACAATATTGTCTCGCTATCTATGGGAGTCTATTTCAATATTCTGAACAGAAACAGATTCAGAATGATGACTCCACTGTTGTAATTCTTCTTGTTGTAGCTGATATTCAAGCTGCAAAAAATCAATCTTTTCCTGTGCATTTTGTAGACATGTCTGAATTTCTGAGAGAGATCCTATGTTGATTTGTAATGTGTCATCAACAGTAGATTGTATAAGAGTTTTCATGAACTCTAATACTTCACTGATTTTGCCCATTTTTCTTCAATGTCAGATTTACACCTTAAAAACTGATCACAATTACTACTCAATGCAGAAAAGTAATACCCACTCACAGTATACAGTAATATCCTTTATAAATGTCAACAAATGATCAGTGTGCAACCAACAAGCACTAATTACAATCCATTACATAAAAAATGAGAGTTTACTCATGACCAGCAATATGTTCTAACAATACAACTGACTAAACTTTTCTCCATAAAAGATTACAATCAGCTCACCAAACTCTTTATGCAACAGTCGAATCAAGGAATCAATGCACTATAATGAGATTAAATACAATGCCACAATTTGGGCAGCAGCAACTGCAAACTTACTTGGATCCTTCAAGTACTCCTTTACTTTCAAATCAGAAATGATGGCTATCAAAACTTCAATAATTATAACACCATGTCATGAGCATTGGAATGAATCTCTAGCACGCTGAAACAGCAGTGATAGACCTCCTTACATGTCCAAATACTTAGCAAACTGTATAGTGCTGGTCGTATATACCATAGCATTTTACCATGACCTTTCAAGAGCCTTCCAACTATGCACAGTTTCAGGAAAACCTCCAGGAGATTAGAGAATACTCGCCCCTACTTCAGATGTATATGCAGCCAATTATTAAGGAGATTTGACCCTTTGACAGTGATAAAATCTATGCACAAAGGACAACTCGAACACAAACTGATAGAACTTGATTTGAAGATGCTTTTAAAACATTTAATTTTAATAATATATCGGCCTGCAACGTATATTATTTTTCATATAATACCAAGAAGTCTTCTAACAAACGCAGAGCATACACTGTCTAGTACCACAATCCAACAGAAATTGTTAAGACACCGTATTCACCATACTATTGCATATATGCCACTTTTTCACTGCAAATTTTACATCGGAGGCAACACTCCAGGGACCGAGAATCACTACAACACATTATCAATACAGCCCTCAAAAGTTCAATAGAGTTTCCAACAAATATATACCACTGCTTGCATCAAAGATGAAATATTTGATGCCTATGACCGAAATGAACCGCTTGAAGGAAACAATAAAGAGTATATATTAAGGGTGAAGTCCCGAGACTTGCTGCAACGGTAAGGCTAGCGTTGTTACAAATGAGATCGCGTGGTAAGTCAGGAACTGTTACATAACCATTACATGACAGGTCGCGGGGATAGCTCAGTTGGGATAGCCTGACCCAGATCTTGGATTCTACAAGATGGCAAGAGATTCTTCAGCTATCAACATCACCTCAAGCTTTGGCAACACTTGGCAACATTGTATCGACTAAAATCCTGAGAAGATTATTCCACCTTGTGGAGCATTGCTATAAGCACCGTGAGCCTGTGCTTCTTGTCGGTGAAACTGGGGCTGGAAAAACGACAGTTTGTCAATCACTGAGCCTTGTTTCGGATCGGTACCAGAAGCAACCTAACCAGTTCGAGCAGCACCTCTTTGCATGACGTGGTTCCTATCTCATGGTTTTGCATAATACCAATGGTTGGTAGTATTTGTTCGCTTGGAACAGCTTATTTAACTTTAACGTGAGATTATGGGCTCCCTACTGTAGTCAGTTTGGTGGCTCGCTTCTTCAATTCATTAATAATCGTTCAATACTGTGAAACAGCCTTAAGCTATATATAAATTGATGAACGAATTTGGTGATAAGAATACCATATAACACATTACAACTAAATAAACAGCACACTGAGTCATCGGTAGGACCTCCATAAGATGTGATATATGCTTAGTTTGGATATGGCATTTTACAAGTCTCTTGGAATAGACCGTAGAAGGCCCGTGTTGCGGATTCCTTTCGACTTACACGTCGCCTTAATGGACTCTGTTGGCACTGATCATAACTTCAGGAGAACTTGCGCTCTGCCTTTCAATTTATTCTCCAATTCTTCATTGTTGAGCTCTTCTGTTTCCAAACCGTCAGCCAGGGTGGACGCCACCACTTCTAGTTCAGTAATACGCTACACAAGCTCCTGGTCTCTCACAGTTGAAGCAGTGTCATATTCTTCTATAGCGTTCATGAGCTGCAACAACAGTTCGTGTTGCGTGTCGATGGATGTGAACCGTCATTCATGTGAAAAACGGCAGCATTGATACGCATTGATACGCATTCATTTGAAACCATTCGAATTGATATGCTGAGGTTACACCATTCATTTAAAACCATTTGAATTGATACGAATTGATACCATTACATTCGATATCATGAGCAGCATTTATTTGAAAAATGCATTGATATGTACAAATACTCAAAGAAGCAAACGTATTTCAGGCAGCATGAAAAACAGTTATGTTACCGGTGGTATGTTGATTCAACAGAGGCGTTCTTCTGCCTTCCACTCTGGACCAAGTAATCATTCACCAAATTAATCCTTCAGAGGACAGAGGCGTTGAGGATAGTGCTCAGGTCAGAACGACAGGGGATAGTGATGTCAGTCAGCAGCGGATTTCAGGCAGAAAATTCTCAGGACAGAGCACATGCAGTGTCAGGAGTAGCGAATTATATGGAGGAGCAGCGCAGGCATTGTCAGGGGTATGGAGGCGCTTCTATATGGAAAGCAGACATCAGCAGCAGTATAATTAGGTTGCAGCTAAAATTGAGTTGAAGAAATATTCATGAGAAAATATTCATGAATTTCATGGCAGAAATAAACTGCACAGAAAGGCCATAAAACAAATGGCTCAAATTAATTATGTAGGGCAGGAATAAACCTGCTCTGATACCATGTTAAACACACATGGACAGCAAGAGAAATATGAAAGATAAATCATGAGAGTGTAATTTTTATTAACAAATGATTTACATTTATAGTACAATATGTGACCGTTGGGTTCCACATCCCAAGGTCTCTTGGACTACTTAGTCTATTCAGCTTCCACACTAACCCATTTAGGATTAGGTGTCCAACAAAATATTTTTTAAAGATGAGAATAATAGCTAGAGGGAAAAATTATTTGGATCTATGAAACTACGTTGACTGATAGAGACTGATTAGACAAGTTAACCAAGTTGTGTTTAAGGTTGACTAAACAATAGATTAGTTAACCTTGCTCTGCGATAATCAGTGAATTGAAGGAATTTCGTGATGAACTTTCTTCAAGGAAGGAAGCAGTACAATGCAAGAAGTAGTGTTGGACACAGTTTAGGATGTTGTTGGTGAAGACCTCAAGTAGAATATCATGAACTATTAGGACGCGGATTTGGATCCCTAGTTCAAGAAGTTGCAAGATGAGAAAACTCAATGATAAGAGGGTTAGTTGAAGAAGCTACAACAATAACAAGTAGTTGATGTAAGGAAAATATGAGTACTCCTAACACAAGTTGAGGCTTGTTGGTGAATTCTCTCTGCTTGACAGGGAGTGAGCATGGATTTCTCCTCTCAGGTTGAGAGGGAGTAAGGTTGGGAATTGGTTCTCCCTGTGTCATATACTATACTAGGACTAACTATTGTAAGTCTAGTGCATGCATCACGAATAGGGAGAAGGATGGATTGAATAAACATGGTTCTCCTTGTGTCAGGTATTATGACAGATTAGGATCGATATCCTAAGTCAAGTACATGGACATGGATAAGGAGAATGGTGGATTGGATAAGCATCTTGAACAAAAATTCTTGAGTCGTGTACTGCAATGGATTAGATGGAGATCCTAAATCAAGTACATTGACTTGGATAAAGGATGTTCCACATTGGACAAACATGTCCTTGAGGGAAATGGTCCAGTGGAGGACATACTTCAGGTATCCTAGGTGGAGTATGTACCTCAGTGAGGCAGTATGGTGTCGCATGAAATGCCTCCCAGCATTGTGCTCTGATCTTGTAGAGAGATATAGTGTACCTGTCAAGGGCTTGGTAATGTGACATTGTTGGCTTGATGATACTATCATCTTTGATGCTTATCAATTCGGATCCCTTCTTATGAGAATATTTCAACTTGAGATAGACCTATTAAGTCGTTATGAATACCTCCCTAGTAAAGAGAGAGTGTTGGAAAAGTATCTAGGTTCAGTGTTCATTATTACCTTTGTACTTGTATCATTTTGTATTTCATATAAAATAAAATAAAATAATTTTATTTAAGCATGGGGTTCATGCTCAAATCTAGGTTAAGAGTGTTCTTCATACTCCTATGGTTTAATGAGTCAAAAGATTCTTTTTCATAGGTATAAGACCCATTTGGGCATTTTGTAACAAGAAAGAAAAATTATTTTTGAGTCTAGAAAGTCATTTTTGTCTCCCAAGACCAAGTCGACCCTACCAAAGAAAGTTAGCCTAAGAGAGGCCTATTCAACCCCTTTAAAAGGGTATATATTGGAGGAAGACTTCAACTTATTAGCATATACACTAAATCATTTGATCTCTACACCAAGAAAGGAAGAAAAAAAGCAAATGATAAAGAAGGAAAAAATCTAATTTTTTATCATTTTCTCTCACGTGAAAATATCCCAAGGTTTTTGTAGTTGTTGCAGCACCAAATATTACAGGGAGAATTGCAAACCTGAAGTTGTAGGGCCGATGTTTTGACATAAACAAATTTTCGAGAGTTTTGACCATTGTTGACTTTAGTAAACTTTGACTTGATTGGAAGATATCTCATTAGAGCGCTGACTCGGTGCTTGGAAGGAATATTGACTTTGTTCTTTGGGTCTTGGAGGTCTCATTTCAATATGATTCTATAAGAAGAGGATTGCTTGGGGTTTCCCCAATTGTGGAGTTTGGCCCTTGTTTGGAACCTATATCGTGTGTTCTTCGGTTCTTTGTGATCTTCATGTTTTGGTAATTCCCTGATGAAGAAGTAAAAATTATTTAATAAAGACCAACAAATATCACAAGTAATTATCAAGTAAGGAGAATCAATTATAATCTTCAAACACACTGATTTTGCAGCATTAACAACGCCATAACAAAGGTTATACAAGTTATCCAAATCCTTTGAAACACATGGGAAAAGGGCACACATGCTTATCCAAGTCTTACACCGATATACCCTTTACATGTTACATACATAGATATAGGTACATATCATTTACACACTCATGCAGAGACCAAATACAAGCTTTAAAAATGATGCTTAGGTACTATTAGAATATTTCTCTCAAGTACCATCTCTAGACAATATACAAGCTTAAAATATTTTAATTACCAATACATAAGATTTATACATAACATCTTTAACTTGCCACAAATATAAGGAGTGATTAACAATTCCGTAAAACATAATACATAAAGTTCATCTCATTTTCCCAGCGCCCTTTGATTTCCACTACTACCACAAGACTATCATTGACATCCCTTGGACCAAGTTCAACAGATAATTCGATGTTGTATACAAGACACCATCGTTATCCTTTCTGTTGCAATCTCCCCATTCCAATTTAAATTTAACTCTACCATCAACCTTGGGCTTCTACAAAGAGCACAAAGCAACTTTATTGTATCTATAACTACCATGGTAGTCAACCAATGGTTATTCACCCAAGCAACTCGCTTCCATCTTTGATTCAAAGTGTTCACACTCCATTCACTCATTGGATTGTCATTTTGAATAACAAACCAATTGGGAACCAATCATATCTTAGACCAAACATTGGTACCACACAACTCAACTCAACTCAAAACATATATTCTAGGGCCCAACATCAACTTGACAATAAAAATTCAACAATTGACCATCCAATGAACATATTTTCATCTACCGAGACATTTAGGTATCCAACAATAATGTTTTGTTTGTTTTCTAGAGAAAAATGTAATTATAAAATATATCCGAATCAATTTTACACTCTTTGCACCTATCAAAAGACTTACAACACCTTGTTCTTCCAATAACCTTTTATCAAGGAACAATAAGACAAAAAGCCCCCTTCAAACTATAACACACGCATTATAAAAAAGACTTAGGAATAATTTTTAAGTTTACATAGTATTGTCATGCAAAGCTAGAAAATTTCAATAGTAAATAATGACACTTATGACCACACCCATATATTTTCTTGGTCCACTTATGACCACACCCGTATGTTTTCTTGGTCTCTGCGATTATTCATTTATTTGAAATCTTTATGTTTCTTTGACCTTTTGGCACATATTATGACCAAACAAATAGTCTTTTTTGCTCGTCTACAATTTTGTTTAAGTATTTGGAATCTTTACCCACATCTTTGACTTTTGCATATTAAACATTTCTATTCAATAATCTCCTTGAAAATTTTGTGATGGTCGAACTAGTCAATTTTAACAAAATTATATAGTTACATGTCAAAAAAACACATACCGCTTGAGCTACCAACATGAGTTCAATGTCAATTCAACTTTGTGACACTAGTAACATTGTTGCATATCAAGTATTTTCCATGTGATTTCCTCACAACCATTGAACACATAAAAAGCAATGGCACATGCTCCCATCAGTGATACCTCAATACCTCGCCGATTTTCAGACATCAAACAATACACAGGCCCACGCATTTGCTCAATTACAGCTTCCAGCTTCTACGTACAGCCGTACTCATGAACAGATGAACTAGGCACCGGGCAACAGCTCAAACAAGATCATCACCAGGGGTAGTTTTACTATCACTGTATCTCAATCACCACCAGCACTAAAAACAGAGAACGGTCATCTTGTTTGGCCAATTCAACAATCCACACTTTGGGCAGACACACACACAAATTTGAATCTCAGCAGGCCATCATTTACAGAAAACAGCTTCAACCTGTGGATCTTTAATGTTATCTTCCATTATGACAAATGCAGCAACCCACCATGCACATGGTCTCATAACCCTTTATGAATAAGCAATCCACCTGTCATTGTTATTTGGCTACAGTCATCAAATTAATGAGAAGAACAACGCTCTCACAGCAGCATCGATAAACAATGGTTAAATAAATTGTCATGAACACATCATGGAAATCATTTAGAAAAGCAATCCACTCTTTTATCCTAGATTTACAATGTAGATTTGTATTATCACAGTTTCTTTTATCCTATATTTACAATGTAGAATTTGCATTATCAGAGCTCTTATTGTGAGAGTATCAGATTTGTACCAGCTCCAATATCATGTAAAAAAATTGGGAAGTAAACATGTCTCTACACATCAAAAGTTTGTTTATATATTTTATTTTCACAGAATAATTGTACACATATGGATACATCAAACTTTGCTTTAAGATGAGCACACAATTTTAACATACTAACAAAATCACACACCAACATTAAAATAAGAGTTAACTTGTTAAAAAAAATCTTTCATTATCCAACAATCTTTTAGAACTTAAAAGCAAACTATTCACATAGAGACTATTTCTACTCGCTCCCATTTAGCAATACAGTAGCTATTACATCTTTTAATATAATTACAGATAAAACAAGTAAGAATTAGTTATCCCAAACAATAAAGAGCCCTGAGCTCAAGCTGCATCGAGCATACTTGTCTGACAAATACTCACTTAGTAGCTCTTTGGCCAAAGTTTGTCATTATAGAGCAACATACAAATGCTTAACAAACATACTAACTCCACAATAATATATACAGGAATGGAAAGCAGGTTATAATATATAATCGCCATTGCTACAGTCTTGCTCATTCTTGGAGTCTCCTTTAATTTTATTTCTACATTTATGAAATAAAAATAATGCAAAAGCCACAGAAGAAGACACAAATGAGGGCATCATTCCTTTCTGCATCTGTATGGCAGTGTTTCTTTGTAGTCTGCCAGCTTCTTCCCTTTGACGGAGGGCCTCATCCCATTGCTTTGTTAATTCATCATTTTTGTCGAGTTCCTTAATTAAAATCATCTTCAAGTGATTTAATGATGCCTCTAATTCTGTTTTTTCTGTTTCAGCATCATCCCTTGCTCGCCTTTCATATTCAAGCTCCAAAATAGTTTCCTAGGCATGCCTCTTTTCTCAGAATTGCATTTTCTTTCAAAAGGGCCGCGTCCCTTTGCCTCTTTAATTCATCATTTTCGTTGAGTTCCTCAACTAAAACCTACTTCAAGTGGTTTAAACATGCCTCCAAATGGGCTTTATCTGTTTCAGAATTTTTCCTCGCTTGTCTTTCAGATTGAAGTTCCAAAAAAGCCTCCTTAAGGATTATCTCTTTTCTCTTAAATGCATTTTCTTTCAAGTCTAAAGCTGCATCTAATTGTTCAGCAATTGTTGCTTTTACTCTCCAAGCTTGTACAATTTGATGGAGGGTGTCAATCCTTTGCCTTGCAAATTCTTTGTCTACAAGCATCTTCAAGTGGTTAACTGAAGTCTCTGCATTTGCCTTTGCCAGTTCACCTGCCGTCCTCACTCGCCTTCGAAGTATTTCTGCACAGGCTTCAGATGAAATGTTTGGCAATACTGCTTGTATGGCCATTATTTCGCGCTTGTAAAGAATGTCTGGACTGCAAAATGGAAATTTCAGATAAGGAAAGTACGTAACAATGCAATCCTACAAAGGAAAATGTCTCAAACAAAAAGCTTGTTCCAAAATATTTTTTACCCTAGGACAAACTTATAAGTTTGGCACTCTCCCAAGGAGAATGTTCCACCAGCTTTGGGTGGAGCTCCTCTTCTATTAACGTAGCCAGGATAATCTTCCTTCGAAAAGTTAACTGACTCTTTCAAATGTAAGCCACATTCTTCAGCTTGTTTCACCAACTCCCACTTATTGTACGAGTCTCCTACTTTGTGAGAAACATGAATTTCTCCAATTTCGCTTACCATTGTCTGTGCATTCTTGAAAAACATCTTCAACAAGTGACGGTGCTTGCTGCAAATCACAGAATAACAAATCTGACCAATTATAATATTTGTTCATGCACTTGCGGC
>Ga0181473_100082_pt1 | contig 15088 bp, 10 predicted proteins | sample In2P11_FD_119089 | JGI IMG/M metagenome (GOLD analysis project Ga0181473, IMG submission 119089) | Clean room microbial communities from NASA Spacecraft Assembly Facility at Jet Propulsion Laboratory, Pasadena, California, USA -... ... | reverse complement strand
GACTGTTAAGGCCGCCATCGCCGCCATCGCCGCCATCAGAGGATGCGCAAGCAGGCTCGACTGTTTTGGTTACTTATTTGAGAGGGGCAATAAGTAAACCCTAACCTTTAGGTGCTCGACTGATAAGGAGAGGGAGAGGGAGAGGAGAGGAGAGGATGCGGAGCACGCTCGACCAACGGGCCGCCATCATGCCCCCGGTAGGGCCCTTTTTTTTACTTATTTGCCCCTCAAATAAGTAAAAAAAAAATAAGTAAATTGAAATTTATTGCTTGCTTGACGTTAATACATTTCCCGGTGTTGACTTCGTGACATAAGGCATGGCAAGGCCCTTACACGTTACTTAGGCATGGCAAGACCAAGTGAATCTAGTTCTAGGCGGACCTATTTGAAGAAGAAAGGCCCTATAAGGTAGGTAGGGGTAAATACTTCCTTGCCCTCAGAAGCGCAAGCCCCTCCGGGACCTTCTATGGTCTTACTTTTGATTCATGGGTCTGACCTTTGATTCAGGATCGAGACAGTCGTTCCGTTTCGGACGAATTGGAATTAATAAAGAGGTCGATTTGTGCCTTGTTTACCCGGTGAGCATAGCGTATAGTATAGGCTGCTTATCGAGACTCAAGCAGGATTGATGGACCAAGGTCGATCCTGTCAATTCTTCGCGTTGATCGAACTGAACAAGTTTATGTCAGGGCGGGCCCCTAGGCCAATACGATAAAGGCTCCGGTCTCGTAATAGGAATCTTGGATTGGATAGAGCAAGAAACAATCCCTCAATCACGTAGAGCCAGTTGAACTGGAAGTGATCTATTTTCACCCTTTCCTGAGCGTAGGGAAGGGAGGATACTTCGAATAACACGTTACCGACCGATCCAATGGACAAAATCGGGGAGAGAGACGTCTCTTTGACAATTTGCAGAATGTTTATTGTGTGAAGGCAACTAAGATTCCTTTCGGAATCTGAGGATGCGCAAGCAGGCTCGACCGCTAGGGAGAGGATCTAAAATTTGACTTGGATAAGCCCAGCCCAAATCGGATCCTGATATTACCCAGGTAGACATCCATTCCAATTCATGATGATGAGCAATCGGAACGGAATAACAGAATGAGTCCTATACAACAATGGAGGAGAGGAGATACGGCGGATGGATTATGCCAAGTTTCCGATCTGCCCGTCTATATATAAATTACAACCGAAAACCACTTTTCTTCCGTTGTACGAAAGAGTCGGGACAGTGCAACGGTATCTCACACGTTCTCAGACGCGCTACTGAGATGATCGTACGTTTCCCCTTACCTTTCACCTTTCATTTCTTCTTTTATCCCGGGGGGAAGGCTGGTGCTATTATACCGCCCTTGAAGGAAAGATAATGAAGACGCCTTTACTTTCACCTGGTTTTATTGCGCTTGTGTACCCGAGATAGGACAACCATTGACCGATGCTTACTTTGTTGCTGGATCAGCGGAAACTTGTACTTAAGCTGATGGGGATGCTGGCTATGAAACTGGCTTTATAACTGCAATTACTGGTTCTCAATCTGGATCTACTGTATCTGGAACGGGCTGTGCATCTTTATCTGTGCCTAGGACAGGAAGGAATGCCGGCTCTAACCCTCTTGATCGATCTAAAACTGGTACAGGTCCAACTAAAAAAAAAAACACACACACTTTCGAACTGCTGCGGGTGCTGATGAGATTCAATCAACAGGACCTGGAATTGAATCTGCCGATGGTGCCCCTGCCACTGATGCGGCCGGTCAACTAGCTATTGAACAAGGAAGGATTGCTTGCTCGACAGCCCCCCGTCGACATGGCTAAACCAAAAGGCAAGGCCACGCACGCCACCTTTCATTAGTGAATTTCCCACGATTTCAAGGCAATTCAGAATATTGTATAATATCGTATACAAAGAGGACATATAATTATATATGTAATTCCGCTTGCCTTATTACTTTACACTTCGTATTTAATGAACGTAAAGTTAGGGTTATTCACAACATGTACCTCGCCCTCCTGTAAGGGCTTCGCGACTCCGTTCCTTGCCCTCTCTATGGTCGGGCGAGTCACTTACCGTACCTCCCCCAAAACGGGTGAGTAACTAAGCGCACCTCGCCTTTTTTTTGGTCGAGTCACTTAACATACCTCGTGTCTTCTACTTGCCATTACTTTAAGCTCCATAGCTTGATCTTTCTTTTCCATAATGACTGAGCAAGAATAACGTATATATATATAGTAACTCATCTTTATTCTCCACCTTTATTTCCCATCTTCCCTACTCACTTTTCCTTCTGGCAAGCCTTTCCTTTCTTCCCATCTTGGAAGCTAGTTATTTTAGGGTTGGTCGAGGTGAGGAGAAGCGGAGAAGTCAGAGAAGTAGGAGAGAAATGTCGGAGATATCTTGTCGGATAAGTAAGTCGGATATATATTGTCGGAGATATTGTGTCGGATCTGAACGTGGCGGAAACGTAAGGAAGGCAACAGAGCATAGCTCTTCTTACTCAAAATTACCTAGCTTAGTTAGGAATACAAAGAATCTTATTGGTCGATAACTGTTACTATTGTGAAATAAGAATGAGACTCTTTTTTTTAGAACTATACCTATAGCAACCGAACTATTGTTTTAGAACTACATGAACCACTGCCCTTATTATCGAGACTACTTTAGAGTCAATGGAGCTTAGGGAGGGTTCTCTTTCCACTCAGTGCCATCACCTTGTTGACAGAGAGGAACATCAAGGCAAAACCGGAACCCATCCATCTCACTAGTCAGATGCGGGGGAGGGTACCACGCGTAACGAAGGATTTATGTTCCACTTTCTTGCCCTACCACTTTGATGGCCTGATTCTTACGCTATTGTACTTGGAATAAGCTTGGAGGGTACCTGACCATGTGGAAGGGTTCAATTCCCGTACATCTCAATTGATGAACTGCCCTACTCAATTGCCCGTATCACCTCTGATTAAGAGAGGAACAGAAGCTAGAAAGAGGTCCCTTAGATTATTGGATTTTAGATCTTGGACCAGCTCTTAAAAGCAAGGGGAATTAGGTCTTAAATCATGAAAGAAAATGCCCCGTACCAACATTCAAGAAATTGACTACTTGCCCCACGACTTGCCCTACTCATTCTATCTCCACGAGCACGTGTTTCAAACCAACATTTGAAGCATGGATTTTCTATCTCTAAATTAGGCTATTCTTTAGAGAAGAACATTAGGTCAATTAGGGGGACATAATATCTCCACTCGGTAAATAATCTCCACTACAAAGCTACACTACCTAGGAACATAAGAACCAGAACCCATGAGTTGAACCTGAACCTATGAGTTTAACACGTCGAGCATGATCATGGTATTTGAAGAGGAATTCGCTAGGGAAATCAGGTCATTGAATCATTCAATCTTTACACTATGCGCATCATTGATTCATTACCTACGGAATTGACTCCATCATGAACTCATGAAAACACAAGCATAATTGACTCTTGGAATCACTCAGAATTAACTCATTAAACAATCGAGGTGTATCACGTTCTTTTTCTCTCTTCGTTAGCTCAATGAATCAGGTTATGAATTTTGCGAATCAGGACAGATATTCATTCCAATCTATCATCCATCAAGATGTTTCACGTCAATTCTCTCTGTTAATTACGCTTCTCATCACATACGATATTAACTATCAAATCGAAAGACTGCATCGTATATAGAGATCTAGACGTATTTCTCTCACTGAATAACTAGGAGCATCCGATGAGAATTCGAGCCCGGACGGATAGGATATGGATGTGATCGACTAGCATGCTGAGTAATATAACATCGTTCACTTTTATATCAGGGAATGTACACAGCGATTCATACTAGAAGGACTCGACGATACTCAGCTTAGACCGGAGCGAAGAACAGCGACTGACCGAGGGGGTAGAAGTAGCTAGGTGGTTTTGGCGGCTTCATGTTCATGTTTCTTATTGGCTTTGACTCGACTTGAGTTTCATGAATTGGCTTGGTGGCTTGCTTTGATTGCTGCTTGTCCTTACATACGGACGGAATTAACCTCCGCCATTCATTGCTTGATATCTACTCTCCATCCTTGCCATTACAGAACTTGACTTAACTGCAGCCAACACCCCAGACCCCTAATCAAATCAAAGGGTAGGTACATTCTACGGGTGTAGAAAGATAGAAGGAACCCCGAAAATAAGAGGAACTAAATACCATGAGAGCTCATCCTTAGCATCCATGGCAAAGTGATCGACTTCATATATATATCTAATCCACAAGAACTCATGGCCCTGGTACCAAGACCTTAAACCAGCTACCTTAGGCCCTTATATCTATGAGTTTGTCTATATATAAACCACCCATCCCCCGAATATCTGGATAAACCACACTAGATGCAAGGAATAATCAGGCTAGAATCCCACACAAAGGTATTAATTGCCTTATAGAGATCTTGAATAGGGTTTATGTCTTATCAAGTCAAGGTTTCTATCTTTATAGAGTTAGATAGGTCTTAGATAGCAATAATAGGGATTAGGTATTCTAATCATTAAGGGCTATAGGTTATATTATTATAAATACATTAGGAAGTAGCCGGTATTAGATTGATTTATATATATAACTATGAGGGATTAGATATAGCTCTTCTTCTCCTTTAGTCATTAGGAATTGAGGGACGAAATACTTGCCTGAACGAAGTGAGGGTAAGGTCCCGGAGGGGCTTGCGCTTCCTAGTGCAAGGACCCGACAGGGGGCTCGACTGATAAGGACCCTTTAGGGGGCTCGACTGATAAGGACCCTTTAGGGGGCTCGACTGATAAGGACCCTTTAGGGGGCTCGACCATAAGCCCCCCCACCCAATAAGTAAATTGAAGAGGAGAGGAGAGGAAATACCAAACCCTGGTGGTTAGACTGGCTTTGTTGGCTTTGGTACTGGGTCTCGATCTGGATCTCTCTCTATATATGTATCTGCACCTGTCTTTGCTATTGCTGGTCCGGAGAGACTGGATCTACTACTTGATTTGGCTGGACCAACTGTTGCTTCTGGTACTGGATCGACATATGAACCACCCCGATCAATAGCTGCTTCATCGACAGCCACATAATAAACTGACTCGGATACCAGTGCCGCTGGTGCAAAGTCTACTGCTGCTTATACCGCTGAGTAAACGGCTGCTGCTGCGTCTTTAACTGCTCCATCATCTACTACTACTGGATCTACTTCTGGCTCTACTGCTGATGGCTTTCGATCTGGAAATGATGAATAAAGGGCTGGGTCTTGTTCACGAACTGGATCTCGATCTCAAAAGTAAGAATCAGGCTCAAAATCATAATGTATCCCCCCATCCCAATCCCAAAGTCCAAAAGCCTAGTCATAAGTTGCAAAGTCCACTCATAGGTAGTAAAAGCTGCAGCCTAAGGATGGAAGTCCACTGCCCGGATGAGAGCAGCGACGGCTACTAGAGCGTCGACCGTGGGAGCCATTGAAAAAGATATTAGTTGGTCCAAAGCCCAAGATAAGTAAAGCAAACCCACCAATAAAACTCAATTCTTAGTTTATAATAGCAAGTCAATAAGTTAAGTGAAATTCAATCGGTATTATCGAGTAGGATGATTCCCGAGCTGACCTTTTGTGTTCAAAGGTAGCTGGGCTGGCTAGGATTTACCTATAATAGGTTAGAGCTACTTTGGTTGGATGGAGAAAGAGATCACATAGTCTTTGTAATTGTCTCTATTGCTCGGTTTCGCTCCCTCCTGGTGCTTTGAGCTCTTTTGGTTCCCCGTATAGGGGGCCAGAGAAGGTGCGAACTGCGCTTGTTAGCTTTTTGGTAACGGTTGAAATGGAAGCTATGTGTTTGTCTCCATCTAATAAGTCTCGATTGAGGCGCACTACGTTGTCCATGCACTCATCTCATCCCTCACTGTTCGTCTAGCCCCTGATGAATGACCGTTGGGGTGCTAAGACACCCGGCTCCCAACTAGAGAAACTGGCAAATGTGAAGTGGGAAAGACAGGGCTTTTGTGGCTATTCCCTATCTACGTGGAGTGTTTTTACATCCGAGGTAGAGAGCTAACGACTCGAACCTGCATGACGCGTTAATCACCTACCTCATGCAGGCCCTACACAAAATTGAGTCTACAGCGTACCGTGCTCTCGAGAAATTCGTAGCTGTCGTCGCTTCAGAACCTATTGATTGCTATAGTCATTCCTCGGGCAACCAAAGAGATTTCCAGCGGTAAGGAAACATGCTAAAGGGCAAGTAGCAAAAGGACATGTATATGACTTCCCAACCATTAGCCCCACCAATCCAGGTTAGTGAAGGGAAGGTTATACCCGAACTACTGATTTCTCTCGTGTCCTGGAACCTCTATATACGCTATAACCATTTTGGATCGGGTATTGATCCATCGGCAAGTGCCCGTGCCCTCACTATCGACTATCGCCCTTCCTCTATCTATATACATTATAAAACCACCATGCCCCACCCTGATTGCAATCCCTGATTTCGCCCACCCTGATTATGAAGTTCCATCCCTGCTTTTGCAACCCAACATCCCAGTACTATTTCCCTTCGAACCAATCGCCTTCAACTTACTTAATAAATATGGGCCCTGGCAGATAATGCGAATGCCCCGGTGCCTTTGATCCCGAACCAATCACCCCTTGATCCCCGACCCCTTGCGAATCGGTGCCTTTGATGAACGCCCCGGTGCCCTTGATCCTGGACCCATACCGAATCGGACTCCCTTGCTAACGAATGCCCACGCCTTTCTTTTATAAGGTATAAGGGATAAGGTCTCAGGGATCAGGGATAAGGTAAGGAGAAATGCCTCAGACCTCACGAATGCTCCAGACCCGAACCCCGCTGCCCCCGATCCCTTTGATAAGGAATGCCTCGGACTCCGACCCCTCCCTTGATAAGGCTGGGGTTAACGCGGAACATTCTATTCTATTCTATAGAGTGGGTTGGTCAAAGGTAGAAGCAAGCGTCAAACCTAAAGGTAGAAGCAAGCGTCTACCAAAAGAAACTCAATACATATGTACTATTTCTAATATCGTATGTTCACACTCTACAATCAAGAGCTAACAACGTATCAATCGAGTGGTTCCGCACCTGAGGCGATGTGTTAAGGGCGGAAAGCGACGGGCGGAGCGGCACACATGAGGAGGTGTCGGATTCTCTGAATTGATATCCAAGCAATAAACTCACCAAGAGTGAGTATCTAATTGAAATCAACAGACGTGCCAACTCACTCGACAGGACAATTCATATCAGTCATTTCCACCAATTCAACCTATGAATTTGCTAATTCGGATTCGGTTTCGATCGCCGGCCAGCTCTCGGTTGATGGAATAATGGCACGATCTATCAACAGAGTTGGGCTTCGACCCGCCTCAATCAGACCAGCGAATTCACTATATCCAGCTGCGGGCGGCTTATCAATATGCATCTACCGGCCGATATTATGAGGGTTTATATTCTCCATCTTCGGCATGCACTTAAAAGACAACAACAATAGCCACCGCAACCACTTAGTCCGCAAGGTCCATCTTATACTTCTCAATTTCGTCATCGGTTTCTTCCAGCTACGGCCTGTTCAGCAGGAAGATGGTTTTGACAACCTCTATCCTTGGAATTAGGTCAGGGTAGCAGGAATGGAATCGAATTCGAGTTTGCGGATGATCAACGGGGGTTGGAATAATGGGTCAATTAACACGCAAGCTTTACATAAGATTTTGGGGCAACTAGATCATCCAAGATCAATATTGCTTCGCCTTCATCGGTCAGTCAATATTATGAAATAAAGTCGATTTCATATTCATTTCTTCCTATTTCCGTGGAATAAAGGTCTAACACAGACTTCTATCGTGCAGTGTACTTCTATATTTCCAGTTGAGCTGTCGTACCCCTGTTTATTAAGTAAGTAAGTCACGCCCGCACCCTGATTGTTAACCCTGCTTTCACAACCCAATCTCCCTTACCCTATTTCCCTTCGGATTCGCAACCCAATCTCCCCGGCCTTCGGAATTGAGGTAGGTAGGGGGTGTTGGAAACTGAAAGTCAATATTCCCATCAGTTTGTATATCCCGGCCGATATCTCCATCTGTCTCCCTAGGAAAGCCGATATCTTCATCTGTCTCCCTAAAAGTAAGTACTGTCTATATCCCCTGATGTGCCAGTGCCTATATTTCTATCCTCTGATGTGCCGCAATAATTCTTTTTGAATTTCATGAAAAGAAATATTCCCATCTGCCCGACATTTCTTCAGTCTTCTTCGACATTAGGGGATAATAGAAATGAGTGAGAGCAAAGAAACGATTTAGGCTTCTGTGACTGATTGATATGGCCCAATGATAGTTTCGAGAGTCTTTCACGTCCAGTCCATGGGAGAAACATTCGGAAGAAACAACAGAAATCCACTTCGATCTTTGGTTGGGTTTTCTCAAAAGAATGAATGCTTTACTCCGCATCAATCAGGGCGGCCCACAACTAGATTGAAATAATCCGGTCTAGTGAAAAGAATGCGTGGGGTACTTCTCGCTCAACAATCCTCTTCCAAATCTTAGGTGCCATGTAAACTATAGCGTATTACCGACTGACTGCTATTGCAAAAACGGATCAAAACGCAGGTTCGAGCCAGCAACCTACTACTTATAGCTGTCTCGCTTACCTATGATAGCAGTCTTATATACGTAATAGTGTAAGACCCAAAGCTTCGGTTTCAATCGTTATTTTGCAGAGAAGGCCGTGATCGTGAGACAGGAGACTTGGCTACATGAGACACACAAGTGCCTTGCTTCTCGTGACCGTCTCGATTGATGTTCAATTCGAGTTACGCAGTCGTCAGGAAGGTTAGAGACAAAAACCTGTAATGGAAGATATGAATGCAATTGATAACGCTTTATTACCCAACTTCCCTAATTGAGTGAGAGTGCATTTATTACGTAGACAAGAATGCCACTCCCACAACTCTAGGTCCCACAAGTGCCATCTGATATGTTTGATGCTTACACGGTAGCAATGCCGTTTCTGTGTCTTTTTCCCTAGCAATAGTAAGCAAATAATACTGTCTTTGGTGTACTTGGTTCGATTCGTGTATTCTGGTCTTGATACCGCTACAAGCAGGCCATGTTATCTAAGCGGCTGTTTCCGATCTAATATTCCAAGTGACCATGGAAGGAAGAACTAGGTTGAATCTTCAGGAAAGCAGGCACTTTTGTTCATCGGAAAGCAATTGGGAGTTGTCCGGCCGCCAATCCCAAGTCCTTTCTCCCTGGTCCAATAGCCGGCACAGACCAATCGAGAAGCTTAGGTTACAAGCAAGAGGTGAAAATGGACTACATCACAGAAGCATTTGTTCTAAGAGCCAACCTTTTACATGGGATTTATGTCTCACAATGAAAATGGTAGAGTTATAAGTACCAACAACCCAATCGCCATGTCCAGAAGTTGGCAAGAGGTTCTTGGAGAGGGAAAGCAGAGTTCCATTCACCACTCCGATCCCATCAGCACTCGATCGGAAGAGGTTGTTGGTGATGTAACAGAAGCTGCGCAAAATGAGGAGAATTAGTCGTGGCAAAGTGGCAATAGTCAGTCATTACGAAACCAATTATCCCCGTTCAAAAGCGCATTGTCCTCGAACCAATATCTAGGGTTTCAAATAAGAATAGAATATCGAAACCTGAAGTCGAAGCATCAGCAATTAGGAGTTACACAAGTGCCTCATTCCTTCCATCTACAAGATTTGTTTCAGTGCATTTCCATTCATAATTCTAATCTGCGGTTACAAGGGCAAACAAGAGTATGATCATCCCAAACATTACAGCTTTCTAATGGGTTATAATGGGTTGAGAGCGAAAGACATTCATGGCAACGAACAAAAGCTGGATCTGTTTTTTGAACATGATTTTGTGATGCCCATACCGATACTAAACTCCTCTGATTTAGGCTTCCGTTGTTTTTTTCCAAACAGAGTTAGATAAATCCCGGTCAGTTGCCGTATTATGCCGCTGGATTTATAAGCTGAATGCCAGTACATGAAAAGCAGATCCCACTATCATATACGTGAAAAGTGATCTTAGTGTTGACATAACTGAGATATTACAATACCATTTTCATAGTCCTTGATTCTCGTTCTCATTCTCGCGTAATCCCCGATCCCATTCTAATCTCATTCTTCCAGGTAAGCGGTGCTCACCCAAGACGATTGGTGCGATTGGTCCATGCGGTATTCCAGAACCCTGATTGGAACTTCACTCTACATACAGGTGGGTTATCGGTTTCAGTTGAAAGAGAAATTGGAGAGAGATAAAATGCCATCGATAACTGAGAGAAATCCCGATTGAGACCGCACTTGTGGGTCCATGTGGTACTTTGCTTCATCGAGAGATCCCTCAACTACAGAGACATAAGAGCCGACATTCGGGATGGGATGTTCATTCTTCAGTTCAGCCAATAAACGAAATATATCCATGGTCTGTTGGCCCGGGTCCCAATAGCAGAAGGTTGGTAAGTGCTCCTTAAGGCCATATTCACTACGGAACATTACAGCCTTTCGAGAGTCCTATTTTCACCTTGCCAACTCATTAGATTAGCTGCACTGGGATGAGATCCGAACACCGCCATAACTTAGTCACTCTTGGAATCGAGGTTCAAAACGGAGCTAGAAGTCTTATTGAAGAATGCATTTATAATAACTTAATAGTAGCATCATGAGAACTCCCTCTATTTGAGAGAATTCATTTAGAATTCCCTCTTACTGAGAAAACCCATGGGCAACTGACTCTCTCTTAAAGAATCCGTGCCCAACTCCCTCTATCTAGGAAAATCTATCAACCTTCTCCTTGTACTCTCCAATACTCCATCAACAACAAATCTGGAATCCATCTCAACATCATCCTCCATCAAGGTATAACACCTCCCCTCCAATGAACAACTGGAAGGCTCATGGATGGAGGAAAAGAATGCAACATGACTAGCATATCTCCTAGAAGGTGCACTCGCCCTCACTTTCTATTTGGGCACTCCTATATGCTTTTGTGCATACTGTAATTTCTAAGTGACACTTTTCTGTCTCATTCAAGATGGAGTAGGTGAGGGCATATCCTAAAAGTGACATTTGGACCTTTGAGTGAGAGAGGGAGAGAGTTCTACTACTCACCAGCCGGTGAGTGAGAGAAGGAAGGGAAAGCTTGGTATATACTTCCCTCTCCCCGAAGGGCACTTGATCCTAAAGAAAGAGAAAGAAGGCACGGAGTGAACAGGCCAATAAGATAAGAATCATAGAAGAAAAGTGAATAATTACCCATTCTACTCCCAGGATAAGGAAAAGTTGGAATGAAACTAACCCAGTAGTGAAACTCTACGGGCCGGGCCTCACTCAGGAAGGAGAAGGAAGTAGTTGAACTCTATCTGGACATATCTCGGCATTTAAAGGAAGGCAAGGCATGGAATTGGAAATTGAGACTTAAGATCTAGAAGCCACCTCCCCGAAGGTTTTTGGAAGACTGGAAGAAGGAGAGGTACTGAAGAGGAAGGGCAGGATGGCTGGAAGAGAAATGAAGGTCCCGGAGGGGCTTGCGCTTCCTAGTGCAAGGAAGTGCTTCTCTAAACCTGCGGAGCCCGGAAGAAGAAAAGAGTAAACAGGCCGAAGAGATACAGAAACTCAGAGAACATAATCTCAATTTTCTTAAAGCGTTCGTTCACTAATTCGCCAAAGCGATAGCCCACCAAAGGCTCTCTGTCCCGCCTAAACCTCTAAGTTCCCTGCCTACTCTCTTCCGGTAAGAAGTACCTTTCCCTCTTCTTCCAAAAGCACTAAACAGCCAAGCAATCGAAAGATATCCCTCGCTCAAGCCATTTATCCCCGTCGCTCACGAACTATTGAACTTACACTTTCAAACGAAAGAGATCTTACCTATGTACACTACTGCTAGCACTGCTACTGCAACTGTGTTACCATCTACAGCTAATGTCCCCCCTTGGGTGGGTAGAATTCGCTAAGGGGATTCTCAGGATATATTTAGTGGGTGAGTTTGTTGACTTCTTAGTGGAAATAGACGCTCAGGCAGGCTGGGGAGCGGAAATGGCAGCTCAGGGGAGATCTTGAGAGTGCTTACTTACATAAGAACCAAATCGATCGTCTCGTAAGCGCAGATAGTCAATACGTGAAAGCGGAGTGAGCAAGTGAAAGCACAAGTAAGTCGTTCCTACCCGAATTCCACTACCCTAGTGATGCCGATGCCTGCATGTATTGGCGCTATTTGCCCTGGTTCAGGTTTCGGATATGGGACAAAGAAAGGCTTTATGAAAGGCCACCACTTTCGTTATCTGGAAGCTCGTCATTTCAGCCACGTTGTACCTTTTCTAGCTTTCCAAATACTGAATAATATAACTATTTGAAAGCCTTTACTCCAATTTCCCCCCCTCCATTCCAAATTCAAAGGGTTAGGGCCTTACTGGGCAGGACTTTACTTACTCATGTCAGCATTCCTTGCCCTCAGAAGCGCAAGCCCCTCCGGGACCTTTTCTTTGGGTGAGGAGATTCAAGCAAGGCAGGCAGCTGGGATTATCGCATGAACGAACGTGTTCGGACAAGACAGTAGAACCTTTCGTGTTTCAAGCCCAGTTTGAATAAGTCGAACGGACCTTTCTTACTAAGCTTCTTCCCGGGATGGAAATGCATGCCTAAACACTTAGTCATTTATATACGTAATTCTTATATTTATGAATAACAATAGTTTAGGTCCCGGGCTTACCCGGATAAGATGAACCACCTATGCTAATCCAATTACTCACCGATACAGTCATTTATATACGTAATATCTTTATAAAAGTGAGATCTTTAGAACCTTTATTTGGGGAGAGTCTCCGTTCCGTCCTCACCTTTAGGATGAGATTTTGGCGGAATCTGGCGAGTTATTTAGGTCGACTCGTCAGGCATGATTTATGATGCTCTTGGGTCATCAAACATCCTCTTCGTCACTGAGACCCATGCAAGTCTTGTCCGGCCACTCTTACTCTTGGACATTGCAGGTTACCACTAGTTTTCAGTTTGCAGACAGGAGACTAGGTGCTCAGACGGTGTCAAAGGTTCAGGTGGGGTAGCATTTCTTTTTGACTTGGGATTCCCTTCAGAGTAGGGTCACTATGGTAGCCTCAGACAAGTCCGTCAGGTTCATGTGGATTTGGGTTAGAGGTTTGGATCCTCTCCTTTCTGAACCAGAGAGATGAGAGAAGGAGAGAGATTTATGACTGATCATTATATATGTCATTTCATACATGACCAGAGAGATGTGAGTGAGAGAAGGTCCGGATGGAAGAAGTTCACAATTCGATCTCTCAAAATAGCATAATGACATATATAATATATGCATGATCTGCTAAAGCGTAATTACCTATCTCATTCAGGCAGGGAGATCGTCATGAATTCGATCATGACCGTAATGACATATATAATATATGAATATGAAGGCTGCCGGCATTCGAAAGGTGCGAAGCCGCTTGTTCTTCCGAGAACAAGGGCCCTTACTTCTTAGGGGTCACTCACTATTCATATGGTGAGGGTGCGTAAGCACGCTCGACTGTCCAGGAGAGGGCATTTGATGCTCAAAATAGATCATACTCAAAACAAATAGTTTGATCCTGGCTTAGAACGATAGCGGGGTAGAGTAATTGGTCGACTCGTCAGGCCCATGACCTGAAGACTGCAGGTTCGAACCCTGCCCCCGCCTCCCAAAACGAGATCTAACACAGGGTCGATCAGTAAGGTCCTTTCTTTCCCAGTCCAGGCTTTCTTGGAGATGAGGAAGTGAAGACTTAAGGCGTATAACGTATTGACTTTGAGGTACGTAGTCGCTCGACCAAAGGGTGCGTAAGCACACTCGACTGTTAAGGAGAGGATGCGAAGCATGGCTCGACCAACGATGCGCAAGCAGGCTCGACTACTATTTACCCACCCACCCCAATCCCCGAGGGGAGAGGGACGGAGTCACTCACTATTCATATGGTGAGGGTGCGTTAGCACACTCGACTGTCAAGGCCGCCATCGACGGAGTCACTCACTCATTCCGATGCCCACCACCCAATAAGCATCAAGGACCTTTAGGTGCTCGACTGGTAAGGAGAGGACCGGCAACGGGGCTCGACTGATAAGGACCTTTAGGTGCTCGACCATAAGGACCTTTAGGTGCTCGACTGATAAGGACCCTTTAGGGGGCTCGACCATTTTTTGACTTATTTGAGGGGCAAATAAGTAAATTGAAGAGGATGCGGTAGCAGGCTCGACTGTTAAGGCCGCCATCACCTTTAGGTGCTCGACTGATAAGGACCTTTAGGTGCTCGACTGATAAGGACCTTTAGGTGCTCGACCATTTTTTGACTTATTTGAGGGGCAAATAAGTAAATTGAAGAGGATGCGTAAGCAGGCTCGACTGGCCGCCATCACCTTTAGGTGCTCGACTGATAAGGCCGCCATCGAGAGGAGGGGAGAGGACCCTTTAGGGGGCTCGACTGATAAGGCCGCCATCACCCTTTAGGGGGCTCGACTGATAAGGCCGCCATCACCCTTTAGGGGGCTCGACTGATAAGGCCGCCATCACCCTTTAGGGGGCTCGACTGATAAGGACCTTTAGGTGCTCGACCATAAGCCCCCCCACCCAATAAGTAAATTGAAACTTGAGTTGCTCGACCAACGGGAGAGGAAGGCAGGGCTCGACCGTAAGGGAGAGGATCTTTTCATAACGTGAAAACGCCTGGCCCTGGCAGCAAGCATAATATCGTATACATCATATCTCGATACAATCTCCCATGCTTTCCGTTGGTAAACGAATAACCGACCACCCGAAGCCCTATATCTTATTTATCCCTATACCTTGACTACTCGTACGAGAGTCTATTTCTGGATAGATATAATATAGGAAAGGGAATAAATAGAACCAGAGAAATGATGCCCCAACCGGATAAATCCACTTATTCCACACAATTCTTCCGGTTATGCCTGATCTTCCTCACTTTTCATATTTCCCCATGCCGTGATGGAGTACCTAGGATCAGCAGAATTCCCAAACCACGGAACCAACTGGTTCCACACCAACA
>Ga0181473_100049_pt1 | contig 15096 bp, 8 predicted proteins | sample In2P11_FD_119089 | JGI IMG/M metagenome (GOLD analysis project Ga0181473, IMG submission 119089) | Clean room microbial communities from NASA Spacecraft Assembly Facility at Jet Propulsion Laboratory, Pasadena, California, USA -... ... | reverse complement strand
TTTCACATAAAAATAATTTTAGCTTCTTTAGATCATATCTAAAATAATAAAAAAAATCAACTAACATAAAAATTTATAATATTCCACCCATGTCTCCGCATGCACCACACTCAAGAAGAAGGTTATGGTTATCCTAAAGTCAAACTAAGTCCCATATCAACGGAGGAAAAAACTATTTTGAGTGGTTTTTTCAAGGGCGACATAGGTGACTCTTGCTGCCATCAAATATGGACGTAAATGTCGTGTTCCCTCTCTTTTTTGGAATATGTTATTTTTTTGTATTTGTCATATTTAAATCTTGAAAAGGAATAAACGAATATGTATAGTATAGTGGAAATAACGAGTGTCAAATGCAAATGCACTAGTTCCTCGGACTATAACATTCATATGCTCAATGCAAGGTGGTGAAGTCAACACTCAAAGGGATGTTCTTTCCATCGATAAAATGTGTCAATTTTTGGAGGCTAATGAATGCATGGTTTGAACTTGCAAAAATGTCATGGTCAAAACTAGCTCATACATGAGTCCAAATGAAGTCGGCTTGAGGCAAAAGAGTACAAGTAGTCAATATGCAATGTATTAGTATAACTTAGCACATGGTATCCTCTAGGGTATAAAGCCAGAATGATAGTGAGCCTAAACAATTCTTTCAACATGGGCAACATATGATAGAAATGATCTAACTAGGAATATCATGTAAGGAAAGTCTCTACCACTATGTTACAATTTTATAAGACAGAGAGTGGAAGTGGTTTGAAAGCCAGAACATAATGGGGTCAACCTATGGAAAAATATCGCAGTATGAGGTTAAGATCCATAATGCAGTAGAAAAAGTGATATGTCATAACCTATATGCCTGTGATGAAAATGATACCTACCACGGTAGGTCTATGATCATGGATTCAAAGTGTTGAAAAATTGTGACAAAGTCTTCATTTACCCTGGAAAACAACATCCCTCAACACTTGAATCCAAAAGTTTAAAAGTTTATGAAATAATAAAGCTTAAAAATTATGAACTTTATAAAAGTGGGTTTTAAATTTTTAATATAAAAAGACATTTCAACTCACTAGAAATTCATTTTAACTTGCAAGTGTTGAGAGCTTGAGAGCTTGGGAGAAAAATTGGGTAACTCCATTTCATGATTTCCTCAACCAATTTGTCAACCAAACGCTTCCAGGTAACTCTAAATCCGTAATCCCATCCATTTTATTGCATTTTGAATGAATTCAATCGATTTTTACTAAAAGATTTTTGTTTTTAAAATTTTCCTTTTTGTGTATGCAGGTCGAATCTTTGGAAATTGTGTAGAAATTGCTACAGATAGGTTTTCAAAGGAAAATCCATATGTATATGCGACTGTCATTTATGAAAGTCACGTACGAACAAACAAGTTTTAAAATTCTAATTTCTAATGGATGAATTCTATTAAATTTGCAAGATGTCAGTTGTTTGGAAAGAGGTTGTAACAATGAGGTTTTAAGTGATCCAATGGCATTGGATGCATTGAGAGGATGTGGATTTCTCAAGTTTTTTAGGATGTCAAATATGAAAAATCAAACTCAATTGTTAGAGATGTTTGTTCATTACTGGGATCCATAGAAAGAGCTCTTTATGATTGATCAAATTCCTTTACATATTGATGTAGAAGATATTTACTTCATCACAGGACTTTCCTGAAGAGGGGACATAGTCAATCTAAATGGGAGGGCCTCGGGATGCCTAAATATTTTAGATTACATAGATATCTACTTCACACGAGGGACAAACAAGGAAATATCACAAATTCTGATAAAAAATAAAAGAACCTTCCCAATTAAAATTATCCTATTTACCATTGTTAGGGTAGTAGCCTTGTCAACATCACATCAGGCCTCTTGACTTGCCATGTTCTTGGCAGTAGAGTGCCTTCATCCAAAAGTCTTCGAATGGTGAATAGGGCTCTTGGCCTACATTAAGAAACAATTGTCTCCAATGAGACGAGGGAAAACAGAGAATTTTTGCTATGGGAGCATACTTTGTTCCTTTTTCTTTGAGAGAGTACTAACACTTTGACCCAAAGTATCTACAACCATTAGCAGACCTAGGGATCCAAGGATAGATATATGGGAAGACTTGATCAAGTGCCTCGGTGGAGGCGAAGTCACTCGATTAGCATTTTACTACAAGTTCTTTCTCTAGAGGGAGGAACATGTCATAGATATAGGTGACTACCCATATGTAGGAATATATTATGGAAAGGACCTGGATCTGACACTTCTTGAGGGTGGTGCATGCGGAGACATGGGTGGAATATTATAAATTTTTATGTTAGTTGATTTTTTTTATTATTTTAGATATGATCTAAAGAAGCTAAAATTATTTTTATGTGAAACAAAGATCATACAAGATTATTTGATCATGATGCCAATGTTGGACTAGTGAGACCTAAGGGTCTACCTAGGCATGGACATCATGGAAGAGAGGTAGAGAGAGCAGAAGTAGAGACTGACAGAGTCCTTCATGTAGTTCAAAGGAACTTAGAGAGTTTGACTCGCCAAGTTCCCATGGTAGCTGTATAGGATCAACCTGAGGTCATTCAGAGACGAGTGGTAGGAGTACCACAAGAGTGGGTTGGGCTCTCTCAATGGGTGGTGATTGCCATCATATTCTTCCATGACGCTCATCCAAGGTAGGGCCTACAGAATTATATTAGATCACTAAGCTTTTTATGGACATGATTGGGCTTAATACCTAATTTTGTAGGACATTTCTCCACATTTCCTAATATTTTGGACATATTATTCCTATCTATATATAGACAATTTCTTAAACATTTGATCATATATACATATCATTTTTTGATATTTTTTTTTATTCTTTTTTTAACGTGATGAAAGATTAACTTTCGAATGTAATGCTTGATTAGCTATAAAATCAGCAAATGAATTTTCTGATCATGGAATATGAATAAAAATAATAAAATTAAATGATCTTTATAATAATCCCACTCTCAGAAATTGGCGATGTAATAAAGGATCTCTCACATGATATATGTTACTTAATTGAGACACCACCAACTATGAATCCAAATAAATGACTGACAATTCAATACCAAAAGATATTGCTTCGGATAGTAAATTAATGACATCACTGTATTCAACCATAATGTTGGATGCAAGATCGATACATATGCCTCTTGAGACTAAAAGTTGACCAGATGGATAATATATTACCCAAGTGATGGAAGCTAACTTTTGAGTATGTCTACTAGCACCATCGTCGAATGTTAGATACACCAGATCACCCATCGAAACCTGCCAAAGAAGATCAGAAATACCAACATCACCATGAGACCCATAGACATAAACAAACACCTATGTACATTATTTACAAAACAAAACAAATGCTAGGAAACATCCTAGACATAATACTTCTTAATATAGAGCTAACTTATGGGATCTGACAACATATTTCCATTAAAGTCAACCAACTCATATTCACCTTTCTTCAAGAAATTTATGATGGTAAAAGGATTGTACCACATGGGTTTGAACTTGTCTGCCCCTAAGGTATCCTTATCTTTGTCGTAGACCAGGACAAGGTCACCATCTAAGAAAAGCCTGGGATGCACAGTCTTGTCGTATTGGGCCTTTACTTTTTTTTAATGAGCTTGATTCATTGTGGATGCATCCTGATGCTGCTCATCGAGATGTTCCCAATGAATAAGGAATTATTCAGAACTAGATGTGTCTGCAATAAGTTCGACTGCTAATTTAAGAGATGGGATCTCACATTCCATAAGGAATATTGATTCGAAACCATAAACTAGTTGAAAAAGAGTAAAACCCATGGTGGTCTTAACAAACCTCCAGTATGCCCAAAGCGCATGATATAGCGAATGTGCCAATTGGGTTTAACTTTATTGATTGTACTTTGCAATATAGTTCTGATGGATCTTTTCACAGCTTCAACTTGTCCATTAACTTAAGGATAGAACATAGACAAATTCTCCTCCATATTAGGGTCCTATAATAATAGGATTCATAATTTTAAATTATCTATGGTTAGCCTTGTAATATTGTACATACTTTTGCTTTCTACAAAATGTTTTCCCATATTATTGAAAATAAAAAATGTAAAGAGGGTATGTCCTAAAAAAATAATCAAAGTACAAAAAGAAAGAAAACATTAAAAAAAAGTAAAAAAATATGAACCCCAAAAGGAGATAAAAATAGATCATGAAAGTGTGCAAATCCAAATGCCACTCCTTTTACTTTACTTTGTAAAATAAGATTGTGTGCAGCTTGTCAAAAATGCCACAATCCATGGTGGTCAAATAGTTTAATCTTGACTCAATCATGCTTTAAATTTCATGTTGATAGATAGAGAATAAATATCTAGTCAAACTCTTTAATCTTGGCATATCGGTAGTTAGGTAGAGAATAATAATGAGCTCGTTAGTTTAATCTGAGCCATTGGAAGTTCTAAGGTTAGAACTAGATAGCTTGTTTATCAAAATAAAAGTCAATAAAGGGTCAGCAAGCTCAAATGCACCCAATGAATGAAGAAAAAATGATAGCTAAATAAAGGATAGGTAGAAGAAGTTTTGCAAGTGCACAAGGTTGCTAATTCAAAAGCACATTCATCATGTTTAATCCTATGTTTCATGTGTAGGAAAAATTGTGAAAGAGAAAGGATATTCAGATACTTAGTTTACTAATTTCCCTTCATTATCCCTTCATTACTTATAAATACCATTTCCCCTCATTTTGACCTTTTACCCCTTGGTTTTGCACATTTCCCTAGATATTACCCTTCAAAAATCATTCCCCCTTCCCAAAACCCCTTTCCCTAGTGTGAAACCCATTCTCATTACAAATATTACATTCCCCCCTTATTAATTTCCCTTTTCCCCTTAAAAACCCACAAGAACCCTTTATCCTAAGTTTTTTCCTAAAGTCCTGGTTTATATCTCCCCCACGTTAATATTCCCTGACACCCTTTTTAACCCACTAACCCTTGGTGTAGTTAAAAAACCCTGCCTTATAATCCATGGTCCCCACCTCTATTACCTCGCTGCTTATATTTAAATCTAATCATTATTTTGTTAATTAATTACAATTCTTTGTAATTAAACCCTGGGCCCTCCCAATCACATCCCAACTCTATCTATGCAACTTCACCATGCGATATCCCTCCAATCTCCCACTTCCAGATCCAACAATGCACAACCATATTGTGTGGATTCATCGTCCGACAGTTAATAGCCCGAGACCATGCGAGATTCACAGTTTTGGCTGAGTGCTATTTGGCTACGCGGTGGCACCAGGTTATATCGTGTGATTGTGAAAAATACCTCCCTCCATCCTAAAGCAGTGCAATATCACCAAAAGAAACCTCCCCGCCTAAACCAAAAATGCCCACTTTTCATTCAGTAAATTTCATGCCAAGATGTAACCATTATTGGTTAAAAGTTCGAAAAAGCCCCAATTTGCTCTTTTTGCTCATTTTCACTACAAACTTTATTAACTAATTTAGACACCCTGAACCTTTTTGCAACCAATTTGACCACCTTTGACCACCTGAGGACACTACAGACACTAAATTGAAGTAGCAAACTAACAATTGAAGAAGCAAACTGATAATTGAAGCCTCAAAAGCCTCTACTGCCACCACAAAACCCTATAAGCACACCAAATCACCAATTTCCAGGTATTTTTGGAAGAACCAGAATGGCCCTGTAAATTTGAACTATGCACAGTAATTATTGAATGGTTAATTAATTAAATTAATTAACAAACCTTCCTAAACTGAAAAAAGATTTTCTATGGATCCGAACGTTTTTTTACAGATTGTAATTACCCTCCCCACTATTCCAGATCTCCTGACCTCAATCCTAAAGCCACAGAAAGACTAATTCAGTTGAATATACGAAATTATGGCTTCCCAAACCTCCCTAGATGGAAGACCTATGCGAACCACTCACCTGGACATTCACCACCTTCCATTAGCCGACAAAGAATTTCAAATCAAGGACACTGCTTCCCCTACCTACCTACTGAAACTTCACTATTAGAGTAAAGACAAGTTTTTGAATGAGAATGATGACATTCACCTATGGTAGTCTAATTTTCCCAAGTACTTGTTCTCATAAGTACACCTATTCCCAAAAATCATCCACTTCTACCAAGCTTGTTATGTTCCCATTCAAAGAGCCATAGTCACCCCTGACCAACAGGTTTTATTCACTATTACAACAAAATCAATAAATCAAATGTTGCAGATCTAGCCAGGCCCAAATGACACCCCACGTTCCATTGAAGGTTTACTTTAACTCTACATAAACTTATACCTTCCTAATAAAGTTCAGATCTTTCAAACTTTCATCATTGAATAGTCTCATACTCCAAAAAATAGTCCTCCATATGCTGCCACCATTTTTTCTGAGAAAGGCAGAAAAATTATAACCATGCTCTCTTGTATTCTAGGGTACACCATAGATGAACATGTGGATGAGGTTGTCCTTACTTTCCTTTCCATATTTTTCCCAGGCAAGCCTCTTACTGTAGTTTACAACTATGCTCTGTTCATAACATAAAGAATCCATGAACAGTTCATCAGATTACCAAATGAGGAAGTGTTCAAATACTCTTCAGTTTTATTTCACATGTTCCTATATTGTCAGTCTGAACAATTTCTAGTCAGTGTCCAAAGGTTAGACACCAAAGGAAATACAAGATATTTCAACTCTTGTACACCATTGATCCAAACACACTCCACTATTTTTTCCTATAAAGAGTTCATTGACTCATTTTTTTATCTAGTTATAAACATGCTAACTATTAATTATCACCCTAGGATCAGTCAAGAGATTAAAAGAGTTTTACATTTGGCTAAGAACAGTAGAGTGCAAGACTAGTATCTATACCAGCACCACACAGAAATCAGAATATATGGATGCCAACTCACTCCCTAAAAGTTACCCAAATACCTCCACATGATGATATTTACATTAGAGTATTTTAGACAAATCATAAACTCTGATCAAGTTAATTTCCTATCAACTAGGAAGAAGACCTAGTTTAAAATGAAAAACCAATTGGGCCCCTTTATTTGTAATAAGAGGGAAGCTTGACCAAACAAATAAAATTTTACAATAGATGAATTTCAAGCATAGTTTTATGTGGAAATATGACACTCATGGTGTCATAAATAAACTAAGTCTCAAAATCGAATTGAGTCCTATCATACATGATCCTAGGCTAGACATTGAGAGATTTGCCAACCAGTCAGAATAATTGGAAAACACTTTGATAGATGTGGAGGATACTGTAGTAGATGTGGATAATACTTTGATAGATGTGGAAAAGCATATTGATACTAGTTCCTTTCTGTAGGTTCTAGCCCTAGAAGAACAGATAAATATTCCTCCTATTTTGCAGACTCCAGCCAATGAAGACAAAAACGCAAAAACAATTAGGGCCGAAGGTTCTAGCTCAGCAATGGACACTCCAAATGACCAATTTGAGATCAGTTACAGGAAGAGGCCCAAGCTTAATTCTGTAACTAAAGAAGAAGACACCATTGACATAGTGAAAATCACTGACATTGAAACAATGGTTGGAAGGAGTAAAGGCCCAACAAATTCACAAGAAACACATGGGACTTCTACTTAAAAGACTCAACTTATTGAGAAGCAACTCAACATTGAAGTCTCTTCATCCAGTAGTCCATTGGATAAAGAGAAATATATAAATGAGAAGTACAAGGAAATTAAGTTGATAAATTAGGCATTAAAGGCTGAGACTTATACCTAGTACTTTAAGCAAACACCTGCAAATCAAAATAGATTAATATCAAAATTTTGACATTAATACAGGTAAAATTCAAATGACATTCATGGAGCCTATAGTCCAGTAGCCAAGATCATCAACAAACTACAAGAAAACATATTTTGAAGTTTTGGCTAGGGATGTTTACCCTATTGACCAAATTGAGTTCCATAAGCAGGCCGGTGAGATGATTTATTCCACCATGACAAATAAAGCAATGAATGTACACAAACTCCAAAGACCACTAGATAATATCACAACATAGTATAAGCTAGAAAAGGCATCCTCATGGGCCAAGGACAACAGAATCAAGTCACTGGAAGACTTGGTGATTGAGATTGGGTATAATCCCAATGATGTCAAAGTTGCAGAGAAATTGATAAAAAAAGAAGAATGTGGATATTAATGCTTTGAAGAAGCAACTAAAGCTGCCTCATTTTGAGCATCTACAGACCAAGGAAGTCCTTGCAATCTAATCTCAGCAGGAGGAGATGATGTACATCATTCTCCAATTGAATGATCAATTGAAAGAAATGGAGAAGGAACTAGACATCTTGATACAGTCGAAATAAGCCATCCTTGAGACAGCCACTGCCACTGCCATTCCCATAGTGACTATAGTAGTTCAATCAACCTTAGCAGCCTCATTGTCCCCCATAAATCCACTGGCTACAACAGTTCCATCTGCAACAGAATCTACATCAGCAAGGTTCAACAATAGCAGCAGCTCAGCCAAGTGATCAGGCAATTAAACTGGTCAAATCTATGGAATACATGTACATTTAGACCACCGAAATAAACAAACTAAAAGAACAAATGACAAGACTAGAGGATGAGAAGAAACTGGCACAGATTATGCACAAGAATGAAGTTCAGAAGTCAACCAGTTTGCCCAAGCTAAAGAGCAACTATGGGCCAATATCATTGACTCTATCAATGATATTTGTCCATCTATACAAGTCATATTTGAACAATATGATTTATTAAAAGTGGCTACTCAAGAAATTCAAATAGTTAAGGCTGAACTTGGAGACATGTCAAAAGAAACCACCAGAATAATCTAATTCCTTAACTCCAAAAATAAATATGAATTGCAGGAGTTGGACATAGCTGACAGGATTGGCACCATACTAGAGGTAAATGAAGTGCTCACCAAGAGGAACCTAATGATGAACCTTGAGGACAAATGCCAAACCATGGAGCTGGCTATAGACAGGTTCATGATTAAATTTGATGCTTTGAGGCAAAAAGGTCTACCAAATCCCTTGGTGATAAATGATAGATTTATGCCACATGGAGACTACAACAAGAAAATCAGAGAGGTGGCAAGAGATCAAACCAATAATTATTCTATGAAGGGGATGCCTACAGGAAAGGTTCTGTACCAGACATTTTAGAACCTATTTTGCCTTCAGCATGAGGTAAAACACCTTTTTGTGAACAAACCCATCTTTGAAAGGTATATAGAAGCAAAAGAAATCTATAGAAAAATGGTAAATATCAAATTACCAGATGTAGAGAAATTAAATGAATTACTGTAAAAATTTAAGGTAAAAGTGAAAACAAAGCAGTAAAAGAAAAACAACAGGTCAGTCAAGTGAAAGAGTATTAGTTAAAAGGGCAAAGTAAAAAGAACAGTCATCATGAAGACAAACAACAAAGGAGAAAAGGCAGCAAAAGATCTAATATCATAGCCTAATAACAGGGATAGCTTGTAGTAGTTTGACATCTGTCTCTATCTTCTTGCATGAAGATATTTCTTTTTCCTAGATTAATTCCAAAGACAATTTGGGATATTTTGTAAACTATTTTTGTATAAATACTTATAATTAAAAGTATAAAGTGTGGATTGCTAGACATTTTTAGAATTGTATTAATCTGTAACCTGAGGGTTCATTGTACCAATTTCTTCATGTCAACAGACTAAACTGAGTAATAAATAGATTACATTACACGATTCGTGTGTTGAGATCCTTCAGTGAAGTATTTTCTTTTTGTCAAATTGTTATTTTCTTAACTATTTCACAAACTTGCATGTTATCAAAATTAAATGAATTAACTAGCATTATATTACAGAATTTGTTTAAGTACACGTTGTCTTGAACAATTTGTTATGCTCTTAACCTGCAAAAAGATACCCAAATACAGAATATGCGAAGAAAGATACCTAGAACATAGAATATTGAGAGACAACAACAACTATTTTATTATTCAGAAAGCAATGTTCAGTGGCCTCTTCGAAGGGGCAACCTCCAACAGAGCAGAGCTCGATTCAAAAATAGGACATGATGCTCCTCGCAGGGAGTCTCTATCCTTTATATATGACTCATACATGAAATACCATGGATCAATACCATGGATTTTATTAATACCATCTATCTAATACTACGCCCCATTTGCAACTAATTGTGGTCCCATCATTAATAGCGGGTTAAACACTTACAATTATTAATATGGGCTTTATTTACTCTTGACTATGACTTGATCCCATTACATAAATAAGGGGGTGAGGGTGGGACCCTAACATGCCCTCCGCCTTAAGACTAGCCTTGTCCTCAAGGCTGAAGTTGCGGAAACTGTTGAAGAATAGTGGCTAGTTCCCAAGTTGCATCTTCCAGAGAGGTGTCTTTCCACTTGACGAGGACTTCCCTAATCAGGCGGCCCTGCAGGTGCCTATCTCATGTGTCTAGGACCTGTTCAGGTTGGAGCCAGATTGACCCTTCTTCATCCAATTCAGGTAGACTGGTTTGAATTCTACAATTGTTCCCAATCACTTTCTTGAGGCATGAGACATGGAAAAATGGATGAGTTTTTACAGTAGGTGGCAAAGCCAACTTGTAAGCCACTTCTCCAATGTGCTGAAGTACTTGATATGGTCCATAGAATTTTGGGGATAGTTTCTGACAACCCTTGTCTTTGAGTGATGTTTGCTTATATGGTTGCAGCCTCAAAAAGACCTGATCCCCTTCTTGAAATTGGCGCTCTGAGTGATGCTGGTCTACATGTTGCTTCATGTGGTTTTGAGCTTGATGAAGATTCTCTTTAAGATGGGTGAGCATGATTGCACAGTGTTGTAGGAGTTGATCCACTGCTTGTACCTTTGAGCACCCCTTGATATAAGAAGTAGAGGAAGGAGGGAGTTGACCATATACTACTTCATAGGGAGTCATTTTGGTGGTGGTATGATAGTTGGTGTTATACCACCATTCAACCAAAGGTAACCATTGTACCCAATGATGTTGATTTTCTAAAGTGAAACACTTAAGGTAGGTTTCCAGACATTTTTTGATTGCTTCAGTTTGACCATCTGTTTGTGGATGACAGGAAGTACTGAATTTTAGTTGAGTGCCTTGTAGCCAGAAGAGTTCCTGCCAAAAATTACTAGTGAATATCGGGTCGCGATCAGACACAATAGAAGTGGGCATGCCATGAAATTTGAAGATTTGATCCATTAAATATTGAGCGACAAAAGTCGGTGTAAACAAGTGGGGTAGGGTGTAGAAATGAGCATACTTTGAAAGTCTATCCACAACCACCATGATGACTGACTTGTTTCCTGACTTTGGAAGACCTGTAATGAAATCCATAGAAACCTCCATCCATATTGATGCCGGGATGGGCAACGGTTGTAATGTGCTTGGTGCGTTGATGGTCTCCCCTTTGTGGCATTGACAGACATCGCATTTTGCTACAAAAATAAGGATGTCCTTTTTCATGCCTGTCCAAAAAAATGATCTTCTGGTGCGAGCATATGTCTTCTAAAAGCCGGAATGTCCTGCAATGGGGGATGAGTGCAATTCTGCCAAAATGCGCCTTTTGAGGGTGGAAGTTGATGATATTACGACTCTGTCCTTGTAGCAAAGAATATCATCCTGCCACGAATAGCCCTTGGTGGAATTTGGATCTGCCTACAATTGAGAAATGAGTTGGGAGAGCCCGGGATGTGAAAACCATTCCCTACGAGCCTCTTCAATCCATTCTGGAATGGGAAGGGAAATTGCTAGCAGGGTACTTTTCTCCTCAAATTGGTGAGATAATGAATCTTCTACACTATTGCCTTGCCCTTTCTTGTAAATGATCTCATAATCATATCCCAGCATTTTGGTGATCCATTTATTTTGTTGTAGGGCAGATAGGCATTGCTCCAAAAAATATTTAAGACTATTATGGTCTGTGTGGATTTCGAAACATCGCCCCAATAAGTAAGGTCTCCAGGCCTCTACTGCATGTAAGATGGCCATCATTTCCTTCTCATAGGTAGATTGGCCCATATTCTTCCCACTTAGTTGTTGACTTGTGAAGGCCAAAGGTCATCCTTCCTGCATTAAGACCACCCCAATACCCGTACCTGAAGCATTACAGTCAATGACAAAAGATTTGGTGAAGTCAGGTAGTGCTAAGACTGGAGTGGAACACATGGCATTTTTGAGAGCTGTAAAGGCCTGTTGTGCGTCCTCATTCCAAAAGAATGAATTTTTCTTCAGGAGTTGAGTGAGGGGCTTCGTTATGCGACCATAATTGCGGACAAATTTGTGATAACAGCCTGTGAGACCAAAAATCCTCTCAGGCTCTTCAACGTCCTAGGTTGAGGCCAATCCTACATTGCCTGGATCTTTTTGGGGTCCACCTTGACACCTTTACACCCCACAATGTGGCCCAAATACTCAACTTCTTCCATGCCAAACGAAGACTTGGACATCTTAACAAATAATTTATGCTTGCAGAGCAGTTGCAAGAGTAGATCTACATGTTGAATATGTGCGGCCCAAGTGCAACTATAGATGAGGATGTCATCGAAGAAGACAAGTACAAATTTCCTGAGATATGGTTTGAGAAGGTGGTTCATAAGGCTCTGAAAAGTAGATGGGGCATTACAAAGACCGAATGGCATGACCAGGAACTCATAATGGCCTTCATGAGTTCGGAAAGCAATCTTTGGAATGTCGACTTCCTTCATGCGAATCTGGTGGTAGCCTGAGCGAGGATCCAACTTAGTAAAAATTGAGCCCCATTGAGTTCATCCAGCAAATCATCAACCACTGGGATGGGAAATTTATCTTTGATTATCAACTTATTGAGGACCATAAAGTCTGGACACATCCGCCACTCCCCATCTTTCTTGAGCACCATGACCACCGGTGATGAATAAGGACTAATGCTGGGATGAATGACACCTGCTTCCAAAAGTTCCTTGATTATTTTTTTTATTTCATTACTTTGGGTGAATGGATATCTATAGGGGTGCACATTTGGGGGTTGGGCCCCTGGAACCAAGGTGATGCTATGATCATGTTCCCCTTTCGAGGGTGGAAGCTCATGAGGCTTGTCAAAGACCGACAGATGGTTATTTAAAATCTGTTGCATCTCAGGATGAATCTGCAGAGACTTGGTAGTGATTGCCTGGATGGCATTAAATTGAGCTATAACTCCATGATGGCCCTTTTTTAGCAATTTTTCCATCCTATGCGAGCTAATGATAGAGGGAGCTCCCACCTGGAGTCAACAGAGGGTATGTGTGGAGTTGTTCTACTTAAAACTCATTTATAACTCCTCGAAATCCATTGTGATTGGCCCAAGAGTGCGGAGCCATTCAGCACCGAGGACAATGTCACAACCTCCCATGTGTATGGCAAACATGTGGGTTTTCAACTGATAATCCCCCATTTGAAGTTTGACATTTTCATAGCAGCCTTCACATTTCATTCTGCCCCCATCCGCAATTTGGACTTGGAAGTTAGAAACTGCTTGTAGAAAACAATGCACTGCTTCCGCGAATTTTTGATGGATGAAATTATGTGTACTTCCACTATCAATCAAGACTACTACTAGGCAATGTTTAATAAAACCTCTTATTTTGAGGGTTTGAGGTGAAGAAATCGTTGCCAAAGCATGCAGCGAAATAACTGGTTCTTTAGAGACATTGTCCTTTTGGTTGTCCTCTTCTACTGCGTCATGTTCCTCAAGTGGTGGATCTTCCCTTGATGAGCTATAGTCAGTGGCATCAATTTGAAAAAATTTGGGCTGCTTGCATTTATGGCCTGGGGAGTATTTTTCATCACAGTAGTAACATAATCCTTGCTTTCTTCTTTCAGCCATTTCTGCAGGTGACACCTTTTGGACCTTAAGTGTTTGAGTCATGTTGTGAGCTTGTGGGAGGCAACCCTTAGCGGAGAAATTTGGGTGATTGTACTGGGCTGCTAACGCACGTTCCACGTTATGAGCTACCTTGCAAGCCTCCGTCCATGTGGGAGGGTGGTGCAGTAGGACTTGGGCTTTTATGGCTTCTTTAAGACCGCTGATAAAACATTCCGTGTAGAACACATCTGAGAGACCCCAAGTGCAGAAGGCTAAGGCTTGAAAGGCTGTAATATATTCATCCATTGTGCTAGTCTGTCGAAGCTTAGTAAGATGACCCAAAGAAGAAGATTCGTGGTCAAAGCGGTCTGTAAGAGATTTTTTGAAGTTGGTCCAAGCACAAAAAGGTCCATTGCAATGTTGATGTCATTCCCACCATTGCCACCTTTCATTATCCAAGTACATGGTCCCCATCATAAGCTGAGTCTCATTATTTAAGATGTTATTTAGATTGAAATTCTGCTCCATTTATGCTATCCATGCTGCCGGGTGAGAACCATCAAATTTATGCATATCCAACTTGGGAGGTCGCTGACGGGATTGGTGGTGGGTGCCCCAAATGTGAGGAAAGTGGCTAGACTCACCCTCGTTGTTTCCATTGCCATTATACGCCTCCTCGTGGGCTTCCTCCTTGCCCTTCAGGATCTAGAGAAATAGTCTGTCAAGTTGACTTTGGATGGATTACAATGTTTGTTCAAGTTTGTTAATCTTCTCATTGGCCATAGCTTGAGCTCTAGTTTCTACCATGCACTGATCAAATGTGAATGGTACCACCATGCTCAGCTCATCGTCTTGATTATGATGGGATAGATCACCAATAAGCACCCCAGGAGATCTCACCGACCCTTATGAATACTGTAGTCGCCAAATCCTCAAAATGTAAATGCTGCAAAAAACCCTGCGAAAATTATGCCCGGGTATAGGAACCTCACACAACTACTTAGATTTGGTGGATCTGAGAGATCTGAATGGTGGATCAGATAGCTCTGGGTGGAAGAACCGACTGCTACTATGGATCTGATGGATCGAATAGATCAGAATGGCTAGTCTGCTAACTCGGAACTGCAGGACTGATATCTGCTGCTACTGTACCCATTTGCACGAGTGGATCTGGTAGATATGATGCATCATCCCAAGATAGAAAGGT
>Ga0181473_100079_pt1 | contig 15178 bp, 15 predicted proteins | sample In2P11_FD_119089 | JGI IMG/M metagenome (GOLD analysis project Ga0181473, IMG submission 119089) | Clean room microbial communities from NASA Spacecraft Assembly Facility at Jet Propulsion Laboratory, Pasadena, California, USA -... ... | reverse complement strand
TATTGTTGCTCATATTCTTTCAATTTTCGTGATTCGTAAGAAATGACTTTCCCTTCTTATGTTAACACTCCACCAACACCCTCTTTACTAGCATCCATGAAAACCATGCAAGGTTTTTCCAAATCTTCTACCTTTAACACGGTTGCAGTGGTAACTAGGTGCTTTAATTTTTCAAATCTTTGTTGACATTCAGCTGTCCATTTCAAAGCACACCCCTTTTTCTGTAAAGAGGTCATGGGAAAAGCAATTTTTGAAAATCCTTCTGATCCAAAAATGGATCCTGGAAAACCCTCTAAATCTTCAAGTCTTCAAAATCTCCTGAAAGGTCAAAACCATCGCAAAGGAGAAGTCTTAGAAATATCGGATTATACTATCGGAACCTTAAAAATATGAAGAAATCCGCAAAAGCGGGCTTATTGGCAGTCAAAGCTATTGGAACCAGAGCCATTAGATTTGGCCGATCAACAGTCTGGATCCGATCGGAAATCACAATCGGCGATCATAGTGGGGCACACACTAAACGGCTTAGGGTATGTGCGATTTACGATTGCGACAAGTCACATCGCAATATCGCATTGGAGTTATTCAAAAGAGCAAGGCCGATACCATATGCAATGTGATATATATATATACACGGATCAGACGGGGTGATAAACGAGATTTAATATAATTTGAAATCCGTTAAACAACGATTTTTTTTTGTATTTGCATTTTTTGTTGAATAAAACCGGACCCGAAAGGTTTCCGAAATAAAAATACATAATATTTCAAATCTGATAAAGCCATTTTTTTGGGATTTTTCCATGTTTTAACGTATTTTTAAAATACAAAGGGAAACCTTGGAACAGGGCCGAAGTGACTTGCGATAGTGATTTCAAGCCGACCCGATAGTGTTATAAAGCACATTTATGAAGATTTGAAGTCCAGGGAACAATGTTTTCTACGGATTTTTCCCGTGTAGTTTTACTTGTGTGAGCCGAGAATGCCAAAATTTAAGGATTTCCAGCGCCGATTGCCCCTTTCGTTACAGAATAGGTGGCATCCATCCTTGAGGCGTTTAGTAATGATTGCTAATGCTTAGAGAAGAGATTTGAGCGGACTGTGGCTGGAAGACATAGAGCCATAGAAGGATGATTACACACAGAGAAACGGTTGGGGTAGCCGCAAAGCTGGAAGCTCACCTCAAAGGAGGTAGGGAGCTCAATTGAAAAAAAAACAGAATGCTGAAAGTAGTAGGAGAGCTGAGAAAGTAGGGAAAGCCAAAGAGCTACTGCGCATGGTAGTTGAGGGAGCCTTTGGAGTCACTTGAAGTTCAAGTGAAAAGCGAGAGAGCTGAAGGTTGCAGAGGGCCAAGAAGCTAAAGCTGAAGAGTCGAAGAGCTAGAGCCAAGAGCTAAAGGCAGAGCCGAAGAGCTAGAGCGACAGCTGAGAGCTTCAAGAGCCAGGGATAAAAAATGGTATCTGAACCCACTGTTTTTGTGTAAAACAGTAGGAATTGAGCCAATATCTTATAAAAAGGACTTATACCATAATCCCAGAGAGCCTAGTCGAGTTGACTAGAGCTCAAGGAGACGTAGCCCAAGAGTTTGGGTGAACTCCAAATTAAATTGTTGTTTTGTGTGTTTTGTTTATTTCTGCATTAGTATTTGTTGTATGTATTTGCATATCAATATACATAGCAGATTTTAAAGCACATAAATAGCCAACAATAAATATAAGCATACACCTATAATTTCAAGCATATTATCATTTCCACTTTGGTTAATCAATAAGACTTGGGAATATTTAATGCTTTGGGAGTGGGAGAGGTTCTTGTAAGTTAGAAAAGAAACCTAAGTGCCCCATTTTCAGATCAGGTGGTATCAAAGCCTTAGATTGATTGACCTCACCTTCAAAGAAGGTTATATCAGCATGCTTGATTGACACAGCAAAGATTGCTTGTCTGAAAGGTGTTTGGGTAGTCAAGGATTTTTTGTCTGATTGATGTATGCTTGTTGCAGACTGACTATTTTCTAAGTTTGTAGAGGTGAAGAGAAAGCTATAGAAAGCTTGGTCCAGCAAGCACAAGAAGAAAGAAGAAGTCATTGGCATAATGACAACTTCTACAAGTGAGTCCTCGAATTCTTCTTTCTTCATCACAAGACTCTTTGGTAAAGACATGAAGCAAGAATTGTCGACCATGATGGATATGGTGAGAGAAATGTATGAGGATGGAAGGAAGAGCAGCAGACTTAGAGAGCAATTGAACTCTGTGGAGGAAGAGAAGAAGTTGCTTTCTAACAAATTGCAGGAAATGGAGAGGTAACTTCATATTACAAATATGAACCTAAAAAGGATGCATGAGTTGGAGACATGACTCTTTGTTTCCCAAGAAGCCTTGGTTAAGTATCAACTTGAAGAAGAGGTAAACCATTCCAGTTTGTCTTCAAATTCCTCTGAGAATGCTTATATTGGTTCTTTTGAAAAACATACCAAAGGCATAGGTTCCAAGCTAGTGTCCAAGATGGGCTATGAAGGAAACGGCTTGGTAGACATGCACAAGGTATTTTTGAGCCAATAATGATTGAAGAAAGGCCTAAGTATTTGGGTCTTGGCTATGGACAGGCTTATGGAGAAAGTTCCAAGGCTGCCATGAAGTCCATTGAAACAACTCTAAGGAGGGATTGCATTACAGAGTGTGAAGATTATATTCAAGAGGAATGCAATAGCTTGAAACATCAATTACAGGATGTAGGTGTTCAGAGGCACACACTTGAACTAGAGAGTTAGGGAGACTCCAACAGCCTTGAAGAAATTGATGGTGTCCCAAAGGGAGCCATTTCTTCATTTGCTTCACCTCCTCATGAAGGCAATGAAGATGAAAAATAAATGTATAAATATGGTTCTAAATATTTTCCTTTTGATTTTGCAAAGCATAGTAAATTTTCCCATATGTATGGGAAAATAATTGCATGTTCCTTTTGTGGTTTGGATAACCATCATGCTTCTAGATGTTGGAAGAGAATGGCCACACACAGGAAACTTTTGAAGGAAAATAAGCAAGAAGCCAAAGGTCCATTGGACAAGGAAAATCATGTTGTCAAGAGGATGCACATGCAGTGCACTTATTTCCATAAGCAAGGACATCTTGCTGCAAAATGTTGGACTTTGAATCCAACAATTCTTCCACAAAAGTTGAAGAAAGTGGAAAGAGAAGATGGTAGAAATGGAAGTGAAGATTTCATAACTGGCGTGTTTCAGAATGATTCACATGATGATGCTGATGTGCAGACAAAGGTAATACCTTTAGAAGGGATTGGTAAGGAACGGTTAGAGTTCTTATCTAATTAAGATTGCATGTCGATTGATGCATCTACATTATATTTCTTTTCAGCTTCGAAAGTACAGTGTGCTTAAGTGAAATTTGAAGGATGAAATGCATGCATAAGCATGAGATGCATGAACACAAGGATGTTGATGATTTCCTTTTTTTTGAACATGTATGTGTAATTAACTTGTAGGGTTGATTTCTTTGACATGCATGTGGTGCCATGTTGACTTGGAAGAAGTTAACTTGGTCTCCAAAGGGAGATAATGATGAAGTGTTTTCATCTTTCGAAAGAATCCTAATGGTCTTTTCTACATACTTGGCTTGAGGGATAATTTGTTTTAAAGTCATGTTTTGTGGGCTTGTTGTCTAGTCCGTAATTTGTATGCAGATGTAAGAGTCACATGGGGTGTTCACAAGATGTGAAAATCTGTTTCTTTTGTTGAAGTAGGGGTTTAGTCCATCTAGTTGTTGTCTGTATGCCTGTTGTTGTTAACAGATGTTGTTGGTAGCTTCTCAAACAGGTACAAATGAAAGTCTTGTGGAGCAGATGTACTTCACATTTGTTTGAGCCATCTTGGATCAATGATTAAGACAGAGAAGCTCAAACTACCATCTATAACCATTTCAGCAGGAGTTCTGCAGAAAGGCAAGGAGGAAGATAGTTCTTCCCAGGAAGACCAACCCATCCAAGAAGGGAAGTGGTCGGAGACCTTAGTTCAGAGGCACTATGCAAAGGAAAGTGTAGGGAGGCTGAAAGAAGAGGGTGAGTCATTCTCATTTACTGCTCAGATCAGTATATCAGTCTTTTGGAGACCAAAAGTTCTCTTAGTGGGAAGGCGTGATCCAAAAATGGATCTTGGATAACCCTCTAAATCTTCAAGTCTTCAAAATATCCTGAAAGGTCAAAACCATCGCAAAGGAGAGGTCTTAGAAATATCAGATTACTTAAAAATACGAAGAAATGAGCAAAAACAGGCTTTCGATGGTCAAGCAACCTGGAATCGGAGCCATTGGATCTAGCTGATCAATGGTCTAGATCCGATCGACAATCGCAATCGACAGTGGCTATTAGAGGATATCGGATCATAATACATGGCAATTGCGATCGCAAAATTGTAGTCGGTGATCACAGTGGAGCACACACTAAATGGCCCAGGGTATGTGAGATTTGCGATTGCGACAAGTCGCATCGCAATATCGCATCAAAGTTATTCAAAAGAGCAGGGCCGATGCCATATGCGATGCAATATATATATATATACACACGGATCTGACGGGGTGATAAACGAGATTTAATATAATTTGAAATCCGTCAAACAATGATTTTCTTTGTATTTTCTTTTTTTGTTGAATAAATGAAATATGAAGGAAAAGTGCTTGACGCGATGAAACCAGACCCGAAAGGGTTCTGAAATACAAATACATAATATTTCAAATCTGATAAAGCCATTTTTTTGGGATTTTTCCATGTTTTAACATATTTTTAAAATACAAAGGGAAGCCTTGGAACAGGGCTGAAGCGACTTGCGATAGCGATTTTAGGTAGAACCGATAGTGTTATAAAGCGCATTTATGAAGATTTGAAGTCCAGGGAATAGTGTTATCTGTGGATTTTTCTCGTGTAGTGCATTTACCTGTGTGAGTTGAGAATGCCAAAATTTGGGGATTCCAAGTGTTGATTGCCCCTTTCGTTATAGAATAGGTGGCATCCATCCATGAGGGCATTTAGCAATGATTGCTAACACTCAAAGAAGGGATTTGAGCGGACTATGACTAGAAGACAGAGAACCACAAAAAGATGATTTCATACAGAGAAATGGCTGGGGTATCCAAAAAGATGGAAGCTCACCTCAAAGGAGGTAGAGAGCTCAATTGAAAAGAAAAACAGAATGTTGAAAGTAGTACGAGAGCCGAGAAAGCAGGGAGAGCTGAAGAGCTACTGCGTAGGGTAGGTGAGGGAGCATTTGGGGTCACTTGAAGTTCAAGTGAAAATCCAGAGAGCTGAAAGTTGCAGAGGGCTAAAAATCCAAAGCCGAAGAGCCAGAGCCAAAACCAGAGTTGAAGAGCTAGAGCCAAAACCAGAGCTGAAGAGCCAGAGCCAGAGCCGAAGAGCTAGAGCCAGAGCTAAGAGCCAGAAAGCTGAGAGCTTCAAGAGACAGGGATAAAAATGGTATCTGAACCCACTGTTTTTGTGTAAAACAATAAGAGTTTAGCTAAGAGCTTGTAAAAAGGACTTATACAATAATCCCAGAGAGCCTAGTCAAGTTGACTATAGCTCAAGGAGACGTAGCCCAAGAGTTTTGGGTGAACTCGAAATAAAATTGTTGTTTTGTGTGTTTTGTTTATTGCTGCATTAGTATTTATTGTATGTATTTACATATCATCATACACAACAGATTTTAAAGCACATAAACAACCAACAATAGATATAAGCATACACCTATAATTTCAAGCATATTATCATTTCCGCATTGGTTAATCAATAAGACTTGGGAATATTTAAAGCTTTGGGAGTGGGAGAGGTTCTTGTAAGTTAGACAGGAAGCCTAGTGCCCCATTTTCAGATCACCTTCGATGAACCTACGGTAGTATCCATCCAACCCTAGGAATGACCTGATATCCGCAACATTCTTTGGAGTGGTCTATTCCATAATGGTTTTGATCTTTTCCAAGTCTACTGCTATCCCATCTATTGTTATAACGTGACCCAGTTACTGAATCTGATCTTTGAAAAAGTCACACTTGTTGTATTTAGCATTTAATTGGTTTTCCCGTAGAGTTTGAAACACTATCCTTAGATGCTCTTTATGCTCCTCTTGATTCTTGGAGTATATTAATATGTCATTGATAAAAATTAGTACAAATTTATCGAGATAGGGCCGGAAAATACCGTGCATCAAACTCATGAAAGTAGTTGGGGCCTTTGTGAGACCAAAAGGCAACACCATGAACTCATAATGACCATAACAAGTTCTAAATGCAGTCTTGCATATGTCCTCATCCTTTATCCTTATTTGGTGGTAGCCAGACCTTAAATCGATCTTTGAGAATAATTTGGCTCCTTGCATTCGTGGCAAGGGTTATTTATTCTTGATGGTAAGTTTTTTCAACAGATGATAATCGATGCATAAACTTAAGGTTTCATCTTTCTTCCGTACAAATAATATGGGGGCTCCCCAAGGGGACATGTTGGGGCAGATATACTTTCTATCCAAAATCTCTTGGAGATGTATTTTGAGTTCTGTTAACTCAGGTATGCTCATTTGATAAGGAGCCCTGGATACCAGGACTGCTCTTAGAATTAACTCAATGGTAAAATCGATATCATGCTTGGGTGGCAATCCAAGAATGGATTCAAGAAATACATCAGCAAATTCCTGGATGAACGAAATGTTTTCCAAGGAGGTCATTTTCTTTTTAGTGTTCGTAAATCCCACCTAGACAACATATATATGACAAGCCTTTTTAATACATCTTCCTAGTTGACTAGTAGTAATAGGACACAATTTGGTACTTGTCTTGATTCCCTGAAGTTCCTTCCTTTACCCTATCTCTGTGATAAAACTGATAGTTGTTTGCTTGTAGTCAACTAGGGACCAACATTTTTCCAACCAATCCATCCCAATTAAAATGTCATATGAACCCAAAGGAAATATATTAAGATCAACGTGAATGGGTTGTCCTGAGATAGTTATAGGACAACATTCTGAATTCACAACTACCCTTCTTTTTGTCTCGGTGGCTAACTGGACTACCCAAGGTTTTGGAAATTTACTGCTCTATAGTTGACATTTTTCTACCACCTTAGGACTAACATAGCTTAGGCTAGCACCAGAATCAAATAAAACATAAATAGATTGCTTAGCGATCATACCTTCACATTCGAACATGGTGGGTTGGTATTCTGCTTTATGATCATCCAATGCAACATTAATTCTGGCATGCTCCTTGCCACTTCTCCAACTATGGATGCTTCCTTCATTTTTGACAACTGTTTCGTTCTTGCTTTATGTAAATAGTTTTTGTAATAGTGGGATTCTCTGCATCCCCAACATTGTAGCGGTGATTTTGACTGTTGGTCATTAACCAATTTATTAGCTCCTTCTAATTGTCTGTTTTCATAATATGCAGCTTTAGGCTGGTTCCTTACTGGGAATTTGCTGAGAGGTTTTTGCTGTACATTTATGCTATTAGCAAATTTTGCTTGCCTATTTGGGATCATGTTCCTTCCCTTTCTGTTCACTCCTCCTTTAGGTCCCTGGTTTTTCTGTTTCATTTGTTCATAGAAGATGCAGGCTTTCCACATTGCATCATCCATTGACCTTGGGTAATCTAATTCAAGCTTCTCTTTCACAAAATTGGGTAGGCTGCCAATGAAATGATGAATTTTGGCCTTTTCCTCTTGCATATAAGGCACATAACACAGTAGGGAGGTGAATCGTTTTACATATTCATCCATGGTTAAGGTTCCCAATCTTAACTCGTGAAATTCATTTTCCTTTTTGTCATAATAACGCTCGGTCAGATACTTATCCTTGAAATGTTTTTGAAACTCTTTCCAAGTAACATGTTCCTCATCAATTTTCCTTACTGTTTTGATTTCCTCCGACCAAAGGGTAGCCTTACCCCTTAACTGATAGAATGCCAAACATGCTTTCAGTTTATTAGTGTAATCATAAATATGGATATATTTACTCATATCAATTAACCAAGCCTCAGCTGCTTCTTCAGATTCCCCTTCAAAGAGTGACGATATTTTTTTTTAAATTCTCCTTCTAATTTAGATTTTTGTCTTTTTGTTTTTCACTAGTCAGAAACATTGTCTAAGGGTCCTTCTTCGTCTTTTCCATGTTTTTCTAATGACTCAACATTCTCTTCTCCATGCTGATCTGTTGGGGTCTTCTCTCTGTCTTCAGCATTGGGGTCTGGATCTCTTTGGTTCTATTGATTGGATATACTTCATAGAATTCTCTCTTGTTCCAGTCATAGTCGTTCATTGTCTGTCCTTAAATTAGTCATCTCAACACATAGTTGTTGGATGGTTTCGAGTAAAATGGCATTAGCTTGACAAGATTCCTCTCCCAGCTATATCCAAATGTTAGGGTTAGAATTCACATAAGTTGTTTCTGACGGGTTTGGTGGTCTTGGGCTCCTCTACATTCTGACCCTTCTTATATTGTTGCGGGTCTCTATGTTCACATAAATATTTTCTTAGTTAATGCTAAGAAATCACATTCTTTTCATGTACATATAATTCCCAAATTGTCTCAATGTGGGAACCTGAGCTCTAATACCATTTGTAACACCTACATACCTTAGAATTTTTTTTTTAACCAGAAATCAATAAAATCATTGCAGCATTAATGGGATCTGGATTATATTAAATATTCATAATGCTGGATATGAAGTTTACAGGTTTTAACACTGATTTAACTATTACGATGTACATAATTGGTTGTAATGGCATATAAAACATTTAATGATCACATTAAAATCTCGAGGTGTGAACTTGTAACATGATTTGATATTAAATTAATATTGAAGGTCAGGCCATGCAGCATGACTAAGACTTGTCCTTCTTCCTGCAATTGTCAGCGAGATGGGATGGCTTGCTACAGATGGCTTCACTCTCATCTGCCGATCTGCGGGAGGTGATCTAATAGGACGAGGGGTTTAGGGTTTACCCAACTACTCAATTCACCCAATCGAGCCGGATGGTTGGTCATTTGTGTTGGTAAGCGAGAGGTTCTTGTTGCTCTGCAACTGGTTCGGCCTACGGGTTTCAAACTAGCTTGGAACCTTTACTGTTGCACACTATGGCGACCTCTGTTCACCTGGTATCACAAGGTATTCTTATCTACTCATGTTTGCACAGTTCAGGCTTTTCATGCTACTTGGGTTGGGTTTCTTTGTCCATCGTTCAACTCGGTTGGTGGCTAATTAGTGCCCTTCACCATTCCGGAATGGTTTGAGGACACTTTGATTCTACGAGAGGTGACCTAGAATGATGCAAGGTTAAAGAAGGTAACATATGAATACTTTGTTTCCTGAGGTCAATTTTATTATTATTTTTATAGTCTATAATTCTGAATCCAAATGGTCAATGACTTATATTGCAAGGAAGGCGGGCTGCCATCGACGAGACCCCTCCAAACATAGGTAACTATTTCACCCTTGGCCGTTCCTTTAGTTTGCTTCCTCAGCAAGCTTTGCACCCTTATTCAATTGCTAACGAAGGTATTGTCTTGCAAGTAAGACACCTCCAACGTGTCAGCTTTGTTCATGGTTACAATGGAATATGTCGAAGTCCTCAAGGCTTGTTTACTTTGGTTGCTTTCAGGTTGGAAAGTTTGTTCTTTGGTTCCATACTTGATTCCATTGTGAAGTGTTAAGCATATGGTTTGCTCGACGACTGAGGCTTATGCCTGGAGCTTGCTGAATCCCTGACTTTTATTTAACTTTGTATAAGGTTGAGTTTAGAGTTTACTCGGCATGTATAGGGGTTTGACAGTAGCACGAGTTCCAGACTTTTATATATGTATTTGTATTTTCATTTTTTTGAGAACTTATGCAAGAAACAAGGTTTCTCTGCTAGTAATTAATAGTCTTACTGTTGATTTAATGTTGGCACCTCATATTGTTCTGCTACTTCTTGCAGTGTGCTTAAATGATGCAGTTGCTACCACCGATGGACATGTTTATCCTTTCTTTAAAAGAATGGAAAATCTTGTATAATTTGTATGGTTCGACATTATTTTTCATGCCTTTGAATTACCGCATGATTTATTCATGTTTTCTTTTATTCGAGCAACAACTATATAGATAGTTAGACAATCAATTAATAGGTGTTAGGCCTAGTTTCTTAAGTTATCAGTCCAAAAAACCCAGAATTGTTGTTATTAATATTGTTCTTTGCTTTGGTAATAATCTATCCAAGGAATTGTTCACACAGGTTAATGAAAAGGGTTTCTATAGTTTTAACTTTATGTACAGTAACTAATTAATACAAGGGAACAATACATTCGTTATGCAATGCTTATATTTATTAGTTAATGTTTAAGCCTTACTATAGTGTTTTACTATTTATGCCTGATCTAGAATCTTCAATTCTATTTCCGTTTGGATATAATTTCCAAGAATTTGTTCTTTAAATTGTTCTAGTACTTTAACAAATAATTTCTTGACTTCATTATCATTTATGAAAGCATTCTATTTTACTTATCTATCTACTGCTCGTGAACATATAACATGATTCTATCTGGAAAGTCTCTCATCCCAGCCGCGAGTTTGGCGATTATGACCAGACTCTCCCCTAAGCACTTTCATTTCCTTACAGTCAGTAAATGTATATCCAACTACAGACGGGTACCTTGGGCCTCAGGACTCCATTTTGTATCCTCAAGTCTTGTACCTTTCTAGACTGTTCTTGAGTGTTCTTCCCACTAGTTTATTCCATCCAGCTCTGAGAGCCCTCACTAGATACTTTCCACATCTATATTTCCCTTTCCAGGGAAGATGGTAACTATTTCTTGGTTACTGTTTCTTTTAACTATTGGAAAAAAAATTATTTTAATTAACATATCTAAATTCCTAATTATCCATTAATGAGGTAACCAAATGTATATTGGCCTTCCAGTCTCAGTCATTGTTATATTTAACAACACAAATTAAGAATTTAATGCAGTGAAACATAAAATTGAACTCAGTAACTGTAGTAATTTTTCACATATCCAGGGGTGTTACAATTGGAAACCGTATTCTTGATGCCATCTATCTCTTTTTAGATAACAAAAATGGACCCTAATTTTTTCATGTTCAAAACCTATCAACTATGTATCTATGCCATGCCATAAAAATTTGCATCTACATTCATATCACTGATATATCTTAAAAAACCATTAGGATATTTACAAAAACGAACATAAATTGTCTTTATATGTGCTTGAAGGCCCAAGAGGAATAAAAATATATATACAACCCATGGTTTAAAACAAAACAAAAAAAACCAAAAAAACATGTTATATGTCTCTCATATTTTGTGATAATAAAATAAATTCACGACCAAAGGTTGAGAAGAGATTTTGAGTTGTTGCCTTATTTAAGGACTGAATTTTCCACTGCCCCCATCCATTTCCAAGCCATCTTTAGAAAGGGATTCGGGAGTCATCTTGCTAGTTCCTGCGGTGGTAGATATGACCAAAGGATAAGTGAGTGAAGAAATGAGTATGAACATTGATGTCATGGTAAACGTGAAGTAATGTGTAATTCCTTTGATCATCAAGTAAAAGCGGCCTATAGGAGGAATATAGAGTTTAGGATGGAAACTTCCAAAGAGAAAACAACACCATCATGAAATAATATAACAAAAAATTGGGTACCAAACAACTCTGAAAGTTCAGGACCCGAAAAACTACTAAAAATAGTAAACGCTGGTATAATTAAGGAAATAGGCGAAATCGACTGGAGTTCTAGGTGGAATAGGAAGATGGCCACCAATATCCACCTGAATCAGTGATGGCTTCTATTGAGGAAAGCAAAATACAAGTATGGTTCTACTGGTGCACTCCACCCTCGCTCTGATAAATGTAGAAATTCCTTGTAGATTCAAACTGCTAATTGTAATTTACTAAGACAATAGACTTGAATCTACTCTACTTATCAGTGGAAACAATTAATCAATTGAGAAATCACGAAGCATACAAGAAAAATAATTCAATAAACGCATTACACAATGATTCCCGGGGAAAGCCACAACTAAAAACCCTAATTATCTGTATATTTCCTTAGTGAGAAAATATTAGAAGATTATAATGTTTTGCTAAAGCTCAAGAAATCTCTACACTATCTCTCTCTATCTCACAAATCCTAGATAAGTCTAGGCCAATACTTAACCAAATTTTTGCTTGCCCAAGTCCCTATTTCCTTACTTTGTTTCCTTGGGAATTAGCCCCTATTAATTAGGAAAATTCTTCAATTGGAATTGCGCAATCCATCATAGGCCTTCCTCTGACTGCATGCACCACCTGTGCAATTTGGATTATTATACAACTAATAGTACACTTCCCTTGAACTCCAATCTCAACTGGGTAACTCTCAGATCTCACATGCATGAGTTAGTTATGGATGAATCATAAGTTAATTGGTTGAACACATGAAGCAACACCCCACTGTTAGACCTCCTACTAGTTCCTCCATCAGTTGGAACTAGCTTAACTAACTTTAACTCAATTAAGTTGAATTAATTGATTATAATTCAAAACAAACTCAGTTGGGGCTTCTATAAAGTAGGAGATACTCTACATGACTCAAGTTAGACCATCAACTCGAATTAGCTGAATCAACTATGTCCAATTAACTTAGTTAACTCATACAAGTTGTCTTGTTATGTGGAATTACAAATTTTCTCCTAATTTAAATCAAGGGAAAATTAAATCAGGATTTTCTTGTTTCATTTTCAACACTCCCTCTCAACAAGAAAGGGATTATTAGATACCCCAATCCTACCACTATGGAACTCAAATTTTCCTCTTGACAGTGCCGTAGTCATGATGTTTTCATCATGTTCCTCTATAGGAATGTACTCCGACAACATGATTCTTCTCTACACACAATCTCGTAGATGGTGATACGGGGTGTTGATATGTTGGGACCAATCATGAAAAACTGGATTCTCATATATTTTGTTACAACTCTGATTGTCATAGTAAATCACTGTAGGATCCATCTTTTGACCAAATAGCCCAACAAGGATCCTCCTCATCCAGATAGCCTCACTTGTTGCTTAACTAGTAGCCATGTACTCTGCTTCTATTGAATTGAGTGAAAATGATCTCTACTTCTTTTTGTACCAAGAAACTATAGCTGACCCAATATTGAATATTCCCCCTAATGTACTCTTCCTATTTGATGGACTCCCTATCCAATATGCATATGTGAGGCCTTGAAACTTCATTCCCTCTATCTGTCTTTACTAAATACCAAACTGAGTGGTGCCTCTAAGGTATCCCAACACATGTTTAGCTACCTTCCAATACCATTTGGTTGGCTTAACCATTTCTTGACTGAGTTGGTCAACTGAAAAACACGTCTGGTCATGTGTTCACTAAGTGCATAAGTGAACCCATAAGTTTCCTGTAAATGTTAACCTCTACTACTTCACCTAAAGTAGAATCTTCCTTCCTCCAATTTTCCGCTAGAGGAGTCTCCATGGGTTTGTTGCTCTCCATGTGGAACTTCTTCAATATCTAATTGGAATACTTTCCCTGAGAGACAATTCCCCATCTCCTTTCCATACTTCCATACCAAGGAATAATGCATGAGCCCCAGGTCCTTCATCTTGAATTCTCCTACAAGATCCTTTTTGCAAGATTTTACCAACTTCTCATCAACTGTTAGAATTGAATCATCGACATATAATGCTATAATAAATAATTTACCTTCAACCATAATATGGTAAATGTTTGCATCTTCTTCACTTTTGGTGAAGCCAAACTTGGTGAAATAGTTGTTGATCCTTGTGTACCAAGCATTGGGTTCTTGTTTCAATCCATACAACATTTGCTTGAGTTTTCACACATGTGACTCTATGATGAAGGTCTCAAATCCTTTTGAATGCTTGATGTATGCCTCTTCCTCAATCACTTTGTTATCACTCTTGAGAGCCTTCAATTTCCTACCAATGTCATTCTCAACAAGTGCTTTATATTCACAAATTTTAGAGAAAGTTTGATCTTTCTTCCGCATGAATAGTATCCAACACTGACATGAGAAATCATCTACAAATATCACATAATAGCCATGCTTCGTCAAGGGGGCTATCAAGAACAGTCCACACACATCTGAGTGAACTATTTCAAGGATCTTATGCTTGATTGTCCTTATCATGAAAGCTGGCTTTGGCATACTTCCCCAGTGTACACCCTTTGCATGTATCTCACTACTCTAATGAACCCTTGGGAGTGTGGTAGAAATTTGTTACATGATATTCAAAGCTCCATGATGCAAATGGCAAAGTCTCCTATGCCATAATTTGCCAATGTCTCAGCTTTGTACCTTCTCTTCTTTCATGCTCAAAGCAACACAGTCTTCTACATCCAATTTGTAGATTTTCTTCACTTGAATCCCGATCTAATTCACTTGTTCCATTTCTATGTGATGAAAGAAAGCCTTTCCTTTTCTAAATATCACACCATAGCCATGGTCTTCCAACATAGCAACTAAAACTAAAATTCTTCTTCAGACCCATAACATACATGGCATATTTTAATGTGAGAGGAGAACTAGACTCCCTGTGAAAAGTAACAATATCAATATTGGTTGCGCTATACCTTCCATCATCTCCCATCTGGATGTGCATCTGGAGGTCCTTCTCCTCCGAGTTAGTGAAAAATTCTTTGTTACCCATCATATGAAATGAGGCCCCACTATCAAGATGCCACACCCTACCCATCACCAATGTCACCATGCACACAATGAGGGTGAAATCCAACTTGAATTGTGAAGTTAGAGCTTCACCTACTGCTCCTCCTTGTAGGTTTTAACCCTATACAGAAATTACCTGCATACGAATTCTTAAACAAATAAAATAAACAATGCGAGAGCAGAACACATAAAACACATATGCACAGAGATTTTCCCCTGGATCTCAAAACCGGGACTACCAGCTTGATTTTTCATTATATTCCTTTCAATGTTACAATACATATTTATACATGCCGAAGCATCTAATACCATGGACCGAAAACCATCTCGTCCAAAACCATGGATCGAAAAACCATAGGTAGGTTCACCCAACCTAATATAGGGTCCAACAGAGGGGGGCTACCCGCCCCTCTCAAACCCCCCGGACAGGGGGGGATGCCGCCCCCCC
>Ga0181473_100018_pt2 | contig 15181 bp, 20 predicted proteins | sample In2P11_FD_119089 | JGI IMG/M metagenome (GOLD analysis project Ga0181473, IMG submission 119089) | Clean room microbial communities from NASA Spacecraft Assembly Facility at Jet Propulsion Laboratory, Pasadena, California, USA -... ... | reverse complement strand
AGTCAAAGGCATCCAAAGTGGTTTTGGTTTTGGTGGTTTCTGGGCTAGTTTAGGTGAAATCACTATGGCGGAGGTTTGAGGTGGTTTAACCTCTGGAAGCCCTAGTTAATTTTGTTTTGGTTTATACCATGTTATCCCACATTCATGCTTGAAATATGGCACGGGGGTAATTTGTTCAAAGAGAGATATGGTTCATCCCAATCTATGGTCGGGTGGTACATTGAAATCCCTTAGTTTGATTTATGCATATGTTATTATGTTTTATTTCTTATTGAGACCAAAGAGAACATGTATTGGTTATTGTGTTCATTTTATGATTGGTTTATCATGGTTTCATTATGGTTGAATGCTAGTTATAGGCATGGTTAAAGTATGTTCTCTTGTTAATGATCTTGTTAATGATTCAATAATTTACTGAATAGTTATATGAATGCACACACTAACAAGTGTTTGATGCAACAAGTTTGAGAGGGTAGTGAGGCTTCTTGATGATTATCTTCTGAAACTAAGGAAATAATGTATAGATATGCATTCATGACCTAAAGCTACCATATTTACGATATGTTTTTCTAAATGTTTATCATGTGTTTGGCATGTTTGGGCAAGATCTGAGTCTAAGTATAGGTTATGCATACTTGTGATTATCTTAAACTTGATTGTATACATGTTTGTCATTTTCTTCGCATGTTTGGGCAAGATCTGAGCCTAAGTATAGGTTACACACACTTGTGATTATCTTATACTTGATTATGGAGAGTTCTAGGCAGTGGCTTGTAGGCTAGCCATAGAAATTTGGCGTTGAATCTGCGACCACATTCTATTAATTGAGTATTTTTAGTTGTAGTTGTAGGGAGGACATCCTATGCATGCAGTTGGAGCCTTCTGGCCGCATGGACAACTTGGCATGCATGTGGCTAGGCTATGAAGTGAGCCAAAAAGGTAGTTCCAAACTAGATATTCATGGAGGATGCAATATAGATTCAAGGTAGTAGGCCCCACTTCCATAACTAGAACTCGTTTTCTGGGTCGTGCATAGTAACTCTCTACTCATGTTTACCCTAATGAGCTCGTAAAAGTAGGTAAATGTGGGGTGGGATGTTACAGGGTGCTATCAGAGCAAGGTTGCAGCACTAGACCTCAGGGTAAATGGAGATTATTATGCATGTGTTTCAGTTATTTATATGTTTATCATGCATGTATGTTAGCTATTTATTGTTATAGTTATGATATCCATGTATGTGTTGGTATGCTTGTGACATTGTATCATTCTAATCTGGATTCGTCTATGTAGATGCAATATCCTCCCCTAAGATACATTGAGGTATGATTTTGACTATGCTTTTATTTAGCTAATAATGGCATATTACAAGAAATAGAAGGCCAAGAGATGAAGAGCATAATATTTTTGTACAGTTCATATGGCTCTATGTGTAGGTTGAAAGAGACATTGGTAGGATGGGAGAGATCAGCTGAGCAACAAAGAGAGGGATATTCTCCTAGTTTGGTAGATACATTGAGAAGTTTGAAGGAAGAAATAGTGAGTTGCAAGGTAGACAATGAGTAGTTGATTGAGGCACAAGAAAGTCTTGCCAAAGCATAAGAAAATAAATTCGAGGTTAATGCAGTCATCCTTCAGAGTCTTTCAAATTTATAGAAGTAGGGATAGCTAATAATTATTCATGAAGATATACAAGAAAAAAGGAATAATGTTTCAAATGGAAGCAGGTTTGAGAAAATGCGCAGGTTGGAAAAGGATGATACAATGAAGAGTGGTAGACTCTTGGATGCACCTAAGGGGAGGACTAGCATTCATGTATTTTATTCTATTTCTTCTTCTATGATACATCATCATCATCACCACCAACATCCTTATAGGAGGAGTGAGAGGGGGTTCTTTCCATAAGAGTTCAAGAAGCCAAGCCTCCTACTTTTGATGGTGAGTTGATTGAGTTAGAAGATGTAGAAGCATGGCTACTTGGGATGAGGAAACTCTTTAGACATCATGATTACCTAGAGAATATGAAATCCAAGATAGTTACCTTTAGTCTCAAGGAAAAGAAGATATATGGTGAGAAGATGTTAAGCATGTAAGAGGCTTCAGATAAGAAGATCTGACTTGGGATGAGTTTGAAGACTCTTTAGGAAGAAGTACTTATCTCACAGATATTATGATGGAAAGGCTGAGGAATTCTATGAGCTTAGGATGAGAAACCAAAGATCAAAAGGTTCATCTGCAGACTGCCATTATCATTCAAAGACCAGATTAAGTTTGATGAGCCTTAGTCTTTGGAGGAAGCCATCAGGAAGTTGAAGCATTGTCATGAACAGTCAAAGAGAAACCCTACGTTTAAGCATGGTTGGAAGGCTAATGAGAATACTAAAGGAAAATGGCCTGAGATGCGAGCAAGATTTCAGGATGCAAGGGAGCAGGAAAATGTGGCTTTGTGTAAGAAGTTCAATGCAACTAAGAAAGGACATGGGTCTCAACCTGGAGAGCATAAAAATAAAGGAAAAAGCAAGGAACCATTGAGGTGTTTTACTTGTGGTGTAGATTACCGCAGGAGGGATGTCCATCGTATCAAGATGCTAGGCCTCATATCTATAGTGCTCAAGAGGCGCAGGTAGTTGGGGATGTAGGTTAGAAAATTCCCAATAATTTATGCAACAAAGGATAATAGGCAGGAAGCTCATCAGGCATCCATTATCGAGATGGAAGGTGGAACTAGAGGGAGAGTTCCAATCAGAGCCTCAATGCATCCAACAATGGAATAAGCTCATGCTTTGGAATCGAGTAATAGAGAAATTCAAAATGCATGGAAGCACTTTTGGGCTCAGGAAACTATATGGAATATGGTTGATTATACGCTGACATAACAGTTAGTTTCTAGTTATAGATGAATTCGTCAAGGGAATTGAATTTGCTTGAGAGATGATACATGCATGTGCAATTGTAGGGAAATGTGTTTGGTACAATAGGGGTACATTTTTATATTTATTAATGCACTAAAAATTGTGTGTTTATGGAAGTATGATGTAGGGAATTGCATGGAAAAAGATACTATCATAGATCTTGAAAAAGGCTTAGGATGAGCTTTCATTGATGAACCCTTGGAAGCACTAGGAAATCATGGGGGTTGAATCATGGTGTTTATGGAAAGTTTTGCGATTTGTTTGTGCTTGATTTGCAGTTTTGACTATGAATGGTGCATGGAAATACCACTTTGTTTGTGTTATTAATGAAAAGTGATCTTGGTTATTGGCCAAAATCCCCTTTCATGTAAAAATTTCGAACCTGAGGCCTGTGGGTTATGACCCACTAAGCCTTTCGGAAGCATTTGAGGCTATAAGCCTTTGAAATCATGGACCACATAACATTATCAGAGCCTTTATTTCCATTGGAAGCCACCACATATCCACACATTAACTATCGGCATTCAAGCCTTAACACTCACGGCCATCGCAAATCCAATTATACGGGAAAAGCATTAAAAACCCCACTCTGGATCATATATCTGGATTTCAAAAATAATACAGCTGCCTCTATAAATATCAACAGGTCCGCAGTTGCTCCAACTCTGACCTCCGATTGCTGATCTCCACCCGAGGTCCACCCGATCCCCCGATCGCCGATGAGTTTATCGGCGATATCGTTATCGCATCCATCGCATCCCTTGACTACCCGATTCGCCAATCGGCCCGACCGCCGATCATCGCATCGACGATATCGTCATCGGCATATCACGTTCCCATTGCTCGTCCTTTCATTGCAATTTGCGATGAGATCGTAACTGTCGATCCAGATTCACAATCCGACGATTGACGCTTAATCGCAATATCGCAATCGTGATTTCTCCTTGGCCAATTCCGATATCACTCGAGAGGCTCCGCCGATGTGATAAAGTGCGATCGCTCATTGTGATTGGATCTGAACCGTTGATCTATAAGAGATCCAACAGCTCCTGTTTATTCTTGCCCTCTTCTCCTTAACTTAATCTTCTGTCATTTGAAGGCTTTCTGTGTTAAACCACAGTTCCACCATATTCTCTGTCATTCATGCATATATACGAGACAGAGTTAAGAACACACATATACACAGACACGTTGTAAAACACAACACACGTATATTATAATATGGAAACACATCATGGTTACAATTCTAAGGCAATTCAGCATTAGAGTAGAGACCCCTCTCGACTACATCTGACTATAAACTGGTTACACACTCTATCTATTTCTCTATCAATCTCCCCCAATTCTCTGTGTCTCCTCTCAATATTTATATGAATGCGCAGGTTCATCGTTATAAAAATATTGGACCGGATCACTGAAAGGATCCGATCAATCCTCTCACAAATATCTCAACAACCCTTACAACTCGCTATACAGATATATGGTAGATTACATTATTATTTAATTAAGTCCATCATTTAAGCTATGTTTTAACAGAAATTTTCCCCTGTTCAACTCGATGGTCCACGTCCTCTCCTTGCTCCGCTTTGGATTCCTCTCTAATTAAGGAGGGGGTTAGATGCTCCTGCATCACACTCTTGAGGCACAAAAATTTATGACCTCCTGGTCATATGCTTTTCCTTGTCCTTAGCAATTCTAACCATTGTGTTTCTTCAGTGGAACTGCCTTCATGATCTTCTGTGAGCTGCAACCAACCTCTGCAGTAATAGTCTCCTCTGTTACACGATACCTCACCAAGCCCTCCTCACTCGGTCTTTTGGCACCCTTCTCGTTCTCTTCTCTGGAACCAATTGAGCACACCTTGCTCTAGGTTGCTGCAAATCTTCTCACCTTCCGCTACCGCTATTTGCATGACAGTAAGACCATAAACTCTCCAGCTTTAACAAAACTGTACCTCTTTCCCCTTCTTCTTGCATTCTTCTTCCTCCTCGCAGGAAATCCTTTCCCTGCTCTGATACCACTTGATGAAAAGTGATCTTGGTTATTGGCCAAAATCCCCTTTCATGTAAAAATTTCAAACCTGAGGCCTGTGGGTTATGGCCCACTAAGCCTTTCGGAAGCATTTGAGGCTATAAGCCTTTGAAATCATGGACCACATAACATTATCGGAGCCTTTATTTCCATCGGAAGCCACCACATATCCACGCATTAACTATTGACGTTCAAGCCTTAACACTCGTGGCCATCGCAAATCCAATTATATGGGAAAAGCGTTAAAAACCCCACTCCGGATCATATATCCAGATTTCAAAAATAATACGGCTGCCTCTATAAATATCGGCAGGTCCGCAGTTGCTCCAACTCTGACCTCCGATCGCCGATCTCCACCCGAGGTCCACCCGATCGCTGACGAGTTTATCGGCGATATTGTTATCGCATCCATCGCATCCCTTGACTACCCGATCCGCCGATCATCGCATAGGCGATATCGTCATCGGCATATCGGGTTCCCATTGCTCATCCTTTGATTACGATTTGTGATGAGATCGCAACCGTCGATCCAGATTCGCGATCCGACGATTGACGCTTAATCGCAATATCGCAATCGCGATTTCTCCTTGGCCAATTCCGATATCACCCAAGAGGCTCCGCCGATGCGATAAAGTGCGATCGCTCATTGCGATTGGATCTGAACCGTTGATCTATAAGAGATCCAATTGCTCCTGTTTATTCTTGCCCGCTTCTCCTTAACTTAATCTTCTGCCATTTGAAGGGTTTCTGTGTTAAACCATAGTTCCACCATATTCTCGGTCATTCATGCATATATACGAGACAGAGTTAAGAACACACATATACACAGACACGCTGTAAAACACAACACACGTATATTATAATATGGAAACACATCATGGTTACAGTTCTAAGGCATTTCAGCCTTAGAGTAGAGACCCCTCTCGACTACATCCTACTATAAACTGATTACACACTCTATCTATTTCTCTATCTATCTCCCCCCCATTCTCTGTGTCTCCTACCAATATTTATATGAACGCGCAGGTTCATCGTTACAAAAATATTGGATCGGATCACTGAAAGGATCCAATCAATCCTCTCATAAATATCTCAATAACCCTTACAGCTCGCTATACAGATATATGGTAGATTACATTATTATTTAATTAAGTCCATCATTTAAGCTCTGTTTTAATAGAAATGTTCCCCTGTTCAGCTCGATGGTCCACGTCCTCTCCTTGCTCCGCTTTGGATTCCTCTCTGATTAAGGAGGGGGTTAGATGCTCCTGCATCACACTCCCGAGGCACAAAAATTTATGACCTCCTGGTCATATGCTTCTCCTTGTCCTTAGCAATTCTAACCACTGTGTTTCTTCAGTGGAACTTCCTTCATGATCTTCTGTGAGCTGCATCCAACCTCTGCAGTAACAATCTCCTCTGTTACATGATACCTCACCAAGCCCTCCTCACTCGGTCTTTTGGCACCCTTCTGGTTCTCTTCTCTGGAACCAATTGAGCACACCTAGCTCTAGGTTGCTGCGAATCTTCTCACCTTCCGCTATCACCATTTGCACGACAGTAAGACCATAAACTCTCTAGCTTTAACACAATTGTACCTCTTTCCCCTTCTGCTTGCATTCTTCTTCCTCCTCATAGGAAATCCTTTCCCTGCTCTGATACCACTTGATGAAAAGTGATCTTGGTTATTGGCCAAAATCCCCTTTCATGTAAAAATTTCGAACCTGAGGCCTGTGGGTTATGGCCCACTAAGCCTTTTGGAAGCGTTTGAGGCTATAAGCCTTTGAAATCATGGACCACATAACATTATTGGAGCCTTTATTTCCATCGGAAGCCGCCACATATCCACGCATTAACTATCGGCGTTCAAGCCTTAACACTCGCAGCCATCGCAAATCCAATTATACAGGAAAAGCGTTAAAAACCCCGCTCTGGATCATATATCCGGATTTCAAAAATAATATGGCTGCCTCTATAAATATCGGCAGGTCCGCAGTTGCTCCAACTCTGACCTCCGATCGCCGATCTCCACTCGAGGTCCACCCGATCGCCCGATCGCCGACGAGTTTATCGATGATATCGTTATCGCATCCATCGCATCCCTTGACTACCCGATCCACCGATCATCGCATAGGCGATATTGTCATCGGAATATCGCGTTCCCATTGCTCGTCCTTTGATTGCAATTTGCGATGAGATCGCAACCATCGATCCGGATTCGCGATCTGACGATTGACACTTAATCGCAATATCGCAATCGCAATTTCTCCTTGGCCAATTCCGATATCACCCGAGAGGCTCTGCCGATGCAATAAAGTGCAATCGCTCATTATGATTGGATCTAAACCGTTGATCTATAAGAGATCCAATGACTCCTGTTTATTCTTGCCCGCTTCTCCTTAACTTAATCTTCTGCCATTTGAAGGGTTTCTGTGTTAAACCACAGTTCCACCATATTCTCGGTCATTCATGCATATATATGAGATAGAGTTAGGAACACACATATACACAAACACACTGTAAAACACAACACACGTATATTATAATATGGAAACACATCATGGTTACAATTCTAAGGCATTTCAACCTTAGAGTAGAGACCCCTCTCGACTACATCCGACTATAAACTGATTACACACTCTATCTATCTCCCCCCATTCTCTGTGTCTCCTCCCAATATTTATATGAATGCGTAGGTTCATCATTACAAAAATATTGGATCGGATCACTGAAAGGATCCGATCAATCCTCTCACAAATATCTTAACAACCCTTACAGCTCGCTATACAGATATATGGCAGATTACATTATTATTTAATTAAGCCCATCATTTAAGCTCTGTTTTAACAGAAATTTTCCCCTGTTTAGCTCGATGGTCCACGTCCTCTCCTTGCTCCACTTTGGATTCCTCTCTGATTAAGGAGGGGCTTAGATGCTCCTGCATCAGTTATTGTATTATTTTTTGGTTTTATATGATTTCATCTTGTCTTCTTGATCTTGCCTTTTATGTTTTAAGGGTCTTGGGAATTGGTTGGGGGAAAGAGGAAAGTTAATGAAGCTCATGGAGAGTTGAGTGGAACCCAACATGTAATGTAAGACTCGGATGAAACACATGAATAAAGGGTAGCTAAAGGCAAGAATATGACATCTAGTTGGGTTGGTTGGGTCCATTGGGGTAAATGGACAATGGCTGTATAGTCATGAGAAAGGTAACCAGGAAAGGTAAAGTAAATGGATTTGAGGTAGTAGATGCCTTGGCTAAGTTGGGAATTTTTTTCGTAATGTTGTGCATGCATTGCACAAATAAAGGAATTTCTCTTAACCTTGACCTTATGAACACTAGTAATTGTGTTGTGATCATGATTATGCTAATGTCTATTGATATATATGTTTGAATTCCATTTTATAAAAGGGTCTCCAAGGATCATTCTTGTGGAAGAATGAATGTTTTGCGCAGGTGAATGGCATGAAAAGGCTCTTGGTTTTATGAGAAATAATATGGGAAGAGCAGCCCTCGAAGATCTATTATTTTAGTATCATGTGGATATGATTTCCATCTTATGTGTTTATAACTATGCTTATGTTTATTCTATGAATAGGGAAGTGAAGGGGATTGGTTATTAGGTTCCTTGGAGGTTGTGGGTTGGAGCCCTATAATAGCTTCCAGGGTTCCCTAGAGGTTGTGGGTTGAGATAATAGTCCCTAGAGCCTTGGAAAATTTTGGAAGAGACCAATCTTGATTTAATACTTGTAGCGGTTATTTTTTAAGATTTTAGGAGGCCCGTTTTAGACCTCAAAAGTTCTCTAATTCTTAACCTATGTAAGCCCTATTTAGTTTTGTTTTGGTTTATCCCATATGATCCCACATCTATGCTTGGAATATGGCACAAGGGTGATTAACTCAAAGAGAGATTTGGTTCAACACAATCTATGGATGGGTGGTACATGTAAGACCCCGAATTGGTTGGCTTTATGCATATGTTATTGTGTTATTTCTTATTGAGATCAATGAGCACATGTATTGGTTATTTTATTGATTTTATGATTGTTTTGTCATGGTTTCATTCTCATTGAATACTGGTTATAAGAATGGTTAAAGGATGTGCTCTTTTTATGGATCTCATTCATGATTCAATAAGTTATTGAATGGTTTTATGACTGAATAAACTAACAAATTTTTGATGCAACTAGCTTAAGGGAAGTGAGCCATATTCATGATTCTCTGATGAAACTAAGGAAATTATGTACATATATGCATTCATGACCTGTACCTACCATGTTTACCATATGTTTTTTAAATATTTATCATTTGTTTGGCATGTTTGGGAAAGATATGAGCCTAAGTATAGGTTATGCATACTTGTGATTAGCTTAGACTTGATTCTAGAGAGTTTTGGGCAGTTATGGGTAGGGGCCTGTAGGCTAACCCTGAAAATGTGGCATTGAATCCATGGCCACAATCTCTTAATTGAGTATTTTTTACTATAGCCGCATGGAGGATGGCCTGTGCATGCAGATGAATCCTTATAGTTGCATTGACAACTTGGCATGCATGCAGTTGGGCTATGAAGTGATTCAAAAAGGTAGTTTCATTCAATGAAAAGATGATTAGTGGATGTTGTCTAACATCTAGGTGATCAAGCGTTCTTCAAGGTTGTAGTAAAGATTCAAGGTAGTAGGCCCCACTTCCATAACTAGAACTTGGTTGTTGGCTCATGCATAGTAACTTGCAACTCATGTTTACCATGGTGATATTGTAAAAGTGAGTAAATGTGGGGTGGGGTGTTACAATTATTATGAGTTTGACTTGTAAATTGTTGTAGGGAAATTATAAATTTAAATGTGCAATTTAATTTAATTTTCATCCTTTTATTTTCATAGGAGAAAATGCTAACCATGGCTACAATTTGCAAGGTATAAATTGCTGAGAGAACCCAATCCCTCTTCTTACAGGCTCCAACTGATTCTTTCTCACGCTACTACCTGAAAGGAGACACCAATCACCTGATATATGAAAGTTTTATTTTGAAAGATTACGTGGTCTTTAATTATTAATTCTTCTTTGTCTTTTGTCTTTATTATCTACTTTTTCTCTGCTTCCTTTACAATTGTTTACGTCCTATTTTTTCAATTATGTTCAAATTTTGCTTCTCTTCCTCTTTCTCTCTTTGCTAGGTAATTCAAGAACTAGGTCTCACGAAATTCAAAAATTTTAGTTTTGCATTCCAAATATTCATATTTATATAGCCAATTTCCTATTTGTATTCTAATGCAGGGATTTGAAATGAGCATGTGTTCCACCCAATTATTTCACATTCTTCTCAAAGTTGGAATTGATATTTATGTAACCAAATTCTTAGTGAGGGAATGAAAGGTTTTCCAAATGAATAGTATTCCAAATGTATAGCATGAAAATGAATAATATTAAACCTTTGGAATTAGGGATAAGGATTTTTCATTAAGGATTTTCATTCTCTGTAATTTATCACCTCCTACTCAAATATACACAGAAAATTAAGTCAATGGAATTCCAAAACTTCTCCTCTAATGTAAATATTATGTCTTCTTAAAAATCAACAATGATATATAATACCAGAGTGGAAAATTTGTTTGAAATAGTCTCAATATCATCAGTCATAGACATTACTCTTAATCTGGTCAATTTTTCCTTCAAAATATAATCCTCTGGCCATTTAATTTTGAAATAATTTTCAATAACTTTGTTATGTTGTGTCTCAAGACTTGTTGGAAATACATATTTTCCAAGGAGGAGGAGCTCAAATGAGTTACAAGTTACCATTATAGAATGTTCTCCCATGATTTCCCTTTCAAGTTATATGAATGAGAAGGTTAGGTAATGCCAATGGTTTATCATCACAAAGTTCATGATATACAGTATAGGGAAATTCATTGTTGAAGATTGAAAAGACAATTGCTCCACCAGCTTCATGGCAAAATTTCCATATACAATAAAAAACAAACCAAAGGTAGATTTTTGACTTTTCTTTATAATACTAAACACAATAATCAATATTTTTAAAAATTGATTGATGCTCATGTCCCATGTTGGACATATCGAATTGGAAGCCTTATATCATATAAGTAAAAAATTTCTTCATATCGCAATCCTAATATATAAAGAAAATTTGCTTCCATCAAAGTAGAATGGTGCACTCTGTTTCTATGGGGATATTGAGTCACTCACACCTCTAAGAATATTAACAGAAAACAAAGTAAATATTTTGTGTTATTCACATATATGGAAAACTGAAGAAGAAACCAAAATAGAGGTTACAATCTTATATAACAACCATATTATTTTCAAGTCTCTCACCCTACATCAACTTGCATTAGAATATCTACCATTAGCATTCCAAAGATGCACTTAGGCCATTTTCCTATGCACATGGGAGTATTTTGACCAAAGTTATTATAGCAGTGATATCACATTGTAAGTTACCCTTGGTACAAACACCAAACCACATTCCATTTCTAGTCATTTAAGGTAGAAAAAAGGAAATTCTCCAATGTATAACTAGCTATAATATAGAAAGTATATGCAATAATCCAATCCAACCATTTTTGAATGATAAAGAGGTGTCTTTTTTACTCCTGTTTATCCTACATTAATTATCAATCCAGGTACGATTTTTTATTTCAAGAGTGTACTCAATCTGAGGCAGGCAATTTATTCTAAGAGTAATGTTTTGCAGTACAGTGTTTCAAATGCAAGAGTAAACAGATGCTTGAAATAAATCTAATTGCAATTAAAAGAAACTAAATGCTCTGAAACTTAAATCATTGACTCAGAAAACTATAGCAATCATCAGTCAGGGAAGCAGTAATAGTAACTCTTTCCTCTGTCAACTGATGGAAATGAAATCAACAATAAACAAGATCCTTAATCTGAGAACTTAGGCAGCAATTTCCAATGTCCTTTACAGTTGTTGATTGTACACTCCACACTAAGGTAATTGATTAGAAATGAGAACTGAATTAACTCAATAATGCTGCTAATGAAAATGGAATGAATACACTCACTTCAATAACACTAAAAAGCATAACCAAATACTTGCAGGAAAGAAATGAACAACAAAGCTATTTGAATAGAAATGTACAACAAAGTTATCTCTCAATCAAAATGAACAACAAAGCTATCTCAGTCGAAATGAATAGCAAAGCTATCTTAATCCAAATGAACAACAAATCTATGTTAATGTAAATGAACAACAATCTGTAATGAAATGTGAGACTTTATAACTGAAATGAATAAGGATATAAGTGGTAAAGGATAATAATCTCATTATGATAGAAACAGAACAGCAACGCGATTCAATAACAACTTCTGCAATAAAATGATTCAATAAAGTATTAGAATTTGTAAAGACAGGAAACTGTAAAGCAATGCAATTCAAGGAAATGAAAAGTAAATCAAACCATCACATGACTGGAATTGTAAAGTACTGGTACAAATAGCAAGTGGATCCACCAAGGCCGGGTCCTTACCCACTAGTGAAGCAGCATTGGGCTAATTCAGTAGGAAGGAATGGAACAACAACCAACTTATATATTGATCATGTGAAATTTTTTACAAACAATCGTACTGTGTTTTGATTAAAGAGAGTTGATGATCAAAGTAGCAATACAACAATAAATTCTGCAAAATGATAATTCATCCTCCTAATTTCTACAAGCACTGTCCTTTTATAATAGCTAGGCGGACAATACAAGAATACAGATGAGTTTTGAGGCAACAATCCCTCAGAATAAAGGGATCCTGAGGAATTTGCTCTATCTTTTATCTTCAATTATATTTTTGTCTTCTTGCACTGATGCCATGTTTTCCCTTTCTTTTTCCTTGACTGTGTGCTTCGATCTCAATCTTCTTGTCTAGATATGGCTTCCTAGAAAAGGGACAACAGTTACTTTTGCTTTGCCTTTTCCTCCTGAATGGTGGCTTCCCATTTCTCTAATTTTCTATATAGAGGAAAAGAAAATAATTCTTTAATTTGTAATAATCACAAATCTCCTTAATTCTACCATGATTCATTGATATATTACCATCTTAGACTATAAAGGAGTTTATGATTAAAGAAAAAGATAAAGAAATAAATGGCAAATTCATACCTTTTCCATGGCTCAACAATCATAACCCTAAAATTTTTGGTGGTTCATTCTAAAGTAGTGATTCAATCTACTCAACATGAAGCATCAAGTTTTAGGATTTATCCACAATTTCCCCAAGATATTCCTAATATTTCCTCTTAGACAAACCTTGTATTATCTTATGGGATTCAAGGAATTTGATCTTGTATTCAAGAAATTCTTGGTCAATAATCATCAAATCCTATTGATTTAGAGAAACCTATTGAGTATGAAATATCATCAAAAGGTAAACAACCTATTCTTTGCAACTATCACTTTGAAACCATAGCTCCTTTACAACTAGTGTTTGAGCCTTTATCCTCATTGTCTACCTGCACACTAGGAATTATCTTGACCATAATTTTGACCACTGATTCATGATACCTCATAATGACTAGCGTGAATAAATAAACAAACATCCTTATCAGGCATATTGTATTCAAAACCCATGTGCTTGATTTGCATCAATACTCTTGGAAGTATGATAAACATTGGACACTTGATCCTGAATTAAACTGTGTGAGCAAGAATATTTCAATACCAATTATTTTTCCATAAATACTTTAGCTTACTCATCAAAACTTTAGCCATAAATTCCAATGCCACTAAACTATCCCCATTTGGCATTGATGTAAACTCTAATTTTGTCTATTACCTCCCCCATTGTAATCAATGACAAGGGGTTTGTTTTATTCCCCTTTGGATCTTGTTTATCTTGGCATCAACTATAGCATTTCTGAATTCAAATCTACCCTTTTCCTATTAATTCTATGGCTTCTTCTATATACTATGGATACCTCAACTTTTATGCATGTTTGGCATATTTTATATCTTTGGCACCGGTTTCTCTACCTTCCACCTTTGACTCCTAGATTATAACTAGTTTAACATACTTTTCTTTCTTGTTAATTTTGTGTTACTTCTATGGTATATTAATTAGGTTTTCATTGTTAGGTAATTTTCACCAATGTATATGATTCCCATGACCAAGTCCATCCACAGGTTTCATAACGCTCCAACGACCATTATAAGGCTGTGTAACACATAACATCATGGTTTGCTATGACTTGGCATCCTATAACAATGTATATCTTTCTTCCTTGAAATTCCTCTACTCTAACATTTGATTCTTTAACTTGAAGGACTATGTAATGTATGGAGATACCACTATGATTAGGTAATGCAAGTCCTCCCTTTCAAACACATATTGTGTAACATTCCATGTTGACATGTGTTAAGTGTTAGGTCCCACGTGGACTAGTGTAGTCCCGTTATTTTAATTGTTATTGCATCCCGCTATTGTTATTTTGGTACCCATGTAGCCCCCATATTTTTGTTGTTGTGCCCTTACATTATTATTTTTATGTAGCCTCTAATTATATTGTGACCCCTTAGACTCCTATATATACCAAGGAGGTCTTGTCATTTTTGTGATCTAAGAATTTTTCATTCATGTGATGTAAAGAATATTTCCCCCTCTTTTAGGATAATATGAATTATGATTTTATAGACTCCAATATTGGCTTTAACAACCAACACATTCCAAATATAGATATGAGAAAGTTTGATGGAAAGGATCAAGTAACATGGATACTACATATGGAGCAATTCTTTGATCTACATGATGTGTCTCACGCACAAAAGATATGCATTGCATCTGTATATTTAAAACAAAATCAGTTTGTGTGGTATCGATGGATTTGTTCTCATAAATCAATTTTCTGTTGGATAATTTTTGCCGAAGGATTGGTAGCACATTATGTGGATACAAAGACAAATGCCTTCTTTAGCCAATTGATAAATCTCAAACAAAAGGGTTCAATGGTGGAGCATATTGAGGACTTCCAAAGATTGAATATAAAGGTAAATGATATTCCAAAGGAGCATAGGATTGATGTATTCATAAGTACTTTAAAGGATAATATCCAACATGATGCTCACCTTTAGGCACCTATTTCATTGGAGAAGGAATTCAAGGTGGTAAGGAAAGTTGAAAGAAAAATTATGGCAACAAATAAATCTACCACTCAAAAATATAAATATGGAAGTGTTGTTTCTCCTAGCCTCTCACAACCTACAAGATTGACACCAAAAT
>Ga0181473_100076_pt1 | contig 15282 bp, 17 predicted proteins | sample In2P11_FD_119089 | JGI IMG/M metagenome (GOLD analysis project Ga0181473, IMG submission 119089) | Clean room microbial communities from NASA Spacecraft Assembly Facility at Jet Propulsion Laboratory, Pasadena, California, USA -... ... | reverse complement strand
TCTTGAAGATGGTCTTCAGCAGAAGGACTGGTTTCTCCATTATACCTGGGAAGGTATTTCAAGTATCCAGTTGGGAATGCATCGAGATTAGGAGGTAAGACTAAAGATGCATATCTAGCCTATACAATAGGTTGGAAAGCCATAATGGGAGGTGGTGTATGAGGTGTTTGTGTGGATGAAGAAGTTGAAGAAGATGAAAAAGAAGTTGAAGAAGGTGATTGAGGGGTTGAAGAACTAGTTGGAGGTGAAGAAGGAGGGGATCTCCTGAATGATTTCAAAAGAGTCTTAAGAACTAACTTCTGGACCTGTGGATGAATACCTTCCTTTGTTTCAAAGAGTGGATTTGAATACATAGAGAAGGTATCTTCGGGTTGTTCAGAAGTAGAAGCTTGAGGTTATCTAAAGGTGGGAGGAAACTAATAAGTGGTAGGGGATATGAAATCTGTTGGTTTATATTCTGGTAAATTAACACCCAAGTTAGACTCATTTTTAGGTGATCCTAGTGGTAGTGAGGGTTCTAGACGAGTTTCAAATGAATGAATGAGGAATGCTAATTTAAAATCAACTCCCCTCCTTAAGAGTTCAACAACTCTAGGTGATACGTGGGAGTAATCTGGATTGGATGGAATGTTACTATAAGGATCAAATGATGGTAAATATTCAGATTGCAAGACTTAAGAAGAAGAACAAGAAGAGGGTTGATGTCCCCATTTAAAATTGGCTTTTCTTAGAATTTTTGTAGGGTCTGACAAAGGATCAACTAAGTTACCCTCTGAACGAGATGTGGTGTGCTTAAAAGGTGCCAATTCGGGAGAGTTGAGTCACCAGGTGAAGGATTTTAACATTTCTAGACCTTTAATCACCTTAAAGGAATATAATACATATTGTTACCCCAGGAAAACTTAATGAAATTCAAGTCCCTGACAATGATGCCAATTCGATGTTGTACCTCTGAGATAATAATGGTCAGCTATTATGTCAGAGCATCTAAGATTAATGTTTTGGGGGTTTTGTTTTAATTTGGGAGACCAATGAATGAAACAGATATAGAATTGATATGCCTAACCCTTTGAATAATATCAATATCTTAGCAAAGCGCTGATATAAAATTTTACACAGTGAAAAAGCTTGAATAGTGGTGAGCAGAAAACAAAAAATAATATGATTATCACAATTCTCAGATAGATAATTACATAATCATAAGTATGAAAACCTCTAACTGATGTTTAGAAGGTTTAAGAGAATATGCTTATGCTTACAACAAGATGTTGATGATTTATTGATTCAGAGGGAATTAATTAAGCAAACAATTCATTAATCCATTCTCTTTAATGATGATCACTTGAGAAAGCTTATAGGAATATATTGAAATACAATTACTCCTACCTAGTTATCTCTGCAAGACACAAGAATATGAAGAAAAACATAATGAATAATACTGGAAAAACTCACAGGAAACAAAAACTGTGTAAAACAGAATTCAGAATCCTTTGTTTTGTATTAAGGTTCTAGAAAAGTTAAGTACATCAAATCTCTAGAAATGCTTCATCAAGGGTGCAACCCATGATAACTCATGAAGAGAGTTATTTATACAATAGTAGGACAAAAAATATCCTAAACTGCTTTTACAAAAACAGATTATTTACGCAATCAAAACTAAAACTATCTAATGATCTGACACTGCTTTGGTGTTGTGTTGTTTGATGACTATCACTGAAAAAGTTGAAAAGTGGTTGAAGATAGCCGAATGTTCCCTCAAAAGATGAATGTTGTTCAATTATCCTTAATCAAGTAAATCTATTAATTCTTCCCAACGTTTCTTATCTAGGATAGAAATATTTGTTGCCTTCCTATAGATTTCATCCAATATGAAGAAAGAATCCCTAAGAGTTTTTACTATGAGAACTATTGTCGTTGATCCTCTATTTTAACAGTCAAGGCTCTGCGTAAATGTTTTCCTCTCGACTTCTATGTGTAATGGTCTTCTTTTGAATATAGGCTTTTCAACAGGTTTCTTGTCGAGTCTTGGAGTAAATAGGTTTTGTGACTAGTATTAGAACTGTTTATCCAAGCTCTAGTCTTCAGCTGATTACCTGCAAAACACAACAATAATTGAGGAAACACAGGTTCAGCAAGAAAGGCGATCGATGGCTTTGTTTGCATAGGGATGCTTGAGGATGGGGTTGTGGCAGTGTTTTGAACATAATTGGAGGTCAAATGGCATAGCAAAGGTTTAGGGTAGCACTGAAGGGTTTTAATGGTTTTAACTGTGAAAAGTGTGAAAGGAATGAAAACGAAGGTTTTTAGGGTTTGAAGCTTAACGGGAAATTTTTTGAATATGGCACAAATGTTTGAATAATCAGCAGTTTATCGGGTTGGTGGGGAGGTGGTATTAAGGGTTGTTGCACCGCTTATGAGGTGAAGGTGGTTTTTAGGAGGGCTCACCCGATATACCCTAGCATGTGACACGTAGCCTCAGGGGGGTCAGGGAAAACCACTTTATCGGATGGGTATTGTTCGGCCATCGAGCACAACCGATATGGATGTGGAGCGTCAGATTAGACAGAAGTTGATCTAACGGTAGTCAGGTGAGAGAAGCGAGCGAGAGATAAAGCATGGGCTTAGGGCTGGGCCTAGTGCTTTAAACCTTGATGGTATGGGTTTATTTAATGGTTAATGATGAGTTAACAATGATTAGGAAGAGCTTAATGAAGTGACATGGAGCGGCGCTAAATGGATGATTTAATGAATGAAGTGATAGCATATCACAAATGGAATTTTCTTCCAACCAATGGTTCATTCACTTAAGAATGATGTGATGCGACATGATCCTACGGTAAGGAATCAACAGTCATCCAATGGTTGACAGCATTATCGCACATCACTCTTTCTTCTGCCCAATGGTTCATTCACTTATGAATGATACGATGCGATACTTTAGGAAATAACCATTTCATCATTTCAAACCTTCAATTTCTTCCTGCCCTTCTATTCCTAACATTTTTACTTATCCTTGTAGAGTGCATTTGAAATAGCAACCCAATATTTTCTTTTTATGAACAATCTATCTCTATACCTTATTTCTTCCATTGACTCAGATTAAACTATTGAACCAATTTATTTTCTACCTATGAGAACAAATTTAAAACAAATCCAATTATGATGCAATTGTATTATTGGATAAAATAAGCTAGTGTGGCATCTAAACAAACTGCACACGACTATTATTTTTCAATACTAAATTTAGAAGAAAGTAGTGGCATTTAGATTTGCAAAACTTTCATAGTTTATTTCTTTTTTTTCTATATAACCTAACATTTTATTTTGCCTTTATTTTTTAGGGCATCTACCCTAACATTTTCTTTGATATGGACATATTTATCAAAATATTTTCCTAACATTTTTTATTCAATATTATTTTTGTCCATATCCTATTTTAACATTTTGTAAAGACATTTTTATTTTTTTGGCTAATTTGTTCTAACTTATCAAAACCAAAAAATGCTACAGTAGGAATCACTATGAGATTGCATGAGACACCTATCTAGGATGCTTCTCTGGGAGTTCAACACATTCATGCAGAGTTGTAGAACCTCTACTTGGAGTTGTAGAGCTTGAAAAAGGAAAGAGCGGCTCGACCAGAGGTACGTGAAGAATTTTGGTGTCTCAAGTGTAAAAACTAGGGGCATGATAAAGATCACTGCCCTGTCTTCACAAATTACATCATAGGAGGGGGGCCAATGCCCCTAAGGTAGGAAGCTCCTACAGGACCAAGCATGGGGCCCACGCTATGGTGCGCTATCTTCCAGGTGGTGGGAAAACATGTAACAAATAATTTTCATTTGCTTCAAAAGTTTGTACAGACGCCACAACAATTGTTCTACAATTTTTGTAAATCGGTGGGCCACGATGAGCGCCATTGTTGAAACTATGAATTGGTGATGGAGAGGATGGCTACGTATCGAATTCAAGTAGAAAATCGGCTTCTAGATTAGGTTGCTGGGGGAACATGTGGAGGATATTAGGGGCGAGGACAATGTTGAGGAGGAGGAGGAGGACCTGGAAGGGGTCGTGGGAAGGTTATTTGTTACAATTTCGGAATGCTAGGACAGTAGGTGTGGGAGTGTATGAATCAGTCTCACCCGTCATGTCAATACTGCACTCAGTTTGACCACACAATCGAAAAATGTCCTATATTGATGGCCAATATGCAAGAGAAGAAGGCGCAACCTCAGCATCCTACCCAGAACTTACAGATGATGAAGGCTGAGCCCTGCGAAGAGGACCCAAATGTGAATATCATGCTGCGAAGCAGGATCGCAACTGGTGACAATAAAGGAAAATAGCCCGAAGAAGGTGGATGGGTCCAAAAGGATCCAAAAAAGGAGGTTGGATTTGATCTGGAGTATGCAAAGATAACATTCCTGGAAGAAAGAAAAGCTTTGCTAAAGCCTCTACCTCAGGAAGTTAGAACAAATTGCCAAACACCAGCATGGCTACAGAGGTTGACCCCTTTGTGCTTACCACCTTCTTGGAGACTTGTATGAAATTATTGTGCAATAGCAAGGTTGTGAAAGTGCTACAAGAATTTATAAACAAGTGTGCTAGTAAGGAAAATGCTCCTGAAGGACACTGCGCAGTCAGAAAGATCAAAGAACATAATACAAGAACACGACGCGAGATGAGGCTCACCACACAAATAGGAGATTATGAGATGGACTAGGTTATTTTGGATCTGGGATCTGATACGAACGTTTTGCCTAAACATACATGGGAAATAATGGGGAGACTGATGTTGTGGTGATCTCTAATTCAACTGAGGATGCAAAACCAGCAGAAGATTATCCCTATGGGACGATTGTAGGGAGTTACATAGATATAGAAGGTGGGAGCGCCTTGGTTGATTTTGAAGTGATAGAGATTGTTGATGATAGAAATCCATACCCTACACACTTGGGAATTGATTAGGATATCGACATGAATGGGGTCATCAATTTGAAGAATCGGACAATGTCGTTTGAAAAGAAATCACTCCTCATTGTAGTACCATTGGACCTTTCAAAAGGACTGCGCTCTACTGAACCGGTCCGCGACTATGAGGAAAGTGATGATGATTTGGATAAAATCTATAAAATAACAGTGAGAGACCAAGACTGGGTTAATTTGACATCTGAAGGACGAATTTCATGGGACCACAAAATTTCTTGTTCCTCGAATTCAAATGAAGAGTTGGAACATTGGAGAAACAGGCTGCATGAAGTATCCACACTACACTACAACATGATGACAAAATTGTTGCGTTGTGTGTCATTGGAGATAAGAAATTTACCTTATTACGATGGTTTAACTGATTTAGATAAATTTTTAGATGCTTTTGAAAGAGAAGTTCCAAAGGATCACTGCTTTCAGGCAATCAATTTGGCACTGCACACTACACCCGCTCGGTGGTGGGGTACACACAAAGACAACTTTGCAAAGTGGCGTGATTAGAGAAGGATGATGAGGATGTGATTTGGTCGCCCTAAAGTATAGTTAACCGAGAAATATGATGGGAAGAATGATCCATGCGATCACCTGGAAAAATGGACTAAAGTGTATGGAATGGAGTCGTAGCCAGAATGGGTGCAATTATTTTGTCACACTTTGGATATAATCCCTATGAATTGGTATTTGGAAACAGAGCTCCACCACAGCACCAATGAGTGGGATATCTTAAGATAAGGGTTTGTGAGGACATTTAACTTTGAAGATGAGTTCAAAAACATTGATGAGGTGCTACAGGAGGTTAAGGTAGCGATCTTCCAAATTCCGCAAGATGCTTTGGAATTAGTTCAATTAGATTGGAGCACCCAGCTGTTGGGTTCTGTTATATTCTTTCCACTACTAGCCCACGTAGTTAACTGGGGGGTTAGAAGGGGGGTGGAGCCCCCCCTTCATTCGTCGATTATGTAGCAGGGGGAGTCACAGGGGTTTGAAGGATGCAGGTAACCCCACTCTATGGGTTCTAGGGTAGCACCCCAGAAAATTTTGTTTTTGGACCCTATATTAGGTTGGGTGGACCTACCTATGGTTTTGTACATGTTTTTCGCACATGGTTTTGGACATGATGGTTTTCAGTCCATGGTATTGGATGCTTCGGCATGTATAAATATGTATTGTAACATTGAAAGGAACATAATGAAAAATCAATCTGGTAGCCCCGGTTTTGGGATCCAAGGGAAAATCTCTATGTATATGTGTTTTATGTGTTATGCCCTAGCATTATTTATTTTCCATGTTTTAGATTTTGTATGCATGTAATTTCTTTATGGGGTTAAAACCTACACCAGATGCACCATGTGCTAGAATGCTATAATATGATTGTTGAAGTGAATGATGAGGGTCCAAGGAATATCAATATCCCAAAAGTGGAAGGCCACTACGAGGTTGAAGGTCTACAGATAAAGAACTTGAATATCACCATGCCGCTGAAGACTAGGTAGGTAAACATTGGTACTAAAGTGGAGCCTAAATTCGTGAATATCAGATATTATTGGGATGTTGCCACATTGGATAAAGTTGTTGAGTTACTCCGCGAGTACCAGAATATTTTTCCTACAAAATTTTTGGACTTGAAAGGCATCATAGGAAATTTGGGAGTGATGAAAATAACTTTGAAACTAGATGCGAAGCCCGTTAAGCAGAGGCCATATCGCCTTAATCCCAAATAAAAGGAAAAATTCTGCTTTGAATTGGACAAGATGCTTGAGGCAGGTATTATTGAACCAATGGAGGAATTTGATTGGGTGAGCCCCATGGTAGTTCAGGAAAAGAAGCAAAAGGGAGAGATAAGGATTTGCATAGACCTAAGAAAGCTTAATAATGCCTACATTCATGATCCTTTCCGAACACCGTTTACTAATGAGGTACTAGACAATGTTGGAGGGAAGGAGGCCTACTCATTTACTGATCGGTTCTCTAGATACCATTAGATCAACATTGTGCCAGAAGATAGGATTAAAAAAACCTCTGCAATGGAATGGGGGTGTTTTCAGTACACAATGATTCCATTCAGATTCAAGAATGCGTTAGTGATATTCTCTCGCGTAGTCATCGCGTCATTCAAATAATTTATTCACAAATTATTGGAGGTATATTTTGATGACTGGATAGTGTTTGGGCTAGTAAAGCACCATGTAACCAGTCTACGCTTAATGTTGGATACGTTCTGAAGGTATAAGATTGTTCTAAACCTTAAGAAGTGTTTGTTTTGTGTCCCCTTTGGGATTTTTCTGGATCATGTGGGATGAAAGAAAGGACTAATGGTGGACCTTGCCAAGATCACAATAATAATCAATTTGGAAGCCTCAAGGAGTGTTAAATAGCTATGTGCAATGCTGGGCCATATTGGGTACAATCGAAAGTTCATCAAGGCTTATGCTCATATTACCGTGCCCATGGAAAAGTTGTTAAAGAAGGATGCTACATTCTATTGGGATGAATAATGTCAATGCAGTTTGGATGTCTTGAAGGAAGAGATGGTCACCACTCTGATGTTGGTCTTCCGAGATTGGAAGAAGGAATTCCATGTGCATGTTGATGCCTCGTCTATTGTGTTGGGAGCAGTGCTGACATAGGCTGGCGAAGGAGAGATGGATCACCCTATAGAATTTGCAAGCAGAAAGTTGTTAAAGGCTGAAAAGAATTATTCAAAAATAGAGCTCAAAGGATTGGCTATGGTGTATGTGCTCCAAAAATTCAGACATTATTTTTTGAGCGGACATTTCAAGATGTACATAGACCATTCCACATTGAAGTATCTAGTTAATAAGCCTGTGTTGGGGGGGAATTTGCAGGTGGTTGTTGTTATTTCAAGAATATGATTTTTAGGTAATTGTAAAACTAGGAAGGTTGAATGCAAGACCTGACCATCTGTCACGCATTGAGATAGGAGAGGAGCCTACTAATTTGGAGGAAGGCCTGCTCGACATGCAACTCTTCACGGTGCGTGTAGCGGACAACTATTTTGTAGATATTATCCACTTTTTGACTACAGGAATGACTCCAAATAGATACACCAACCAACAGAAGGAGTTAGTAGTGTGTGCGACAGACTTCTTAGTAATTGCAGGACATTTGTATAATATGGGCACTAATGAGATACTTAAATGGTATATGCCTGATTTTCAACAAAAAAACATCCTTGCAGAGGCTCATGGAGGAGCTGCAAGAGGGAATTATGCAAGAAAAGCAAAAACACAGAAGATTTTGCACGCTGGGTTGTAGTGGCCTATGCTACATAAAGATTCCAAAGCATATTGTAGGGTGTGTGATGCATGTCAAATAATGGGAAGGCCATTGTGAAGGGATGAAATGCCTCTGAATGCTACGGTGTCATTACAACCATTTGAGAAATGGGTTATTAACTTTGTACGATCGATTCAGCCTCCCGGTAAGAAAACAAGTGTGTGCTACATCATCACCAAAATAGAGTATCTGACCAGATGGGCGGAGGCACAGCTTGTCAAGGATTTTACAAGGGCTATGATAGCTAAATTTTTCTTTGAATATGTGTTAACTAGGTTTGGGTGCCCAAAAGTGTTGATGAGCGATTGCCGTACGCACCTCCTCAACGAAACGATCAGCCAGACACCTTTCCAGTTGGTATATGGTGTATAAGTTGTGATGCCTATGAAATATATCGTGCCTAGTCTACGCATAACAACCTTCACAGGGATGGTGGACTATGGAGCTTTGGAAGAATGGCTCACGCAATTGATGGAGCTCAAAGAGGACAAATTCTTGGTTGTATTTCATCAGCAAGTATAGAAGGAATGTGAAAAGGCATGGCACGATCAACACATCAAGTTGTGCACATTTAAGGTAAATGACTTGGTTTTATTATATGATAGTAAATTCGCTAAATTCCTTGGAAAGTTTCAAATGCACTGGCTGGGACCATATTTCATCAAAGAAATCACACATGGGGGCATAGTTCAGCTTACAAAGCTAAACAGAGAACCTTTCCCACGAAAACTGAATGGGAGCCAGTTGAAGCCCTATACAGGAGACCCAACTCAATGACGACATGATAGCAGGATGGTCTTAGCACTCTAGGAAGCTACAAGGGAGTGTGGGACTATAAACTACACTGCCTGATTTGTGGAGCTACACAACAGAGGAGCTGTGCGAAAAGGGGTGATGTCATAGTATCAGAAGGCATGCAAAGGGAGCTGCGATATGGGGGGAGATACCACGCGGGATAACCAGAAAATGAACATTACAGTCACTATTCATGATTTTATAGCCAGGAGACAATTAAGAGGAGTGGGGGGGCGCATTTAAGGTTGAAATCTTTGAAGATCTATCGCCAAATCAACATTTATGGACAGATTTTGGTGGGAATGGTCTTATTTGAACTCAAATTAACCTATAAATTATGTGTGTCCATCCAACAAAGAACACTTTGCATCGTTAGAATTTTTGAGTTGTGCTGTCCATTGTTTATGAATCCTCAGGTCTTCATAGATTTGGTCACAAGCTCTGTGTTTGATACTTTACCTAAGGATACCTAGAAGTTTAATCGTAGCACTATGTTAGGAGCAGGTGAGACTGCAAGCAACGAAGGAACTGTTGCCTCTGAAGGAGCAGCTCTAGAAGTTGTGAGCATGGAGGCTCTGGCTCCTATGCCTACAACACCAAGGTTACCTAGACCAAAGCCTACACCAGTTCATGAAAACCCCAAGCCAAATAAAGACAAGCATAAGTGGTTGATGACAGTCCATGAGTCGCCGAGAAAGCACTCTTCTACCCAGGCCCAGAAGAAAGATAAACCACTAGTGAAGGATAAGGAAAAGGTGGCTGATTTAGAGGCTGAAGAGGGCATGGAGGATATAGATGATGAGGGCATGGAGCCCATATCCAAGTTGTTGGATTATATCCCTCCACATAAAGGAAAGGTGAAGGTCACCAAGGACCTAGATGCAGAGAAATTCCTCATTCATATGCCCCTGCTACCAGAAAGCATCACCTTTGACGGCTCACACCTAGCGTGGATTCCCCATTTAAAAAATGGAAGACTGGGATTTGGCTGACCATCAGAGGTTCCTCCACCTTGTAATGGAGAATTATATGAAGTAGGTGTATTACAAAGAATTGGGTGTCACTGCGTTGGAGACAGTTGAGTGGATTCTCGAAGTAGATCAATCGGAATTGTTGAACCTACTATGGGTGCCCCACTACCACCACTCCAACATCAATATTACTTGCATAAAGAAACTATTGACTCTAGTGTATGACGGGTGTTTATGGTTGAGCGTACCTATCCCCATCACAGACATGCTTATCCATTAGATCACACTCCTCCAACATTTAGGCTTGAATCCAGCCAAGGAGTTTGGTGAAAAGACTAGTGAGCACGACTTGGCAGAAAAGATGAAGAAGAAATTTGACCTAGTTAAGAAGCCGCGTGGGTACTCCATAACGTCCATCAAGAACCCCGCAGTACAAATATCCACATAGATATTAGCTAGTAAATTCATGAGGAAATGTTGCGTGGACAATATTTTGGTGCCCGTGATCTCGTTAGCTACAAAATGCACTTTGGGCATGCAGTTTAACTGGTCGTGCTACCTCTGCAGCGAGTTCCTTGCGAATTTTTAGTTTTGTCCCTTAGAGAAAGGATTGTCGAAGGCTACACAATTTGCCTCCCTTTGGGCCATGAATGACTCTACATGGGTCATGAGGACAAAAATTTGATGGGTTTTGATGGAGGTGAGCATTTGCATGGTCATCAACCAGCAGCCATGGTTGTCCTCGACTATGTATGATCAGCTGTCAAAATATGCAGAGTTCAAGGCAGACCTCCACGTGTATATATCAGGGCATGTAAGTATCCACAGCAGAAGTGGTTTGATCTTCCCTATCTATCCATGGATGATTCCATTTAGGAAGTCATCAAGCTTTGGCTAGAAGATTGGCACTCTTCGTCTGATTTCACTGTGGATACCAGCATAGGCGTGAGGAATTCTACGAAGAAGAAGAAGAAGGAGGCAGCAAAGTAGGCAGTATAGAAGTTGGTCACGCGGCGAAGGAAGGAGGCCAATGAGAAGGCCCAAATGGAAAAGGAGCATGCTATAAAGTAGCACACTAAATAAGAATAGTGTGACTTCGAGTGGAGTTGTAAGTCCCCTTCACCCTAGACCAACGAAGAGGAGTAGTCAAAGCAGGGCAGTGGCGATGATGAAGGACACAGAACTCCATTCTGGGTAAAGAGGTAGAGGGAATAGTAGAAGGAGGGTCCCCAAAAGAATTCAAGAAGCCGATTTTCTACTTGAATTCGATACGTAGCCATCCTCTCCATCACCAATTCATAGTTTCAACAATGGCGCTCATCGTGGCCCACCGATTTACAAAAATTGTAGAACAATTGTTGTGGCGTCTGTACAAACTTTTGAAGCAAATGAAAATTATTTGTTACATGTTTTCCCACCACCTGGAAGATAGCGCACCATAGCGTGGGCCCCATGCTTGGTCCTGTAGGAGCTTCCTACCTTAGGGGCATTGGCCCCCCTCCTATGATGTAATTTGTGAAGACAGGGCAGTGATCTTTATCATGCCCCTAGTTTTTACACTTGAGACACCAAAATTCTTCACGTACCTCTGGTCGAGCCGCTCTTTCCTTTTTCAAGCTCTACAACTCCAAGTAGAGGTTCTACAACTCTGCATGAATGTGTTGAACTCCCAGAGAAGCATCCTAGATAGGTGTCTCATGCAATCTCATAGTGATTCCTACTGTAGCATTTTTTGGTTTTGATAAGTTAGAACAAATTAGCCAAAAAAATAAAAATGTCTTTACAAAATGTTAAAATAGGATATGGACAAAAATAATATTGAATAAAAAATGTTAGGAAAATATTTTGATAAATATGTCCATATCAAAGAAAATGTTAGGGTAGATGCCCTAAAAAATAAAGGCAAAATAAAATGTTAGGTTATATAGAAAAAAAAGAAATAAACTATGAAAGTTTTGCAAATCTAAATGCCACTACTTTCTTCTAAATTTAGTATTGAAAAATAATAGTCGTGTGCAGTTTGTTTAGATGCCACACTAGCTTATTTTATCCAATAATACAATTGCATCATAATTGGATTTGTTTTAAATTTGTTCTCATAGGTAGAAAATAAATTGGTTCAATAGTTTAATCTGAGTCAATGGAAGAAATAAGGTATAGAGATAGATTGTTCATAAAAAGAAAATATTGGGTTGCTATTTCAAATGCACTCTACAAGGATAAGTAAAAATGTTAGGAATAGAAGGGCAGGAAGAAATTGAAGGTTTGAAATGATGAAATGGTTATTTCCTAAAGTATCGCATCGTATCATTCATAAGTGAATGAACCATTGGGCAGAAGAAAGAGTGATGTGCGATAATGCTGTCAACCATTGGATGACTGTTGATTCCTTACCGTAGGATCATGTCGCATCACATCATTCTTAAGTGAATGAACCATTGGTTGGAAGAAAATTCCATTTGTGATATGCTATCACTTCATTCATTAAATCATCCATTTAGCGCCGCTCCATGTCACTTCATTAAGCTCTTCCTAATCATTGTTAACTCATCATTAACCATTAAATAAACCCATACCATCAAGGTTTAAAGCACTAGGCCCAGCCCTAAGCCCATGCTTTATCTCTCGCTCGCTTCTCTCACCTGACTACCGTTAGATCAACTTCTGTCTAATCTGACGCTCCACATCCATATCGGTTGTGCTCGATGGCCGAACAATACCCATCCGATAAAGTGGTTTTCCCTGACCCCCCTGAGGCTACGTGTCACATGCTAGGGTATATCGGGTGAGCCCTCCTAAAAACCACCTTCACCTCATAAGCGGTGCAACAACCCTTAATACCACCTCCCCACCAACCCGATAAACTGCTGATTATTCAAACATTTGTGCCATATTCAAAAAATTTCCCGTTAAGCTTCAAACCCTAAAAACCTTCGTTTTCATTCCTTTCACACTTTTCACAGTTAAAACCATTAAAACCCTTCAGTGCTACCCTAAACCTTTGCTATGCCATTTGACCTCCAATTATGTTCAAAACACTGCCACAACCCCATCCTCAAGCATCCCTATGCAAACAAAGCCATCGATCGCCTTTCTTGCTGAACCTGTGTTTCCTCAATTATTGTTGTGTTTTGCAGGTAATCAGCTGAAGACTAGAGCTTGGATAAACAGTTCTAATACTAGTCACAAAACCTATTTACTCCAAGACTCGACAAGAAACCTGTTGAAAAGCCTATATTCAAAAGAAGACCATTACACATAGAAGTCGAGAGGAAAACATTTACGCAGAGCCTTGACTGTTAAAATAGAGGATCAACGACAATAGTTCTCATAGTAAAAACTCTTAGGGATTCTTTCTTCATATTGGATGAAATCTATAGGAAGGCAACAAATATTTCTATCCTAGATAAGAAACGTTGGGAAGAATTAATAGATTTACTTGATTAAGGATAATTGAACAACATTCATCTTTTGAGGGAACATTCGGCTATCTTCAACCACTTTTCAACTTTTTCAGTGATAGTCATCAAACAACACAACACCAAAGCAGTGTCAGATCATTAGATAGTTTTAGTTTTGATTGCGTAAATAATCTGTTTTTGTAAAAGCAGTTTAGGATATTTTTTGTCCTACTATTGTATAAATAACTCTCTTCATGAGTTATCATGGGTTGCACCCTTGATGAAGCATTTCTAGAGATTTGATGTACTTAACTTTTCTAGAACCTTAATACAAAACAAAGGATTCTGAATTCTGTTTTACACAGTTTTTGTTTCCTGTGAGTTTTTCCAGTATTATTCATTATGTTTTTCTTCATATTCTTGTGTCTTGCAGAGATAACTAGGTAGGAGTAATTGTATTTCAATATATTCCTATAAGCTTTCTCAAGTGATCATCATTAAAGAGAATGGATTAATGAATTGTTTGCTTAATTAATTCCCTCTGAATCAATAAATCATCAACATCTTGTTGTAAGCATAAGCATATTCTCTTAAACCTTCTAAACATCAGTTAGAGGTTTTCATACTTATGATTATGTAATTATCTATCTGAGAATTGTGATAATCATATTATTTTTTGTTTTCTGCTCACCACTATTCAAGCTTTTTCACTGTGTAAAATTTTATATCAGCGCTTTGCTAAGATATTGATATTATTCAAAGGGTTAGGCATATCAATTCTATATCTGTTTCATTCATTGGTCTCCCAAATTAAAACAAAACCCCCAAAACATTAATCTTAGATGCTCTGACATAATAGCTGACCATTATTATCTCAGAGGTACAACATCGAATTGGCATCATTGTCAGGGACTTGAATTTCATTAAGTTTTCCTGGGGTAACAATATGTATTATATTCCTTTAAGGTGATTAAAGGTCTAGAAATGTTAAAATCCTTCACCTGGTGACTCAACTCTCCCGAATTGGCACCTTTTAAGCACACCACATCTCGTTCAGAGGGTAACTTAGTTGATCCTTTGTCAGACCCTACAAAAATTCTAAGAAAAGCCAATTTTAAATGGGGACATCAACCCTCTTCTTGTTCTTCTTCTTAAGTCTTGCAATCTGAATATTTACCATCATTTGATCCTTATAGTAACATTCCATCCAATCCAGATTACTCCCACGTATCACCTAGAGTTGTTGAACTCTTAAGGAGGGGAGTTGATTTTAAATTAGCATTCCTCATTCATTCATTTGAAACTCGTCTAGAACCCTCACTACCACTAGGATCACCTAAAAATGAGTCTAACTTGGGTGTTAATTTACCAGAATATAAACCAACAGATTTCATATCCCCTACCACTTATTAGTTTCCTCCCACCTTTAGATAACCTCAAGCTTCTACTTCTGAACAACCCGAAGATACCTTCTCTATGTATTCAAATCCACTCTTTGAAACAAAGGAAGGTATTCATCCACAGGTCCAGAAGTTAGTTCTTAAGACTCTTTTGAAATCATTCAGGAGATCCCCTCCTTCTTCACCTCCAACTAGTTCTTCAACCCCTCAATCACCTTCTTCAACTTCTTTTTCATCTTCTTCAACTTCTTCATCCACACAAACACCTCATACACCACCTCCCATTATGGCTTTCCAACCTATTGTATAGGCTAGATATGCATCTTTAGTCTTACCTCCTAATCTCGATGCATTCCCAACTGGATACTTGAAATACCTTCCCAGGTATAATGGAGAAACCAGTCCTTCTGCTGAAGACCATCTTCAAGA
>Ga0181473_100075_pt1 | contig 15287 bp, 13 predicted proteins | sample In2P11_FD_119089 | JGI IMG/M metagenome (GOLD analysis project Ga0181473, IMG submission 119089) | Clean room microbial communities from NASA Spacecraft Assembly Facility at Jet Propulsion Laboratory, Pasadena, California, USA -... ... | reverse complement strand
GAGTTTTGCATGGAATTGACGTTCAACGCTTGGTGCTTCTATCGTACCTCTGCTTACCATGTGATGAGTTGACAGAGAAGCGGATGTCATGGTCGATTTTCGAAGCTGAAAATCGTGACACCGTGAGACGTCGCCTGTGGACGCCAATTGGTACCGAAGCCTTCCCATCAACTCAAGCGGATAAACCAGTTCTCGAAAAGACGCTAGTTGTATGTGAACAATGCACATCGGCTCAGCTTTTGCTGCAATACTGAGGAAGCGTTATTGTGCTGCTACACCCATCTCTGCTGCTCCGTGACTTGCCTTGGGTACCAGTTGTGACTACTCAACCATGTGCTTGTGCCCTGCGTGATGCATATCACGACCCATCGAAACCACGCATCAAGCACGACGCACGTCGACCCGTTCGTCGTTTGGGCATGCGTCAACGCGCTACGAGTGCAGACACGTTCGTTCTATCCCACGACAACAATGGCCACGCCGTTGTCACCAAACGATCTGATGTCTATAAAAGAACTGCCCTGCAGCTGCGCTATTTGCTTACCTTTTCCTCATACCATACACAAGTATCCAGAACAAGCATATTTAATATATCAAGTGAATCCACGGTTCCAACAGTCAAATATCAATCTTTTAGATCATCCCAACCTCAATCATGTCAGATCACCCACATCCTCTCCAATCCAACCCGCCTAGCTCAACCAAGCCTCAAATCGGAGGCTCTGGGTCGTCGGCCGCATCGACGACTTCGAGTTCGGGTTCGAGCACCAACAGCGGCAGTTCCGGCGCGTCCGGTAGCGGCAGCACAGGCCGTTGAAGAAGCAGCAACAATGCAGGGGGTTACCAAAAACGTGTACAACGACACGGACTGAGCAGGAGCAGGAGCATACCACGTAGACATCGCGAGTTCTGGGCAAGAGCTTAGGTGGCAGCAACCAGGATTGATTTCGGTCAGCAGAGTATGTGCTTGAGGATCTATGGAGGGCGCCAGAGGACTAGATCACCATTGTCGGGTCGACACCGTTTCAGGTCGTGGAGTGCTTTCAGTAGGGTGTGCGGTTGTACTTGCGGACAGTCTGCTCAGACCGCTTTGGCACGGGAGCTGAAAAGGTTGCTGCTTAGGTTGTGGAGCTTCGTCAATGGCTGAGAAATCTTGTGAAGGATAGCTGCATGGCTGAGGGCTGAGTGCTTAATGCTAGCAAGTCAGTAGTAAACAATATCATCATTAACACCAACATCGACAAAATCGGCATATCGCACTCGTGACCGTGTATAGGTGCTTTGTCGGACAGTGCGATACCTTTTTGATGATTAAAGCACGGATGATGCGCAGCTGCTCAGGTTATAGATAACATGAAGTCCAAGCACGAATGCGGAAGTCGTAAGCCGTGGATAGCTTATCCGAAAAGTCGTTGCACCAGCCTGCATGGAGATTTCGTCGTAAGCCATTTCCGTATACTAGGCTTTGTACGGCTTAGTCAAAGGTACTTTTGCATGTTCAGGTACAGCTCTGATCGTAGGGCTAAGCAGCCGCACAGCTTATCATAATGTTGACGTAGCTATACAGCTGCATGTGGATTCCACGTGAGATATGCACGTAGATGGGCATAGTACAGAATTGTATTGGCTTGCTTAGTAACGCATGCGCGAGTCTCAGACTTCGAGCACAATCAGAAAATCCTCCTGAACGATAGTCACATCTCAATTCCCGTAGTTTTGCAAGTCTGTCTCAGGAAGACCATTCGTCCTCTGGCACACTGCCCATACCATATGTTGGATAGAGCTCTTCCTGGATGTATCGTGCATGTAAAAGATCCTCGTCGGTTGGTGGTGCAGTTATAGCAGTGTAAGCAGCTGTAGAGGTATATGGCACGGTAGTCGTGACAGGGTATCCACCACGACCTGGCTGGGCAAATCGCTGAGGTAGACCGTGACGACTAACTTGGGAAGCGGGTGGATCGACGCTCATTTCTGTATTAGAGGACGAGTCTGAATCTTCGTCGTCGTCGTCTTCCTCCTCTTGCATACGATGAGATCGTTGTGTGCTAGAAGAAGGCATTTGCGAATGTCTGTGAGGTGGTTGTTCTGGGTTGGAACGGATCCTAGATGCTGACACAGTGCCTCGCTCGCTGCTACTTCCTGCCGCACTTCCAGTGGGAGATGTGGTGCCACTTGCAAATACATGGCTCAAACCTGTGGCCTGACCAAACTCTTTCTGACAGTGGGCAAGAGCTTGCTGAATCCAGTCAGCAGTTGTCGGAAACTTCGTAGTTCTTGTTGGTGGAATGCCCCTTGCTTGTGGCTGTTCGCTGAGCGCTGCTTGGTACAACAACCTTGGTAGACTGTTTATGAGGAGCTGAAAGCACTTTCTCAAGTCCTCGCCTGTCACCCATTCGGCATAAGGTGACAACGGCATTTCCTCTTCGTCCGGGAACAGGATCCTATAAATTTTGTACCAGGACTCGACAGGCTTCCCCTGAACGCGCTCTCTAATGGCTTGATGTTGCTCCGCGTCCATCTTCTCCTCCGGCATAGGCAAGACTTTGCAAGTTTTCGCCTCAAGATGCCTTCGCAGATAGTCATCGTTAGCAAAGTTCTGCCAGCATCGCTCGCAGCATCGCGTCGAACGATCATGTGTCCGGTAGAGATGTTGCTTCAGTCTGGCAACAGACGTCCAGTACCCAGTCGAGCAATTTCGATACTCGTGTTCGCTGCTGATGTTCTTGTGCGAGTGGGAGTATGTGGTCGGATCGTACTTTGCGTATGGACATGCGTATGGCAGCCCGTCAGGAGAAGTTGGATTTGCTGAAGTACTTCGTTGATGCGCACTCTCGCGAGATACTCTGCGTATCTCAAGGTCCTCAAGGCCTACTTGGTGTCTGGATCCTGATAGTATTAGCTTATTCCTTAGCTGACCCGTATCGATAATGACGTACTACTTGATCGCGGATCGAGAGAAGATCGTATCACCTGGTCTCCGTGAAGTGACCCAGAGGTAGAAGCCCTTTGCAAATGTGGTCGACCATGGCGACTCATATCTTATGTATGAAAGTGATACTCAAGTTGACTTCGATGCAGGAGGCGTAGCTGCTTTCGTTATTGTGCACGGATTGACGAGTACTTTAAGAGTGCTTTTGGATCCGAAGACTCGTTTTGCCTGTACATTGTTCGAGGACATCTTCGAGCATTGAGTTGATGTCTTGTATTAATATCAGTGCTGCGAGGGAGGGGTCAAGAGTGACCATGCTGCCTGGAAGCCTCAACCGTGTGTTCCTCAACACTGCCTCATGACGGTTATCGACTAGGCTAGGCGCACAACGGAGCAGAGGCTAGATCGAGTAGACCACACAAGCTTGTATCAAGCATCAACAGCCTCTAGCTGGGTTGAAGCTATAAGCAAGCTCGCCAGGTGCGCAAGAAATCGACGAAAGCTCCACAATGCCTGATTCTGTGTGTGATGCTGTGCAGTGACCGGGTATTCAAGTGGTTCGTCAGTACAGTGAAGGCACGGACGAGTGCTTCGTCCGTCTCTGCTATGGGTCGCAGCCTTGTGCAGGTGTAAAGAAGTATTTTTGGGGTCCAGCATGTGGCGAGAGGTCAAGTCAAGCGGGACGAATTGTAGTGTTGGATAATGCCATAGGCGGTTCCACAGACCAGACCAGTTGTCTTGCTGCACACACCTGTGCAAAATAGCACGGAGGAAGTTCAGCTCCGATACTAAGGAGAAGCATGAACGGAAGAGTCATCGAAGTGACGACTGTAAGAGTGTCAGGTAGAAAGGACATCGCTGACGAAGGTCTGTACCTGCTAAAAGAAGTGCGTAACAAACGTATCAAACATTTCTTTACACGTCAAGGCACTGCCGCAGCCCAGATCACCAATTATGTCATGCCATGTGCTCGGCTGCTTCCTCTCCCCACAAAAAGCCCTGGCCAAGACAGGAAATGATCAGATCTTTTTAGGACCACGTAAAAAACATGCTATCATCTCTCAACAATGATGTGATATGATCCTTTCATGAGAGGTGATTGTGGTCTAGACAACATCCCAAATCCTGACACGCTGGCCTGGTTTGCTATCGAGGATGCTTGAACTACGTCGGAGGAAGAGCCAGACCTGGTCTTCTTAATCAGCTCGAGAGCTGGATGTGGTTGCTTGACAATGCTTGTCGCCCAACTCGGTCGACCACGTAGTTCTCTGGTCTGAATGTAGCAGGAACGCTAGATTAGAATAAGGTTTGCTATAAACACGGGCGTTCAGTCTCGATCCAGCTCAGCTTCAGCTCGACGTACTTTGGAATGTGCTGTGCAGAATGAGTCTTTGATTGGTCGGAACATTTCTTGAACGTGGCAGCTGGCTCACGTATTCTATGCATCGTATTGCAAAGGTACTAGTATTCCACGTGCTAGACATCGATTCATGGACATTCTTGACAAGCCGCTAGCCCACGCTTGCAATAACGTCGCTAGTGGTAGGTTTTTGGGTCAGATTGCAGTCGAACCCACGATCTACCGCCAGTGCTGTTATGACTTCCCCACTATGATCAGTCAGGAACCTTGTTTCCATGCCTGCACACGAGACATACACTACTTCCAAATTCAGGATTGTCCAGAAAATTGGCCACTACATTGCGTTTCTTGCGGTCCTCAACAGTGTTAAATCCAGAATTGAGTTCCCTCGATGACTTTGTAGCAACGATGCCTCAACAAGCGACGACCCATGCTTTCGCAAGATGTTGCCACCAACCGCTTGCGACATATGTTCGCACGAAATATCTATCGATTGTCATGCCACAGCAACAAGCGGTGACTCCTCATAAAAGCACCAGTGTGTGCAATGGATAATGAAGAGCTAGGAGCTGCGGCCTAGCGAAGGATGCTTGATGCATTGCTAATTGAGCTCTTGTAATTGGTAGCAGTCTATGTATTGCAGCGTCCAGAGTGTTTGTATTGGCTTAGAGGGTAAGCACTTAATGTACTGAAACGCGTGATGAGGTCTGCCAAGGGAAATGGGATCTTTGAGACCATCAGAAGTGCATAATGGCGGTGTCGCATGTTTGAAAGACCTCGAGCTCCTCAGAGGTTGTATGTCGATCGCATCGAGGCCACCTCGTCTCCTTTCAGATCTTGTCTTCCTCCAAGTAGTACATGAACCAGCCTGCATTGATCCTGCCAGAAGCCGGAGGAATGTATTGTCAGTACTACCGCAGTCATTGACAAGTTGCACACGCCAAAGTCAACCCGGTCTTGGCGGCAGCTGCTGTTATCGAGAAACAAATTCCAACAGGCACCACTTTTGCAGCATATGACTAGACTGGTCATTGCCAGTATGCTTAGCATGCGAACAGGACTGCCATAGCTATTGCCCTTGATCACTATTGCCTGGTGAGATTTTTGTAGACTTAGCGCCAGCCCAAAGTGCATGGTCAGACTCACACGCTATAGGTCAGGGCCGCAACCGACAGCGCGATCCTTGAAGGATTTTGTTGTGTGAGTGACCACTGCCCGGTGGCGAAGTAGGTTAATCGCATACTTGTGTAGTCTCGTTGCGTGGTATAGACAGCCGCACTATCAGCACAGCCAAAGCTGTATGCATGCCAAGCTTTTCCGCTTCGTCCGAAATGCTGCAAATACCCGTGAGGCGAAGCTAGCAAAATGAGGAGACGGCCACTGCATGCGCAAGATTTTCGGTCTCAAGGAGTAACAGCTGCGCAACAAGCTTGCAATGCGTTATCTTATGACTGGCAGTTTAAGACATTATATGATTGTAGGTCATTAGTCGTAGACGATTATTAAAGGCATAGTCAAGTGTTTTATCCAGCATGCTTGCTGCATCACTTCTTCTCGTTACCCCTACCAAAGAACTTATGCCGAAAGCCTTCCTTCTTGTTGATTTCTTTCAATTTCGGTGGTTCAGGTATCTCTTCCTTCTTTGATGGCTGTAGGTTTGCCCTGGATGATTTCTTCTTCAATGGGTTGGTGAATGATCTGCTGCTCTTGGGTCTTGTATTGGTTGAGCCTTCAGGTATTGGCGGAGGTTTCTCGAGAGGTGGCGGAGGTGGATGAGGAATGGCCATTCCAATTGAATGTTTGTCACCGTCATCAATGTTGAGGTTCTTCAGGTTAGGAGGGAGCATTGTTGGCATTGGTTGACCGAGAATACCGTTGGCAAATGGTTCTGATTGAGTAGGAGTCCGTGCTCCCTCCTCTTCTGCATCGTCCCCGTAATCACTGCTGCCTTCGGTCTCCTCATCGTTGTCCTCTTCAACAGCTCTGTTCGGATCACCGTTGTAGACCACCCACCAACCTATCCTCTCCCCTTCAGCAATCTTGTCTCTCAATTCTGCAAATGCTTCCCAAGCTTGTGGTGTCACGGCAGGACCACCGGACTGTGCCTCTTCGATACTGAGCGACAGTGCCGCCGCGTTCTGATACGATGTAGATGTAGACCCTGCAGAGGAGCCTGCTTTGGGGACAGGACTACTGGGTAACGAAGAAGCTCTTTGACGGCCACCCTTTGGAACTCGTAAATTCTTATGCACATTGTCTTGCTCTTGCTGCATTGAAGAAGTCAATGCCGCTGCTGATCCAGCTGCAATGGTTATGACACGATCTGCCACAAAGGCATATTTCTGACTAACTGCGGCGTCACTTAATTCGTCTTCAGGGTCGTACTGCTCAAGGAAATCCACTGACTTTCCGATGCGCGGGTCTTCGAGATGCTGCATCAGGGTAGGAAACGTCTCTCGGAAGTTCTTGAGGAGCGCTGATTTGGTTCGTTCATTCTGAATATACTCGACAGCTACGTCTTCGAGATTGTGGACGATGGCATGTACGCGAATGCCTGTGAAGCCGTCTCGTGGCCAGCGGAAGCCGTGAGCTAGGTACACAGGCATGTTGGTTTCGCTTGTGAGGTGGTTTGAGGTTCAGTATGTGGTAGCCGTCGCCTGTGATGCGTGAGTAAGTCAGCTTGCGAGCTGGAAGTGCATAGCAGACATGATGAGTAACATGTCGCGGGTCACAAGTAGTCTCAGCAAGTGCTAGAGACCACGAGCTGACAGGCTTTGAGGTGTGACAAGGTCTTGCTTTTGCTTGTTGTTGTGTTTCGACCTGCAGCTTTCCGAGCCAGGTAGTAATGTCAAGAGAATTAGCGAGGGAGACCACCCAGGGTATAAGCCTCTCCACAACAACGATCTCGGAAAATAATCAATAGGAATCATCATCAAGTCAACCATGCATCTGCACAAGTTACCATAAAGGTCGCGTTAGTGATAGCATTCAGCGTGTTCAATCAGAACCAGACATGTCCATGGTTGGTGATATGGTTATACTGACTGGCAGTCACGACAAGATAGTGCCAACGTTCATGGAATTTATTTTGAACAGAAATTTATTCACAACCCCGATACTACTCTGTGTCCTGAAACGCCGGGAGCGACATACACTGACCCGCCATACTGCATCTCTCAGAGGTCCAAGTCTACTATATATCTGACTGATAGCTACATGTCATGCCTCATCGGATGTTCATCCCTTTGCTGGGAAGCACCGGGACTGCTGTATGGTAAGGCCGAAGTCATGAAGCTGTTGTGAAGGGTTGGTCAGATTGCAGAACCCAATCCCATGTTCTATCGGCAAGATCCTGCTCGTCCTGTTCAGACTCTTCTGAAATCTCAGATGAGCTCGAGAAGTCGGCTAGTATATATCCTGCACAACGCTGTACCTAATCAAATAATCGGGGTTTAATACGAGGGGGGTTAATAAGAGACCCATGGTCACAGTGCCACTGGACCCTATGCCACTTGTGATCTTCAAGATCTAAACAGTACTGGTTATTGTTGGTCGTTGTCACAAAAATTCTGTTGTTCACAAGTCGCTCGTTGCGAAATCGTCCATATTGCTCTGGCAATACCATACCATGTGTTTCTTGCTTCTGAATGCTGAAGTTTTCTAGATCAAGGCGATATGTAATGGTGTCCCTCTGGTTAGGGCTTCTTTTGTAGCTGCGACCTCCAATGATATAGATGTACTCCTTGTCTGGTGATTCTTGATGATACACCACTGAATGAGATTCAATTGGAGGGAAGTCGGTTATTGGGTAGATTCGAACATCAATATCTTGCTGCGTTGCACAGCCTGTTGCGCCCATACGAATGCCGTGCTCAGTATCAGCCTCAAAGGCACGCAACACGTCCTCATGGCTGAACCACCGGGTTGAAATGTTCCCAGGATGGATCACGACAACATCGTTGTATATGCAGAAGTCCGGCTGTAAAATGTTGTTAGCACGCGTTCGATCACGGATGGCAAGCCTGACATGCGATGGACCACCAGATCTGCCTCCAATGAAAACATAACGATTGTCAGACAATCTGGTCATGGACGCGCCTGATCGTGACCAGAATGTGTATCGTGGGCTATTGAGGCCAGAGTCGGATTGCTCGTCCTCCACATTGATCGGGCACCGTCCATACCCATCAACGATTCGATACTTCTAGCACATATAGTTGACGTTCGTGGGATTGCTTGTGCCGCGAACATTGCCTCGAGGACATCGATGGTGTTGGTGTTTCGGAAAGACAGACAGGCTGGTTGCACTGCTTTCAGTGTATTCGAACGAGCTTTCGCTTGCCATATCAGCTACTAGTTGTGAAGAATCAAATAGCAAGGACCTGGAAAGCAAAGGACCGAGTAGCAGAAGCTGAGTAAGTATGTGATGGCACAAGTGTTGTAGTGATGAACTAGAAGTCTCGTAATTATGCAAAGAGAATTGAAGAGATCTGATATGTTAGTACTGGGTGCTGCTGATATGGCAAAAGAGAGAAGGTTGAGGTGGCAGAACACGGCTCGAGGGTGGCAACGATATTGTGCATTTTAGTCGTAAGGCAATCACGACCTGGTCCTGCAATGTGAGGTGGTCACAGCCCAAGATGTCTTCATTTGTGAGGTCATGAAAGAGCGTTTGGGCAATTCTCCTGAGGGAGGCATGAACGATGATTCCCCGACATGCTTCAACATAGCTTCTTGCTATGATCCGCTATATTAAGTATGGTTAACGATGACTGAGGTGTAGATTGATGTGACTGCCATGCTGTGCTGGAGGAAGCAGTACGTAGACCAGTGACGCAATGACAACAAAGCCCCGAAATCAGAATAGTGAAGCTAAACTCTCTTCGGCAATGAAAGCCTCTTACAAAAGTGCCTGGAGGACGAATCAGAGGTCCTGCGACCTCATGCACGACTACGGCTGCGCCTCTACAAGACTTCCAGTTCTATGATCTTGGTGACGGCGCTCAAAGATTGGGACTAACGCAAAGCTGATGGTATGCCGTGTCCATTAGTTCCTAAGCACGCCAATGTAGCAGCAACGCATAGTGGCGACGAGGTAGGTTGATGGCTGTCGCGCCCTCACATCATGACTTTGAGAGTACAGCGATCAGTGGTAATGCGACTGTTCAACAGGGCGATCGACAGATTATCAACACATTTCACATTACACATGGATATATCGTGCTCCAAGATGAGCTAGATTTGCCCGAATTTATGCTTAACCTTAGCTCCAAGCGTGAGCGTGAGCGTGAGTGTGAAGAAGTGGACGATGAAAGCATTCGTGCAAAGCGCACAAAACGGATAAGAACGGGGCAAGGTAGTCGTGACACCTCCAAGCTCAGTGTTTTATCGAGATCTGCGTCTGGAAAGAGAAGACATGAAAACGAAATAGACGATTATGGGGACGCCCACCATGTTAGCAAAAGACCCCGATCGCGTACGTTACAATCGGTTTCAGAAGCAAGATGTGGCACACTCTCGACTCAAAAGTCAATACAGGAGGGAACGTCTAAGTTGGCGGCTGCTCGTGATGGGACAATGCTTCGCAGAATATATCAAAGTCTACCCAGGCTCCTCTTTGAAAGTGCTAGCAATTCCTCCCAGTGTTCATCTGCACCATATGATCTTGTTGCTACCAGCCATTCTGAGCGCGAATCCAGGGCTGCCGAGCGGGTACTGATGCCTCAGCATGGAATGAGGAGCGTGATGCAAGACTTGGCAACAATATTCCTAGCCACTTTGTCATATCTGGCTTGCGACAATGGTGGGATTAACAAAGTCAAATGTCTTGTGAAGCGTCGCGATGACAGACTACATCTTCTTGGAGCATTCATATTTTTTGGCATTGCTAGATTCCTACTCCTGCCCCAGATTGCAAAAGGAATCTCCGAATACAGTGGCGATTGCATAATCCTAATGGATGCATCGTGCTTCCGAAGACTGTGTGCCCATGGCTCACTGTGAGCATTTCACTATGTTCAAAGCTTTCCTTGATGTGCATTATCAAGGTAGGACTGGCGAACATCTGGTCAGAGCAGGGCAATTCAACTTGATGCTCGGCTCACGGAGAGGCTTGGCTCTTCGTCCCGATGACTGGTCTACGAAGCGCACAGTCCAGCGAGGTTCGCTTGTGGTAATGTCAGTATACCTGAGAACGCACGAAGCCATCTGCACAGCTTGCCATACACCCTTGTCGCTGACCAAAATGGGCGAATTTCACTGCTCGTCATGTGAAAGATTCTACCGAGACTGCGATGCTTTACGTTTCGCGACTGGTGCCATCTCAGAGCCGTCTGTGATGCTTCGGTCGCAGGGTCCACGGCCACCGAGACCATTTGTACAGGTCAGGAACGAGGTTGGCACGATTGAATACCTAGTCGAAGACGCAGATGATGGCGACAATGATGCCGATGTGGCCATAGCGGCTCTCAAGAATATTGACTTATGGATTACTCCTGCTCGATCACGGAATCCTTCCACAACGATGATCACAGCCAAACAAAAGCATGACCAGTCCTCAGCAGCGTCTACCGTGGAGGCAGACAGTAGTGGCAAACCCAGATCTTTATCCTTATCAGATCGATCCCTGCTTCAGAAGTCTCTGAGACGCATCATGAAATCTATCAAAGCAACAGAGGTCGAGTACCCCGAGGAAGGACACAGCTCAGACACGGGCGATGGGGTGCACTCACTACGTGCTATTGTCGATCCATTTTTGCGAAATCCATCGAGGGACTTGAATTCCGACTACTACACAATCATTTCGAGGCCTATCGCGCTCGATACCATTGATGCTCGCATAGCCCAACACCAGTACCACTGTTTGGCCGATCTCCAGCAGGATATAGAATTACTTGCTGCCATTGCGCAGACCTACAATGCCCAAGGAAGTGTTCTGTATGACGATTCGATATTGATTGAGGTATGTGCCTTCTTTCGTACGCTGCACGTGTAGTCCACTTACATCCTGTAGCAAACTTGCGTAGAGCTCATCGCTCAATACCAAATCAGGTACCCACGTCTATTGAGCTTAGGCCAAGACCCTGTTGTCAACGAACCCGAACCAGCTATTGCTATACATCAGCCTGAACAGCAGCAGCAGAGTTTGCAACGAATTCTACAGCCTCAACCGCAAGTAGATATGCAGGAACCATCGAAGCCAATGCCAGCTAGGAGATCGAATGTATTCGCCCTATTGAACAACGATGATCCTCCAGAGCGACCTGTGAAGTGGGCGTCTACTGACAGCACAGATTCACTGAACAATCAGACGCCTCCTTCTATGTTAGCACGTCCGAATGATCCTACTCCGATGCATAGGTAGGATGCATGGTTGGACAAGTTCGATCCCAGAACAAGGCCAATAAGAGCCAGTAACCAACGCGACAGCTCACCAGTTGTACTGCAGAGGTGGGAAGACCTGTACAGCGTGCACCAACAACTCAACAACAACCTTCGATTCGGAGTGCCTGCGCAGGCTATGAAGGACGTCTTTCCAGACCACGATGCGCAGGGACTGTATCGCATGAACAGAACAAATCATGTAGGAGATCCGTTACAAGCAGAGTTTTTCGAGCCTGAGGCAACAGCATCCCAAGAGCCAAATCACACAGAGATACTGGACGCGTTCAAGCCTCGCTTTCCTACGCATTTTCAGCATTTTGAGGGGCCAATGCCGTTCATGGAGAATCGATCTTCTACTTACCACAATGTTCAGCTCAGCCATGAGACCGGGTCCAGGACTCGTGACTTCAGTACCCTCTATCGTGATACCGTGCCTCCGGAGCCAGGCGTTCGTGAAGCTCTGCAAAGTCGCTTTACCACAAATTCCAGCAATCCGATTTCAGTACAGCCACCTAGCGCTGAAACAGTTGTTGCACATATGCAGCAGCTACGCCCGTGGCCGCCTACGTCGAATCCGATGCATGAAAGTGAAGCGTTGGCTGCTGGTGATCGGACCCCTGCAAAAGCTTCTGATGAGCAAGAAGCGCTGCATAAGTCGCTGGTCCCCTTATCAGCCGAAGACTGGGTGAAAGACTGGTTTAGTTTGCCAAGATATGTTGTCAACATTTAACAGGATTCAGCTTGACCGGGATCAAGCAGCTAGCATGACGAAAAGCTTTACAGGTCCGTAAACGAGCAAACACAAGACATGAGATATCGAAGTGGTGGTCGATCTTCGTTCATTGGAGATGCTGACAGTTGATCCCGCGAGGACTGGCACAACCACGAGCTCGAGGTAGCCAGGAAATCTAGCTCAGAAGCTCACGGATCAGATCGTTCCTTAACGACGAGTATAAGAGCAGCTGTTCGACAGAGGCATATATGGCAGAGGTCGTGATGTTCGGCAAAGACACTGATCGCTTGGTCGCAGTAATACTGGCAGCCTATATGCTCTCTGATCTCTCTAGCCACGCCAAAAAAGACTTTCATCCATCAAGCGTCGTATGGCATGGCATAAGTGGATTGGTTTGAGTAGCATACGGGCACCTGAGATATGGGATTCCAACGAGACTACACTTGCTCGTTCGTGTTACATGTGTGACCAAATGGAGACGTCAGCATTAAAGGCAGGACTAACTGAAGCCACAACGCGATTTATGTATGGGTCATAAGTTATGCGGAATGCGTCACGAAGATGGGTGCAAGGCAATCTGCCATTGGCGCAAGGCTCAAGCACGGATTGGTCACACGTGCAGACATTTTGGCATTACTCTGGTAACCTCATCAAGCCAATTACTTTAGCTCGGCGGAAAATCGATCTCTGCCTTGCAGAACTCTAGTGGCGCAACATAAAGCCAACAACAAGCGCGACGATCAAGACTGCCACGGGGCTCAGAACAACAGCCCATGCTTTCAGTCCCTTCCAAATCAGATACCGTCTCAGCTCGTCCATCTCACTACTCTCGTTCGACTGGGGAAACGCAACCTTGTCGCCAGTTTCACTGTCCTTCGGCGCCTTAACATCCAAGAACTCAACGAGTGGTCCCCATCCATCAACCACTTCATACTCCAATAGCGGCCGACTATGCTTCCTCGCAACATCCCTCACCCAGTCGTTATGCACTTCATACGTCCTGGTCGAGAACAGCTGATCCTTAGTAATCCCAAACCGTGTGTAAAACAAATGCACAACACCGACATAAATCTGATGATGCCAATACAGATACGGGTCCCAGAAGCCTATCATCAGATATGTTTTCGAAGAGTAGAACTCAAGACTGGATTTGACTGACTTCAACCAAGCTTCTGCTGATGAGCGCTTATTAAGGATTATTTTCATGTCTGAATACCTATCCCACACCCCCAGTCAGCACAATTTCCCTTCTACTCGAAGAGCTGCATCACACCATTGCTCATGCAGCAAGCAAACAAGAAGCAGGTACCCACAGCTCAACCAAATCCTCGACAAACGCAAACCCCGGCAGATCCGTGCTCGCCTGATACCTCTCAAACCACTCCGCTAAGAACTTCCTCCTCACCTCCGCATCATCCTCAAAGCACAACCTCCGGAACAACTTCAGCTTCTCGACGCTAGTGACCATATGACCGCCATGGAGACACGGCGAAAGACCTAGATGTTCTTCGAACGCAGCTTGAAGCGAGGATGTGCCAGTGCGCCAGAGACCTGCGCAGAGGACTTTTGGACCGCCTGAGTGCGAGTTGATAGTCGGTTCTGTTATGCTGGTTTGGCGTGCGATAGCGGACTTGACCATGCTGATGACACTCAAACGTCTAGGAAGGGTGCGACAGGCACCAGTGAAGAAGTCACTCACTTCACGATGTAGCACGTCCACAACAGAATCATTGTATATCAATATTCCCTGCGTAAGCAACGTTAGGCCTCCTACGCCATGACTCGTGAACACGTGGGTGCGGCATGAGCGCATCACGACCAATGTCGTACATAGCGTCAAGTACGCTCGGCAGCACGCCAAAAAAGATTGATATGCCCAAAAAAGGGCAGGAATAGATCGTGAATAATTTCGTCGAGTTGAGCATTGATTTTCTTCAATATCTAATAATAACACTAAGTAATTTTCGCAAGTGCTTGCTGTACACATACATACCCGAAGAGGTCTCCGGACCTCAAATTTCCTTGCCTATGACGTTTGAAGTCATGCTTGATCACTCCTGACGCCGATCTATATGCTTGCTTGCTTGCTTGCTTTCTCTGCTCCTCACGATATTCGTAGTGGGAGTGACTTTGAGTATTGGCGATTACGGCGCGGTGGTAGAGTGCCGTCAGCCGCGTGTTGGTCGAACGCTGCTCTTTCTGCTGCTTCGTCCTTGAGGCGTGCAGCGTTGTGTAGCTTTCCCTCGTGCTCGCTGTGGCGAGGATCTGTTTATACATCGATCGAAAGTTGGATGTTCTCCCTTGTGACTTCTTGCTCCTTGGCGTACTGCGTCACGGTGACAGCTCATCTCCTGCCTCCTCTTCCATATCCGCCTCTCCCACCTCCTCCACCACCTCTGCGGTCACCACCACCATTCATGCCCATCGCATCGAACGCATCGCCACTACCACCTCCAAAGACGCCCTTCCCACTATCGCGCGATCCAAAAGGATCATCGCCTCGTCCTCCATCACGGCCGCCGCCTCTCCCGCCATCCCTGCCACCGTAACCACCTGCTCTACCGCCGTCCCTTCCACCAAATCCACCGCCTTTTCCACCGCCGAAGCCTCTGTCACCAAACCCGCCTCTTCCCCCGTCTCGTCCACCAAAACCACCATCTCTACTGCCAAACTCTCTATCCCTCGGCTCCTCTATCCTCAACCCCTTCAACCCAGCGAACCCAATCTTGTTGACTAGTCTCTGTGATAGCGCAGGCGGCTCGGTCATGCCCCATCCAAACTTGGCCAACTGATTCATCATATCCAGTTGATCCTGCTTACTGCGATGCGGACGGCGGTAGAGCAGGTGGTTACGGTGGCAGGGATGGCGGGAGAGGCGGCGG
>Ga0181473_100073_pt1 | contig 15372 bp, 9 predicted proteins | sample In2P11_FD_119089 | JGI IMG/M metagenome (GOLD analysis project Ga0181473, IMG submission 119089) | Clean room microbial communities from NASA Spacecraft Assembly Facility at Jet Propulsion Laboratory, Pasadena, California, USA -... ... | reverse complement strand
AAGTGTGATTTCTATGTCTCTCACATTCAGTATTTAGGTCACATTATATCTGCCAAAGGAATCTCAGTTGACCCTAAAAAGGTAGAAGCAATAATGAGTTGGCCTGCACCAACAAATGTGACTAAGGTAAGAAGTTTCATGGGATTAGCTGGGTATTATAGAAGATTTGTTAAGGATTTTTCAAAGATAGCAAATCCTATCACCAGTCTGCAGAAGAAAAATAAAGTATTTAAGTGGATAAAGAAGTGTGAAAAAGCTTTTGCAAATCTGAAGGAAAAGCTTACCTCTGCACCAATTCTCACTATCCCTGATCCTCACGGTAACTTTGTAGTATGTATAGATGCATCATGAGAAGGTTTGGGTGGAATACTATCACAAAATGGAAATCCCATAGCATATGAGTCCAGAAAGTTAAAACTTCATGAGTTGAATTATGCTACACATGATCTTGAGCTAGCAGCTGTAGTGCATGCACTAAAGATATGGAGAAATTACTTGTTAGGAAAACCTTTTAGATTGGAAACGGATCATCAAAGTTTGAAATACTTGTTCACTCAACCTAACTTAAATGCTAGACAAAGATGATGGATGGAATTCTTCATTGAATATGATTTTGGTATTGAGTATATCAAGGGTAAAGAAAACAAGGTGACAGATGCATTAAGTCGAAGAAGATATGTAAATGCCATGACAAGAAGTCAGTTCGACTTGTTTAATCAAGTAAGAATCTTGCAACAAGAGGATAATTTACCATATAGCTGATGTTGTCTCAACACTTCTAAGGCTAATCTCAAATGATGGTTATGCTCCTGGCACTAGATCTATCGAGAAGTCAAATTCTCATTTTGGAGGTAGACCTAGTAATTCTTTAGGAAATACATCCTTATACTTTCTCAACACAGGATATTTGTTTAACATTTCTATCTCTCTATCCTCATCTTCTACTTCTTTAACCTTAACTGCAAAGATCATTTCCTTTTTTTTGATACTCCTTCTCATTTGCATGGCTGTGACTAAGTAAGGTTCAAATGGTCCTTGATCACTAAATACCCTATATCAATTTTGGGATAAATCAGTATATTCCATCCACCTCTCTTAAAAATTAATCAAGGCCTTGTGTGCCATTAACCAATCCATTCCTAGAATAATATCATAGGAAGCTAAAGGAACCACATATAAATCCCTTCGGTAACTCAATCTTAATATTCCTAAAACATTGTTTGATATAACATTTTTGATCAGACCCAAACTCTACTTGCCATCCATTTGTCAAAAATTCTGGTGCCTTAATCATGTCTTTAACTAAAGAATTTGAAATAAAACTATTTGTTGCACCATAATCTATCAAAACCTTAAAATATTTGCCAGAAATTTTACCCGAGATCTGAAGAGGTGTAGCTTGTCCTCGAACTTGCCCTGATCCAGTCGCTGCAAAAATTCGATGATCCTTTGGTGGGTCTATCTTCAAAGGGCATTGATTTGCATAGTGTGCTCCACTACAGTTCCAACATCCATCCCATGGAGCTTTATTTAACTCTAAATTATTATCCTTAGGTACATATTGGTTATTTCTTTGCTCATGAAAACTAGGATTCAGGTTCCTAAATCCTTGATTTCCATTCCCATGGTTTTGATTTTGTCCTTTGAAATGTTGATGATTCTTTCTAGGTTGTTTCTTCTCAAACCTTTGAAAATTTCCATCCTTATGATTCTGATTGATCTTTCTATTGCTGTTGTGCAAAGCTTGTTGCTCAGCACCTCTATTCTTTTGGAAAGGTTCCTTATCTTTTTCATTTGGTGCATAATTCATGAGGGTTTTTGTTATACCCAAGTTACTTTCTGCTCTTTTAGCCAGATCATAAGCTTGTTCCAATGTCTTAGGATTCAGGACATTAACCACAGTCTTGATCTTAGAATCCAACCCCACAAGAAATTGATGAACCTTCAAGTGATTTTTATCATCTGTAACATACTTAAGAAGTTTGATGAACTTCTGATGATAGGTTTGCCCACTCAAAGAACCTTGTTGAAGTGTATAATATTCCTCATACTTCTTATCAAAATAAACTTAAGGGATAAATCTTTTTCGAAATGCTTCCATAAATTCTGGCCACTTCAAATATTGGATTCCATGCTCAACTTTGTAGGCATTCCACCATTCGAGAGCAATATCTTGAAAGTTGTAGGTTGCCCACATGGTTTTAGTTTCTGGTGATAGATTCTTCATTGAGAAGTAAGTTTCAGCCTCCTCTAACAATACTTCAGGATGCTCACCCTCATGCTTTCCATTAAACTTGGGTATTTGAGCTTTCTTCAGATCAGATGCAAGTTCTTGTTCAATCCTTGCCTAAATCTGGTTGTTCATTCCACCCAATTGAGCTGAAAGGATTGGATCAGCTTCTTGTCTTGGAGGATCAACTCTTTGACTTAGCAGATTGTTTATCAGTTCTTGCTGCTCTGCTACCTACTCTTGGAGTCTTATGATGGCTTCTTCTCCTCTATTATTCTAATTGGAATGACTAGAAGAACTTTCAGTATTATTCGTAGGAACTTGTCGATTGTCATTCCTTATTATTCCTCTTCTAGCATTTTTCCCCCTAATATTTGCATTTTGTCCCCTAATATTTTTTCCCCTACCATTTCTTTGGTTTTCACTAGCATTAGCATTCACAGGAAGGCTATTTGCAACACCTTGTTATAGGTTTCTTAAAGCTCTAGTTACACGTCTTGGGATTGCCATAATCTGAGTCAACCAAATGGTATTTTTATTAGGCTCATGCATACTCAATCTAGACTTTCTAAACTTTTACAGTAAAAGAATCATGGACTGTAGGCCCGAGAGTTTGAACTGTTGCTTTGATACCAATGTAACGCATCCACTAATTATCATTAACCAAAGCCCTAAATTTTTTGACCTAATTTGTTTTTTTTATAGATGTAACACTCGAATGATCTAGGAATGAACCAGGCGATCCCACATGAGCTTGATATGCTGCTAGCTAGCTCAGCACTCACATGGCAAGATTGGCCAAGAACCCAGGGTAACCGACCCTGATAAATTTTTCTGGTGTTCACTTTTCAACACTCACCTTGTTGAAAAGACACTTCAAAAGTAACCTCACCATTCCTATTCCATGTCTCGTGTGCAATAGGCTTTTTTATTACAGTGTAGTGGTTTTCTACTCAGGGCCCATATCACCTGAGAGATCGTACTTCCACTAAGTTAGTCATCATCTCCTGATGATAACTCTCCATCTCATAGGAGCAGTTAACTTGTCCTAGGCAAGTTTCCTTATGAGCGGGTAGCATCACCTATGGAACAATCATCATACCCATATTTGCTAACTGCAAGTGATATGACTACCAGTTACCCTCACCTAGTAATAGTAGTTTTTTTTATTACTATCCCTGCCTGACTCACCTGTCGGGGGATATGAGTACTAACCTACCCATAACTATTGGTTAGTCCCACCATGTGGTTCGGCATCCCCGTGCCCATAACTTGGGGAGCTATGGATATTAAATAATATCCTTGAGTGGTTGTTTAGTCTAATCTATTTTTAAAATATGTTGACAAAAGAATTACCTATATCCTATTGACCATAAACTAATGTTTTCAATAGTGAAATGGTACAAGATAAGTTCTAAGGTTTAACACCATTCATTTTTATCGATAGTTTCGATTATAGGCTTACTCAAGAAGTCACATGTTTTCTTATTTATCCCATATGCATTGTATCATATATATGGATCCACTTTTTATAATATCTCTTGAATACGTAAAGTAATAAGTTGTGAAGAAGGATCTAGCCACTATTGCTACAAAAGTAATGCGACGATAAGTGGTCCTCACATAAAGAATATTCCTTTTGTTTGTCGTCTAGTAAGGTAGTTTTACTTGGCAAAGGTTCTTCGTCATTTTTCTTGTATTCATCCAAAAAGAGTCTCGAATGATTTCATTTATCTCATGGGGTCCCATTGATATCCAATTTGATCTAAAGAATCCTTAAATATACTAAATGCTCCTATATTATCTTTTGGAACCCTTTTAAATTAGGATTATTTTCTAATCAATCTACTTCTTTAGAGGTTTTGTTAAAATCATTTACTACATCAATTTGTATTATCGATTATTCATTTTCATGAAAGAAATAGTAATTCCTATTCCTAGTAATCAATACTAATTGTAGTATTTGATAACCAAAATTAAAAGAAAGCTCATTAAATCATAATACTAAATTATAAAAAGTAATCTACAATATTCATTAATTAATACCATCTATGAAACATATGAATAAAATTTACTTTCATAAACTTCAAAACTTCCATAATTTATTTCAAATAGAGATCATGCATTATACAAAGGTAATTCAAATATAATACAACTCATTTAAGCACTAATGAAATCTTTTTGACAAATCATATTGTTTTATCTTCAATGAATTTGTAATTTGAATTTGTCCATGTCATATGGTTTTGACCATTGTATCAACCGTCGAACATCTCCATCAATCTTCATGCAACAAGCATCGAACATCCCCTTGAAACTCGGTGGTGGATCGAGTACTAGGAGGGAGGAGGATCAGGACAACCCTTTTGAAACTTGACCATTATGCAAATGAATGTAACTATAGACCTCAGGAGAAATTAACTCCTTTCCTTGGTCAATATACATTGATCTATTATTTATCTACCTTATAATTACTCCATCTTAAATAATTAAATTATTCACAATAAGGTCTTGGATACCTTAATAATTAATTCATGAAATTGGTATTATTTGAATGATTTTACTAATATTATACCAATATTATAAATTTCAAAACCATATTTTATGTAATACAAGATTCTAAAGAGTTCTTGAATTACTTATTAAAAATATTAAACATATTCATTTTCTCACTTTCTTATGAATTTAATAATATTTCTTTTCATCATATTAGATTTTTTAATAAAATTCATGACAAAATAAATTCTAGCATAAGGAGAATATTTGACTAGTCTCAAAAATATATAATACAATTTATACGTGAAATTTTCTATCTCTATATAAAAACAAAAGAACATCCCACTCCTTTACTTTTTTTAAAAAAGACATGGTACCAAACTTTGAATAAATAACCACTATGTCTCTAAAAAGGGTACCACACTTCAATCAATAATTAATAAAACTTTATCATTATAATAAATATCATATTAGAAGTCTAATAGAATTTATGTCAAAATCAATTTATTAAACTTTAGCTAAAGTCATATTTCTTTAAAATGTTATAATATAAAGTGTAAGTGAAATTTTCTACTCATACATCTAAATAAAAGAAGAATAAGAAAATCCCACTTCTTTACTTTTTTAAAGAAAATGACATATATCAATCTTTAAATAAAATACCCACTATGTCTCTTCTAAGGGTAAAACACTTCAATCAACAATTAATGAAACTTTATCACTATAATAAATATCATATTAGAAATTAAATAACATTTATGTCCAAATAAATTTATTAAATTTTAACTAAAGGCATAAATAAAAATATTTAACTAGTCTCTTTAAAATATCAAAATATAATTTATATGTAAAATTTTCCATTCCTACATCTAAATAAAAGGGAATAATAAAATAAAATCCCACTTTTTTTAAAGAAAAAGACATGGTAACAATATTTAAATAAAAGAAACCTTATGTTTCTTTAGACGATTCAACATTTCTAATAACCATTAATTCTATGAAACTTTACTAAATATTATGATAAACATCATATTAAATATCTCAAAATAGGACTACCTTAATTAAGCAAAATAAAAAAAATGTAAAAGAATGCACCTTGAATTGAAGAGAAGAGACTTCTTTTCTTCACCTAACTCTGCAACAAGCTTGAGAATAACCAAAATAAAAATAGCAAGAGAGAGATTTGTTGTTGTTCCTATATTTTTTTCAATGCTTTACTCCTTTATTTATAGCTAAAGGGGCTCAAATGTGTCCAAATGGACGTCTCCTCACATCCTCAATAATTTTGGGTTAGGTTTGCTTAAAGTTGGAAATGATGGTAATGGTATTTAATACTTTGGACTTTTTTGTCACTAGTTGACAATTTAGTGCCAACTCTTTTTTACACCTAACACAAAAATACAAAACTAAGTAGGATCATTACTCTATTATTTTCCTAGCTATTAAATATCATATAATACCATAAGGAGACATTAGTCTCTATCTAATAGTGTTTTTACTATTAGCCCTATGTGGCAACAATATGGACACTCATATTCAACTTTTATCTCATAAAGTTTATTTTTCTAACCTTATAATAATTTTTAAATTTAACTAAAGGTATATCTCCTTTTTCCCTCCACTTTAAATTTAAATTTCAAAAATACCAAACAAGGGAAAACACATCTTTACCTACGACAATCACCTCGTCTTGTAGAGTAAAGTGAATCCACACATTTTTGTAAACATATTTTCATCAAGAAATCAATAATCACAATAATTCTTCTACATGCATCTACATGATTTACAATGGTCATAGTGTATGTCAGCGAATCAACGCCAATCATTTCCTCCTCTTACCCTTCCATTCCTATCACCAATTCACCTTTGGTTTGTAGGATATTTGGGTTGCTTCTCCACTCTATGACCTATTTCAAAACATCTTGAAACCAGCATCAAATTGTCACAAACGGTACATATTCCCATATCAAAATTTTCATTAGGATAGTATTGTGCAAACATAGTTCATTCAAATCCTCAATGGTACTTGAGGTCAAATAGTGTCTTGAGGTGGATCGTGACATGTAAAGATATGGGTAGGTTCCAATGTACTTTTTATTTTAATCCTAATTAAGAGAAATAAAATACTAAAAATAGATGGGCACCAATATGGTTATATGTGTTTTGGTAGACCTAGGGTTTTGACCAAAATGAACTAAATACACATAAACATTTAGGTATGTATTATCTAAACTATTTAACTCAAATAAATATACATGAGTAATAGGAAATAGAGAATATGATAGATCTTATGAGTTATATTGATGTTAAGATAAAAATGATTACATACACTAAAGAAATAGAATCGAGTGTAGGATAAATACCTGTGTCTCTACCTATGTTGAAGTTGATTTTATATAGTATAAACTTATCGAGGAGAGGTAACCTTGATGTGCAAACCCCATAATTAATAGTAGAAAAGATCTCAATGTAGGTGCTAGGTTACAAGAGGTCATTGCAGGCATGCACTTTAGCATAGGTGCTAGCATTCCAGAGGAATGAGATTCACTAATAAGGATCAGTAATAAAAACTTTATGGACAAGTTAAACAAAGCATGTGATCACAAAGATGGATGATAGATATTTTTTGAGTGATAAGAAGATTTGAATCTCAATAGGTGGTGTTTAGAAACACCCAAGTGTAGGGTACCTACTATCAAGATGTAATCTTGACATGTTTTCTTCAAGTTAGAGATACTTACATTTATATCAGCTATGATATCATCATTTTAATCCTTATATGAGGGTTGATTCTATCCCGATGTACTTTTCACACTTAAAAGTGGTCCCCTTAACACATTCTCACTTAGGTGCAATTTTACACACATATTTAATCACATTTTACCTTATAATCATATATTTATTAGGTTTTGTTCTTATGTTTTATGTTAGGTACATTAAAATGGTTTCAACCAATATTCAAGAGTTTAAATGATGAATTATGCTGTATTTAAATGTAAGTATCTTTAACCTGGGGAAGTAATTTCAGTATTATATCTCGATAGTCGATACCCTACACTTAGGTATTTCTAAATGTATCCTATTGAGATTGGAATCTTGTTATCACTCAAGCGAATATCTATTATCTACTTTCATGATCATAAACTTAGTTCTACTTATCATCATATATGCTATCATTGATCCTTGTTGGAAAATCTCATTCTTCAAGAACACTTGCATTTATGTTGACCTCTCAAAGATTAATGCCCGTGTTGGTGTTTTTTTTTGGTAGTTGGAATTGGGGTTCACATAATAAGGTTAGTATTCTTCGATAAGTTTATCAATCATATCCATGATCTTGATATAGGTAAGGATACATAGGTATTTATCTTTCACTTGATTCCTTTTTCTTTAGTGTGTGTAGCTCATTTTACATCTTGAATCAATGTGATTTCGTTATTTTATTACTACACTATTGTATTCCTTTATTCATGTATGTTTATTTGAGTTAATTAGCTTATATAAATCATATAATAAATATTTATCTATATTTAGTTCATTTAGAGTAAAACACTAGGTGATACCAAAACACATATCAACATATTGGTTCCCACCCGTTTATGGTTTTTTATTTATCCTAGTTAGGGTTAGAATAAAATTTTCTTTTGAACCTACAATTATACTATAATTTCAAACCTATTAAGGGTTTTGTTTACATACTATATTCTATAGATTTTTTTGTTACTAGCAATAAAAAAGCACATCTTAATGCTAACCATGTACCCAAGAAAACTCCAAAAAGAAAAAGAATTGGTAGACCTAAAATGGTTCAATGACAAAGTGAAAGAATTTGCACCAAAAAACCATATATTGATGTACAAGGGTAGATAACTAAAGAAGTTACCAATAGTGCTTCAGATTAGGAAATTTTTGTAGATAGCTTTGATAATTCGACTAAGATAGTAAATCATAGGGTTAATTCAGACAATATTAGATACCATACTCCTCCAAATCAATAACCTCTATCACAATCGAAGAGGAGATCATTTCTCAATTGAGTGATGATGAGATATTCAAGAAGGTTATGAGTTCCAAGGAGAATAAGAATAGGTTCTTCAAGCTTCTTAGTGGATTACCAGTTGAGAAAAAGGCTTATACAATTGATACACTTGAAGATGAAGAAGTCGCAAAATAATGCAAGTTATGGTATTGTAAAAAGTACAAGGAGAATATAGCTCTTGATGACATGACTCTAATGCCTTGAAATACAAATTTGGGTTTCTTCACAAATAGGTTTGTATCTATGCCAAATTTCTTTCCATTTTTCCTTCTAGAAGCTAGCATGATTTCCCATGTCAATGCGGGAACTAACCCTAGCATGGGCATTGAGCCTCAAGAAGAATTTATAGCTCCAATTCCTCTAGTAGTTCATGTGATAGATGTGGATATGAGAAATTAGTAGGAGATTATTAATCTAATAAATAATATACTACATTTTAAAATTTTCTTCATTAGGAAGCTTAGGTTGATAATCTTATACTAGCAAACAATGACAATGATTCGATCACACAAGTTGAACAAAATAGACATGATGAATAGGTTATTTTGATGAAGATAAAAATATTTTTGTTGAAGATGAATATGAGCAAGAAGTTCTTTCCAAATATGAAAAAATCAATAAGCTTCTAGTAGAAGTTGATACACCATATCCAAATTGGTCAAACAAAGATAACTAGATCAAAACAAAATTCTTTCATTCAGTAGATGATCAGGCTTTTGCAAACTTGAGTATCCCTGAAAAGATAAAATACTATGCATGGTTGCTTCAAAATGTTCAAAATGATTATGCAACCAAGATAGGATTATTTCATATCAAGAATAAATAACTAGTCCATTGCACTCACATAAATGAGTGAGATTATTAAGAAGAAGAAATTGATAGACTTCTTGCTCAAGCTATGTAACATATTCCCAAATGGACTCAAGAAGAAAATAACATCAAATGTATAGAAATACTCAAGTGTAATAGAGAAAATATGATATTTACCCCTCATACTGATAGATAATGGTTTGTCTCATCCACACTACATAACATTAACCATAATAGGAATGATAAAATATGAGCTTTTGAAGTCTTCAAACCTAGACAATAATTGGAAACCTTTGAATAAGGTCAACATTTCGAATAACCATTAGAAAATGCAAGAGAAACTATTCAAGTTGTCATACCAAAACCATCCTTGGAGAATGCATTACCAATAATAGCTCAAGACATAATTGAATGGCTATAGAAACAAGTCAATAAAATAGCTAAGTGCCAAGGATTAGCTACCCAACAAAAGGAAGATAACAATCCCTTGTATATGTGAATTAGAAATATTGTCTTACTCTTTAGAAAAGAATTGAAATTTATAAAATTTGATGGTATTATTGATCCTTTCCTTCATGTATGTATTTTTCCTGATGAAGTATCATTAGTCACCTTGGATAAGGATTTGCATGCTAAGTTATTTTCTTTATCTCTAAAAGGAAAAGCTACGAAATAGTTTAACAAATTGCCACATGCTAGCATTACCAGTTTTACATAATTGAATACTATATTTTATGATCATTATCAACTTCGCATTGCAAATAAGTTTAATTTTAGTGATTTAATGAATCTAAAGAAAAGAGAGGATCATTATATTGAGAAATTTATCATATTTTGGACCAAAAGGACTAATCAAGTTTGTACAAATGATGACATAAAAATCATGGCTTTCCTTGAGGCACTTCAACCAAAGTATGTAGTACAATATTTTGATTATTGCAAGCTACCTCTTGATGAATTTCTACAAGCATTATTTAAAAGGAATAATTCAATATAAGATATGGACATTAGAAACTAGAATAAAAGAAACAAAGGGATAAGTCACCCCCACAACCTCAAAATTGACACAATGAAATAGTATCAAGAAGCATAAATAATCACTAAAGTAGAATTAGTACATAAGCATATAGTAGCATCAAATGAAGTTCAAAATGTTGACTACAAATAAGAGAAATTAGTCTATAAAGAATGTCAAAAATTTCTTAGATGAAAATTTACACCTATCTATGATGATATTGATGAGGTCACAAGGGTCTTAATCAAATGGAACTTACTGGTTCCACAACCTAAGCCCAAAACTCAGCCATCCTTCATAGTAGGAGTACTAAAATAATGTAAATTAGATGAGTTCTACAAATATCTCTAATAGAGAGGACATGAAATAAATTATTGTGTTACACTGCTCAACAAGATTCAGGATATAATTGATTAAAACAAGGTATCTTTCCCAGAAAAAAAATCAGATGATAAGCCAAATAATTTAAGAGGTTTTCAACATGAGAATAATAAGACCATGCAAATATTCAACAATCCATTCCTAAATTTCTCAAAGCTAAGTCATCAAAAATGAGTGTCAACCTTGTGAGTAATCTTCCTCTACCATGGTAAAATGGTACATGCTACTATTCTTGTTTTTATCATTTATAGTTTTTTGATACATATGCAATAGTATAGGTATATTTATTTTGGTTTTATGATCAAATTCCCCCTAGATCCCCACATTTGCACTAGTATTTAATCCACATATATTTCATCTTAACCACATTAGGGGCATGTGTTACACACTAGGAATCACACCCCCATATCCCTTTGTAACGTTTTTTGGATGCTTACATCAATGTGCATGATGATCTTCCTACCAAATATTAGGATACCAATAGTTCTTTTTAGGTCATTCATATCCTTTTAGAGGTCATTAACTATGCATTGTTATTATTTATCATCATTTACTAAGAAAAAATTAGCCTAGTTCCCTTTGATACTTTTCACTTAGGTCTATCTGTAAATTTCTCCAATCTGGTGTCATGTGTTTGTGTACAAACTTTTCTAGAGGAGCAAACTGGTGCTAAAGAGGTTCTACCTAGCTCCATTCCCTATCTATTCACCAATGCTCATTCTAGGTTCCTTACCATTTTTCTTACATAGTCAAAAATTTCTTATCTTCCATCACCTATCTATGTAGCCTGAACATGGTTTCACCTTAAAATTTATCTTTAAATTCATTATGGACACTTTGGTTCATTTTCACCTTACCATTACCACAATCACAACTATGATGAAATGTTGATTTCATGTTGCTAAAATATGAATTTTCATACATTCATATTATCCTAATCATGTAATTCACCACTAGATCTCTTAATTCCCTAAAAACACCAATGCTCGTGCTAGGTCCAATTTACTTTATATATATATATAACACCCTTAATGTAATATACATGCCATTACAATTTTCAATTATCTATGACATAACCTAAATAATCATTAACCATACATATACCCTAATACTTAGCCAATTCAAAATAAAAATAAAGTCTTAAACAATCAAACCATGACCATTTCATAACATATTTTATGCATAATAATATATCTTGATTGTATTAATAAAAACATAGGGTGTTACATTATCTTTTTTTAAGTACATCCAACCATCCAACTGCAACCATATCAATTACCTATGCTAACATCACTAGTGGTACCATAGTGAATCCTAGCACTCTTAAATCTCTTATACTTAAAGGTCATACAGCTCAAGCTTGGCCTCTTTAGTCTATTTTGTTCCTTCAAGGCTACAATATGAGCTTGTAGATGTCCCTTCTCATTTAGTAGGTCCTCTATCCTCTTGTTTTACTAAAGAACATAATTCATCATCCCCAAGAAGTTATGGTCTTGTGAATCATGGTGCATCTTTTGTAGAGTCTCCCAATTATGCTCTAGAGTCCTCAGTATAACCTTCAATCCCTCTATCTTCTTATCCTTTGCAATAGTATCATTTTACAAGCTAGATAAAGCATTCTCTTCATGTTATCTTATCTCCTTCTTAGAATTTATGTTCAATTTTGTTTGATCTATAAAACCAAACCAAAGCATATAAGTTAGTCATATTATTATTGCATGAGTACTAACTTACAGGTACATAAAGAAGTATACTTATTGACTTCATTCTCAAGCTATTGTTATATCTCTACAATGGGTATTCTAATATGCACATTTTATCCTCCCTACTCTCCCTATTGTGGTGGCTTATCCACCTACACATATTCCTCATCATCATCATCCCCTTCACCTTTTTGTGCTTCTTCTTCATCTACCTCACCCTTTGCATCCTCTACAAAATGCTCCAATCCATACAAATTTAGTGGATCAAGTCTAACTTGGGTCAACCATGTCAAGTAATCTTGATCAAAAAGTGGTCCTTCAGGTTCCTCATCCCCCTCATCATTGGAATCACTCCCCAATCCATGGTATTGGGGAGGTTGTCATTCCTCCTCCCACTTGGGAGGTGTCTCATACAAGTTAAGCTCATGTGCCTATTATTCTTGTAGAATTACACTCTATAGGGGTAATATTCTTAAAATTCATTATTCTTTCATTCATTCATTCCTTTTTCTAATAAAACCCCTTCAATAATTCTCATTTACTATTCCCTTTTCTTTCTCATTTGTAAATACTCGTATAGATTCAATCCTTAGTATAAATGGTACATACTTAGTCTTTTTCTTAAGAGTCTTTTGTATATATGAATTTAGTTATGGATTGGTCTTGTTTATGGTATTTATGGGATATGTTCATATTGTCAGGTCCTAGTAAGTGAAATGTCACTCAAAAACACCATTTTGTTATAAGGAGGATGTTGTTTGTACAAAGTCATATGAGTCATAGTCGGGTTATGTTTATAAATTATAGGTTGAGAAGAATCAATTCTACAAAAATTGGCTAAGTATTTTACGGGAACTATTTTGTAAAGTTCCTGTATATATTTAAGTCTTGTTCAAGCCATGTTGCTAGTCAAATTATTTATGTTTTGGTCTAGCATAGTCGAGGTATTGTTTCTAGGGCTTATATATAAGTTTTAATTTATGGTTAAGTAATGTTTAGGCCCTATCTTGAATCTTGTTACTTAAGTTTCGGTCCTATATAGTTCAGGGGTTATTTCTAGGCCCTGTTGTACATAGTGGTCAGTTTAGGTTAACTCATGTAGTGGAAAATGTTATCACAAGATTCAAGTGAAGTAGGGCCCATGAAAATCCAATGGTGACATCATACTTTTTGGAGGAAATTAGTGAGCTCCAAATCACTTAGTTATCAGGTGATCCTGAGAGTTCTTCAAGGCAAGAGATGTTCACAACTCTATATTCAACAAACCCTACCAATTTTGAGTGATGAAATTACATTTTTTAGAATAAATCAATGGGTGATAAATTCCATAGGTATTCAATAATCCCCGCTAAAGCATAACAAGACCCTCTAGGGACATGGTAAGGACTATAAGAGGAAATGAATACCTAGGTCCACTTAATCAAGAGTTTGTGATCCTCGGTACACTTCCAATATGTCAACTACAACTCATTTCTACATGGAAGTAGTATTTCACTCTTAGGTTTGAATGATACATCTTCCTTCACCCTTACAGTGATTGTAACCTAGAGCTATGAAACATAAATATTTAATGGTTGCATAGAATTAGATGCTTGTTAACTATCGAGACAAATTGATTGTACTTATCAAGATGGTGAACCATACCTCATAAATACAGGATTAGCTACAGATTCACCATGGATAAAGATAAAAGTGATGGATTATAGGTGGATTGGTATAAAGAGTGAAGATCTATAGATTTCCAAGCATCAAAGCTAAATTAGGACCATGTCGTATAATCAGTTATAGTTGTTGATTATCATGTATATGTTGTAAATATTTAATTTTATGTTGTTCTTAAGCAAATAGGTAGTTGTAGTATTTAATGTTGGACAAACACCCCTTGTAAATAGAACATTAAAAATAATGGACCATTAGAAGTCCAAAAGGTCATACATTTTAGCAAAGTTGCCCATTATAAGAAGTGTTTTCATATATGATTATGCAATACTATGGTATTTTTCCTTTTGCATTTTATTCTTGTTATCTTATTTTGTAATTGTTGTGTATGAAGCTTTATTTAAAATTATGGTTGTGTATTGCGATTGCGAGACCCCAAGAGTGAGGTAGTCGATTTATTCTTAGTATTGGCTATGGATTACTACCTATGCAGTGATTATTGGGCTAATTAGTTTAGTTTTTTCATGTAATTTACTTTGCTTGTTCAATAATTTAGTTTTTGATCTATTTCCTATTACTCTTGACCTCTTTTATCTCTTTCCTATTACTTTTAACCTTTTTCATAGATAGGAATCGACCTATAATCTGAAGATTAAGAAGAAAATCCCATGAGCACATTGTCCACCACTTTTTGCTCATTCAAGAACCCTATTGTAATAAAGTAATGGAGAACTACACCAGACCAAACCCTTAGGTTACATTATCCTGACAATAGTTTAGTTTATTTTTGGCATGCTCGATGGGACACGAGCAAAGATCCAAATTATTTGGGTGTGAATAGACCAGATAGCTATGTTTTGTAGGCTATCATCATTGTTATTTAAAGTTTATAATGTTTATTAGACCTTACTAATGACTCTTTTATCATACCAATCATTGTTTCAAACCCTAACACCTCTAGTTTATAGATTTACTAGAAGTAGTTCTAGAAATTATTCCCACCAGCCTAGATTTTTAAATAAAGCTTCATACACAACAA
>Ga0181473_100046_pt2 | contig 15379 bp, 12 predicted proteins | sample In2P11_FD_119089 | JGI IMG/M metagenome (GOLD analysis project Ga0181473, IMG submission 119089) | Clean room microbial communities from NASA Spacecraft Assembly Facility at Jet Propulsion Laboratory, Pasadena, California, USA -... ... | reverse complement strand
GTAGCTGTCACAATAATGTCGAAAAACCTGGGAGGCAATGGGGAAACCGCAATTGAAGTATTCGCTAATTCAGTTGAGAATGGCAAATCCATATTGCATACTGCCCATCGGAAGATTGGAGAATGTAGAGGTTGATGTAGTAGGAGTAAAAACACACACTGAGTTTGACATAATAGACATTATGGGGGATAAAGACCCATATCTAGCACTCCTCGGGATTGACTAGGCATACGAAAACTATGCCGTCATAGATTTGAAAACGGAACTGATGATATTCGAAGCAGAAGGCCTGAGGGTCATTTAGCCGCTGGACCCTTATCAAGGACCCAGGTTCACAAAACCAACAGATGACAGGGAAGAACCAGGGATGTTAGACCAGTTGTATACTCTCACAGCAGGAAAAAGGGAAGATTACATAAATCCTATCGCCAGAGGATCAGTTAGCTAGAGGAACATCCAAAGTTCCAAAGCTGGTTCAAAAGCTACATGGGATGCATGGCAGCAGGGGGTATACGAACTAACAACCCGGCGATGTGCAATGATAAGCCGAGTAAACGGGGGACATATAGGAAAGGACGACATCCCGAAATACTGTGGCCTTGAACTGATAGATCAATTCTTGGACAGGATGGACTAGGATGTATCAGAAGACCAGAGAATTCCCTTTCTGGACATTGCGCTCATGGCAACACCGACAAGATGGTGGAAAGCACACTGCCAAGTATTGAAAGACTGGACCGGATGCAAAGCGAGAATTAAAGGAAAGGTTTAGCAAGAAGGAAGAGCAGCCACTAGGCCAAAAAGGATACACGGGAAATTCAAGTCCCGAGGAACACTTTAAAAATGCACAACCAACTGGGAAAGCCAGGGACTACCAAGGAATTTGTGGGTGCACGCCTTTATACACACCCTAAGCGCCATCCCCCGAGCGTGGTATGTCCATGAAGAACTACGACGACAAACAGCTGCTTTGGATGCCTTGAAAACACAGTTTGTCGATGATTTCTTGTTCAAGGATAGTGAAGACAAAATGATAGAACCGCTTCAAGCGGTGAAAGGAGTTTTGTTCACCCCAGAAATGCAAGTGGAGGGGGAGCACGAAGAAAACTTCCTACAATACTTATTTGATGTGGAATCTCCAAGACTGGTAACCTGCGACAGAGTCGACGTAGAACCAGGAGAAGATGGATTGGAAGGGCTTAGACATCTAGCCTTTGAAGAAACAGAGGGAGAAAGGGGGATCCGTGAGAGTCCTTCAACGGAAGGCGCTCATCTCCTACCAATGAAACTGAGAAAGCAAAATGTAGGGACGGAAGATAAACCCAAGATAGCATTAGTTGGAGACTACTAGGATGAACAGACCACTAAAGAAATTTTTGACTTGCTACAAGAGTACTAGGACTTGTTCCTAGCTTCGGTAGCTAAGCTCAAGGGGATAAAAGGTAACTTGGGAAAAATGAAAATTGTTCTAAAACCAGGTGTCCGACCAATGAAGCATAAACCATACCGGCTGAACCCAAGGGTCAAAGAAAAAGTTAAAAGGGAGATTGATAAAATGTTGGATGCAGGAATCATTTTTCCGGTCGATGAAGCTGACTGGATAAGCCCTATAGTGATTCAAAACAAGAAGGATTTGACCGAGATTAGAGTATGCGTCAACTATAGAAGCCTGAACAATGCATGTGTGCACATCCCGTTCCCCACACCCTTCAGCGACGAAGTCCTAGACAATGTTGCGGGGAATGAGGCTTACTCGTTCACAGATGGCTTCTCTGGCTAACACCAGGTCCGAATAGCCGAAGAAGACAAAAGGAAAACAACATTCACGACAGAGTGGGGGTCGGACGCATACAATGTAATGCCATTTGGATTGAAGAATGTGCCAGCAATCTTTTCAAGGATGGTAATCGCAGCTTTCAGGGACTATATTCATAAATTCATAAAAGTCTACATGGACGACTGGATAGTGTACAGCCTACTGAAAAAGCACACCAGCCTGTTGAGAGTAATGTTTGAAAGATGCGGACAATTATAGATCTCTTTAAATTTGAAGAAGTGCATTTTTGCAATTCCCTTTGGAACCCTGCTAGGCCATATTGTGTGCAAAGATGGAGTCTGCATGGACCCTGCTAAAATAGCAGCAATCATCCACATGAAACCGCCCCGCAACATAAAGCAATTAAGAGCAACTCTAGGCCATACAGGGTACTACAGAAGATTCATCAGAAACTATGCAACCATAACAGCCCCAATGGAGAGACTGTTAAAGAAGACGGAGGAATTCATCTGGACAACAGATTGTCAAGCAACGCTCGAAAAACTAAAAGAAAGGTTGGTAAGTGCGCCCATCTTAGTATACCCTGATTGGAACAAAATGTTCCATGTACATATTGAAGCATCTGGAATAGCACTAGGAGCAGTCCTGCCGCAACCAGGAGAGAAGATGGATCACCCAGTATACCACGCAAGCAAAAAGCTCTCCACGGCGGAAAAGAATTATAAAACAACAGAACGAGAGGCTCTAGCAATGGTCTACTCTCTCCAAAAGTTTAGGCACTACCTACTAGGAGAGCCATTCAAATTCTTCATAGACCATGCTGCATTGAAATACCTAGTAAACAAGCTCGTACTGGAGGGAAGGATATGCAGATGGTTATTGTTGTTTCAAGAGTTCACATTTAAAGTAGTTAGGTTGGGCGAACTGAATGTAGGCCCGGATCACCTTTCTTGTCTAGAGACAGGGGAAAGCAATGGAACAATAGACGACCAGTTACCCGATGCCGATTTGTTCAGGATAGAAGCTATACCCGACCACCTGCAGGAAATTGCTACTCTGCTCACAACAGGCAATTGTCCACAGGACTACACTACAATGCAAAAAAGGAACCTGGTGGTCAGAGCAGCAGATTACAAACTCATAGCAGGACACCTTTACAAAATGGGTTTAGACCAGTTACTCAGACGCTGTGTCCCATAGCACGAAAGAGAAGATATCTTATGGGAGTGCCATGCAGGGGTTGCAGGAGGACATGTAGGGGGTAAGGCAACGACAAAGAAAATACTACAAGCGGGACTATGGTGGCCTACATACATAAGGATTCAAAGGCATTCGCCAATGAATGCGATCTCTGTCAAAGAGTTGGAAGGCCTTCCCTACGCGAAGAACTACCACTACACCTAGTCCATACAGTACAAATATTTGATAAATGGGCAGTAGACTTCATTGGTCCAATATCCCCACTAACACGTTACTCCAAAGCCCGATACATAATTACCGCCACAGAGTACCTCTCAAGATGGGCAGAAGCCACGCCAGTGAAAGACTGCACAGCAAAAGCCGCAACGCGATTTGAAAACATCATCTCAAGGTTCAGATGCCCAAGAAGTCTCACAAGCGACCAAGATACACACTTCTTGAACGAGACGATCTAGGTCCTATTAACAACTTTTATGGTACAACATCACAAGAGCAGCCCTTACCATCCACAAGCAAACAGTGTAGTAGAAGCATTCAACAAGATACTGGAAAAAGGACTAACCAAAATCGTATCAGCCACTAGAGATGACTGGGATGAAAGAATTCTAGCGACGGTCTAGGCATATAGAACAATAGTTAAAAGACTCCACAAACAAACTCCATTTCAGCTAGTATACAGCAGAGAGGCGGTGGTGCCAGCAGAGTTTGTACTACCCAGCATGTTTATTTCAGAAACAACAGGAATGACAAATAGCAGTGCCTTGTGGTACAGACTGAGCCAGTTGTTAGAGCTCGACGAAACGCGGTTCCTGGCAGAGTTCCATCAATCTGTCAAGCAATGAAGACAGAAGGCTTGGCATAATAGGCACATCAAGAAGAAATCTTTCAGTGTCGGCGACCAAGTGCTCCTCTATGACAGTAAGTTCCTCAAGTTCCCAGGAAAACTACAGATGCACTGGTTAGGCCCATTCATAATTTCACATATAAAGGAATCAAGTGCGATGAGACTCGTGCAACTGGATGGAGTCCTACTGCTAGGATGGGTGAATGGCACACGCCTGAAACCTTTCCGCAAGTAATAAATAAAAAACAAAAAATCTTTCAGTATTCATAATAAGGTTGCAGTCAGTAGACAGATACCACAACCCATTTGTGGTCGAGGGCAGGGAATTGTGCCAGTAGAGTCAGCAAGCCTAGTTGGCAAGAACAATAGCCATGCGTGTCAAGCACCGCCAGTAGAATCCACGTAGGTTCGAACTTTTTCCAAAATTGATGGCCGCACGCGCACCCGTCCCATCCGTCGTACTAGTAGTTATTTCCTGATTAAGTAATCAATAAGGTAGCTGTCACAATAATGTCGAAAAATCTTTCCCATTAGGCATAGAATTAGTTAATAAATAAGCCCATCACGGCAGAATAAAGACGCCATGCAGCCCACTCTATACTTGTCAAGCCCACGTCATAGTTGGCACGTACCAGTCAGCCGACGGCGGCAAAAAGATAGCTAGAATACATGGAAAGGCCGCTGGAGTAATTAGTTGATTAAAGCCTCATCAATCAAGGGGATGTCGTGTTAGAACCGACTATATAACTCTTAGAAGAATGCAGGGAATGGTAGAATTTCAAACGCCAGAAGGATTTCAGAAGAACTCGGAAGAACAAGAGCAAGACAGGAGAAACAGAAGACCACCAGTGTAAATTGTCTACAGAAGAAGGGGAACAATGGCCAAGAGAATCACATCAGTTCCACAAATCGCTCTAGATGCAAGAATCGAAGTTATAGACGACCTATATGGGAAATACAACCGGTCAAACCTCATCGACAATGACTTCACAGACGGGTTCCAATTCCTACCCATGAAGAGGGAGGTATATCCAGAAGAATTTCAATGGGAGGATGGCACCAGGACCTCTAGAATCAGGGGAGACTTCAAAGGCCTACAGAAATCCAAACTGTTCAGCTTAAGAAATCTGCCTGTGTTCGGCACCCAGTTGGCCGCCATGCAATGTACCAAGTTGTTGGCAAGCAGGAAGCATGGAGGTTGCCTATGGCTGGACAGAGAATACCCAATCCATACTGAGGATATCTACCGATTGACCGGGCTGGCAAACATGGGGAATGTAGTCAGTGCAGCATTCCAGACTGGGGCCAAGCGAGGCAAGAAACCCACAGAGGACAACATCTACACCCGCTATGGAATGGAGCAGGGGGGAAAAGGTGCAAAGCTAGACAAAATTAACAAGGATAACATTCGGTTTGCCTGCTACCAAATTGCAAGAAAGACAATGAGGCACTTCACAAGAAACGAGTACACCCTAGACACAGTCTCAATAGCAGAACACTGCTACCAGGGTGAGATACTCAACTGGGCAACCTTTGTACTCAACAAACTCTTTGAGGTGTGCGAAGATGTCTACAGGTGGAGCACTGGATTTGTGTTCGAATACTTGGTAATGACACTAGCAATGTGGAAGTGGAGGCCACCCCCAGAGAGGCAGATGGCAACCATTGCTGAAGATCAGCCAATTGCACTCAGATATGAGCCATGGAGGGCATCGGGGGATCCCAACGTTAAGGAAATCAATGAAGCGACCTTCAGGGGCTGGTACGCCCAGATGGTGGATGCCATTTAGTCCGTGGAGAGAATACCCAAGACTCTCCTGGATGAGTTCTCGGGCGACATCTGGTTCGGGGCTTCGCACGCGCATACTTACCTCAAACCACGATGTGTCAACCCCACCACATTTAAGTTAAGGCCACAAAGATTTGTTCTAATAGAGGAGGCTTTGCGCAGAGAAGTAAAGTCATGGGCGGGGATGGCCTGCGAAATAACAGAGGGAAATCCCAGGTACCTGTTCGAAGCTATGGCGCCACAGAGCCAAGAAGGAGAGGGGGCAAAAAGCAGCAGCAGAAGGGCAGCAACAAAAGTACTCCAACCAATGTTGCTCCAAATGGAGGAGAAAATGTTTGAGGTAAGGAGGACAATCGAAAGCTTCAAGCCAGGTGAGGGTGAATATCCCAAACATTTTCAAGGTTCAACTATGTTGTTCCCAATTATAATGCCACCCCTCTAAACGACTCCTCCCACGGGTGTCGCCCAAGTCCACTCCATGACCCCAATGCCCAAACCACAAAAGAAGCGGGTTATCTGCACCCCCCAAGTCAAAAAGTTGGCTACCAAAAAGCCAAAAGTTAGCACCCCAGCCCCAGTCATCGATCTCACTATTGAGGTCGAGCATCAAATTCCCGCAACTGCCATAGTCGAGGAAATCCCCAATACCACAACCAGTGCAATACATCAGTCGCGGGAGTCATCCCCGCAAACAGCTTCCACCTCCGCAACGGTGTCCGAGCTCTTCCCCTTCGGCCACAAGAGAATATCTGCGGAAGCAGAAGTTCAATCAACTGGCCGGAAGGAAGGTGCCACCTCGACTTTAGAAATGCCACCTACTGAGAGTACCACACCAATGCTAGGACTGGACCCACTGGCTGGAAGACGCCTGGATTCTAGTTGGCAGGGAGAAAGGACTGGCCTGTACCTACCCGCGCCACTTATAAAAATCACAGTCCCCCTGAACCCTAGTATCACCCCAACCACACCACAATTCACCCCACCATCACAACAACCATCCCAGCAAGAGCATTCACCCGCCTCACATTTCAATAAATCCATTGCAAGCTACCTACCCCTACAACAATAGTTTCCAGAACCAAACACCATGAGGGCTGATACACTGTATCACTGGTCATCAACCCAATTATTTTCTTTCATTCAGCAAGCCGCCCACAAGGCCGAGAACCTGCATGAGAAATTGGTTAAGGAGCATGAGCAGCAGACAATACAATTGCTCAAAGTGACGGAAGAACACGATCGCCTACAAGAGGCGAATACAGGGTTGCAAGCAAAAGTGCAACAGCTTATGCAGTGATTCCAAGCCATGTGGCCAACAGTGGTCGAAGCCAACACTGAAGAACTGACGGACATGTCCGCCTGCTCCTTGATCGACTGCTGCAATCACATACAGACGGCGTGCATACGCCTGGCAACCACAAATGCGGAGATGAAGAAGAAGTTAGAGATCGTAAGGTCCGTAGTGCCAGACCCTGTGTTAATATATGCACGTTCAGTTGAAAGCGAGATGCGAGAGCTAGAGACAAAGAAACAGGCACTAGCTAATGCCCTCACCGATGGATACGCCTTAATGGGCAAAGTCAACGACTGGTCGGGCATTCTAGCTTTGAAGAATCACCAAGTCTACCCATTGCAAGAGCAGATTCAGTCTCTATTTGCCAACACAAGGGCATGCATCAATCGTGTTCAGCTCCAGCAGCTAAATGAACAAATCGACATCCTCCAAGCCCAAGTTGACGCAATTGAGGAGGAGTCAGCCAGGACAAAGAGGGTAATCCGAGACTTACGACCCTCAGTGCAGATGCAAGTCCTACAATTGAAAGAGGTACGCAACTCAAGCAGCCAGCAACTAAATGACCTGCAGGTCCAACGGCCAACAACCCTGACATCACAATCAACCGAGACATTTACACAAAGTGCAAACACAATCCTCGCAAATTGGAACTTGGCTATCTAGTGATACAGCGAGTTCAGGCAGCAGATGACAATAGCAGTCCCCGAGTTGGAGCCTTTGTTTGGAATGGAGTCACAATGTCAGAAAAGAGGCATAGAAAAAATTCCACACCACAGGCTAGGTTGGAAATGGAAGGAATGCCTATTCCGCAAGAAGGTATTACAGCAATAGAGGTGTCGGCACAACAGACAGAGGAAATAGCGTCAGTAGCAACACAGCTGCCACCCATAGAACCCACGGAGACAGCACTAGAGCCACCAGAGGTTGAAATGACTTGACTCGAGGACGAGTCAAGAAATTATGGTCGGGGCCTATTGGAGCCTTCATTAATTTTGAGGAGTTTTGGCCAGTTTTAACCAACTGTAGGGCGGGAAAGGACAAATGGCAACAACGGTTGGGTGGCAGAACGAGCAGTTGCAGGAAGGTGACGGCAAGGTGGCAGCAAAAGGCAAAGGTAATCAAGGAAACGGGAAAGCGCAGAGGCAGCCAAGGAAGCAAGCATCCGAGCGAAAACTGGCAGTCCAGGCAGCTGAGAAGGATATAAAGAGAGGAAGAACAAAAAGGAAGGGTAGGACTATGGGTTGTTGATGGTGTTGCTACTATTGTTGCTATGTTTCATTGATCATCGGGGTTATTGCTGAGACACTAAAGGATTGGGCCGCTGAGGAGGTACGCAAATACCAGAGCAGAAGCAGGAAGGGCTGGGAACTAGGGAACTGAGTTGCGGAGCAAATCTAACCCGAGCTACTAAGCCAGGTATTCTTTGTGTTATTGATGGCCAAGAGCCGAGTTCTAATGTATTATGTTCTAATACTTTAATGTAATTCGAAGTTGATGACTATTAAGACCCATAAGTGTACTGCACATCTTATATTATGGCTTATCAAAATTTTAATTAGTCCCCTTGTTACATGAGGTTGGTGCTTGATAGATCAACCCTAGTATATTGTTAAGTTCTATGGTTTATATGATGAGTCTCTATGTATGAGTTGAAGATATTATTATTTTTGTTCTATGTTTTATGACCGCATATGTGTATGATTGCCTGTGTATAGCTTAGACCCCCTCAACACTATGATGAGCCCTTCTCCCCTTTTGGTCGCGGTGCGCTTTGGGTGAGACTCTTTGCCCTTCAGGGTGAGGTGAAAATGTCAATGTTGTCCTAGACTACAACGGACCATTGTTGGCCTTCCGTCCCTGAACCCGGGGTCTTTTCCGTGATGACTCACTCAAGCCAACAATAACTTGTGATGTTCCTGCAGAGCTAATCGGTTTGCGAGACTTGGAGGTATTGTAACAATTCTTCATCTTTCCCTCCTTGGGCCTGTAAAATGCCTCGCTTGGCCATTGGAAATAAATCCTCGCACATTGTTCTTTACAAACATTCCTAGGATCATACGGATTGAAGTCCAAACAACCATAACCATGCTGCATTGAAATACCTAGTAAACAAGCTCGTACTGGAGGGAAGGATATGCAGATGGTTATTGTTGTTTCAAGAGTTCACATTTAAAGTAGTTAGGTTGGGCGAACTGAATGTAGGCCCGGATCACCTTTCTTGTCTAGAGACAGGGGAAAGCAATGGAACAATAGACGACCAGTTACCCGATGCCGATTTGTTCAGGATAGAAGCTATACCCGACCACCTGCAGGAAATTGCTACTCTGCTCACAACAGGCAATTGTCCACAGGACTACACTACAATGCAAAAAAGGAACCTGGTGGTCAGAGCAGCAGATTACAAACTCATAGCAGGACACCTTTACAAAATGGGTTTAGACCAGTTACTCAGACGCTGTGTCCCATAGCACGAAAGAGAAGATATCTTATGGGAGTGCCATGCAGGGGTTGCAGGAGGACATGTAGGGGGTAAGGCAACGACAAAGAAAATACTACAAGCGGGACTATGGTGGCCTACATACATAAGGATTCAAAGGCATTCGCCAATGAATGCGATCTCTGTCAAAGAGTTGGAAGGCCTTCCCTACGCGAAGAACTACCACTACACCTAGTCCATACAGTACAAATATTTGATAAATGGGCAGTAGACTTCATTGGTCCAATATCCCCACTAACACGTTACTCCAAAGCCCGATACATAATTACCGCCACAGAGTACCTCTCAAGATGGGCAGAAGCCACGCCAGTGAAAGACTGCACAGCAAAAGCCGCAACGCGATTTGAAAACATCATCTCAAGGTTCAGATGCCCAAGAAGTCTCACAAGCGACCAAGATACACACTTCTTGAACGAGACGATCTAGGTCCTATTAACAACTTTTATGGTACAACATCACAAGAGCAGCCCTTACCATCCACAAGCAAACAGTGTAGTAGAAGCATTCAACAAGATACTGGAAAAAGGACTAACCAAAATCGTATCAGCCACTAGAGATGACTGGGATGAAAGAATTCTAGCGACGGTCTAGGCATATAGAACAATAGTTAAAAGACTCCACAAACAAACTCCATTTCAGCTAGTATACAGCAGAGAGGCGGTGGTGCCAGCAGAGTTTGTACTACCCAGCATGTTTATTTCAGAAACAACAGGAATGACAAATAGCAGTGCCTTGTGGTACAGACTGAGCCAGTTGTTAGAGCTCGACGAAACGCGGTTCCTGGCAGAGTTCCATCAATCTGTCAAGCAATGAAGACAGAAGGCTTGGCATAATAGGCACATCAAGAAGAAATCTTTCAGTGTCGGCGACCAAGTGCTCCTCTATGACAGTAAGTTCCTCAAGTTCCCAGGAAAACTACAGATGCACTGGTTAGGCCCATTCATAATTTCACATATAAAGGAATCAAGTGCGATGAGACTCGTGCAACTGGATGGAGTCCTACTGCTAGGATGGGTGAATGGCACACGCCTGAAACCTTTCCGCAAGTAATAAATAAAAAACAAAAAATCTTTCAGTATTCATAATAAGGTTGCAGTCAGTAGACAGATACCACAACCCATTTGTGGTCGAGGGCAGGGAATTGTGCCAGTAGAGTCAGCAAGCCTAGTTGGCAAGAACAATAGCCATGCGTGTCAAGCACCGCCAGTAGAATCCACGTAGGTTCGAACTTTTTCCAAAATTGATGGCCGCACGCGCACCCGTCCCATCCGTCGTACTAGTAGTTATTTCCTGATTAAGTAATCAATAAGGTAGCTGTCACAATAATGTCGAAAAATCTTTCCCATTAGGCATAGAATTAGTTAATAAATAAGCCCATCACGGCAGAATAAAGACGCCATGCAGCCCACTCTATACTTGTCAAGCCCACGTCATAGTTGGCACGTACCAGTCAGCCGACGGCGGCAAAAAGATAGCTAGAATACATGGAAAGGCCGCTGGAGTAATTAGTTGATTAAAGCCTCATCAATCAAGGGGATGTCGTGTTAGAACCGACTATATAACTCTTAGAAGAATGCAGGGAATGGTAGAATTTCAAACGCCAGAAGGATTTCAGAAGAACTCGGAAGAACAAGAGCAAGACAGGAGAAACAGAAGACCACCAGTGTAAATTGTCTACAGAAGAAGGGGAACAATGGCCAAGAGAATCACATCAGTTCCACAAATCGCTCTAGATGCAAGAATCGAAGTTATAGACGACCTATATGGGAAATACAACCGGTCAAACCTCATCGACAATGACTTCACAGACGGGTTCCAATTCCTACCCATGAAGAGGGAGGTATATCCAGAAGAATTTCAATGGGAGGATGGCACCAGGACCTCTAGAATCAGGGGAGACTTCAAAGGCCTACAGAAATCCAAACTGTTCAGCTTAAGAAATCTGCCTGTGTTCGGCACCCAGTTGGCCGCCATGCAATGTACCAAGTTGTTGGCAAGCAGGAAGCATGGAGGTTGCCTATGGCTGGACAGAGAATACCCAATCCATACTGAGGATATCTACCGATTGACCGGGCTGGCAAACATGGGGAATGTAGTCAGTGCAGCATTCCAGACTGGGGCCAAGCGAGGCAAGAAACCCACAGAGGACAACATCTACACCCGCTATGGAATGGAGCAGGGGGGAAAAGGTGCAAAGCTAGACAAAATTAACAAGGATAACATTCGGTTTGCCTGCTACCAAATTGCAAGAAAGACAATGAGGCACTTCACAAGAAACGAGTACACCCTAGACACAGTCTCAATAGCAGAACACTGCTACCAGGGTGAGATACTCAACTGGGCAACCTTTGTACTCAACAAACTCTTTGAGGTGTGCGAAGATGTCTACAGGTGGAGCACTGGATTTGTGTTCGAATACTTGGTAATGACACTAGCAATGTGGAAGTGGAGGCCACCCCCAGAGAGGCAGATGGCAACCATTGCTGAAGATCAGCCAATTGCACTCAGATATGAGCCATGGAGGGCATCGGGGGATCCCAACGTTAAGGAAATCAATGAAGCGACCTTCAGGGGCTGGTACGCCCAGATGGTGGATGCCATTTAGTCCGTGGAGAGAATACCCAAGACTCTCCTGGATGAGTTCTCGGGCGACATCTGGTTCGGGGCTTCGCACGCGCATACTTACCTCAAACCACGATGTGTCAACCCCACCACATTTAAGTTAAGGCCACAAAGATTTGTTCTAATAGAGGAGGCTTTGCGCAGAGAAGTAAAGTCATGGGCGGGGATGGCCTGCGAAATAACAGAGGGAAATCCCAGGTACCTGTTCGAAGCTATGGCGCCACAGAGCCAAGAAGGAGAGGGGGCAAAAAGCAGCAGCAGAAGGGCAGCAACAAAAGTACTCCAACCAATGTTGCTCCAAATGGAGGAGAAAATGTTTGAGGTAAGGAGGACAATCGAAAGCTTCAAGCCAGGTGAGGGTGAATATCCCAAACATTTTCAAGGTTCAACTATGTTGTTCCCAATTATAATGCCACCCCTCTAAACGACTCCTCCCACGGGTGTCGCCCAAGTCCACTCCATGACCCCAATGCCCAAACCACAAAAGAAGCGGGTTATCTGCACCCCCCAAGTCAAAAAGTTGGCTACCAAAAAGCCAAAAGTTAGCACCCCAGCCCCAGTCATCGATCTCACTATTGAGGTCGAGCATCAAATTCCCGCAACTGCCATAGTCGAGGAAATCCCCAATACCACAACCAGTGCAATACATCAGTCGCGGGAGTCATCCCCGCAAACAGCTTCCACCTCCGCAACGGTGTCCGAGCTCTTCCCCTTCGGCCACAAGAGAATATCTGCGGAAGCAGAAGTTCAATCAACTGGCCGGAAGGAAGGTGCCACCTCGACTTTAGAAATGCCACCTACTGAGAGTACCACACCAATGCTAGGACTGGACCCACTGGCTGGAAGACGCCTGGATTCTAGTTGGCAGGGAGAAAGGACTGGCCTGTACCTACCCGCGCCACTTATAAAAATCACAGTCCCCCTGAACCCTAGTATCACCCCAACCACACCACAATTCACCCCACCATCACAACAACCATCCCAGCAAGAGCATTCACCCGCCTCACATTTCAATAAATCCATTGCAAGCTACCTACCCCTACAACAATAGTTTCCAGAACCAAACACCATGAGGGCTGATACACTGTATCACTGGTCATCAACCCAATTATTTTCTTTCATTCAGCAAGCCGCCCACAAGGCCGAGAACCTGCATGAGAAATTGGTTAAGGAGCATGAGCAGCAGACAATACAATTGCTCAAAGTGACGGAAGAACACGATCGCCTACAAGAGGCGAATACAGGGTTGCAAGCAAAAGTGCAACAGCTTATGCAGTGATTCCAAGCCATGTGGCCAACAGTGGTCGAAGCCAACACTGAAGAACTGACGGACATGTCCGCCTGCTCCTTGATCGACTGCTGCAATCACATACAGACGGCGTGCATACGCCTGGCAACCACAAATGCGGAGATGAAGAAGAAGTTAGAGATCGTAAGGTCCGTAGTGCCAGACCCTGTGTTAATATATGCACGTTCAGTTGAAAGCGAGATGCGAGAGCTAGAGACAAAGAAACAGGCACTAGCTAATGCCCTCACCGATGGATACGCCTTAATGGGCAAAGTCAACGACTGGTCGGGCATTCTAGCTTTGAAGAATCACCAAGTCTACCCATTGCAAGAGCAGATTCAGTCTCTATTTGCCAACACAAGGGCATGCATCAATCGTGTTCAGCTCCAGCAGCTAAATGAACAAATCGACATCCTCCAAGCCCAAGTTGACGCAATTGAGGAGGAGTCAGCCAGGACAAAGAGGGTAATCCGAGACTTACGACCCTCAGTGCAGATGCAAGTCCTACAATTGAAAGAGGTACGCAACTCAAGCAGCCAGCAACTAAATGACCTGCAGGTCCAACGGCCAACAACCCTGACATCACAATCAACCGAGACATTTACACAAAGTGCAAACACAATCCTCGCAAATTGGAACTTGGCTATCTAGTGATACAGCGAGTTCAGGCAGCAGATGACAATAGCAGTCCCCGAGTTGGAGCCTTTGTTTGGAATGGAGTCACAATGTCAGAAAAGAGGCATAGAAAAAATTCCACACCACAGGCTAGGTTGGAAATGGAAGGAATGCCTATTCCGCAAGAAGGTATTACAGCAATAGAGGTGTCGGCACAACAGACAGAGGAAATAGCGTCAGTAGCAACACAGCTGCCACCCATAGAACCCACGGAGACAGCACTAGAGCCACCAGAGGTTGAAATGACTTGACTCGAGGACGAGTCAAGAAATTATGGTCGGGGCCTATTGGAGCCTTCATTAATTTTGAGGAGTTTTGGCCAGTTTTAACCAACTGTAGGGCGGGAAAGGACAAATGGCAACAACGGTTGGGTGGCAGAACGAGCAGTTGCAGGAAGGTGACGGCAAGGTGGCAGCAAAAGGCAAAGGTAATCAAGGAAACGGGAAAGCGCAGAGGCAGCCAAGGAAGCAAGCATCCGAGCGAAAACTGGCAGTCCAGGCAGCTGAGAAGGATATAAAGAGAGGAAGAACAAAAAGGAAGGGTAGGACTATGGGTTGTTGATGGTGTTGCTACTATTGTTGCTATGTTTCATTGATCATCGGGGTTATTGCTGAGACACTAAAGGATTGGGCCGCTGAGGAGGTACGCAAATACCAGAGCAGAAGCAGGAAGGGCTGGGAACTAGGGAACTGAGTTGCGGAGCAAATCTAACCCGAGCTACTAAGCCAGGTATTCTTTGTGTTATTGATGGCCAAGAGCCGAGTTCTAATGTATTATGTTCTAATACTTTAATGTAATTCGAAGTTGATGACTATTAAGACCCATAAGTGTACTGCACATCTTATATTATGGCTTATCAAAATTTTAATTAGTCCCCTTGTTACATGAGGTTGGTGCTTGATAGATCAACCCTAGTATATTGTTAAGTTCTATGGTTTATATGATGAGTCTCTATGTATGAGTTGAAGATATTATTATTTTTGTTCTATGTTTTATGACCGCATATGTGTATGATTGCCTGTGTATAGCTTAGACCCCCTCAACACTATGATGAGCCCTTCTCCCCTTTTGGTCGCGGTGCGCTTTGGGTGAGACTCTTTGCCCTTCAGGGTGAGGTGAAAATGTCAATGTTGTCCTAGACTACAACGGACCATTGTTGGCCTTCCGTCCCTGAACCCGGGGTCTTTTCCGTGATGACTCACTCAAGCCAACAATAACTTGTGATGTTCCTGCAGAGCTAATCGGTTTGCGAGACTTGGAGGTATTGTAACAATTCTTCATCTTTCCCTCCTTGGGCCTGTAAAATGCCTCGCTTGGCCATTGGAAATAAATCCTCGCACATTGTTCTTTACAAACATTCCTAGGATCATACGGATTGAAGTCCAAACAACCA
>Ga0181473_100072_pt1 | contig 15439 bp, 19 predicted proteins | sample In2P11_FD_119089 | JGI IMG/M metagenome (GOLD analysis project Ga0181473, IMG submission 119089) | Clean room microbial communities from NASA Spacecraft Assembly Facility at Jet Propulsion Laboratory, Pasadena, California, USA -... ... | reverse complement strand
ACTCATAATACAACTATAGAATACATCAGTTAACTCAGTTGCATGTCAGTGCATTTTCAGTTCAGCAGGGACAGGTGTTAGAGGATCAGATTGCTATCAGTTGTGACTATAGTTGTGCATGAGGATTTGCACAATCAAGGGATTGAGTATGCCAATGAATTGGCCAATACCAATTGATTATAGCCTCTGCTCACGTCTTTCCCAGTATGAGTGATTCTTTGGAGGTAAATACGAGTTTGGTAAACCATTCTCATTCATTCTTGAGCAGGTATTGAGCTGTGGAGGCAGACAAGCAGTGGAATAGATTTGGAGATCAGATCTGAGCTGCATTGTGTGCAACAAGTGGAGCTCGTACTAGATTTCTTGTGATAAGCATTGTATTTTGTAATGTTACATGTTCTCAATCATTAATATACAGATAGTGTGGGGTTTTCAGCTGTAAGCTTTCCCCGGGTTACATACTGTGTTAATGTGTGAATGCTTTTGATGTTTTATTGTTATTGATGCTGCTATATTGATGATCAACATAGAGGAGCTTATGTATTGTGTTTGTATTTCGCAATAGTACATGATCAGGATAATCTCCATTGAATGTGTTTATTATTCAAAATTTCTACATGGTATCAGAGCTGTTGATCATCAGATCTACTATTCAAGAAGTGTTTACATTCTATTTCTTCAGGCAGAGTCTGTAATCAGGCAAGGTAGCCTCTGGATTCATCCTTCTTTTGGAAGGTGAGATATCCGGTGAATGCCCATACAATCAATCTTTGTACGAGAAATATTGTGTTCTCACGAATCTTAGATCCGAGGCAGTTGAGTTGGTTGCTGGTGGAATTCGAATTTGCAGCAATGTTTTCTTGGTGTCAAAACTAATATGCCTTTCACAGGATTGCGATTGGAGTATGCCCTTGAGGGTAGTACGAATTATATTGCATGGAAGGACAGGATGGAGGCGGTGTTAGATGATAATGGGCTGAAGGAGTTCGTGGATGCGGATGTCCCAAAACCTACTAATGCTGCTGAAGCTGAGGCTTGGAAAAAGAAGATAGCAAAGTGTCGAAGGATTCTGTTGGAGGGCATGAGGGATCACATTGTGTCCAGCCTCCATGGAAAGGCTACTCCATATTTGATGTGGAAATCATTAACAGAATTATTACAAAGCAAGAGTGACTAGAGGAAGTTGGCGCTCAAAGATAAACTCAGAAACATCAAATGCGAGAAGGGCGACAGTATGCCCAAGTATCTCACGAAGTTCACTAAGTGTCGAGATGAGATGGGAAGTGTGGGGGTTACTATCGATGATGAGGACTTGGTGAGCTTGGCTCTCCTTGGTCTTCCGAAGAGTTGGCATTCCTATCAGGACTCTGTCAATGGTCGGGAGAAATTGCCAGGATGGGAAAGACTGTGGTCAGATCTTGTGCAGGAGGAGATCAGGCGGAGTACCAGGGACGGATCTTCATCAAAGGTATTTGATGAAGAGAATTGTGCTTTGGCTGCCAAAGCAAAAAAAGGGAAGAGCAAGAAAGCTTCTCAGTCTGGTGTGAAAGGCAAGAAGCAGGACATGTCCAAGGTGAAGTGTTTTCACTGTCACCAGCACGAACACTATGCCACTAATTGTCCGCAGAAGAAGAAGAACAAGTAGGCTATTGAATCTTCTACAGGAGAGGTTCTAGCCTCACAGTTTGAACTTGATTTTTCATTGATCGCATGCTTGGTTTCAAGTGTGATGGGATCGGTGTAGTTCTTGGATAGTGGTGCGTCTTTTCACATGACGGAAGGTAGATATTTGTTTTCTGATCTAGAGAACAAAGATCTTGGAGTGCACATTGAGATGGGCGATGATGGTAGATATAGTGCGACCGGTATCGATACCATTTCCTTTGAGAGGGATTTTGGTAAACCCTTCGTATTGAAGGAAGTCATGCATGTTCCAGGATTGAAGAAGAATCTCATCTTTGTGGCGATGTTAGAAGACAACGGGTATGATGTTGTTTTCAGCAAGGGAAAAGCTTTCTTGCGCAGCAAGACAACTGGTGAGACGCGCAAGATAGGGGTTCAAGTAAGGAACCTTTATCAGTTGCATGTAGATGGATGCGCAGCAATGGCAGGCAAGGCAAAAGGATTGGTGAGCCAGGATGATGGCGAGTTGTGGCAAAGGAGATTGGGTCACCTTCACCATGGAGCCTTGAAGATACTGCAGCAGATCACTACAGGGCTTCCTAAAGGCACACTTGCACAGTCAGATCAGTGCAAGGGTGTACTCTGGGGAAGTTTGTGAAAGCCACCTTTCACGAGAAGGATAGTCGCGCCACGACGATCCTTGAGAGAATTCACACAGACGTGTGTGGACCTTTCTCAATTACTTCGACAGCAAAACACACGTATTATGTGATTTTTGTTGATGATTTCTCTCATAAGTGCTGGATCTTCTTCATGCAGAAGAAGAGCGAAACATATTCAAAGTTCTGTGAATTCAAAGCACTGGTTGAGAAGGAGTCGAGGAAGAAGATGAAGGCTCTTAGGAGCAATAATGGTGGTGAATACATCTCGGACGAGTTCAAGGATTTCTGCAAGGCAGTAGGGATTCGAAGAGAGCTCATAACTCCCCATAACCCACAACAGAACGTGGTAGCTGAGCGGAAGAACAGAACGATCGTGGGTGCTGCACGGGCGATGTTGCATGATTAGGGCCTACCCCTTCACTTGTGGGTGGAGGCATGCAATAGAACAGTTTATGTGCAGAACCATTATCCTCATAGGATACTTGGCATGAGTACATCCGAGGAGGCTTATTCTGGTAAGAAGCCTGATCTTTCTCATTTGAGGATTTTTGGTGCTAATGTTTACATGCATGTGACGAAGGATGCCAGGAAGAAGTTGGAGCCAACCGCAGAGGTTGGGATATTTGTGGGGTACACTGATATGCCCCACAACTATCGTGTGTATTTGCCAGACAGTGGTAAAACTGTTGTGCGACGGGATATAAAATTTCAGGAGGAGAAAGCCATGAAGTGTTCACTTGAGAGGGAGCTACACTTGCATGCAGATGAGGAGCTATTAGTTCCTAAGGATGAGATTCAGGACATGGATCAGCCACAGGACGAGGTTCATGGAGTGGAAGAGACCACTCACGTAGTGCCAACCATCGGAGGGCGAAAGCGCTTGACAGAAGTTGAGCGACTGGCTCAAGATGTAGAGAAAGTTGTAGGACCAGCTACAGCCCAACACAGGCAGAGACAGTCACTTGATCGGTACACTGGATACATGGCTCTTATGAGCAAGTGTGTTGTGACTGAACCATCCTCTTTCAAGGAAGCTGTGGAGGATCCCGCATGGGTAGAAGCCATGGTGGAATAGTATGATTTTATTGTCAGAAACAGTGCATGGGAGATTGTTCCTAGACCGGAAGGGAAATCAGTGGTGGGTTCGAGATGGATCTACAAAGTTAAGCAGGCAGCTGACAAGAGTGTGGAGAAGTACAAGGCAAGATTTGTTGCTCGAGGCTTTTCACAGATAGAAGGGATTGATTATGAGGAGACTTTTGCACCTGTCACAAGGTATTCTTCCATACGGACGATTCTTTCTCTCTCAGCGCAGATGGGATGGCACATTCATCAGATGGATGTGAGGACTACGTTCCTCAACGGAGTCATTGAGGAGGAGGTGTACATTGAGCAGCCCGAAGGCTTTGAGGTCTTCAACAGCGAGTCGCATGTGTGTAGGCTCAAGAGAGCGTTGTATGGGTTGAAGCAAGCACCACGTGCTTGGTACACACGGATAGACAACTATTTCATAGGTCTTGGATTCTCCAAGAGCGAGGCGGATCATAACCTATACCAGATTGTGGTGGAGGGTAAGTTGCTTAGCATTGTACTATATGTTGATGATTTGATTCTAACGGGTGATGAGTTGTTGATACTTTCATGCAAGGATGATCTTGCTAAGGAGTTTGAGATGAAGGATTTGGGCCTCCTTCACTATTTCCTAGGATTGGAAATATGGCAGCGCAGTGGTGGAATGTTTGTTTCTCAGGGCAAGTATGCTCGGGAGATACTGGAGAAGTTCAACATGCATGGCTGCAAGCTTGTTGATTCTCCTCTTCCTGGAGGTTGGAGGAAGGAGGATGCCACTTCGGGAGAAGAAGTGGATGCCACTGTTTATCGACAGTTGGTGGGGTCGTTGATGTATTTGGTTAATACACGACCCGATATATGCTATGGAGTTAACCAGCTTTCACAAGCTATGGTTAAGCCTACCAAGCTCTTCTGGAAGGCGGGCAAGCATGTATTACGCTACTTGAGAGGCACATCGGGATATGGATTGTGGTACAAACAGGAAGATGAGGTGAAGCTGTGTGGCTTCATGGATGCAGATTGGGCAGGTAGGCCAACAGACAGAAAGAGCACATCAGGAGGGGTCTTCAGTATTGGATCGACAACAGTTTCTTGGTATAGCAGGAAGCAGAGATCCGTGGCACTCAGTTTAGCAGAAGCTGAGTATATGGCAACAAGTTTGGCTGCATGCGAGGCTCTATGGATGAGGAAGATCCTGGTTGGTTTGTTCGGTTCTCATTTGGATCCTACTATGATTTACTGTGATAACCAGAGTTGCATTAAACTCTCGGCTAATCATGTATTTCATGATAGATCTAAGCATATTGACATCAGGTACCATCATATCAGAGATTGTGTGCAGCGGAGGATCATGTTACTTTCATACATTCCAACAGAGGATCAGGATGTTGATATTCGGACGAAGGCTCTCACTAGGAGAAAATTCGAATACCACTGAGGCAGGATAGGGGTTGCTAATAATCCATATCTTGTCGAGAGGGAGTGTTGAGATTGCAACAAGATGATGGAGCTTAGTGAAAAGAGTCGCCTTCACCAAGTGGGCCCGTAGGCAAATTATGGCGCAAGTTCTATTTTTGGATCACAACAGGGATGATCACAGCAGGAGTGACCACAACAGGAGTGATCACAGTAGGAGTGATCACAGCAGGAGTGATCAAAGTCTATTTTTAGACTGGCTGTCCAAAATAGAAAAGTCAAATATTATTGTCTCATAATAATATTTGGACCATAAACTTGATCTTGTTCTCTTGGAGCACTTCAGTTTGAGCTACAGATGTGGCACATGCAGCTGTCAGAAGGAAGTACGCTTTCTTTGTGGGTCAGTTGAGTTGTTGCATGCATGATTTCAGTTAGAACTCAATCAGTTGAGTTTGGTGGAGTTGATTGTGGAGTTGATGGAGTTGTGTTCAGTTTGACTTGGTTAAACTAGTTGTAATTAGTCTAACTGCAAATAGACCAATGATGAGTTGTTAAACTAATTATTAACTCATAATGCAACTATAGAATACATCAGTTAACTCAGTTGCATGTCAGTGCATGTTCAGTTCAGCAGGGACAGGTGTTAGAGGATCATATTGCTATCAGTTGTGACTATAGTTGTGCATGAGGATTTGCACAATCAAGGGATTGAGTATGCCAATGAATTGGCCAAAACCAATTGATTATAGCCTCTTCTCACGTCTTTCCCAGTGTGAGTGATTCTTTGGAGGTAAATACGAGTTTGGTAAACCATTCTCATTCATTCTTGAGCAGGTAGTGAGCTGTGGAGGTAGGCAAGCAGTGGAATATATTTGGAGATTAGATCTGAGCTGTATTGTGTGTAACTGGTGGAGCTGGTACTGGATTTCTTGTGATAAGCATTGTACTTTGTAATGTTACATGTTCTCAATCATTAATATATAGATAGTGTGGGGTTTTCAGCTATAAGCTTTCCTCGGGTTACATATTGTGTTAATGTGTGAATGCTCTTGATGTTTTATTGTTATTGATGCTGCTATATTGATGATCAATGTAGAGGAGCTTATGTATTGTGTATGTATTCCACAATAGTACATGATTAGGATAATCTCCATTGAATATGTGTTTATTATTCAAAATTTCTACAGCCATAATTATTCAGCAGGTGTACAGAGGCTCTTATGAAGAACATCCAAGGAGGAGAGCATGTAGAGGGGAGATGAAATTTGATCCATATCTGCTTATTAAGGTCAATTGCCCCAAAATTTTTGAGGTAGAGGATCAAATCAATCCAGTTTTGCAACTCTATGATGAACCGGCCAAGAGAAGGAGAAATAGTTTTGATGGCCCAGCAGCTGGCCAATTTTTGAAGATTTATGTTCTCAGGCCTTAATGATTGAAATCGTGTTCTTTTACAGGTTTTAGTGTAGACTTAGTTTGACTCCGTGCCCAATGAATACTAGGCAACTGTTTTTCAAGCTGGTTTTGTATGAAGGCATTGGTCTGTAGTTCTTGAGACCTCACAGGGAGGATCTCATCCCCAGAAGGAGCCAGTGTTAGCTCTGCTATAGGGTTTAGTGTTTAAAAGTCAAATTCGGGTCTGGTGGTTGGTTCACGCTGAAAAGGAGCTTGTAGCAGTCACTCCCCTTCTTCTCCTTCAGTTTCTTCATACCCCATAGCCCCGCCTTCTCTGTTTTTTGTTCTCCTAAAACCTCTTTGTTCCCCGTTCAAATGCTTCGTTTCACCTCTACATCGCTGCGAAAGCCTATGTTCTTTCGACTCTAAGTGCTAATTCTGAATCGCCATATGACCCGATCATATAACTTGGCACTCTCATATAACCCTCCGCCTTGATCTCCATCGTCGACCGCATCACTTGATCCGACGGTCTCCGCTGTTTTTACTGCACGTTAAACCTCGTGCACTTTTCTTGCCATTCGACCGTCCGTCGCATGATCGGACGATAGTCGCAAGCCCTGCTCGCCCGTTATCGCGCAGGGAACGCTGTTTCCTCACCATCGCATCTGCCACATGTCGCAACATCACTGAATCGCGCCATCGCATACGGAAACGCCATAGGTCCAAAGGCGGTGCGGGGAATATCGCCCGCCCGCGAAACCACCTTCCCTCGCTTGTTAATATTCGCGCACCTTTCGCGCCCAATCGCCGTCGGATCTGCTTGACTGCAATCCAACAACCCGCACCTGTTTGACCCGCTTCTACCTAATTTTCCCCTCCAATAGTTCCTAGCCATTGATCCATGCAATTCAATGGCCGAGCCTTGTCCAGGTCGCAGTCATGTCTCCGCCATTCTGTTTTTTTTCATAGCCTGTCCTGTGTACCCGAGGGAAGAAGTAGGCTAGAATATAGTACCTTGCGTAATAAAGCTTCAACAACAGCATTTAAAGGAAAGCATGGCCGAAGAGGAAAATGCAGAGTTCGAACAATCAAAGGCATTTACTAGTTATGGAGTTTCACTCATACAGTACTCCACCTGCCCGAGAAGGACAACAGAGTATCAGAAAAGATCAGATTTGTCCATTAAAGCCAACAGATCATATCAGAGGCCCATTTCAAAGAGTGAATGTGGTAGGTGGTCCATTATGGCCCCTCCACGCATAGCATAACACAGTGTTTTTGTAATCAACCTCTATATATATCCAGAGGATAGAATGTAATGGTTAATGAATGTTATTTTGATGTAAAGTTTAACTTCTAGAGACTGTAACCACTGTGATACCTGCAGCTTTTGGTCTTCATTTTCAGCTAATGCAAGCTTTTTTTGTTGTTAATTGCTCACTTTCTACTTCTTCTTTGTTCTAGGTTGTGCATGTTATGCATTGTTCATATGCTCTTGATGTTTAGCATTAGAGGGGCTGTCATCCCACCTCTGTGTTAGAATCTAGTTAGTATTATTGAATATGTATGCAGGTTTCTGTTGTTTGAATGCCAGAGAGTTGTCATCTTATCTGTGCATTAGGAAATAGATTTGCAGGCCTCTTTACTAGTTGCAGCTGGCCATCACGGGGTCCTGTGCATCTGCTGGTGTGATCAGTATTCTCCATTTCCACTTAATCCTCAAATTGTGAGTAATTGGTGGTCTAAAGCCTTGTAGTCTACGGGTGTTCACCCATGTCTAGGGTTAAGCATAGTAGAAGTGGTTGTCTGGGTTGAATATGCATCATTCCTTCCATTCATCCACCATTTTCCAACATTGTTGTTGAGTTTGTAATGTTCCCAAGCATCTCTGAGATACAACCTAGGAGAGTTTCTTGGGGTGATAATATGTACAACTCAAAACATCTACACACATGGGACAAGAGCCTCCCCTATGTTCAACACAACTACTACCAGACTCTTCACAACTCGATTGGCCACAACCCTTTTTAGGTGGGCTTGGGATTCCAGCCATTATGTCCCATTGATGTGGCCATGCCATTTGTAGCTACTCACATAGATTCAGCGCATGTCCAATCCGAAATAGATAAGGCAACCAACTTCATTGAGTACATCCAACATATTCTCCAGTTGGTCCATGAAATTCTGGAGAAATCAAATGCCAAGTACAAGCATCGACATGATCAACATCGGGTGCCACACAAGTTTCAGGTGGACGACAAAGTCTGGTTGCATTTGCAAAAGGAATGCCTTACGGGAGCCTATCGGAAACTCAGACCATTCTGATATGGTCCTTACACCATTACCAAGGTTGTGGGAGACAATGCATTTGAGCTTAACATTCCCCCATTCCTTGGCCTACACCCAGTGTTCAATGTGGACCGCCTTCAGCCATACTTTCCACCATTACTAGACACATCTGACATTGCAAAACAACTCACACCCATAGAGTTAAATCCAGATTGTATGGAACAAGTTGCAACTGATCGGATCATGGACACACAGATCAAGCACACTCACCAAAAAAATATCCAACTGTATCAAGTTGTCAAAGCAAGCCAACTCCTTCTCTAGGGCAAGTGGCTCACGAGGGACCAAGTTCAGCAAAAGTTTCTTCATCTCTTGGAGGAACTCAACGCAATGGGGACCATTGCTTCCTAAGGGGGGATGAATGATCCAGGTGGATATTGGTGGCCACCTGCCAAGTCCACTTGGACCCCCACCATTATTTCTTTTAGCTTTTTAGTTTCCTTAATTGTAGCATGGTTTACTATTTTTAGCAGTTTTTTGGGTCCTGAACTTCCGGAGCCGTTTTGAGGCCCTCAATGACGTTTTTTGAGAAAAAAAAGAGAAACATGGGTCCATGGACCGATTTTGATTTTTCCAAAGTTGTAGTTCTTAAATAGACCTTTCTAATGAGATATTGTGCGCGTCAAACATAGATCATATGCCAAAGTTACGACCCCGGGAAGTTGATGCACCAATTTACCCAAACGGGGCCCATAGTTTGGCGTTTCATCTTCTAGGGTTAGGTTTTTGGATGTTTAGGGTTTTTCATTGTTTCTCAACAATAAGTAGGCCTTCGAGCCTCATTGTAACACAGTTCAGAGGCATGTAATCGCCACATCTCTTCTCAGGGATAAGCTACCATCGCCCTAGCTGGTTTATTTACATTGTTGTTTGTAAGCATATTTCCATATTTTACATTAATGAAATAAAGTATTATTTTCATTGCATCTCTTTGTTTATGGTTATCTCTGTAATTTGTTGTGTACCTATTTAAATCTAGATCAGTTGGTGCAAAAAAGTATAACAAAACAATGCTTATAAATATTGTTACAATAGTTCAGGTAAAATTGAGGTCATAGAGTCAATTTACAATTGGCGACTTTTACGCTTCAAATTTTGCCAATGGTGTGTGTGTGTATATATATAGCTCGTCTACATCCATCTTAACTCCAGATCTGTTAAGCATTGAGAGGGATTAAATCTCTCGAGGTGCAAACCTTTCTGTAATAGCCCTAGTGAAAATTCCATGTAATAAAAATTAATAAAAGGCAAAATAATAACCACGGTTGATGGGACACTTATTCCAAGTTGAATGTTGGGTAAGACATCCTAGTGTGGGTGTTCATTGGGTTTATTATGGCTAAGGAAATTGACAAAGGCAATGGCTAAAGCTTTGGAAAGGCAAAATGATATTTTTGGCACATTTATTTATTAAAATAATGGAAATTGGGAGAAAAGGGAAGTGAAAGGTCACATGTTGCATGTGAGGAGGAAAATGAAGGAAAATAATGGAAAATGAAGAAAATAGAGGCCTAATTCATAAAAAGCTTATGATGATCAGTTGGTAACCTTTGGTCAGTTCATTTTTGGAGCTCTCTCTCTCTCATATTCTTGGAGACTTAGAGTTTTCTTGGAGCACTCTTGGAGGGTGTGGCATACTTGGATTTTTGGAGCAAGAAGGCAAAGGAAGATTAGGAAAGTGCAAGAGGACATCGAGATCAACAACTACAACATGATTTTCTTATAGGTACCAAGTTGTATGTTTGTTTTCATCACTAGTTTTGGCATGCATCACATATGCATGTGGTTTGTTGATTGTGATCTGTCAAGGGCATGGAGGATGGCCGAGATTGACAGTGGATTTCCTAGCCTTACCATTTCCTGGATATCCATGGAGATTGTGGGTTTATTTTCATTGTTTTGTTTTGGTTGGTTCTCATATTTCCTTAGCTTGGGTTGAGTTACTAGTGGTGGAGCCTTGGTTGGACAAACACTCTGGAGCCCTATAACAATTTGGGTTGAATTACTAGTCTTGTATCCTTGGTTGGAAAAAAACTCTGCAACCCTTGGTGGGTTGAGCTACTAGTCCTGGAGCCTTGGTTGGACAAATGCTCTGAAGCCTCGTAAAAGTTGTGGGTTGAGTTACTAGTCCTGGAGGCTTGGTTGGATAAATGCTTTGGAGCCCTGGAAGGCTTGGATAGAAACTGATCTGATGATGGTTTTGTGATGCCCGACCGTGAGGTGGAACCATTGTTTGATGGGTTGAGGTGGATGGCCTCTGAAAGCCCTGTATAGTTTTGGATTGATATGTTTTATGAGATCCCACATTCATGCTTGAAATATGCATTGGCACGAGGGTGAATGGCTGAAGAGAGATTTGGCTCAACCATTCTACGGTCAAGTGGAACGTGGAAGTCTCATCCTGGGTTTGGATTTTGCATCATCAATATGATGATATTTCTCCTTGTATTTCTATGAGTATTATACTAGATTACATGTGGTTTATATGGCTATGATTTCATTGGTATTTCTGCATCTATTATGTTGGTTATATACGTGTTTTATGAGAGTAGCTATGTATGGCTCTCATCATGCTTTTACTTGTAAATGAATTGTCAATGTATTTATGACTTAATGGATGAAATGGAAATTAATATGCTGAGGCATCAATGTTTCTTAGTGATTCTCAACTAAGTATGAGACCCCTGTGCTTAGATATGTTATTTACACTTGTAGATTACATATTCGTGATATGTTTTACGAAATTCCTGTCATGGCTAGTAGGGGTCTAGTAAGGTCTCATTCAAGTGATTGCATTTATACAGTAATTTCCTTGTTATTTTACTGTTCTAAAGATGTGATTCAATTTTGGGTAGTGACCTCATTTTTGGGCCTGAAAAGTGTTTCAAATCTCAGGGACGCTGGCATAGCACTTTGCAAAAGAGTCCCTAGACGCTGGCTTGCAGGCCTGTGAGAGCGTCCAAAGGTCCCTGGACGCTGGTATGCCCGTAGCATGAGAGAGTCCAAAGGTCAAGTGGTCCAAAATTTCAGTGGTACCTAGGGATTGGTTGGCAGAAAGGTTGGATTGGCTCCCGAGGGTTCCAATGCTAATGGTGAATGTCTCTATGGTGTGTTTCTGTCGGTTTCACTTTCTTAAGGCGAATTAGGAGGTTGAGTCATATCATAGTGGCCTCTCATCACATGTTTACCCCAGTTGGTCGATTGCTTGGGTAGATATGGGAGGAGGGCGTTACAAAGTGGTATTAGAGCTAGGTTCACCCCTCGGACTGGATGGATTGTGTGTTGGTCATGCACGCGTGTCTCTTACACTTGCATTCCATGTGCTTGTTGCATTTGCATAATGTTCATCATGGTTTTAGTGATGTCGTCATGAGGAACTTGATGTTGTTATTGTGGAATGCATCATCATGAGTGATGATTGATTACATGTTGTTATGTGTCGCTTACATGTTGTTATATGTCGCTTGGTTACATTCTTGTATATTTGGTTATGTGTATCATTCTTGTAGTTTTGGTTTCAAGTATCGTTCGTTTATACTTGATTACGTGTGTTTATGCATGTGTATGGTTGGTTACACATTGCTTATGCATGTTAATGTTTGCATGTGGTCAAGTGTACAACGATGTAGTGGTTGTTGTCATGCATGAGGTCGTGGTATGAGGTGTTGTTAAGGTAATGCGTTAATGACTGGACCCTAGCTAAAATGATGGTTGTATGGTCATATGCTTATGTGTTATGTTTCTATATGATGTCATGATTATGTTATAAATGTATTACGCTGATTTGTTGATCTTGCAGACAAGGTATCCTCCCCGAGCTATACTAAGGTACGTTGGTTTATTATGATTTGGTTTAGCTGACATGATATACCTTGCAGGAAGAAATATCAAATGGCTAGCAAGATGGTAGACTACAAAGACTCTCCCTATGAATTAGAAGAGCAATATGGTGTTTGGAACTCTTTCAATTTGGCAAATACACCGAGAAGCTTAAAGGAATAAATAAGGAGTTGCAAGGCAGACAATGACAAAATCATACAGGCATAGGAGAAGCTAGCAAAGGTAAATGCAGTGATACTTCAAAGTTTGTCAGATTTTCAATGACAGGGACCACTTTGGATCAACCATGAGAAGGAGGAAAAGACTAATGGGGCATATGATAGTAGGTTGCATGGTGGTTACAAGTCAGATAGTGGTGACACAATCAGAGACAACAGATTGTTGGATAGTCCGGATAGGAGGAGGAATAGACACGAGTACCATTCTAGTTATGGTTTTGACAGGCATGATGATCGATATTATTATCATCCTTACAGGAGGAGTGATAGGGGATACTTGCCAGATGAGTTTATGAAAGCAAAGCCACCTACTTCTGAAGCAAAGATGAAGAAATCTTAGGATGCAAAGGCATGGTTACTTGGTAAGAAGAAATTATTCAGGTTGCGTGATTATTCAAAGAACATGAAAGCCATTGTAGCTACATTTAGTCTCAAAATCTAAGCAGACATTTGGTGGGAAGATGTGAAGAATGTCATAGGTACACATGAGGAAGATCTGACTTGGAGTGAGTTTGAGGAGATATTCAAGAAGAAATATTTGTCAGAGAGATACTTTGACGACAAGGCAAAAAAAATCTATGAGCTAAAGATGGGGCCTATGACAGATGATGAGTACACTAGCAAGTCCTTGGAGCTACTGAGGTATGTACCTTACCTCAAGGAGGAAAAGGCCAAGATTCAAAGATTCACTAGTGGGTTACCAATGGAATTCAAAGATAGGATTGAGTTCAATGAGCCTAGATCATTGGAGGAGGCCATCTGAAAACTAAAGCATTGTTATGAACAATTGAAGTGCAAGTATGAGATCAAACTAGAATGGAAAGGTAATTCTAAGAACAAAGGAAAACGGGACAAGAAGCGAGTAAGATCACATGATTCAGGTAATAAAGAGAATGTTGCACCAGCTAAGAGGTTCAATGCATCAGAGAGAGGACAGGGACATCGATTTGAGGAGTAGAATAAGGAGCCCATGAGATGTTGGAATTGTGGAGGAGATCATCGCAGGAGGGATTTTCCATAGTACCAGGGTGGTAGGCTTAAGATATACAATGCACAAGAGGCGCAGACTGTTGGGGATGTGGGGTAGAGTATTCCTCGTATTTATGCAGTCGTGGACAACAAACAGGCAGAGCACGAAGCATCTATTATTGAGATGGAAGGTAAGCTTTGTGATCAAGTTATTTCTATTTTGATTGACCCTAGATCTAATTATAGCTATGTTAGTCCTAACTTGGTGGATAAATGTGGTTTGAGTAAGGAATTGCATGTAGAATATTGGTTACTGCAGTTGGCTATAGTACAAAGAATAGAGTTCATCATTGGGTAAGAGCTTTTGCATTTGATTTGAATGGAATGCCTATCACAACACATTTGAATGTATTGCTGTTGGGATCATACAATATGTTGTTGGGCATGGATTGGTTGTATATTCATAGAACCAAGGTAAACTGTTATGACAAAGCTATTGAGTGCTTGGATGAAAATGGGGAACCAAGAGTTTTTCAAGGAAAGAAGAAAGCCACATCAGTTAGGATGGTAACATCTATGCAAGAAAAACATAGCCGTAGGAAAAGGCATAAGTTATTTGCAGTACACATTTCTAGCAATAAAGGTAAGGAAGTTGAGGATGCAGATGTTTTGAGTAGATATCCAGTTCTACATCAATTAAAGGATGTATTTCCTGAGGAAATTACAGAGTTACCACCTCACATGGAGGTAGACTTTTTTATTGAGACAGTGCCAGGGGTAGCTCCAACATCAAAAGCACTTTACAGGATGAGCACACCTAAGCTGGTTGAATTGAAGCTATAGTTGAAGGAAATGTTGGACAAGGGGTACATTAGGCCAAGTGTGCCACCATGGGGCGCACTAGTATTATTTGTGAAGAAGAAAATGGTACTTTCAGATCGTGCATTGACTACAGGCAGTTGAACAAAGTGACCATAAAGAACATGTATCTGTTGTCGATGATTGATAACTTGTTCGATCAGTTGAAGGGAGAAACAATATTCTCAAAGATTGATCTAAGATCTGGATATCATAAGGTACGCATAAAAAAAGAGGACATTTACAAGATAACTTTCCAGACCACGTATGGGCATTATGAGTTTGTTGTAGTTCCATTTGGCTTAACTAATTCTCCAACTACATTTATGTGCTTAATGAATAATGTGTTGGGTCTGTATTTGGATAAGTTTGTTATTGTGTTCATTGATGAAATATTAGTATATTTTAAAAATGAGGAAGAACATGCCGAGAATTTAGCAATAGTGTTAAGGTTGTTGAGAGAACATTAGTTGTATGCTAGGCTCAACAAGTGCAGTTTCTTTCAGATGGAGGTACACTACTTGGGGCATGTTGTCTCCAAGGAGGGAATTGCATCAGATCCAAAAAAGATAAGGGCCATCATGGAGTGGGTAGCTCCTAAGAATGTGGATGAGGTGAGATATTTTATGGGGTTTACATGCTATTGTAGGAGGTTCATCACGAACTTCTTACAGATTTCTTATCCTATCACATCATTGCAAAGGAAAGGTAAGAAGTTTGAATTGACAGAGGAGTATGAGGCTAGTTTTGAGCAGCTGAAGTGGTTGTTGACACATGCACTAGTGCTAAAGATTGCAGATCTAGACAAAGAGTTTGTAGTATGCACATATGCTTGCAAGAAAGGACTTAGTGGAGTCCTTATGCAAGATGGACATGTGGTATGCTACGAGTCGCAGAAACTGAATGAGCACAAGTTATCAATCATCGACAACAGATACATGTTCTTTATGGTCACTTTGTTCAACTGCCTGTAGTCAATGCACGATCTGAAAGTACCATTTTCTTCTTCACAAATAATACTAGTGCGCCCCA
>Ga0181473_100071_pt1 | contig 15441 bp, 7 predicted proteins | sample In2P11_FD_119089 | JGI IMG/M metagenome (GOLD analysis project Ga0181473, IMG submission 119089) | Clean room microbial communities from NASA Spacecraft Assembly Facility at Jet Propulsion Laboratory, Pasadena, California, USA -... ... | reverse complement strand
ACCACGTTATCCCATTTGAGATCAGACAAGGACTGCTCTGAGAACAAATTGAAGTTCGTCTTGAAGTCCTTCAGGCTGGTTGTAGTCGCATTGGAACTGGTCTTTCGACGCTTCTCATCAGACAAACTCAACCCTTCCAAAAGGATGACTCAGCCCAACGAGCTGCTATCATAAGGCAGCACCACCCACTAGTTGCACGAGCACACCGATCGCCAGTGCGAGCGAGAAGAGAGTCACGAGTGACAGCGAGGCGACCGAGCAGCAGCTGCGCCAGTGAATCTCTGAAGAGCAGCAGGAAAGCCACAGCGCTACGCAGTGGCTCTTCTCGGAATTATTGGGACCTTGGCGGGAGTGTGGGCAGTGGAAGTATAATCGCCTCTGGCGGCATGCTGGGTGGTTGGGGTCAAGTTTGATGGCATTCGACCGTTGACATTAGCATTGCCTGGCGCATTGAAACAGCATTCTATGAGCTATGATTCATGAAGAAGACGCATTGCATTGTAACAATAGACCTTTATATCAACCCATTGGACGTTTGCACAAGCACGTCCTGGTTGCTGCAATACTGTGGTGGTGGCGTTGTGCTGACCCGAGACCAACAATTCGAACATATTCAATACCACTCTAGATACTCACTCCTGACTAATGTCTGTATCCAATGCTCGTATTTCATTATTCTTCTTTAAACACATAATGATAGGTACCTTCCATCCACCGATAGGGGCCAACATTGACGATCCTGTTGCCAAGCAGGCTCCGGTCTGGATTGATCGCGCTTGTTGCCTGGCCCGAAATGGAATAGCTCCACATGGGGCGGGTTTATGCTAACATGGGGGCGCGACTTCCTACAGAACTTCCAATCACGCTCTTACTGTGCCTATGCGTGCCTACGCGTGCCTGCCGTGTGCGACACTATTGCTAGTCTGGACGTGCCTTCCCGTTGTGATGTTTTGAATTTGAAAGTGTGTACAAAAGGTCTTTGCCATGTAAGAGGTTTGATTCTACAATCAGTTTCCCTATCAGCTTTCTGTATTTCCATACCCAGAGATGGAGCTACCTCGTCTTCCTTGTTCGTTTGAAGATGTTCCTCTCCACCTCGAAAAGAGTGTCCAACGTGAGTCGCTCAGTGGTTTTATTGAGCCTTTCAAGGTATACGAGTCGAAGCTGAGACAAATCTACGCCCGAGATCGCAATCACCATGCTGTGTCGAGCTGTCATTTGGTGCCAGTCTTTCGAGAGGGCGAATCGAGCCTTACCATCAAGGCCCGTGACCTCGAAGCTGAGCATGAGCATGAGAAAGAGAAGTATCTGTTGACTTTATCTGATGAGAAGCGTCGAAAGACCAGTTCCAATGCGACTACAACCAGCCTGAAGGACTTCAAGACGAACTTCAATTTGTTCTCAGAGCAGTCCTTGTCTGATCTCAAATGGGATAACGTGGTTGCAGCGGGAAGCAGTGTCGTCACAGCATTACTCCCGGTGGACGCTCCTCACAACGAATCAAAGGTTGGTTTACGATCTGCGTATCACTGGCCAATACTGACTGAGCCTGCCAGAGAGCGCTACGCTCGTACTACCACGAACAGCTCGCTCCAGCTTCCGACGTGGATCTTTTTATTTACGGCCTCAACCAAGAACAAGCCATTGAGAAGATCAGGGAGATCGAAGCCAGCGTCAGAGATGCTATCCTCTCGGAAACCACCGTTGTTCGTACCAAGAACGCAATCACCATCGTGTCTGAGTATCCAGTCCGACATGTCCAGATCGTTCTCCGCCTCTACAAGAGCGTCAGTGAGATTCTGACCGGCTTTGACGTTGATTGTGCTTGTGTTGCTTACGATGGTAATCAAGTATGGGCCGCACCACGTGCATTGGCAGCCTTCGCCACCCAGATGAACACTATCGACCTGACTCGACGATCTCCTTCTTACGAGAACAGATTGTCCAAATATGCTCATCGTGGTTTCGAGGTTTATTGGCCTCTGCTTGATCGATCAAGAATTGATCCTACCATCTTCGAAAGAGCCTTTAATCGAGTTCTTGGCCTTGCTCGGCTACTGGTTCTGGAGAAGTTACCCCACCCTCAAGACAGAGACGAATATTTGACCCAGCGGAGGATAGAGAGGGGTAGACCTGAATTGCCATGGAATGCTCGTTTTCGACACCAGCTTCCCGGGAATATCAAAGATACACAACCGGACGACGTGGCTGAGTGGGTGGAAGAGGATGTATCGAACTATCATACCTTCACTATCCCTTGGGGTCCACGCTATACACCGAAGAAAATAGAACGACTTCTTTATTCAAAGGATCTCTTGTTAAATGCCGAGTGGAATCGACCAAAAGAGAGGGAAACCAAACTTCACCGCCACCCTGCTTTCTTTGGAAGAGTCGAAGATGTCATTCATGACTGCTGTGGCCATTGTCCAGAACCAGTCACTGACGAGGATCTCGCTATCTGGGAAAAAGAGTCCAAGACCTTCATGTCTGGCGACATTGCATTCTTGGAAGATGATCCTGGAAGACAAGAAATTGGCAGCTTTCACCCCTTGACGGACGACGACTGGACAGAAATGGCGTACATTGGCAATACGACAAGACTGTGCCAGGCTATCGTTGATCAGGATATGGAAGGTGTCCTTGACTGGTTCAATGATCAAGACGCAGATGTGAGAAGGCGGGATCACACTGGTCGTACTCCACTGCAACTGGCTGTTATGTGCTCCTCCGCGGAGATCGTCCAGTGTCTCATCGATAGGAATGCGCGAATCAACGCTAGGTTGTACAATGGTCTGACAGCTCTTCACCTCGCTGCATTTCGTGGCAATGCTACGATGGTGAAAGCATTACTCGACAAAAGTGCAGAAAATGAAGCTGAAGAAGACAGGAGGGAGGAGAAGCGCAAAGAAGCACGAAGAACCGCAGCTGGTCTTCACAGCAAGGCTGAACAACATGACCAAACAACCCAGGTTGCAGATGATGACAATGAGGACACGGATAACGATTCGGATGACCTGATGGACGTCGACTCTGAAAGTAATGACAGCATGACCGAGGGGTCCTTCGTCAAGGTCAAAGAGGAGCAAGACTCTGAATTGGAGGACGATAAAGATGACCCTGATGTGTATGATGTTGATGTCGTCGCTTGGGATAGCCCAGTTAGCCCTCTTCATCTTGCAATCATGGCAGGACATCGACAAGTCATACAAGTCCTTATCGATAATTATGGTGCAGATGTGTTGCTTCCGGTCAAGACCAGCACGAGAGGTATTCGAATGGCAATTCTGACATTGCTGCTTCCTTTGGAACTGCCGTCGAAGCGGGCAAGAGAGGTCACTCAATTACTGCTTCAGAAAGGGGCGAGCCCGGTGCAGGCCGATCTCGAGGAGATTACAGCTCTTCATCATGTCGTTGCTGAGGCAAAAGCAGACATATTGAAGATCTACAAAGAGACGAATGAGACACAAACCGCGAAGGCGATCAACCATCTATCAGTCAAGCCCCAATGGCGCCACGCCGAGGTAAATTCGCCTTTGCTGTCAGCTATTCGAAGTGGTTCAACACAAATTGTAAGCGAGGTTCTGTCCATGGGTGCGAGCGCTGTCATAGATTTCGAGTCCTTCGCAAAAGCTTATAGTGCTAAAGAGCAACGGAACCGCGATCCAGACGCAACAAAGACGACATATCGTCTATCTGTGGAACAACCAATTGTTCAAGCAGCGAAGCAGGAACGTATGGTTGACGTGGTACTACAACTAGCCCAGTTGGGTGCGGATGTGAACACCATCACTGCAAAATCATGGGAGCTGATCCAGAATCCTTCACAGACATGGAATACTGAAGACAAAACTGTCTTGGACCTCATTCGAGATCAGCGTACCAAACTTGAGAGTTACTCGAAGTCCAAACCCGAAGAGAAGAAGGCATTGTTTGTGGAACCTCTAGAGCAGGATGGGCACTATCTCGTTGGCTTGAAGCAGGGCACCTACCAATATTGGTCGGCCTTGAAGGATTTGGAGAGAGCTAGATTTATCCAAGCAGAAAGAGCTAAAAAGGATGCTGAAACTCCCGGGCCCGATACCGCCGGCGAAGATGAGAAGAAGATTGCTGCCGCGACACTGGCACAAAAGTTCGAGGTTGTGGAGAAGTTCTTAATCGAAAAAGGCGCCAAATCCTTCTACGAACTGTATCCAGATCTCAAAGGGAAATCACCAAGTGCACCACCCGGAGGAGACACTGATGAGAATAGCACTGGATCACCTTACGAAACAACTTTCAAGTTCCTCGTTCCAGACATAACACCCACGAAACACAAGCGCTACTTACAGCTCTTCGAGGCTGCTTTCACTGGAGATGTTGCCACTGTGAAAGACCTATGCCTAACTAGCAATGAAACCCTTCAACCTCTAGAGATCTCGGTCAGTGACCATAACGGTTTTAACTGTTATAATCTCGCTATGTTACGAGGTCATTACGAGCTTGCTAGGGTTGTCCTCGACATTGCTGCGGCCCAATACGAAGACAAGAAAGAAACGAAACGACTGCAGTACTCCTTGCAGCCATTCTACGAGGAAGACGACGATGGAAGTGAACCAGAGAAAGACAGCACGGACAATGACCACCCTAAGCTCTACAAACAGCTCGTGGATGACAAATTCACCATCGAGGATGTCAGTGCTCTAGCGCAGAACGTCAGGTCTACGGTCAAACCTCTTCAAATGCTGAACCGGAAGTGCGAGTTGTGGCGTGCGATGAACGTTGAGAGACAACAAGCGCTTCATCAACTGAGGGTCGATCGTGCGTTCAATCCTACTCCTTACGTCCATTGGAACGATCAAAAGAAGCGATGGGCTCAATTCCATGCCTGCCTTATCGACGAGTCGGGACGAACAAGCACCTCACTTTGGGACTACGCTATCATTACAAATGATGCCCAGCTTCTGCAGTCCCTTTTTGAGACAGAGATCAAGTACTCCATGGCACCATCGGAGGAATTAATGGATTCTCTTGCCGACATGACCCCTCAACTTGAACTTGCGATGCGCCTTGGTCACGTTGATCTCGTCGGTTTGATTATCTCGCAGAGAGGCACTCTTCTACCTCTTGACCGACTGGCGGAGCGGTCCGGAGTTGTGATCGAGGAGAAACCAAAATACTATCAAGGTCTATCCGTACATGGTCAGAAGCGTAAGGATTGGGCTAAAGAAGATAGACACGCTACTCAGCAAGCCAAGACTGATAGCGGCTCTCCTCTACTGAATGGTGTGATGCATGGTCCTCTTGATATCATCGACTATTTCACATCCGACACCCTCAACCGAAGATACCAGGAGTTCACAAAAGCGTTTGACAAAGACAAGCGAATCCGTGCTTTAGCCAGTGGAAAAGGTGGTATCCCTGCTGCACTGAAATCGTGGATGAGTACTAGAACCAATCTCATTCTGCATGTTGTGATCATGTCTTGGCCAGCTGGACAGAACGTCCGACTGCGATACTTGCTTGGGAAAGTTCCGGCAGAGTATCTCGAGACACGATCGGCTTCAGGAGATACTCCTTTACATCTGGCAATGAAGCTAGGCAATCTCCCAGCAGTTGAAGTACTCCTTGCTGCAGGAGCCAACCAGCGAACGAAGGATCGAAAAGGTCGGAATTTGCTTCACACAATCTACGATCATGCACGAACTGATCGAGTCGCGGTGTTCAAAAAGGCTGTTAGCATGATCGACCGAAATATCGTGCAGGGCCTCATCCTAGAGCGCTGCTCAGGGACAAAGCCAGGCTTATTGACGCCATTGGCGTTGTATCTAAGACAAGGGTATAACAACGCCGACAGTTTTAAACTGATTGATGCGATGCTTGAGATTTCGGGCGGGAGAGACTTGACTGTTATGGACGGCAGTGGCGATTACCCACTGCATGACGAAACAAGAGGCAACAATGATTTGAAGGCTGAATACTTGGCCAACAAACGTCCCGATTTGCTATTCCGCGAAAATGCGACTGGTATGACCCCTATTGACGTAGCGGAGACGCAGTATTTTCAGAAGCGTGTGCAAAACGCTCCACATGTTAGCTCTTCTGCACGGGACGATAGCATACTGAATAAGCCAGCCAGGGACTTCAAGCAAGAAGAAGACCAAATGGACGTTGCCGAAAGCAAAGACGATGATGGAAATGAGGACGACGACTTGCCGACAAGTGATCCGATGTATTCCTCTCTTGTCCACATCGCCCGGAAGAATCCTCAACCTCGCTAACTAGTCTCTGTCCTTGATGCAAACGAAGTTGCTCGACGGCTCGCCACCCAACAGCGCCGCAAAAACGCTGAAAATCGTCGACGAGAAGCACGAGGTCTCAAGGGGAGATGGAATAGGTACTACTCACGTTACGGCGATGATGCTTCCGATAGTGAGCAAGAGACAGACGAACAAGGCAAGCAAATCGAAGATGAGACTTCCAAGTGGTATGGTCAGGCACAATCCTGGATCAACCGTGTGCCGTGGAACATCCACATAGAAGATACAACTGAGTCGGTCGAGGAAGCGCTGCAGAAGTGGCGTGATTTCGCGGATGGAAATGTTAGCATCATGAAATGCTGTGAGAAAGCAAATGAGAAGAATAGGTACAAGAGGCATGATCATCAAAAGATGACTACAGATATCGGCGAAGTCGATGAAGCTTAGGAGGCTTCGACGGGAAAGAGGTCGTTCGAGAGGAACCCACTGGGATACCTCAAGATGGTACGAAGTAGTGGGGTCCTCAGATTCAATGAAGGTATATCTAGAGGAAGATAAGTACACATGGTTGGTATAGCGGGATGTTTCAAGGAGGAGCGTCGGATTCATTGCGTTCGAAGACTTCGCAGTGAGGTGATGCATGATGCTGCAACCGAAACAAGCAAGTCTGAGAGCATGGGAAAGATTAACGACGTGTTGCGACGAGAAACAAGTACATAGTCAAATAAATTCTACAAGGAATATCACAGCTATGAAATTACATCTACCCACCCAAAGTCCGATGCATCAACTTACTTTTATACATCTCCTACCCATCCCCAAACTTGTACGACATGTAGCATGCATGCACTTTCTAGCCTCTCCTGTTTACCATTCAACACCATCAAAGGCACCACAGTGTACTTGAAACTCCCGAAAAGCACCATCTTCAACCATCGCAACCTCTTGCCGTGACTGGGAAAAGTGATAATAGAGACGAACGGGTGGGGTATGATGTATATGGATATATATGCTCAATGTAGCTGTGCGTGAGCCGTGGCTTTTGATTGTTGAATATATATGTGTGTGTGTCTGTGTATATTGTATGAAGCGGGTGTCTATGAGAGATTTAAGAATTTATTATTAAACATATATTTCCTAGGCATGTAGTTAAACTTAGGACGAGCGTTGCTTGTTAGAGGAGGAGCAGGAGGAGGGTGAAAAAGGGGTGAGGAGGAGATATTTTAGGGTCGTGGTGGTTGAGCTTGGATGTATTGCTGCACCTGGATTTTGTTTCATACGAAACGGGGGAAGATTGAGTTGATTGGAGCTCTTCGTGAGAAATAAAGAAAGAAAGAGAGGGGAGGGGAGGAGGCGGTCGAAAGACTAATAGTTGGTGGTTGATGGATTTGACTTAATTCTTGTTGATTGTTTGGTTTTCCTGTTCTTTTGTGGATGTGTAGTCACTTACTGTAGGATGCAGTATATTGGGTTCGTGCATAGGGATCGTATATTGTGGGAGGTGGATAAAGATCTGTTCGTTACATGGCTATGATTGCAATTATGCAAGGACTTGGGTGTAGGGTTTGATTGAGGCTTGAGGTTCGAGTATGCTGAGTAGAATGAGGTGAGTTGAGTACTTACGTAGGTATGAATATGCTCTAAGCCGGCCATGTTTCCGTGGGTAGCAACGTAGCATTGACATGACATAGTAACAAACTCAACTGTTCTTGCCCACCATCTCTGCTTCTCAAACGACAAGCGCAATTGAACTCCTCCGCCTCCTCTGCACAACAAGCGGCGTCGTCTCATCTACCTCACCACCACCAACGTCCTCAATCTCCTCTACTTCCGGTAACTCATCATCGTCACCTGCACTTTTCGCATCATCACCAAAAGCACGATCCATATCCGGTCCAATAGCCACCCCTTTTGTCTCCGGCACATACAAAGCGCACCAAATAAATGACAGGACACAGCAGACACCATAGATGAGGTACGTACCCCAGCCGATTGATGCTATGAGTGGTGGTGTGATGGCGGCGATGAGGATCTGACCGAGCCATTGGATGCATGTCGTTACGGCGCAGGCTTGGATATTGATGCGCGAGGGGAAGATTTCGGCACAGACATTCCAGCTTATGGGACCGAGAGAGATGCCGAATGCGAAGGCGAATATGTTTACCATTAGGACTGCTGTTATGCCGTATGCATTTGATATGCTGGATGAAGATGGAGATGAGATGGTGTGATTGGAATTAGAGTTGGTGTTGATGTTGGTTGGTAACTGTTCGATGCAGAACGCTAGGATGAACATGCAGATTGCCATTGTTGCGGAGCCGAGGAGGAGCCAGAATCTGTTGCCTCGGAGGCGGATGAAGATGAACATGAAGGCTAGGGATGTTATTAATTTGACCAGCCCAAACAAGCCGGTTAGGAAGAGAGAGCTGGAGACTGAGGTGTATCCTGCTGAGATGAAGATGATTGGAGAGTAGTAGTTTAGAGCGTTGAGACCGCAGAGGTTTTGAAGTATCATGAGGCCAGCTCCGACGAACATTCGCTTCCGGAGAGGTGGACTCGTGATTTGCTTGACGAACGATTTTTGACGTCCAGGAGATGATGTGCTGTTGGTTGTTTTGACGACCTTCTCGAGATGGACGACTTCGGTAGAAATTATGTCGCTATCCTGGTCAGTCATACGAAGCCAGGAAAGGGCTTTGCGAGCGGCTTCAGTTTCGCCCTTGCTGATTAGCCATTGTGGTGATTCAGGAAGGATGAATAGACCTCCAATGAGGAGGATGATCCCAGGGATCAATTGAAACAGCACTGGTACCTGCCATTGAAGGTTCGAGGTTGTGTCGAAGATGGAGTGGCAGATGAATGCGCCCCAAAACCCAAGCAAGGCAAAGCTCTGAACCGTAACTTGAAATCCCGACATCAACGTTGGTCTCTGGTCGGGAGATGAAGTCTCTGTGATATACAGAGGGCTCACAAGCGTCCCTGTTCAAGAGGTAAGCTATTTGTCAGTCACTGGTGGCCACACTGACCTGCTCCTACTCCGATGCCATTGATGAGTCGAGCTAGCTGAAAGATCCCAAGCATACCATCCCCGTCTAGTACTTGGAGCAATGTGCCAACAATGTACAGGCTGGCACTGAAGATGATGCAGAGTTTGCGCCCATATTTTGAACAGATTGGAACACCGATGGGTACTCCGATTGTACAACCGACGATCCAGGATGAAACGATCTTCGACTGAGCCAATGCAATGTCCTTGGCGGGAAGGTGATCAAGGCGGAAATGCCTCAGAAACGAGGGAAGGACGAGGATGCCACCAATGAAGCCCACAGAGTATCCAAAGAGACAACCTGTCATGCAAGCAATGGTTGCTGCTACGAAAAGATTGCGTGAAGACATGATTCAATTGATGTGAAGGCAGCCATCAACGTAGAGCAACATCTTGGAAAGTGTAGGCGGCTGCAGTGTTATATCGTATCGCCGAGTACATTACCCACATTTCCTGGATGGTCCAGCGTCTCCCCACCGGGCATACCCCATGCAGGAGTGCAGTGGAGTGGCGGATGAGATCTTTTCCGTTTTGTACTTCTGTCAAACAGCGTTTCCTCACTATGTCCCAGACTCTCCCATTATGGCAGAGATGCACATTGTGGTACATATGTGTTGCTGCTATCAAGACTTACAACCTCCGATGCTATACTGATACAGTACAATGCCGGCATTATGTCGAAGCTCACGGAGAAAGCTGATGCGGTATTGATGTGCAACAAAATGAAGGTTTAGCGCCATCCCGTACAGGTAACAATTCGCCGGTTTCGTTTCGCGGATCAATTGGCTGTCATGTGCTATTCATCGAGGCTCGAGTCGTTGTCTTGAAGCAGGTGGCGGTAACAAGATTCGTTCACGTTGTGTGATTAAACAATACGTTCGGAAGGAAGGAACAGCAGTCTTGGCAACACCAGTTGTACTTGCATTGCCCAGCCTTCCTGCCTCCATCGGGAAACTCGGTTGCAAACTACCAATTCGATCGACTACTCACACCCTTCAAGTCTTTCGCCAGCCGGAACCCATTATCGACAACTGATCAGAGGTAAAGTCGCGTCGTCGAACGTGTTGAAAAGACTGCTGAATTGCTATTCTGCACGATTTACTGGCACTCTTACCCTGAACCCTATCATGGAAGGTGAAGTCTATCAACTGGCAAGCGACAACTCAGATCCACGCCATCACTTGAGTAGGACAAATCACTCTCCGTAGAGCACTCAGATATCCAGGACTATATCCTCTAATTAGACCGAGAATGGCTGCCATCAATTCCCATATCCAACTTCAACCCGCGGCGCTTCGGCCGATTGAGCCCATCGCTTCTTTTGATCGTTCCAATGGACGTAAGGAGTAGGATTGAACGCACGATCGACCCTCAGTTGATGAAGCGCTTGTTGTCTCTCAACGTTCATCGCACGCCACAACTCGCACTTCCGGTTCAGCATTTGAAGAGGTTTGACCGTAGACCTGACGTTCTGCGCTAGAGCACTGACATCCTCGATGGTGAATTTGTCATCCACGAGCTGTTTGTAGAGCTTAGGGTGGTCATTGTCCGTGCTGTCTTTCTCTGGTTCACTTCCATCGTCGTCTTCCTCGTAGAATGGCTGCAAGGAGTACTGCAGTCGTTTCGTTTCTTTCTTGTCTTCGTATTGGGCCGCAGCAATGTCGAGGACAACCCTAGCAAGCTCGTAATGACCTCGTAACATAGCGAGATTATAACAGTTAAAACCGTTATGGTCACTGACCGAGATCTCTAGAGGTTGAAGGGTTTCATTGCTAGTTAGGCATAGGTCTTTCACAGTGGCAACATCTCCAGTGAAAGCAGCCTCGAAGAGCTGTAAGTAGCGCTTGTGTTTCGTGGGTGTTATGTCTGGAACGAGGAACTTGAAAGTTGTTTCGTAAGGTGATCCAGTGCTATTCTCATCAGTGTCTCCTCCGGGTGGTGCACTTGGTGATTTCCCTTTGAGATCTGGATACAGTTCGTAGAAGGATTTGGCGCCTTTTTCGATTAAGAACTTCTCCACAACCTCGAACTTTTGTGCCAGTGTCGCGGCAGCAATCTTCTTCTCATCTTCGCCGGCGGTATCGGGCCCGGGAGTTTCAGCATCCTTTTTAGCTCTTTCTGCTTGGATAAATCTAGCTCTCTCCAAATCCTTCAAGGCCGACCAATATTGGTAGGTGCCCTGCTTCAAGCCAACGAGATAGTGCCCATCCTGCTCTAGAGGTTCCACAAACAATGCCTTCTTCTCTTCGGGTTTGGACTTCGAGTAACTCTCAAGTTTGGTACGCTGATCTCGAATGAGGTCCAAGACAGTTTTGTCTTCAGTATTCCATGTCTGTGAAGGATTCTGGATCAGCTCCCATGATTTTGCAGTGATGGTGTTCACATCCGCACCCAACTGGGCTAGTTGTAGTACCACGTCAACCATACGTTCCTGCTTCGCTGCTTGAACAATTGGTTGTTCCACAGATAGACGATATGTCGTCTTTGTTGCGTCTGGATCGCGGTTCCGTTGCTCTTTAGCACTATAAGCTTTTGCGAAGGACTCGAAATCTATGACAGCGCTCGCACCCATGGACAGAACCTCGCTTACAATTTGTGTTGAACCACTTCGAATAGCTGACAGCAAAGGCGAATTTACCTCGGCGTGGCGCCATTGGGGCTTGACTGATAGATGGTTGATCGCCTTCGCGGTTTGTGTCTCATTCGTCTCTTTGTAGATCTTCAATATGTCTGCTTTTGCCTCAGCAACGACATGATGAAGAGCTGTAATCTCCTCGAGATCGGCCTGCACCGGGCTCGCCCCTTTCTGAAGCAGTAATTGAGTGACCTCTCTTGCCCGCTTCGACGGCAGTTCCAAAGGAAGCAGCAATGTCAGAATTGCCATTCGAATACCTCTCGTGCTGGTCTTGACCGGAAGCAACACATCTGCACCATAATTATCGATAAGGACTTGTATGACTTGTCGATGTCCTGCCATGATTGCAAGATGAAGAGGGCTAACTGGGCTATCCCAAGCGACGACATCAACATCATACACATCAGGGTCATCTTTATCGTCCTCCAATTCAGAGTCTTGCTCCTCTTTGACCTTGACGAAGGACCCCTCGGTCATGCTGTCATTACTTTCAGAGTCGACGTCCATCAGGTCATCCGAATCGTTATCCGTGTCCTCATTGTCATCATCTGCAACCTGGGTTGTTTGGTCATGTTGTTCAGCCTTGCTGTGAAGACCAGCTGCGGTTCTTCGTGCTTCTTTGCGCTTCTCCTCCCTCCTGTCTTCTTCAGCTTCATTTTCTGCACTTTTGTCGAGTAATGCTTTCACCATCGTAGCATTGCCACGAAATGCAGCGAGGTGAAGAGCTGTCAGACCATTGTACAACCTAGCGTTGATTCGCGCATTCCTATCGATGAGACACTGGACGATCTCCGCGGAGGAGCACATAACAGCCAGTTGCAGTGGAGTACGACCAGTGTGATCCCGCCTTCTCACATCTGCGTCTTGATCATTGAACCAGTCAAGGACACCTTCCATATCCTGATCAACGATAGCCTGGCACAGTCTTGTCGTATTGCCAATGTACGCCATTTCTGTCCAGTCGTCGTCCGTCAAGGGGTGAAAGCTGCCAATTTCTTGTCTTCCAGGATCATCTTCCAAGAATGCAATGTCGCCAGACATGAAGGTCTTGGACTCTTTTTCCCAGATAGCGAGATCCTCGTCAGTGACTGGTTCTGGACAATGGCCACAGCAGTCATGAATGACATCTTCGACTCTTCCAAAGAAAGCAGGGTGGCGGTGAAGTTTGGTTTCCCTCTCTTTTGGTCGATTCCACTCGGCATTTAACAAGAGATCCTTTGAATAAAGAAGTCGTTCTATTTTCTTCGGTGTATAGCGTGGACCCCAAGGGATAGTGAAGGTATGATAGTTCGATACATCCTCTTCCACCCACTCAGCCACGTCGTCCGGTTGTGTATCTTTGATATTCCCGGGAAGCTGGTGTCGAAAACGAGCATTCCATGGCAATTCAGGTCTACCCCTCTCTATCCTCCGCTGGGTCAAATATTCGTCTCTGTCTTGAGGGTGGGGTAACTTCTCCAGAACCAGTAGCCGAGCAAGGCCAAGAACTCGATTAAAGGCTCTTTCGAAGATGGTAGGATCAATTCTTGATCGATCAAGCAGAGGCCAATAAACCTCGAAACCACGATGAGCATATTTGGACAATCTGTTCTCGTAAGAAGGAGATCGTCGAGTCAGGTCGATAGTGTTCATCTGGGTGGCGAAGGCTGCCAATGCACGTGGTGCGGCCCATACTTGATTACCATCGTAAGCAACACAAGCACAATCAACGTCAAAGCCGGTCAGAATCTCACTGACGCTCTTGTAGAGGCGGAGAACGATCTGGACATGTCGGACTGGATACTCAGACACGATGGTGATTGCGTTCTTGGTACGAACAACGGTGGTTTCCGAGAGGATAGCATCTCTGACGCTGGCTTCGATCTCCCTGATCTTCTCAATGGCTTGTTCTTGGTTGAGGCCGTAAATAAAAAGATCCACGTCGGAAGCTGGAGCGAGCTGTTCGTGGTAGTACGAGCGTAGCGCTCTCTGGCAGGCTCAGTCAGTATTGGCCAGTGATACGCAGATCGTAAACCAACCTTTGATTCGTTGTGAGGAGCGTCCACCGGGAGTAATGCTGTGACGACACTGCTTCCCGCTGCAACCACGTTATCCCATTTGAGATCAGACAAGGACTGCTCTGAGAACAAATTGAAGTTCGTCTTGAAGTCCTTCAGGCTGGTTGTAGTCGCATTGGAACTGGTCTTTCGACGCTTCTCATCAGATAAAGTCAACAGATACTTCTCTTTCTCATGCTCATGCTCAGCTTCGAGGTCACGGGCCTTGATGGTAAGGCTCGATTCGCCCTCTCGAAAGACTGGCACCAAATGACAGCTCGACACAGCATGGTGATTGCGATCTCGGGCGTAGATTTGTCTCAGCTTCGACTCGTATACCTTGAAAGGCTCAATAAAACCACTGAGCGACTCACGTTGGACACTCTTTTCGAGGTGGAGAGGAACATCTTCAAACGAACAAGGAAGACGAGGTAGCTCCATCTCTGGGTATGGAAATACAGAAAGCTGATAGGGAAACTGATTGTAGAATCAAACCTCTTACATGGCAAAGACCTTTTGTACACACTTTCAAATTCAAAACATCACAACGGGAAGGCACGTCCAGACTAGCAATAGTGTCGCACACGGCAGGCACGCGTAGGCACGCATAGGCACAGTAAGAGCGTGATTGGAAGTTCTGTAGGAAGTCGCGCCCCCATGTTAGCATAAACCCGCCCCATGTGGAGCTATTCCATTTCGGGCCAGGCAACAAGCGCGATCAATCCAGACCGGAGCCTGCTTGGCAACAGGATCGTCAATGTTGGCCCCTATCGGTGGATGGAAGGTACCTATCATTATGTGTTTAAAGAAGAATAATGAAATACGAGCATTGGATACAGACATTAGTCAGGAGTGAGTATCTAGAGTGGTATTGAATATGTTCGAATTGTTGGTCTCGGGTCAGCACAACGCCACCACCACAGTATTGCAGCAACCAGGACGTGCTTGTGCAAACGTCCAATGGGTTGATATAAAGGTCTATTGTTACAATGCAATGCGTCTTCTTCATGAATCATAGCTCATAGAATGCTGTTTCAATGCGCCAGGCAATGCTAATGTCAACGGTCGAATGCCATCAAACTTGACCCCAACCACCCAGCATGCCGCCAGAGGCGATTATACTTCCACTGCCCACACTCCCGCCAAGGTCCCAATAATTCCGAGAAGAGCCACTGCGTAGCGCTGTGGCTTTCCTGCTGCTCTTCAGAGATTCACTGGCGCAGCTGCTGCTCGGTCGCCTCGCTGTCACTCGTGACTCTCTTCTCGCTCGCACTGGCGATCGGTGTGCTCGTGCAACTAGTGGGTGGTGCTGCCTTATGATAGCAGCTCGTTGGGCTGAGTCATCCTTTTGGAAGGGTTGAGTTTGTCTGATGAGAAGCGTCGAAAGACCAGTTCCAATGCGACTACAACCAGCCTGAAGGACTTCAAGACGAACTTCAATTTGTTCTCAGAGCAGTCCTTGTCTGATCTCAAATGGGATAACGTGGT
>Ga0181473_100039_pt2 | contig 15457 bp, 9 predicted proteins | sample In2P11_FD_119089 | JGI IMG/M metagenome (GOLD analysis project Ga0181473, IMG submission 119089) | Clean room microbial communities from NASA Spacecraft Assembly Facility at Jet Propulsion Laboratory, Pasadena, California, USA -... ... | reverse complement strand
CTTTTGTAGTCCTCTTTTTCATAATCCTTTTTTTTTTTTTTGAATTAAATAGAAAAAGTCCTAAATGGTGGAACTACCATAATGGATAATTTCAAATTATGTAGAAAAACACTTGATCACAACAACAACGAAGTTGATAAGAGTTGATGGCCAAAAGTCAAGGTCAACAAATGTGGCTTTGATACCACTGTAATGAACAAAGTTTGTATACACAACAGAATACTGAGAATATATCGTATATGTAAATATCAATTACATGATATTAATATTTATATAATAATGTACCGAAGATATGATGTATGATGTTACAAATGAGGGGGCCCACTTATATACCTAGGTAGATGTCATTTCATGATTGGTCATGTCTTTAGAGACATGCCTCTTTAGTAAATAGTTATTGTTTAATGGACTATTATTACATTTAATATTTATTTATATATATTTTAATCATAAAAATGTTTCTGCATGAAAAACTCATCTTCCCATGTAACGTTATCCACTTATAGGTTCTTTTATTTCATGAGGTACTTAGTAATTTCTATGAAATTTCTTAGCTACTTTGTCCTTGTTTCAAAAATTGTTTCCAGTTCTAGTATTATTTTCCATTCTTCATTAACCTCTAGTATAATAGTTTGTACTAGGATATTCTCATTGATTAACTTATTTAAGAAAGAAACATGGAAGACTAGATGTACACAGGAATATGGAGGCAACTCTAATTTGAAATCCATACTTCCAATGCTTTAAAACACCTTATGGGGGCATAATACCTCATAGCTAATTTATTTTCCTTCTTTTGTTGTTTGACGAACATCTATTTATATGGCTGTAGTCTCATAAATATATAATCCTCCACATCAAATTCCATTTCACTACGATATTGATATGCTGGTTGTCTCATTCAATTTTGTCACGTCATCGAATTTTCATTCGATAGTTTGGGAACCTCTTGTTGATATTTTATGTTGTCCTCTACTGATTGAGTCTTTATACTCCCTTTTTAAGGCTGATGTGATGGATAGGGGATGAGATCCATCAAGTTCCATAAATGATGACATTTTTTATGAAGTATAGATGGATGTTTTGTACCATTATTTGGCCAAGGGAAAGCATTTGACCAATTGTGTATGTTTATTATATACAAATAAACATACACATAATTTTAAGCATTCATTCAAAATCTTACTTTCCCATCAAATTAAGATTGGTAAGATGAACTGTGAGCCAATTGAGTACCCAAGCAAGAAAATATTTCAATCTAAAACTTTCGTGTAAAAAATTCATCTCTATCACTTATAATAATCTTTCGTACTCCATGTAATTTTGGATCATTTCCACGAATGCTTCTACCACAATAATTTCTTTAAAAGAATGAGAAAGAGAGACAAATAGGAATACTTTGTTGTTCAATATACCACTACCATGATGACACTCTTTCCTTAAGATTTAGGTAGACCTGTAATAAAATTCATTGAAACTTCTTTCCAAAAGATGCATGGTATTGCTAATGGATGAAGGATCCATGGGGACTTGATAGTCTCTCCTTTATTTTGTTGGAATACCACACATTCCACCACAACATTTTACACATATTCTTTAGGACCTTCCAAAAAAATATAATTATTAACCTTATGGTATGTCTTAAATAACCTTGAATCTCCTCCTATAGGAGAATTGTGTAATTTCAAAAGGACCGTCTATTTCAATTGAAAATTATTACATAAGTGTTTTTGATGCCATAAAAAATCGCTTTTCCACGTAGGTGTTTTTCTGGGTTACTAGGGTCATCCTTTAGTTTTTGAATGATCTTGCAGAGTCTTCTCATATCACTACCATTATATCCTTTCTTCTTCCACGCAATCAAATTATGAAGTGGAAATAACACGTAGTAATCCATTTATCTCTTTCTCTTTCCTTGAGACTGAATTTTCCACAATATTTTGTTTTCCCTTTCTTTAGATAATTTGAAAGTCATAACACTACATATTTGTGACCCATTCTTGTTTCTCTTCTAATAATGATATTTTCTCCAAGAATGTAACAGCCTCCTCCAACACATACCCAAGTTCACCGGTCCACTGGGGTAAATATGTGACGAAGGGTTACTATGATATGACTCAACCTCTTAGGTACAATTAAGGAACTTGAATCATCCAACCAACACTTTACTAATTGCGCTCAATAACTACAGGACCCCCAGGAGCTAACCAATGACTCCAAGTTCCCAACCCCTCAGTTAACATGACTTTTTAATGATCTAGACTCCTAGTCTCTCCCTTGACAAGAAAATGCAGTGACTGTAACGCTCCAATCGCTTCTATAATCTTTCTTCCCAACACCTATAGACTAAATTACTCAATTATATACCAATGACCTCGAGATCTAAGCCACTTTTTTAGGGCTAGGATCCAGATCTCTGCTCAGAACTTGATGAAACTCTTAGAAATAATAAATGACATAAAAATAAATCCTTTGATGAAAAAATTGATCAAGAATTAACCTGACCCATCCTAACCATGATAAACATTCTGTCAAACACATCATGAACAAGTAATCTCCAGGTCTTAATTACATATCTAAACATAGGGTTTTGATACTTATTTGAGAATCGTTGGCAAGGTGTGATGCTTTCTCTCAATATTTTCACTATCATGTATTAGGTCATGTATTCCTTAAACAATCATTACTGATCAAATCCATAACTAAAGTATGTCATAAAATCATGCTTATAACCAACATATAACCAAAATAATAACAAGGATATAAAAACCATCAAATCTAGATAATAACAAGCATAAATACTCATGAAATACAAGAGGAAAATAACTCTTATTAACATATGAAAAATCCAACCAAGTCAGGGTGTTTCACATACCACCCAACTATAGATTGGGTTGAACCAAATATTTCTTTTAGCCGATCACCCTTAAGCCATATTCCAAGCATGAATATGGTACTCACAACAAAACAACCATGGCTTCCTCCAGCTTTACCATATATCCCACCATTATCATTTAAGGGATTTCTAGTCCTGAAAGCCTCATTTATATAACTAGGCTCTATTGTGTATCCCACCATTACCGGTCAATGGACTCCTAGGCCCAAACAAGGAAACATACACTACCAGGCTTTGTCACAATCTCACCAATACTGGTCAAGGGATAACTAGGCCTAAACAAGCTTGGATGCCTCTGGATTTCTTCACCAATACCTTAAGGAATTTTTCTATTTTCACCCTTAGGCTTTACTGTGTATCCCACCATTTTCTCTCAAGGGATTCCTAGGTCATTGGTAATTTTCCTAAGACCACCTCATCGAGTTCCAAAACCATCCAACAATCCAAAGTTAAACCAAATGAAATAATCCCATCACACCATGGTTATCTGCAAATAGCAAGGCAATGCTGAAATCATTGTCACACCCAGAAAAAACCATGCCAATGAAAACAAGAGAACCAAATACAAACATGCATGTAACATGCATGCCAAAACTAGTAAGGAAATCATACATGAAATTAAATACCTAAAAGTAATCCCGCTGTAGCCACTTGATCCAACTCTTGCTTGATATTTTCCTCCCTTTGTTTTCTTGTCTTTCCTTTCTCCAATGTTAGAGTGCTCCAAGAATGCTCTAAGTGTGCAAGAGTATGAGAGAGAGAGAATAGAGAGAGAGATTTCCAAAATTGAACTGAAAAAATATTAAACTAGAAAAACCTGTGAACTAGTCCTCACAAGACTTTTTATTAATAAGGCATCTATTTTCATTATTTTCCTCTATTTTTCCTTCAATTTCCTCCTCACATGCAACCTGTGACCTTTCACCTTCCTTTTCTCCTATTTCCTTTATTTTCATAAATAAAATGTCAATTAATGCCTCTTTTCCTTTTCAAAGCCTTTTCCATTGCTTTTGCTAATTTCCTTAGCCATAAAAAACCAAATGAACACCCACTACGATGTTTTTCCCAACATTCAGCTTGGAATAGGTCTCCCATGACCTTGGTCTTATTTTTCCCTTATTAACTTTATTACATGACATTTTAACCCAGGGTTGTTACAGCCCCCTACCCCTTAGGGGAACACCATCCCTAGTGTTCTATGACACCTATGACTAGAAAACCACTGAAAAGAAAACATATTTCCCATGGAGATTCATAAAATAGGTCGTTGCAGTATTTATAATCACTTCTTGTTCTAAACACGACAACCATACCATTTAATGGAGCTTTATAATACAACTCATTATGTTATTTACAATAACAACCACATATACTTATGCATATTTGATTCAAAGAACAAATAATCATATCTTGATGATGAGCCAAAGTGGATGGCTCGAAACACCGATTTAAATAATCATGGATGTGATAATCCCAGAAGAATAAAACACTACACAGGAGACTAATCACAAAAGCCTCAGAACAATAATCATACTATCTATGGAGCTTTATAAATCTAGCTCGATACAATATTGACAATAATATACACATACATACATATGAACATTTTCTTCAATCGACAAACAAAAGGATACGATGTTTGCCTCTTGAACAAAGGAATCCATAGGCTCACTCCTCCACCCTCAAAGTAATACTAGGACTCACCTCCTTCCCAAGAAGTCCAAAATCCATTGCCAAGGTTAAACCTATATCCCATGTCCAACGCTATCATACTTTTGTTTCTTATTCTCTTAGAAAATAATTACTAGGTCATTGTTCTAGAGAAGACTCCCAATGTGCTTCTAATTCCATTTGGAAATCCTAATGAGAAAAAAACAATCCATCCCTAACATTCGCTTCATTACTACATAGTCCCAGGGGAAATCTAATCACCCATTGTGTGCAGTCACTCACCTTCCAAGTTCCCCAACATCACCTTTCCTAGGTGATCCATCCCTTGGCAAGGCTTCCTCACATTGGAAGGTCCAAAAACCATCGCATATCCATACCTCAAAACCCTCATATTGGTCATAGCATGTTCATCACTAGTAGAAAATGATGAAATTAGTGACTAGGTGACTTAAAAATTTGGTCACCGCAATTATATCAAGTGAATTACTACTAAATTTGAGCAATTTTAAGTGACTTAACTAAAAATGACTAACTTAAATGACCAATTTAGTTTAGGTATAAAATATATGACTAGATAATAAGTGACCAAACTAAAAGCGATTAACTGAAATGACTATTTAGTTCAGGACTAAAATATATGACTAGATAATAAGTGAAAAAAATTAATAATTATTAATGTAAATGACCACTATAGTCCAAGAATAAAAATATGACCAAATAGTAAGTACAACAAGTATATGAATTAATCATTTATGTTAGTAATTTTTAATTGTATCACTCCAGAAATGGAAAATTGCAATTTTTGATACTGAAGTGTTTCATTTCACTACAAGGGTTTCTAAATCCATTTTCAATGTTAAAATTTAACTAGATAGATATAATGATCCCCTTAAAGGTGTATATGAATCCATCTATAATGCTAAAATTATAAAAAAATTATACAATATAGAGTATAAGTTTACAATATATATTAGTTTTATAAGAGATGAAAAATATAGTTTGAAACTGATATACAAGGGTTTTAAGGGTTAATAAGAATTTGTTCCTCACATCTTAAAGAGACGACACACTATTTGTTGTGGGGTTTTGTGGTTTTATTATATACCATGGTTGATTATTGCACTAGATTCATAGAGATAATGATTTTATTAATTTGAATTCAAAGTATGTTGATTTAAACTTACTTAATTAATATAAATCTAGATTACTCTTAAACCAATATTATTCTATAAATAATTCTACAGATACATGCATTACAAAAATATGTATAGATTCTAATAGCACGTTCACATTCTTAGAATGTGCATCCACTATTATTAGAAAACGATACATATTTATAGTTCTTGTGGTTCTTTATGTAGAATAGCATGCCATGGCTCCCATATCCAGGTTGAAATTCAAATATCCCTTAGAGAGTATCTATGTGGTTGTTTGGGGATTACTTCATCTTACTCAAACTCTAGAATATTTATTTAGGGCCTAAGGCCCTCTTTTATCCTCCCCTAGAGATAGTACATTCCCCAAGACCCATTCTTATCATGTAAACCATACCAATGGTGAAAAAGATTCCGCATAAATGCCAAATATCCCCCAAAGTTGTCATGTGTGGTAATTCAGATACCTTTTAAAGAATATTGATCATGGGAAGATTCAAATATGACCCAAGAAGCCTATGATCCTTCCTTCACAAGGATTAAGGCCCCAAGTTCCATACATGGTGTAAAAAACCTCCTAACAATATTGAGGCCAAACTTAGAGCCCCTAACCAACTATGGCACAAAAAAAATTCAAATAACACCCATAACGTACTTGAAGGCTAGCTATATATTATAAGCTAGGATATGTGTGGTGGTCTAGGGCCTTATCCACATCCATTGAACTACTAGAGAAGTTTTTATTAGGGATTAAAAATCTTGTTTTCTTTCCCTATCTATTGTAGAGACCATAAAACCCATTTGTATTATGAAAAACATACTAATTGTGCCCATATTCCCATTCTAATATCTTGTTCAATATGGAGATTAAACATGAGAAATAATTGTTTTAGGCCTAGGGTCCTTTTTCATTCCTTAGCCAAGATATAAGCCCTAAATCCTTTAAATGGCGTGGAAAACCTCATAATGAAACCATTATCCTAGATGTCAACTCACATCGAGTTGGAACCCTTTATAGTTCTATGAACCTCACCATCTAAGTTGTCCTGTTTTCATTAATTTTTCTTTCTAGAGTTATGGTTAAGTTTCTCACATATAGATATATAATAATACCATAAATTATCTCTATCAAACTCATATTTGAAACTAAGAAACATAAAATAATATTTATATCTATTATAATCTTTATAATTTATATTTCCAAAAATAAAATCATATTTATTAAAATATAGTATGTTGTACTAATATAAGATTCAATAAATAAACAAATTTGACCATTAATGTTAATATATTATTCAGAATATAAATTAATCGATTGGGTATGGAGTATGCCCTAAAATAATTTACTTTTTCTTGGCTAAGAGCTCGTCTTCCTCAAAAGTAAGGAAACTCGCTAACCATCCAAGACATAGACGCATCTACTAGAAGCGAAGGCCTACCCGTTTATAGACCGCCAATGGTTCACTTTAAGTTGCCTAGTTTTCCTTGAATAACTAGAGAGAGTTGTCCTCACTGCCAATTTAACAACTAAATTATGATAAGTTTTTCTACTATTAAAAAAATATAAATTAATTAATTTACACATGGTTTAGTTTTTATTAAAATTAAATTTCTCTTGGTTTTTATTAATATTAAGTTAATCAAATTGAAAGAGTACATGTTTAAAAATAAATAAAAAATTACAACAAAATTATTGTTAATACATTTTTTTTTAAATTACACGATTTTAATAACAAGAAAAATTCATCGTGGGAAAATGTAATCCCTCCAAAAAAATCCATGTTAACTTTGGACTCCCAGACAACGCTTCCTTCTGAGTTTAGTTCTTTTCTTTTTGCCTAAAACCCCATTGATATGTTTTTCAAGGTCTGCAATGGCTTCAATTTGTGAGTCAGTCAGAGTCTTCCGAAATAAGTGCTATTCATTTATCTAATTAAGCTTTATGGTGCCGCCTAGAAGAGGCGGAAACCCATTTCACCTATAGGCTGGAAACATCAACAACATTAGCAGGGCAGGGGGTGCAGGGCAAGCCAGACATGGTTTGTGGTTTTGAGAATGGTCGTCTTCTAGTAATTTTCCATGTAGATGATCTACTTGAAGAAGCATGTTGATCGGGTGCTTCATATGCCAAATATATTTTCTAAGGTTGAATACCTTGTAAGCACATCGTAAATCTTGACCATGCCCAGGGTTTGATTCGGTGTTTGTGCCCTATTTTTATGCCCTTTAGATTTTTAATCATAGGAGTTTTAAAACCTGGTGATATCCATCAAGTGTTAGACAGTTTAACAATATTGCAAGGAAATTAAAAGGTAAAATTATTACTGGGTTTCCTTTGAGTTCAAAGTTAATATGACATTTTTATTGGTACATTTCATTTTTTTATGGATTAGTGATACACAAGAAAGATTTCACATGGTCAAAGATATTTTTGAACTTGCACTTCTTTATAGCATTCATTAAAAACGTGTTTTCCAATACACCATTAGATCATCCATCAGTTTAGGGTTTGTGGAAGACAGTTTGGGTATCTAGATAAGATTTTTGAATACATCATTTGGATGCAAATGAAACTCTGTGTTTTCCTCTCCTCCTATGCTATTGCCACAATGCCAAGCTAATTTATTGGTATCTATGAACACCAAAATCCAATTTATCATGGAGGGAGAGAATTTGAACCATGTATCTCCATCGAATTAATAAGGCCTTATCAATACACTAGGGTTATCCTTGAATTAGGGGTTCATACAAACAAGTTTTCTCTCTTTTTATTTATTTGAAATTTTTTGGTTTTGAAATCCAATGGCCAACAATCAACTACCCAAATCAGTGGAAAGTTATTGACTCAAAAAAGGGGGTTTGCTATCACAGTTCCACCTCTCGGTTCTGGGCCTCATATCAACACAAAACTAAGCCTCTATAAATGTTTACTGTGCACACAACTAAGCCTTGTTATGCTAACTGCATTTTTTTTTAAAGTAAAAAATGATTTCATTAGATTTTCAATAAAGTACAGCTTACAAATATCATCATGGCAGCCTATGCTCTCTCATTATGACCATACCTTTTTAGAGTGGGGGATGGGACATACCAAAAAGGACAACTAACATACATTATTTTGGAGGGAATTCAAGCCTAGACATAATTGACATAAACAAAAATAAAACCATAATTGACAGTTTCATATTAGGATGGCAAGTGAGGAAGAAGTACAAGAGGAGTAGTGAAGAAGCTGACACAATCATGGATATGGAAGTCAATATGTTCCACCCTTACTCCCAAACTACAAAGGTGGTCATTTGTATGACGATACTGAAGTCAGAGACTATCCAGCTGCTCCAATATCTAATTTTGGCTATACAGGATATCTTGGGAATAAGCCATAGTCTCATTCTTGTCTTCATACCTATGATCTTAGAGGATATCCATATTGATTTAGATTTGACGAAGTTGTGCTGCAAGAGATTCCAAAGTGACTGGAGCAACCACTTGGCCATGCAAATGAATTAGAGATACAATGTCCTTTTCCTCAGTGTCCCAGCTAGGAGAATTGGTCGCGGATTAACTATGTTCAGGCCCAAGATGCCTCTCTAGCTATTGTTGCCCACCCCCATGGTGGGGTTGACCCCATTTTCTGGGCATTCAGAAAAGAGGAAAATTAACTAGAGAGAAGGGTAAGGCTCCCTATAAAAAGGACACCTGCAATAACAATAACCCATACTTGGGTTGTTGAACTACCCGCAAGGAGAATGCTACACCAGATTGGTCACCACGCTCCTCCAAGGCCGGAATAAACAAGTTGCTAACCACATCAGGTGGCTTGCACCCCCCTTTACCACAACCACCCTAAACGCACTTCAACTCATAAAGGCACACCATATGCACCTCAATCACATCGAGGTCATACTTACACGACACAATTTTAAAGGATAGGCACACGGGTCCCACAAATTCACACCCGAGCACCACCTAATGGGAGAGGTTATGAGCAAAACACCCTACATAAATGGGAGGCACAAACACCTTAACCCACACACCGCTTACCGCCTTTGGTAGGAATAAGACAAATAAGTCAAGATCCACACCAAATAGCCTTCACCACTTTCACCATAGACACCTGAGGTATAATTCAATCCACTAAGAACCCACTAATTGTTGCTTGAGCACCACCAGATGGGAAGAGCTCTAGACTAACCACCATAAAGAGAGACGAAGAGACTCACATTTATTATCCCACAAATAGGCAAGAAGGAGTGATGAGACAAATTCCTTCTGCTCGAGCTAGTGATGGGCCAAAGTTTGGTGTTGGCTCACCTTCGCGCTTATTCACATCCCCGGGTCCCAAGCGTAAAGCGAGCCATGAGACAAATTCCTTTTGCTTGAGCTAGTGATGGGCTAGAGTTTGGTGTTGGCTCACCTTCGCGCTTATTCGCATCCCCGGGTCCCAAGCGTAAAGCGAGCCATGAGCCCCAAACCACACCATAGGGCCTTGATCCCCCAAAATGCCTCTCAGCCAAGGTCAAAACCTTGGGAAGCCACCTTGGATACAGAACCAGACTGCCTCCTTACCAAAACACATCTCCCAAGCATCCACACTAAACTTCCTTTGCAACCAGCTTGTAATTATAAACATGGTAGGACCATCCCACATACCTTTGTATTGAATGCACTGAGTTTTCATGAGTGTGAAGTTCTGAAGCACATGGAGCTAGAGCAGGTCCCGAGGGCTGCTCTGGTGCCACTTGTACCATTGTCTAATCACCTCCATTGAGGGGAGGAGAGTCTTTTTCTAAGATGTCCCAAAGCAGTTGAGCAATCCTAGGGTCTAAGTTAGCTGCACCGAGAAATTCGTGTCAAGGGGAGGTGAAATCACAATACTTAAGTGATTCTCTCCTATTAGCCAACCAATCTACCACTTTGTTATTAGCTTGGAGAACATGACTAGTAGTGACATAATCAAATCTTTCCAAGATATATCTTATGCATTTGAGCTGAGCCTCTAGCTGCCCACTCTTGGCAATTCTGGTGGTAGGGAAACCATTGATAAGCTTCTGGGACATCTAGATGAAAATTTTTGAGTCTCCTATGATATGAATTTTGTGACAATCCAGATTCCAAGCAAGCGAGAGGCCTTTCTCAACAGTCATCAATTCTTCTACATTGTTTAACATGGAGCCACATAAGGCATCATAGATCCCAAAGGGAGAGTCACTAGAGGATCGTAGGATACCCCTATACCTAGTAGGGCTTGGGTTCTCTTTAGAGGCTCTGTCAAAATTGATTTGAACGAATCATTGTGGGAGTAGTTGGAATATAGATGGTGAAGATACAAGGGGATCTTTTCTAGAAGGCATTTGAGGAATGGACATGTTTTGAGCTAGTTTAAGGGATAAAAGAATGGTTGTCTCATGCAGGTTGGCCTTCCAATCATCTAGATCGCATCTCTCTGACATGATTGTCTCCCTTTTGTTTTCTTTCACAAGACCCCAAGTAGAGGCACTAGAAGAGGGTTGGTCTTGAAATATAGCTTTGTTCCTTTCTTTCCATACATTCCAAAGGATAAATCCTAGGATTAGGCTCCAAGATCAGTTAACAATGGGGCTTTTGAAAAAGTTTTTGGGACAATGCTCAATCATAGCTAGAGGGTCCTCTTGATTAAGATTTTTGGTTCCAAAGAGATCAAAAACAAGATCCCACAATTCCCTAAGAAAGGGGAAAATGAGCAGAAGGTGCTCCATAGTTTCCTCCTAAACTCAGCACAAAGTGCACTGAGAGGGATCAACAAAGCCATGTTTCAGTAGGCGGTCTCAGATAAGGATCGGCTTGTGCCCTATCAACCAAAAGAAATGAGACAATTTGGGCCGTATGTTGTCCCCAATAAAGTCTTCTCCACATTTTCTATCTCGGTGTGTTGTGGGCCTGAGTCTTCTTAATGTAGGACTCTTTAAAGGAGAAAGATCTTGTAAATGAGTATTCCTAGCATAGTTTCTGATGTTCCAGGGAGAAGGGGATGTGTATTTGTTGCATCTACTACATAAAGTGCTGCCAATTGATGAGCGCTAATATTATAGCAAGGATACTATAACTCATGGGCTACTAGCCTTACTTATCAACCCGGGGTTCGTACAAAATCGGAGGTGACAGTGCTATATAACACATATTTCATTAAATTTGGAATTTTTTTATTACAAAGACATCACTAGAATTGATCTTTTCATTATTTTCACATTGTATATCCATTGTTTTATTCTAAATTTAGTGAAATATGTGTTATATTCACAAGTAGAAGTGAAGGTCATGCCTGTTGTCACTCTTTCATCTGGCGAGAGACCCCAGGGGTTCCAAGCCAAACTTCTATAGAGTCAGAAGAAGCTTGATTCTTTGACGGAAGAAGAGAAAATCTATTCTAAGAGAGCTACTCTACTGCAACAATGAAGAAAATAACATGTAATGCTAAATCACACCATATCCTAATTAACCATTTAAACAACTATGCTAAGAAAAATTGCTAAATCAACACTAACCTAATGCTACTATTTAAGTTACAGAAGCAAAGAGCATCAAACCAAACTAACATGTAAGCAAGGAAACTAGACTAAATCTATTTTCGAGTTTTTGGTTTTTTTGGAAAAATCAAGCATGCAAGGAGTCATGTGAAAGAGCAAGCGAAGATTGAAATCAGTGAAAGGAGGACGTAACGAAGCAACAGTGCATGGGAACCATTGGATCAGTCAGATCAACGAACAATATAAATGGAAGAGGAGCAGCGGAGATCGTATCGCTTGGGATTAAATGGATAGAGGTACAGAAAGGATTAATAGGAGATGGATGGTGGGGATCTTATCGTGGGAATTAAGTGCGAACAAGATTAATAGGAGATGAATGGCAGAGATCTTATCACAGTGTTTAAGTGAATCGAGGGATGAACAGGATTAACGGGAGGTGAATAGCGGAGATATTATTGCAGTGATGAAGTGAATAGATGGATGGATCACATCAAGTCACATGGCAACAAAAGGGTAAAAAATGTGCAGAATTATGGAGCAGGTTTCGTAGGTGGTAAGCAGCTTCTTGCACACCCCCAAAGTTGTAAGATGTATTTCTAAATTTTGCGCGATTAGCCTAAGTGAGTGACACATAGCACGAGAAAACCACTTTTCTCACGTGCTCTCGAGCGGATATCGGCCACGCAGGAATTCACGCGAGATTTCATGATAGCCATTGGATCATGCACGATTGATCAATGGTGGAGATTGGCCAAGATACTTGGTGATCGGGTGATGCGATAGCCATTGGATCGAGGGCGCAACAGATCAATGGTGGAGATTTCGAGCCCATAAAGTAGGTGGAAGAATTCACAATAGCCATTGGATCAAGCTAGACAGATCAACGGTGGATATTTGGAGCACATAAAGTCAAGCGTTAAAATGAATCAGATGGTGAATTGTCATGTTTGTTGTGGATCAGATGGTAAGGAAATATACGGGTATAATCTAATCATGATGTGTTTTATTAGCTTATGCTTAAGCATTTTGTGCTAAAGGAAATGCACATATGAGAAAAAAGTGATGGAAAAATATGAAAATGAAATGAACCTTGTACTGAATCAAGACAACAAACTTCATGCAACGACACCTGGCTAACTTACTAATTGAATGAAGGCACAAATAGAAGCAAAGTAAAACACAACTAATCTACGCTACACTACTGTAATGGAAATGCGGCTACTTAAGAAAATCAATGACTAAACCATGAATCTATGCTAGCATACATGTACAATAAAGAGGAGCCTTAGTTGCTAGGGTTGGGCCCTAACCTAAGAGCTTCAGCCCTCTGAGTTAACTCAGTGCTGGCTCAAAACAAAACTCATTCTTATTATCAAAACAATGGATTACATCAAAATTGTCACAAGTCTTGCAGATCGAAAATATAGTACAGTTTTACAATAAAAAATCTGAATCCTACTGACGTCCTAGGCCTCTCTACTTATACGTCTGAAGTCTGCAATGACTTCCTTAAAATTAGTTAGGCTCAGCTCTCGAACTCAAGATAAACTGCTGCTTTGACTTCCACTTGCTCGGCTGCTTTCTAGTCCTCATGATCTGGCTGTTTGTACTCCGATATGATGGAGGAATATTCGAATGGGGGGTAGTAAATGTGGAGGATTTCCCTCCTATAATTCCTATCCCTTGTCTGATTCGAGCTTTGACCAAGGTATTTGCAAAAATTCCTTGATTTTGTCCTTTAATCCTGTATTAAATGCACATTATACCACAAAGCGAAATATCCAACTCTAACTCATCTCATAAACAAAATATGATGAAAAGTATGCAATAACTTGTGAGAATAGTTGGTTTGACTAAGCTAGGAGGTGAATTAAGGCCCATATAATTACCCAATGATGAGGCTCACCATCACTCCCCTAATGAAAGTGTTTCTCATACTCTAAGCAACTTAGTCAATGTCCATGGCTTTCATGGCTTTGGTAGCCTCTCTAACATCCCATGCTTTTGTTGTGGTCTCTTCTTCTTGTTCATAGAAGCCTTCTTTCCTTTCTACTTCTTCCAACTACCTCTTTTCCTCTTCTTCTTTTCTCCCTTCTAGAATCACTAGGAGTAGTGTTCGACTGAGTTTTAGGCCTATCCAATTGACCTTCAACCTTTGCATTGATTTCTTATACATTGCTGTCCTGTTGAGTACCTCTCTCAACCTTTGAGGGGAGTGATATTCTTTGATCTTAAAGTTGTGTGGTAGTGTGTTCCATCTCCTTAAGCAGTCATGTATGCTATCCTCTCCTAGCAACCTAAACATATCCTCAAAATGTGAAATTGCTTGCTCTTGGGCAACAAGATATCTAGGTGCCAGTTGAGGATCATTTGCAATTCGATTATGGGTGTTGATTAGGGCCATGGGATTTGATTGTTCAACTCTGATGAAAAGAGGTTCATTTTTCTCTTTGGCCAATATTCTTTTCATCTCTGCAGCCCTTAATTCCTCATGGTTCATCCATGACGCCAAAGCCATTAATTGTAGATCTCCTAGCTCAGCATTAGGATCCCAAACATTCAAGTGTCTGAGGGTCATGTTGTGCAAGTAAAACTCATCCATTTTGGCCCTATCCTCTTGTGTACTTTGGTCACCAAGATCAATAAACTTCCTGTAGTCCTGAAATGGCATGGTGCTCTTTTGTGCTAGTGTTTTAATCTGAAATTGTAGCCATTGTTCTTTGAGGTAAAGAAGATAGGATTTAGTTGGCATCCTACACTGGATGGCCTCCAAGGAAAGGCTAGCCATACACGCTAATTGGTTTTCCCTTTCCTATAGCTGTCCTCTTAGCCATGCATTTTCCCTCTCAAGTCGATCTCTCATTATTGCTTCTATGTCCCTTGGTGTAGGGGAATCTTCAATCTCAATAGGGATTTCTGTTGATATTTGTGGCTTCCCTTGTTTGATTCTTGTGCTCTGTCTTGTTCTAATATATAAAGGGCTTTGCCTCCTTCTTTTCCCTTTGTTCTTCACTAGGGTGTTGAGAGCAATGAAGGTAGCTACTGCCTCCCTTTCAGGGCCCTCTAGAGACACCCTAGGTGACTCCTCCTCGTGTTCTTCCCCTTCTGTTTCAATACCTTCTTCCTCTCTGTTTTTCTTATCTTCTTGCTCTTATTGTTCTTTCTTCTCTCCATTAGTTTCTTCCTTCGTTTCCTCCTCTATTTTAGCATCATCCTCCTTCTCTTCTCCT
>Ga0181473_100067_pt1 | contig 15583 bp, 12 predicted proteins | sample In2P11_FD_119089 | JGI IMG/M metagenome (GOLD analysis project Ga0181473, IMG submission 119089) | Clean room microbial communities from NASA Spacecraft Assembly Facility at Jet Propulsion Laboratory, Pasadena, California, USA -... ... | reverse complement strand
CAAGAGAAAGATCTTCTTCCTGTTCCTGTTGTATATCGTCGCTCTCGTCTTCAATACATATTTTGGCCGCCGAGAGGAGGACATCTACTTCAATTTCTCCGTCGTCTGAAACTGGCCGTGTCACAATCGCCGATGTTACATCGAACGCGTCGTCGCCGATCCCAACGATCTTTATCTCTACGTCTACCATTCTTGATCCTTCTGTCTCAACCCAGACAGCATCGGAGCCGCGTGCGTTAGTCAATACGCCACGTAGTCTTGAAGATGACTCGGCGCTTGAAAGCGGCAATTTCTTATCATTTGAAGAATGGAAAAAGCAGAACCTCAAGAAGGCTGGTCAATCTGAACACGTAGTCAAGGGCGCCCAAGCCGAGTTTCAGGAACCACGAAAGCGTCCAGCAAATGTGCAGAACACACTGGACTCTCTTGGTGACGATGCAGAGATTGATATTGATTTCACTGGTTTTGTTCCTGGCGGCCCGGAAAAGCGGCCACACGAAGCCACGTATCCTATTGCCGAAGTTCCTGAGCAAGCGCATGCGGAATCTCGTGGTACACCTGGGGCAAGGTCTAGAAGCAAAGACGCGGGCACGACTTGCAAAGAGAGGTTCAATTATGCTTCCTTTGACTGCGCTGCGAATATCCTAAAAACTAATCGGGAGGCAAGAAGCCCTAATGCTGTCTTGCTCGAGAACAAGGATTCGTACATGCTAAACGAGTGTGCTGCGAAGGAGAAGTTCATCATTTTAGAACTATGTAATGATATTCAAATCGACACTATTGTCCTTGCAAACTTCGAATTCTTCAGTTCTACCTTTCGCACTTTCAGAGTTAGTGTCTCTGACCGATATCCAGTCAAACTTGAGAAGTGGAAGACCCTAGGTGTATATGAAGCCCGAAACACTCGAGAGGTTCAGGCCTTCCTCGTGGAGAGTCCTGTTATCTGGGCACGATACGTACGGATTGAGTTCTTGACACACTATGGCAAAGAGTTCTATTGTCCCATGAGCTTGTTACGTGTACACGGCACAACCATGATGGAAGAATACAAGCACGACATGGACATAGGTATTGAAGACGAGAGCGACGATATACAACAGGAACAGGAAGAAGATCTTTCTCTTGTCGATTCATTAATTCCTGAACCTGTTGCAAAAACTGTGGACACGACTGAGTCCGTCGTACCTGAGGCCTCTTCTTCGTCAGGGCACTTCCATGACGGCACTGTCGATATCCAGAAGACCACGAACACCGAGAAAGTATCAGAGAATCTCACTGAAGTGGCTCCAGCTTCTGTGATTGCCTTCGAAGCCATCATGTCTGTAATGAACCCGTCCGATGTATGTGTGCCTACTGATGGTCCGACGCGTCTATCATTTTCACAGAAAGCTTCTACTTTGCGAACAGCCTCTAGTATAGCATCGATAGGCACCAATTTGGACGAGCATGCACAATTCGCAAGTACGCCTCATGAAGCTCAACATTCGACTCCAAGTGTATCTGCTACTTCTGTTACACTATCCTCATCTAGCTCGTCTATCAGCTCTTCCACCATTTCGAATATCGATCGTTCAGTAGTGAGCAGCGCGGCAAGCAGTACGAGAGACAAAACATCGATTTCGGCCTCTGATAAACCTCGACAGAGCAGCACACCAGCTCAGGCACATCCCGCGATGCCAACGATTCAGGAATCATTTTTCAAGTCTGTACAGAAACGGTTACAAATGCTTGAAGCGAATTCGTCTTTATCGTTACAATATATCGAAGACCAGTCTCGTGCTCTGAGGGATGCCTTGAGAAAGGTAGAACAAAGACAACTCGCCAAGACCACTACGTTTTTGGAGGTATTAAACACCACAGTACTGAACGAGTTGCGGGATTTTCGAGAGCAGTATGACCAGCTCTGGCAATCCACTGTCATTGAACTTCAGATACAGCGCGACAAATACCAACGCGACAACGAGGCTATCAATGCTCGTCTGGGCATCCTGGCTGATGAAGTCATCTTTCAAAGACGTATGGGCATACTCCAGATGGTGTTGATATTGGTTTGCTTAATGCTTGTTCTCTTTTCCCGAGGAGCGATCAACAATTACCTGGAGCTGCCAATTGTTCAAAATGTGCTTTCGCGGTCACCTAATTCGAAATGGCTTAACCTCTCCAACAACGATTCAACAGTACGTCCGGGCCAAGTCAGTCGTGCTCGTTCAGCCCATCAGTTACAAACAGGAGTTCTGAAGGGACATCGAAGAATGCAGTCTGAAGACTCCATCCCGGATATGCATAGTGGACCAGAGACTTATGCACCTCTCACACCAATCAGCTACGATGCACAATCTGAAACTGACGACTTCAAAGATGAGACCAAAAGTCCTATCTCTGATTTCGAGGGAGACCATCACAGTTTTAACGATCCTGAATTTGATCCGAACACAATTCAAAGACCGTCAACAAGCCCTCCTGTACTCAGGGTCAACAATCTGTCACCTGTCTCAGAAGTGCACGGTACTTCAGACGACGAAATGCTGAACGTCCAAGTCGTCGAAGAGGCATCCGAAAGACTCAACGGTACACTCTTACCACATTTTCAAGGTGACAGTGCGCATCTGTCTTCGAAACACTTAACTTGGGACCTACCGGCTAGCTAGATCCTTGATCATAATCGCAACACAATCTTATGGCAGCTGCGCAGTCGATCCATTGAAGACCAATGCACTATACGTAAGTTGTATAAACTTCAGTAGCTTATCACCGTACCAAGCTCTTAATACAGAAGCCTGTCCACAAGAAGTGCAGGGACCAACTCCATATGCCAGTCTGGAACTAACCCTGGTGTGAGCGGTTCAGGAGCACTGGCATCAGTACTGTGTTCAATCGAATTGGGGACTCTTATCCCGCCGCTTTCCGTGCTGGAGTCAGTAGCGATACAACCAACCCTACCGTTTACTGTTTGAAGTATGCAGAGATCTGATAGGAGTCTTACTATTGACGTGGAATTTCGGGCTATGTCTTGTTCAATGAGAATCCATCGCTTGGAAAGAGCGAGAAGCCATTGAGACCATTATGTGGAAAGAAGTTGAAGCCAGCTGCGGGAGGTGGACAGGAGGAGAAGAAACGGCTCAGAACCATGAGCATTGTGGATGATGGTGGCATAATGTTAATGGAGACATGCAGAAGACAAACAGGCAGTGGCAAGGAAGTGGTTGCGTGTTCGCATATCCCGATGGTTATTTCGATATTGTAGATGTTTCCCAGAGGGACAAAATGTATTTGAATAAAAATGCATCTCTAGATTACGCCCGCAGATCACGGAAGGAGTGAGAAATCTAGAAAGAAATTGCAAGAAGAACTGCACGATAGCAGACAATAGAGAAACATATTTGATATTCGAAATACTCTTGTTACCAAATCTCTTAGGTAATTTTTGCTAGCCAGCAGAACCATTCACCTTACAATTCCAGACGGTCTTTGAGAGATTGAGATGAAAGGCGTGAAAGGCGTGAAAGGCTGCAAGGAACAGCAGCATATTATGCCTTAATGCCTGGTTCCATCGGCTTATCTTCGGACGCACTAAGTTTCAATCATCATTCGACACACGGAACATGAACGTGAACAGTCTTGAAACATCTCACCTCCAACTGTCGAAAGTATCGCACGCTTCGAAGACGCAAGTCCACAAGTGCAGCCTGGCAGCACATGTCCAGGATGCCACCGACAGCACCAGACTGAAAGGCTGTACACTCTCCAATCAATGGCGGCACCATCCCCCCTCCGCGTCCTCACCACCCTCAAAATCCCCGACTTAAAAGTCCGCATCTCACCCTCCATCGTCCCCCTCTACCGCGAACAAGAAATCCTATCCAACAAATTCCATCCCCGACGTCCGAGATACCTGGCTCTCATAGCAGATACACCGTCTGACATATTGCGCTGGGTGGTTTCTACAGATTTATGTGCGAGGGCACTGCCGCTTAGTACGCAGCGGTTTCGATTACGGAGGCGGTGGACTGGAGCGATTGTTACGGCACTTAGGGAGAGGGGGTTGGATCGGAAGGGACGATTGGTGGGGCGGGATGGTGGACGGGAAGAGAGGGTGCAAGCACCGGTATTGAGAGGGACGGTGGAGATTACGGTTTATGCTGGGTATGGCGCGGAGCAGTCCGCCGGTGTATTGGCGAGGCAGGCGGGGTGCGTGGTTGAGGCGTTGATGAAGTCGGGGCTTGTGGTGCAGACGCCTGGGAATGGGAAGGGTGGAGTGAAGATGGATAGGTGAAGATTGTACAACAGTTCTTGATGATGATGATGATACCCCTGTACAATTGATGGACACTAGGGCCGCCGGTGTAGATTTGGATTTGGTTACGTTGTATCATTGTCTTGGTAGGTATTCGCGGGTCACATCTCTCTCACGCACCGAGGCGTTAGATTGGGCAACTCGACGGAACGCTCAGGGCGTGTGCGGCAACATATTCTATCAGCAGAGTAGGGGTCCGTTGTGTCCTTCTGGTGCTTGTCGAGGTATTCCTCCTCCTCCTCCTCCTCCTCCGCCTTTTCTTCTTCATCCACGACTACCACCATATCCTGAGGCGATCAACACCATCACCGCCGACAAAACATTCAGCCCGCATCACCTACCGGCATCACTAGCCCTAGGTACAGTATAATTCATCAACCACCATCCACGCCTTCCCCACAACCTACCACCATGCACCATGCACTTCAACTCGTCAAATTCTGCAAAAATCATCGCGGAAGCACACTACCAAACCTTCCACACCCATGGCCAAGCAAATTCTATATGGACCCATGACTCTGAGGATGAATTTATGGTGATGTCGAATTTATGAGGACGGCAACTTATAGGTATTGAATTGAGCTCACGTTAATTCGAAGGAAGTTTGCTCTGTCTTTTGGTGTACGGAGGTGTAACTAGGATTGGAGTTTATGAGCTGGAATGGCTATGTACATGTATGTATGTACATGGACCGTGTTTGCGTGGCGGTTTAGTACGTATATGTACTGTAATAATGATTTGAGTAGCATATAGCATGTTGCTTTCGATGTAGAGTAAAGAACTCGTAACGTTTTTAGAGAGGTCTCACTGTCTATCAGCTGCTCTGCTGTGTGGCAGACACAACTACATACATATTTAGATAGATACCGAAATCGAGCAAAAAGAGCTACAGTACCGATAACGTTTGAGTATACTGAGTTATGGACATGTGGAAGGTCATCAATTCGTCAGTCGCTTGGTGGAAGAAAATCTACTGTTATGGCTATCTAGGGAAGCAACAACGTCAATCCTGCTGCAACCAGCAGCGCACCAGTCACAGGTATTGACGCTGACAGCTGTCGTGCTGATGGAGCCCCGCTTGTGTATGGATGTGTACCCGTTGTATTCTGCGTTCCGTTTGCCGCGAGATTGCCCGCTCCATTTGCACCCTCCTTGCCAAAACAAGGCAACCACACATCTAGCGCTTTGATGAAGAGATCGATCCCAACAGCATTGGGTGTGCTGTTGCCCGTGCCATAAATATAATCATATTCTTTCAAGTCCGGCACATGTACAGCACCAGAATAGATCACGCCGTATCGCTCCTTCGGACTCTTCGGTGGCATGCCACAGGCAGGAACCACGGTTGTTGGAGTAAGGCCAGGTGCTCCGTCCTGACTTGCTAGACTATAGACTGTTGAATCTCGCCAGGGATCCAATTCGCCGTCCGTGAACATGGTGTTGGCAGGGTTGATGTTCCAACCACCATATTGATTTATGGATGTGAAGTTCGGCTGCTTTGGAATGCTGGCTACTGTGGCGTTGGAAAAACTGGTCACCAAGGCGATGGTGTCGATGAAGGAGATATTAAGGTATTTCGATGCTATTGTGATGTTGTTGACATCGGTACCGGGAATCCTGCCAAATTGAGTGAGGACCGTATATGCCCAAGAGGACTAAAGAACGGTTAGAGAATGATTCTCGGCTTTCATCGCTGCGTTACAACGAAAGATAAAGGCTTACCGCATCAGCTATAGCATCGGGTGGCGCTTGTGGTGTGGGGATGCGGCCGAAGAACGACCGGAAATAGGTGTTGTATGCTCGCACTGCATATAGATAGGCTTCTAAACCGAGAGTCAGGTTGTTATTATGTGTTGCAAGGAATCTAAAAGAACATCAGCTTTGGAACTTGTACGTAGAACACGAGGAATAGGGTGAGATACGCCTACATACCCGCTATCAGAAGGCGAGCTCGTCCCGGGATTGGTAAGTATCGCAATGTAACTATCGTTGTTGTACTGTCCAGGTACTCCAGGTGTATAGCTCTCTAATGCGTCGCAAAACACGTGAGTCGTCACTCTTGGCCCATAGCCTTGGTAATATTCAAATAACGGACTTCGTAGCGTAGTTGTCATTTCTGAGAGCGTCGAGAAGGCCTCTGCCATGTTGAGATTGTACTTCGCACTCGGAGTAAATAGCCGGCCGATGATCTGTTCGACGTAGACGAGGCGTTGGAGCTCAGTGTAAAGATCTTCACCAAGATTGCCTGACAGGATCTCGTCGGCGTATTTGACGATCGCTTCGACATCGGTAGAACAGTTTGACGGAAGTGATCGAAGCGCGCCGTTGTAGTATGTGGACCCATCGAATTGTGCTTGAGTTGGTGCACAGGACGCCCAGGCTGCATAGATTGTTTCAGGATTTCCTAGCGATATCAGTGGGTTAGTTCAGCCGCGAGAGAAGTTGGTCACGAAGTGGTCGGGTTTTTGGCAGGGACAGTGACTTACGAACTCGCATCCACAGGGCTCGACCTCCAGGATACGAGCCGCCGATGTATACCCAGGGAGTGTTGTTGGGTAACAAATGAGTCATGTTGATACCGGATGGCTGGTATCCACCTAGACTCATGTTATTGGCAAAATACACAACATCTTCAAGTCCCTGCTCGACGGTGCTATACTGCCATGACGCAGGGGCTCCAACGAGGTCTCGCATAGGACCTGATGTGAAGTTCTTGCTGAATGGAAATGGCAAGCTCAAGCCGTAATAACGAAGCTCCCAAAGGATAGCCAGGCCATGGTACTGGCGAGCTAAAGCCATGACAGCAGTGGTACCATTGGTTTCTGCCAGCCATTGTGCTGCTGTTTCATTCGAGACTCCTTCCTCACCCATGTCGTAGAAGAAGATGGGACCACCAGGTTGGTAGAATGTGTCGTTGACCCAGTATCTGTTGTTGTATGTCCGTGTGTCAGAGGAATTGAAGTGGTCGATTGGCATGGAGATATTGAAGGATGGTACCACGGGTCCTCGATAGTAGTTGACCGACGATTGCCGCTTGAACAAGCGATCTGGCTGAGGGGTTGCATGGCGAGATGCGAGGGTCGACCCAAGGCAAAAGGTAATGAGAGTGGCCCATGTTAGCATGATGCAAAAGGCTCTTGTTGGTGTTGCTGCTTAGACACGCAAGAAGTCCTCGATGGTCTCAGGCCTAGCTCCAGCAAGTCGTGAAAGGAATAGCCAGATCCAATGCTGATGTGGTCAAGAGTGCAACAAACAAAGCTCCTTGAGGTCAGGGCTAGAAGTGTTCAGGTTGTGCTAACGGTGATCCTAGATCTCTATATAATTAAGCCACATGTTGCAGCCCAGGCCATACTCGGCTAGAAGAACCTCTACCTAGGCACTTAGCTGTACAGTGGCGAGACAAAACCATGGACAACCAAAAGCCACCAGGTTAAACGACCAGTTGTCTCGAGGCACCTATGGTGCTCAAAAGCTTGTCTATAGATAGACATACCGTTAGCAACACGATCATCGTGCTCATGTGCATGAGTGACAGATCGTTAATACAAATCGGGAGAGAATTAAGTATAGTCTAGAGCCACAAGGGTCGCCGGGGGAGACGTAGTGTAGTGACCACGTGCAGAGGTGGCCTAATTCTGTAGAGAAGATCAGCCTTCGTACCTGCATGAAAATGTACCTTTGGTGGGTTGGAGACTTGGAAGACTTGGAAGACTCTGGGGCGGTGTTTACCTGCCTGCTAATTGGTAAAAATGCAATGTGGATACAATGCTTGGTGTACTTGGTATGCTTGTTCATCGTCACCCAAACCCTTAACTGTAGACAGCGTCACAACCACGCATTGTCAATCAACATTTGTGATAATTATAAACTGGATGTCTTTGCAATCACTGTGATACCAATCTTATATTGATGTTTAACAGATGACGCATACCTATGAGCACCAAGCTTTGTGCTAGGCTGAGTGATCGGGCATAGCCTGACTATCACCACCTAGGATGCATCTGTCTACCTCATAGTGTAACCAGGACCACTTACTGGTCAATTGAGTAAGTTTCGTTGTGGTCTTATTGCCTCAGATCAACATGAACGAGGCATGTCAAAAGTATCTATTTTCAGGCGTCCCAGAGTCAATTGGTATCCCTGTTTGGTAGAGTAGATCGGTAGAGCACATGAGCAGTGCTACGACCTGCCACTACTTCGCCAATCCCACTAATTTTAGTGAACAACCACAATCACTATGATCGGCGTTACTCCCGGCCACAGCTGCAATTGAAGACTCTACTTGTAAAGCAGTAGAAGCCCTTAAAACATCCACTCCAATAAGCCCCTTCGGTTCTCGAAATCCATCAAGATCGACTTCCCAAGAGCATAAATACATATATGACAATTTTGCGCGGGAAAAGGTTCGCCGGACCACGGTGTTTGCCAAGTAGTAGTGCTATATAGCGTGCCACATACACCATGATTCTAGTGAGTATTCCCATCTGTTTCCAAATGGATGAACTGCTTGCTATGTGACCGTCAGGGCTTGTGCAGGACGTGTGGCAAAAGTAAGAAAGTTAAAAGCCATTCGTTAGTCGTGGCGTGTCCTCAACCTGCTGAAATATCATCAACAGATATGTGTCTTCCAAGTAGATTCTGCCTTTGACTTCTGAATGGCGTCTGGTGTCAGGTGGATTGGACCATAGGAAGCACAATAGACAAATACCCGCAGGCACTGCAATGTGGGAAAACGAAAAGGTGTGACGACTGAGAACAAATATAGTCAAAGGCGCCACGAGCAACCGGCGGCATTCGTAGCTTCATCGTCCAGGGATATCTGACGGGTGCCACGACTGGCCTGGGTTGCTATTATTCGAGCACCGCTTTCTGTTGAACTGCCATTGTTGAGATGTGGAGCTCAGAGAAGTTTTGATGAAATTACCCAGATATGTTGAGCCCAAATAACGTTAGGATTAAAATCAGTGTAATGTCTTGTCACAAATATTCTCAAGAGCAATACTCACCTCGAGGGGTTGGCCGACTACGGCACGGTGGTCGTGTCGAAGGAAATGCCAAACGACAGCGCTTTCCCCGTGCCTTCAGAGCTGACATTCTCTACCCTTACCTGCTCGAGACCGGACAGTGTCGCCAGTAGTATTGTGGCACTTCTTGCCATGACTGCCCTTCCTCAATCGGGGCAAGCGCTTTGGTAACAACTATAACAGATACTGGGTAGAATAGGCGGCATGAGGAGACACAACTAGCTGCCGCATATGCTCTATTGGACCTCGAAAGTCGTGCCGGTTTTCACTTAGTGGCCCAAGGACTCAACATAGCGGCAGAGCTGATGCAACTCAGTCAGACATAGGTGCCCATCGGATAATCAAGCAGCTGTCATGCTTGGTCGACACATGGTAGGTAGATAGGAGAGAAGTGAAGAGAAAGATCAGCGTGATATGGATTTACGGCGTCTGGTCTTGCCAAGGCCGGAATATGTGTACTTTTGGTGAATGGTCTACAGTACTCCGTACCTTGCATGTGCTGCAATCTGACTTGTGAGCTTCGTTGTCTTTGCGCCAATTCTCATACCTTGGACTTCGACCTCTTTTCAGATTGAGCTCAGTCGAAACAAGAGGTCGAATAAATAGTCAACATGTTGGTATCTCTCACTGTCGGTAAGGTCGACGCTGGTGTCGCAGTCCTGCTCACCGAAGATAAACGACTGGTATGTATGCATTGCTAAACGCGCTTTCCGGGCACATTGACACCACCCATATATATCTCCCTCAGTGACCTAGCTAACGTACCATCTAGATTGAGTTCCCCTCCATCCTCCTCCCCAAAACTATCCAACCCGGCAGCATAGTAGACATAACAGTCCACCAAAACCATGGCGCCGAACAAAAAGCAGCAGAGTCATTCCTAAACCTCCAAGAACAAATCCTCCAACGTTACGGCCTACACGCCCCAGCCCATCCAGTCCTCCGCCTCAAGAACGCAACCCAAACAAGCATAGTCCTAGAATGGGACCCCATCGACCTCGCAACCTCAAGTCTCCGTTCCCTAAGCTTGTACAAGAACGGCGTCAAGGCCGGCACCATCCCCCGACCCATGGAGATGACACAAACCAAACTATCCGGCCTACAAATAAACATGGAATACAGCTACTACCTAGTCCTAAAAACAAGCGGCGGCACATTCACCAGCAACACCGTCACCGTCAAAACCCACGAAATGACAAACCTAACCGGCATCTGCGTAACCCCAGGCGTCCTGCCCCCACCCCTCCGAACAAGTCTAGAAGCAGCAGTCGAGCGCATCGGCGCCAAGATGACAGAAACAATCCAACTGCACACAACGCATTTCATCTGCACAGAACCGCGCGGCGATCAATGGCAGAAAGCAGTGGACACAAACATCCCCGTCGTGCGCCCAGAATGGATAGAAGGCTGTGAAAGAGAAGGCAAACTCGTCGGCGTGAGAAGCTACTACCTCGATGCGGACCCAAAGTTGAGAAGCGTGGGAAACAACCCGAACATACAAACCCAATCTAGAAGTAGTGCCGGAGCACCGAGACAAGACCAGACACCAGTACAAACTCCACCGCAAAGGACGAGCAGTATACCCAGTGGAATCCAGGCAAATCTGCCAGACAGGACTCGCGCTGCTGAGCCGACGAATCCTCAAGTCGAAGGTGAACCAGGCCCAGAAATCGGCACAACAACACCGCCACTACAGCAGGAGGGCGAACAAGCGCGACAAACGCAGAAGGATTTACCCCCTGACCCGCCCAGGAACAATGGAGAAGACGATGAGAACGAGAATGAAAGTGATGATCATGGACCTGAAGATCCAGAGAAGCAAGGAAGTGGTCCCAACGCGCATGCTCACAATGACGACGAAGGTGAAGACGAGGATGAAGAGCAGGATCCATCACCAGGGATATCTACGAAGGCTAGCCACGCACAGAAAACGATAATAGAGGACGAGAAGGGTGGAGATATGGAGGATGTTGCGCTGTGACCACGGCATTTAAGCTAAGAGAAGCGAGTTAATCATAGGTAGATCTCTCTCTCTCTGCGAATCAGATGCCATTCAATTCCCGGCAACTAGTAGACTGTGTCTGCGACGAGAGAATGTGTAATTCGGTCGTGTTTGCTATGTAGCAAACCTATGGTACATCCACTGCCTAGCTCTGCACCCATTCCTCTCACTCGAGTTTGCACAATATCAAATCGTCCACTCACTCTTGTTATCACTATCTTTGATAAAGGCCTCGTCAACACTCTTAATCCCAATCTCACCACACAACACACATCCCTCACCCACAATGTTATCCAGTTCACGGATCCACTTCGCTCTCTGCGGTCCAATGTCCATTCCCTGACTAACTCTCTGCTGCAGCTTCTTGATCTCCTGCCTTTTAGTAGCACTACTATTCTCAAGCACCCTCTTTCCCAAACAATCACTGTGGAAGGCATGCTGGCAAGGAAACACAAAAAATTGTCGACTCAAGACAGGGAGTGTGCAGATCCAACATCGCTCGCCGGGTTCGACGATGGCGTATCGGCTGTCTAGGGCGTCGATTTCTGCACGGATCTGTTGGGCTGTCATTTCTGAGGCGTCCATTTCAGATTTCAGGCTGTCGATGTGGCGGCTGTATGCTTCTAGAGCTGTGCAGATCTCTTCTTTGAAGTCGTCGATGACGACGAAATCTGGAAAGAAGGGTATCAAGTCTTCGATTTTTAAAAGGTCAGATGAAGTTGGTGAGCGTTTGAGAAATTCAATGGCGGATTTGATGCTTGTGCCTTGCTGTTTGATCTTCTTTTCTGCGATCATCAGCCAAAGATGTTTCCGAAGCGTTCTATTGCTGGGTGTCGCATCGACTCGGTCTGCGACCAGTGCAGCAAGGTCAATGTCATCATGTGAGAGAGCGAGGTCAACGGCCGCAGTATGATTCTGCAAAATGGTGGAATAGATGTGGATACATGACTGTATACGAGAGTGTTGTATGCACAGTCGGAGTGCGAAGTCCGCGTCGAAAAGAGGCGGTGTTGGTTGAGATTCGAGGTAGGCGAGCAGAGTTGTTTCACTAGACGATGGTTGCGTGGCGAGTATAGAAATGAGGGTGTTGTGGACAGCCGCGGGAGCCTCGGGGTGATTGTTGATGACAAAATTGAGGTAACGTACGGCTTGATTTTGGTTGAGTGGTATTTGTGAGGCAGCTTCATTGTAACTGAGAAGGGCTGGAATCATTTGTTGTGGTTCAATATTTGGGCGTCGTGTCAGGATGTCAACCAGACCGGTTGGCGCGTGAGTCATCAGAACATTGCTATAGCGATAAAAGGTCTCGGGATTGCTTTGCTTGTTGAGTACGTTCAAAGCTTCGGTCCATTTCTCTCGTTGTACCCAGTACGACAAGACGTATTCGTAGTCGGTGATGGTGTTGGCAAAGTATAAAAGTTCGTCCTCTCTGTCATGTGAAGAAACGACTTCGTATACTGTTTTAGCATCAAGATCGCTCTTGTGCTTGGTGACAAAATCCTGATATTCCTGTCGTGTCTTCTGCAGCTCGTCTTTAGCACCTTTGGTGTCTGTGTTCTCCATCAATTCGGCCTTCGTTGCGACCATATCGTCAAGCGAATTCAGCTTAGCCATAAAGATTTGTATCAGCCACGTTGATATCATGACCCTTTGCATGATTGACGACTTCTTGTAAGAAGCCATTTTCGTCAGCAGGTATTTTCGTAAGGCATCGTCTTGTCCCGAGTCTATCAAATTGAGGCAAACTTCCTCGAAAGCCTTACTGCTTCTTCCCCAGACGGAGGCGGCTTCCATGAATTGACCCTTACTCGACAAATGGTCTCCCGAAGCCATAGCTACCGAATCTTTCTGTGCTGTACCTTTCGCATATTTGAGAGCTGCATCGTAATCCTGACTTTGCAGCATTATTTTCCAGATATCCCGGTCTTCGTCAGTAGCAACGACCTCAAAGATCTCAGACGAAGTAAAGAGCCAGAATGTATTCTTCTTCGCATCCGAGACGAGCCCTAAAACGCCCTGACCAGGCTCGAGCACAGTTTGTTCATACACGACCTGACCGTTGAGACGATTGATAGCAACGATTCGTCCCTCAGCGAGCCCGATGACATGCCATTGAGTAAGAGTCATAGATTGTATAGGATCCTGAATGAGTTTTCGACCACCCCGAACAGACATCGTCTCCGGGAAGAGAGAGCGAGGATGAAACTTGGCGGCATTGAAAATCTTGTTGCCTAGGCTTGGAAGGGCTGGATCCGTGAATAAATCACCCGCGAGCACGCCCTGCGAGTTAAGCCAAGCGAATGGCCGTGCTTGGGTATCGTCTTGTACTGCATCAGCAGGCAAATCGGGCGAGATCGCAAGCAGAGAAGGAGCGGTCCCCGCGGTACCTGTTGTGTTGTATGGCACTGGTTCCTCTTTCTGAAATAGCTCAGCAAATATCGAAGCAGATCCTTCACGACCCCGTCCACCAACTTTTCCAATGATGTGATACAACTTGGTATGTGAGGCGACTACAACTCTCTTTGTATCCGGCTTGCCAGGTATCGTATCTGCCCAGAGCCCGGTAACAGCCCCCTCACTGACCTTCCACACCTGCGTGGCATAACGCTCTTCCCTCCTGTAAAACTCGGTGGATGGCTCAATGTAGACTTCGTAGACGTTTCCATCAGTTGCACCAATCAGGATTTCTCGAGTCGAGGCAGTAGGTTGTGATGCATTCCAAGCAACGCATTCAACCGAAACACCTTTCAATCTTGCTAGCGCCTTCGGTTGCTTGGACTGGCTGTGAAGGTAGAAGTTCTCACCAAGGCTAGTGCTGATGATCAGATGCGATGCTGTGGGATCAAGGAACATACGCCGTATGCCACCGACCTCACTACTTCGCTTGGGCAGGTCGACATCTAAAGCAGGTCAGTGGATCGCTGACTCTCGAGGAAGCGCTGGTCCTACCATCGATGTCCGAAGGGTTCTCAAGGTCGATTCGCAGTATTCTATTCGTGGCAAGTGCAAGTATAAGTACATTGTTCGCTACTTGTCCAGCCACGAAATTCGAAGCAATGTTGAAGTTGAGCTGCACTCGTTCGACGTTAAAGATTGGCAAGGATGCATCGGTGGCGGTATTGGCGGCGTGTAAGCCAAGTATATTATTGTCTGGACTCAGCGCCATCGCGCTCTCAATCAGGTCGACTTCAACCCATTATGCCTCTCTGGGAGGCGTGATCGAGGCAGCCAAAGAACATTGAAGTTGTATGCTAGCTGAGCGTGGAAACTGCGTCATTGGACATAACGATGGCAGGAGCGGTCTTCTCCTTGATATAGTACGGCGACGGAAGAGCACCTCGATACACCCCCCCTGAATGCTATTCTCAAAATAATACCTACTCCTCCACCGCAGCACTCGGTAGGCTCTTGGACAATTACGACAGCAGTCAGCTATGTCAAGAATAACGACATCACGATGAGGAGATTGCCGAAACTCTTCACCGCTATTCCTGGTTTCCAATATCTAACCACTGACGGTGCTGAATAACATGCAAAATATCACTCGGATCACTCTTCTCGTCCTTGCCAATGCTCTTCTTGGGGCAGCAATCTTGATTTTCGCCGTGGGCTTCTTCCCACACAAGGCCTTTCTACCAGGTCTAGCAGAATGGCCTTCTCATTCTGCGGCAGATACTGGCACTGCACCTTTTGACAAGGTCATATTCATGGTCGTTGATGCCTTGAGGAGTGACTTTGTCTATGGCAATGCTTCTGACTTCCACTTCACTCAGAGCCTCATCCGATCCGGTGCTGCAGTTCCATTCACCGGGCATGCAAGTCCTCCAACCATCACGATGCCACGAGTCAAAGCCATCACGACAGGCTCGGTTCCTAGTTTTCTGGACCTTGTTTTGAACTTTGCTGAGTCAGACACTACTTCTACACTTGCAGCACAGGACTCATGGCTTGCTCAACTCCGAGCAAAGCCCGACTCGAAATTGGTTATGTACGGCGATGACACCTGGCTTAGGCTCTTCCCGGGCTTTTTCGAGCGCGCAGATGGCACCACCAGTTTCTTTGTATCTGACTTCACTGAGGTAGATAATAATGTAACGAGGCATATACCAGCGGAGCTTGCCAGCGATGATTGGTCTGGCATGATTATGCATTTTCTTGGGCTTGACCATATCGGACACAAGACTGGACCTAGAGGACCAAACATGCCAGCAAAACAAGAAGAGATGGACCAAATTGTGAAGCAGAAGCATTGCCATAGACAAA